>ENA-OROM01000642-OROM01000642.1-human-gut-metagenome-genome-assembly--contig:-NODE-642-length-42149-cov-4.478025_pt1 | contig 42149 bp, 30 predicted proteins | sample MGYA00242129_ERZ509050 | MGnify/ENA primary metagenome ERZ509050 (study PRJEB26280, sample SAMEA2338701) | human gut metagenome | biome: human gut; feature: human-associated habitat; material: faeces...
AGCCACTTTTGGCGCTTTCCGTTTTTTGCGAGTGGGCAGTACCCACGTACAGCTCCACTCACAAGAAAACGGAATTTATCTCACTTTCTCGAAGTCTTCCAGCGTGTAGAAATTTGTAATTTGACTTTTTCTACACGCTGACGGGCAGTTCATTGTGAACTGCCCGTTTTTTATTATATTCGTTAAATTATTTCACCGAAAATCTAAATTCCGTTGTTGTCTTAAATTCCTCGTTTGGCTCAACAAACTTAAATGGGAAATTGGAATGATTAACAGAATCAGGATAGAACTGAGTTTCAAGTGCAACGCCACGGCGGAAAGTCACTTTGGAATTACCCTTTCCCGGATTGCCGTCCTTTGCAAGCCAACCGCCGCAATAAACCTGAATTCCGACAAGGTCGGTATAAACCTGCATCTGCCTGCCCGATGCTTCATCATAAAGCACAGCCGCCTGCGTAAGTTCGCCGAGTTTTTTATCATAAAGGCAGTAGTTATTATCATAGCCTATGCCCTCAATAATTGCCCTGAAAGGCTCATCAATTTTATCGCCGATTTTATGCAAGGTTCTGAAATCCATCATAGTGCCCTCAACCAAACCAAGCTCGCCGGTGGGAAGCTGGGTATCGTCGGTTTCGGTAAATTTATCGGCATTAACCTGCAAATATTCGTCTTCAACAGTTTTTGAACTGTCTGCTGAAAGATTGAAATATGCGTGATTTGTCGGATTTGCAACCGTCTTTTTATCGGATAAAACAAAATATTCGATTTTGAGAGTATTGCTGTCGTCGAATGTATATTTAACGTTCATTGTGAAATTGCCGGGAAATCCGTCCTGCATATCGGGTGAGAAGAAAGAAAATACAACAAAATCGTTGCCTGTTTCCTTAACCTCCCAAAGATTAAAACTGAAACGACCGCCGCCGTGAAGAGTCCAAGTGCCTTGATTTTTAGGAGTGTTATACTCCACACCGTCCATAGAAAACTTTGCGTCACGTATTCTGTTAGCATATCTGCCGACTACAAGACCCTGATATCCGAGGTCGGGATTAAGATAATTATTAACATCGTCAAAGCCCAAAACAACGTCGCCGAGCTTGCCGTTTCTGTCAGGTACATTAATAGAATGAATACCTGCGCCGAGAGTCATAAGCTCAACAAATGCGCCGTTTTTATTAGTGATTTTATAAATATCAACATCGCCCTTGCCGTCAAGCTTTCCAAAAAATCTTTTTTCAATACTCATAATTTTACCTCTCTTTACTTTCTCTTATCCTTTATACAAAGACCTTAAAAGCGCAATTTCTTTAGCATAGCCGTCAATATCATTCGGCGTTTCAAGATAAAACGGAAGGTTTTTAAGGCTTGGATGATTAATAATTCTTTCCATAGCGTCCTTGCCGATATAGCCCTCTCCGATTTTCTCGTGCCTGTCCTTATGGGCGCCAAGCGGATTTTTAGAATCATTGAGATGTATTGCCTTGAGCCTGTCAAGACCGATTACCTTATCAAATTCCTCCAAAACGCCGTCAAGATTATTAACTACGTCATAGCCGGCATCATTAACATGGCACGTATCAAGGCAAACGCCGACTTTATCATCAAGCTCCACCTTATCAATAATTGCACGAAGTTCCTCAAAGTTTCTGCCAATCTCTGTTCCCTTGCCTGCCATGGTTTCAAGCAAAACAGTGGTAGTCATTTCAGGAAAAAGCACCTTATTAAGTGCCTCGGCTATAAGGTCAATTCCGACCTCTGCGCCCTGACCCGTATGAGAACCCGGATGGAAATTATAAAGCTGATGAGGAGTATATTCCATTCTTTTTAAATCATCTAAAAATGTGTTTCTTGCAAACTCCCTTGTTTCAGGCTTAGCCGAGCAAAGATTAAGCGTATAAGGCGCATGAGCCAAAATTACGGGAAAATCATTTTCCTCCATAAGTTTTAAAAACTCATTCACGTCATTTTCATCAATAGCCTTTGCACTTCCACCCCTCGGATTACGTGTAAAAAACTGAAAAGTGTTAGCGCCTATTTCCACAGCTTGCTTAAGCATCGCCGTATATCCTTTAGAAGCACTCAAATGTGCACCGATAGTCAACATAAGATTACCTACTTTTTATTATTTTCTTTCTTAATATCTTCTTCAGCCTTGCCGGACATAATGTATTCAAGCAAATCGGCAACACAGCCCTTGTTGCAATGGCAAGCCTCAAATTTACAAATATTGTGTATAGGTGCAGGAGCTTGACCTGCACAGGCGGGAAGCCCAACTGTTTTGAGCATATCCCAGTCATTATAATAATCCCCGATTGCCGCAACATGGCTTTTATCTATGCCGAGCATATCTGCAAGTTTCATAATGCCAACACCCTTATGAGTGCCTTTTTGAAGCATTTCAATCGTGCAAACAGATGAGGACATAAAGTTAGCGTCGGGGTTTTCGTTTTTGTCAATAAATTTTTGAAGCGACTTAATTGTAATTGGATTGGACCAAAAAATAACCTTCATCCAGCCGTCTTTCGGTACATCGTCAATAGATTTAACCACTTCAAAATGAGCCTTGTCAAAATGCATTGTTGCACTTGCAAAAAGTCCGTTTTTAACAATATAAACATAATCGTCAAAATAAATTCCTATATCAACACTTTTAAAAAACTTGTTATATTCTTTTTCAACAAGCTTTACAAAGTCACGTCCTTTTTCTCCGATTGTGCTTCGCCAAAGCATTTTCTTTTCCTTATAATCATAAAGCCCTGCACCGTTTAAAACAACGGCAGGCTGATTGGGCGTTATTCTGTTATAATTTCTTTCAAGGCTTGACTGAAGCCTACCTGAAGCGAGAGTGAAATTACCGCCTAAATCAGTGAATTTTTTAATTGCATCATAATTTCTTTTTGGCAGCTTGCGGATTTTATTATTAAGAGTACCGTCGATATCCGATACCACAAGCCAATTTTCAAAAGTTTTTTCCATCCTAAATCCTCACGGTATTATTGTTTTCTTTCAAGCTCTGCCAAAAAATCAGTAAAATAATCAGGCAAAGGTGAAGTAAAGTGCAAATATTCATTCGTTCTCGGATGAACAAAGCCAATCTCCCCTGCGTGAAGGCATTGACCTGAAAGCTTGGTGATAACCTTTTTAGGCCCATAAACGCTGTCGCCTGCAAGCGGATGACCGAGATAAGCCATATGAACTCTTATTTGATGAGTTCTTCCCGTTTCGAGTATGCACTTTATATGAGTAAAATTACCGAAACGCTTCAAAACTTCATAATGAGTGATTGCGTTTCTTGAATTTTTGTAAACTACAGCCATACGCTTTCTGTCCTTAGGACTTCTGCCGATAGGCTCGTTTACCGTTCCCTTATCCTCTTTAATATTCCCGTATACAACTGCCTGATATGCACGATAAAAGGAATGTTCTTTAATCTGCTGGGCAAGATGCAAATGGGAAAAATCGTTTTTTGCTACTATTAAAAGCCCCGAAGTATCCTTATCAATTCTATGAACTATTCCGGGACGTATTACACCGTTAATACCGCTTAAGCTGTTGCCGCAATGATATAAAAGTGCATTAACAAGCGTGCCTTCATAATTACCGGGAGCGGGGTGAACAACCATTCCCTTAGGCTTATTAACAACTAAAAGGTCGCCGTCCTCATACACTATATCAAGCGGTATATTTTCAGCCTTTGTTTCAAGCACACGAGGCTTTGGCACATTCACGCTGATTTCATCGCCCGCCTTGCATTTATAGCTTTTTTGAGCGATTTTGTCAAACACGAACACATTGCCGTTTTCGATAAGCTTTGATATCATACTTCTTGTTAAAAAATCGATATTTTCAGCCAAAAACTTATCTATCCTGACGCCTGAAAATTCATTTGAAACAGATAAATCAATTTTTTGGCTCATCCTTGTTCTCCTTTTTAAATATATCAAAAACAAGGTAAGCCATAAGACTTATCGTTCCCAATGTTACTGCGCAATCCGCTATATTAAACACTGCAAAATTAACAAAGGTCGGATTAATAAAATCAATTACATAGCCAAGATGAATTCTGTCTATCAAATTGCCTATTGCACCCGACACTATAACTCCGAGTGACCAAAAAAGCCAAAGGTTGTTTTGCCCCTTGCCCTTATACATATATAATATGCAAAACAGAAGAACAACAGCGGTCAGTGCTACAAAAAACCAACGTCCCCCGTCAAACATAGAAAAAGCAACTCCTGTATTTTGAGCATAAACGAACTCAACTACACCTTTAATAAACGGCTTTGCGCCTTTACCGTAAAGACAGGCTTTTGCAAAATATTTAGTTATTTGATCAATGGCAACAATTATCACAATCATAACCGTACACCATATTTTTTTATTTTTTAACTTCACAAAACCTCTCCGTTTTATAGCAAATCAGGCACACATCATTTTTGGTGTGTGCCTATTAAAAATATTTATAATGAAAGTTCCTTCATTACTTGCGAGCAATGAGCGCAAAGAGTTGGATGGTTTGCATCCTGACCTACTGTATATGAGAACTTCCAGCAACGTTCGCACTTTTCACCGTCAGCCTTAGAAACTGTTATGCTCAAGCCCTCAACATCGCCTTTAACCTCGCCCTCGCCTTTTTCAACGCTTACGCCGGAGGTAATAAAGATTTCAGGAAGCTGAGCTTCAACACTCTTTAAGAAGTCGTAAAGCTCACCGTCTGCATAAAGAGAAACCTTTGCCTCAAGCGGCTTGCCGATAATCTTTTCGTTTCTTGCAAGTTCAAGCGCCTTTTGAACGTCAAATCTTACTGCATGAATTCTGTCCCACTTAGCAATGAAATCACTGTCTGCCTCTATAAAATCAGGCTGAGGAATTTCATTAAAGAGCGGCGATTCACCGTTTCTGCTCTTATCATGAGGCATTGACTGCCAAATTTCATCAGCAGTAAATGCAAGAATCGGAGTAAGAACAAGAGTAAGAGCATCAAGCACCTTATAAAGAACTGTTTGAGCTGCACGTCTTGTCTTGCTCTGCGGAGCAGATGTATAAAGTCTATCCTTAAGAACATCAAAGTAGAAGTTACTCATTTCAACTACGCAGAAATTATGGAGCGAATGAGCTGCTGTATGATAATCATAAACCTCAAATGCATCTCTTGCAATCTTAATAACCTCGTCAAGCTTCATAAGAGCATACTTATCAAGCTCCTCAAGCTCATCATTTGAAACCATATCTTTATCCGGGTCAAAATCATAGAGGTTTGAAAGGCAATATCTTGCCGTATTACGAAGCTTACGGTAGTTATCTGAAATCTGTTTCAAGATTTCAGGGCTGATACGGATATCTGCATGATAATCGGCACTTGCAACCCAAAGACGAAGAATATCTGCGCCGTATTTGCTGATAATTTCCTGCGGAGCAATACCGTTACCGAGTGACTTAGACATTTTTTTGCCTTCGCCGTCAACAGTCCAACCGTGAGTAATAATTTGCTTATACGGAGCGCCGTGGCCGCCTGCAACAGAAGTAAGAAGTGATGATTGGAACCAACCTCTGTATTGGTCAGCACCCTCAAGATATACATCAGCAGGAACCTTGAGGTATTTTCTCCTTGCGCAAACTGCAGCGTGAGAAGAACCTGAATCGAACCAAACATCCATAATATCCTTTTCTTTATCAAATCCCTTAGCACTGCCGCAATGAGGACATTTGAAGCCTTCAGGAAGGAAATATTCTGTATCGTGAGCAAACCAAGCATCACTGCCTTCTTCGCCGAAAATCTTTGAAACCTTCATCATAATATCGTTATCAATGATTTCCTTGCCACAATCCTGGCAATATACAACAGGGATTGGAACACCCCATTTTCTCTGACGAGAAATACACCAGTCAGCACGTTCCTTAACCATTGACTGCAAACGGTCCTTACCCCATTCAGGGAACCATTTAACGTCCTCCGCAGCCTTAACAGCGTCATCCTTAAAATCATCAACAGAGCAGAACCACTGGCTTGTAGCCCTGAAAATAACAGGCTTATGACATCTCCAGCAATGCGGATATTGGTGTTCGATTTTCTTAAGTGCAAAAAGAGCACCGATTTTTTCAAGATGAAGTGCAATAGGCTTGTTAGCCTCTTCGGTTGTTAAACCTGCAAACATACCTGCTTCCTCAGTGAGCCTGCCCTTAGCGTCAACAGGAACAATAATAGGAATTTCAGGATAATTTTTACATACTACAAAGTCCTCAATACCGTGACCCGGTGCAGTGTGAACGCAACCCGTACCGCTTTCAAGAGTAACGTGGTCGCCGACAATAACAAGAGATGTGCGGTCAATAAACGGATGCTGAGTTTTCATATATTCAAGCTCTGAGCCTTTAATTACGCCGAGAGTTTCATAATCGCTTACGCCCTTTGCCTCCATAGCGGATGCGGCAAGGTCGGTAGCCATTACATAATATTCGTCGCCGGACTTAATAAGTGAATATTCAAAATCAGGGCCTACGCAAATTGCAACGTTAGCAGGAAGAGTCCAAGTTGTTGTTGTCCAAATTACAAAATATGTTTTGCTCAAATCAGCGCCCATAGCAGTAAGCTTGCCAAGGTCATCGGTTACATTAAACTTAACATAGATTGAATGGCAAGGGTCCTCGGCATATTCAATTTCAGCCTCTGCAAGAGCGGTATTACAATCAGGGCACCAATAAACCGGCTTTAATCCCTTGTAAATATAGCCCTTGTTTGCCATTGTTGCAAACACCTTGATTTGTTCCTCTTCAAATTCCTTTTTAAGAGTAATATAAGGATTATCCCATTCACCGATAACACCAAGGCGCTTAAAAGATTCTCTTTGAATATCAACAAAACCAAGTGCAGTATCACGGCAAATCTTGCGAAGTTCAAGGTCTGAAATATTAGTTTCGGCACTGATGCCTGCTTTCTTTCTTGCGGCAAGCTCAGTCGGAAGACCGTGAGTATCCCAACCCGGAACATAAGGTGACTTAAAGCCTGTCATATTCTTATATCTGACAATAAAGTCCTTAAGTGTTTTATTAAGAGCATGGCCGATATGGATATCGCCGTTAGCATACGGAGGGCCGTCGTGTAAAACGAAAAGCGGCTTGCCGTCATTATGTTCCATAAGCTTCTTGTATTGGTCATTTGCTTCCCAGCGTGCCAAAAATTCAGGCTCTCTTTTAGGCAAGCCTGCACGCATAGGAAAATCGGTTTTTGGTAAATTTAATGTTTGATTATAATCCATTATTTTAACTCCTTGATAGGTTTATTTTTTCTTTTTAAAAAATCCTTTAAATTTTTTATTATCCTCTTCGTCCTCATCGTCATCATCTTCAGGAATAAGAGAAATTGTTTCGTCTGTATTGTGAGGGTCCTCACGGTTTACGTGAAAGTAATTTTCAAAAGGCTGTGGCTTTTCCTCAATCTCCGGCTCGTCATTGATTTCAGGAATAGCGCTTGCTTCTTCAATCGGAGTAATTTCATCGCTTGAAAATGCGTCAACAGCAGCTTTAGCCTCTTCCTCAGAGAAAGCCTCCGGCTCTTCAAAATGTTCATCCTCAATCTCATCAAGAGTGCCGATTGACTTTTTATCTCCGCTTTCTATTTCCTCAATAATTTCGTCAACAGCATCGTTCTCGATGTCTTTTGCAGTTTCTTCTGCACTTTCATTTTCTTCTACGGCTTCAGGTTCATTTTTATCGTCGTCTTGAGCTGATTCTTGAATGTTTTCAGCAGGAACTTCAGAAGTTTCTTCAGCCTCATCTGTTTCTTTTTCGATTTCTTCATCTGCTGCCTTTTCCTCCTCAATCTCGACCGTCTTGGCCTCTTCAATCACCTTGTCGACATCATCAGCCTTTGAAAGCTCGTCAATGGAAGAATATATATCGTTTAATTCATTTTCAATGTTTTCCTCGTCTGCCTGAGCTTTGGCAATATCCACATTTTCATTCATATTTTTAATAGCCTCAAGCTGCTTTTCATAAAGAGAAATGAGGTTTTCCTTAAATGACTTAGACTGAGCATTAAGCTTTTCAACAAGTTCCTTTTGGCTTTCCTTTTCAGCATTAGTCTTGCTGATAAGTTCATGAGAAAGCGATTTGGCTTTTTCAAGAACATCACGAGCCACAACCTTTGCTCCTGCAACAGCGTCGATTGCTTTCTTTTCAGCCTCGTCAACAATTTCGCCTGCTGCCTTTTCCTTTTCATTGGTGAGGTTAGCAACATAATCCCTTGCACTTGAAATAATCTTATCTGCCTTTTCCTTAGCGTCAACAACAGTCTTTTGCGCTGTTTTTGCACTTTCTTCAAGCGACTGAGCTGCCTTTTGCTTTGTGTCGTTCATAAGCTTATCGGCTGTCTTTTGAGCGGCAATAAGTGCATTTTTAATAGTGTCTTCGTCAGCTCTGTATTCCTCTATTCTGTTTGCAAGGATTTCCATTTTGCGATAAAGCTCTTTATTCTCAGCATATACAGCCTCGTAAGACTCTATAATTTCAAGTAAAAGCTCATTAACCTCATTTCTGTCATATCCGCCGCCGTCAACGGTAGATATCTTCTTTTGACGAATTTGACTTGGTGTAATCATTATATTCTTCCTCCAAAATTGTATTTAATTTCATCACTTACATAAACATACCGTTATTTTCAAGCTCATCTATTAAATCGCCCATAACATCAACATTATAAGGAGTAATAATATATGTGCTGTTTGCAACACGCTTAATTTGACCGTCGCTTGCATAAGCCGCACCGCTTAAAAAATCGAGAAGCCTGCGTGCAACATCACGGTTTGTGCTTTCAAGATTTAAAACAATAGTTCTCTTTTCATTAAGGTTGTCGGCAATTGTTGCCGCCTCCTCAAATCTTTCAGGTTTAACAAGAACCACCTGAAGTTGGGTAGTTGTATGAATATTAACAACCTTATCGCTGTCGTGCCTTTTTATTCGTGGGCGCTCGGAAAAACGTTCTTCTCTATCCGAGCTGTCACGTCTGGAAAATCTATCTCTCACAGGAGGAGCAATTCCTATTGAATTGTCTTTTTTATCATCCTCATAAAAATCATCGTATTCATCATCGTCACTTTCGGTAACGATTTCTTTAATCTTATCAAAAAAGCTCATATTCTTCTCTCTCCCTTTAAAAATATTTTCTTGCGCCGAAAATGGCAGAGCCTACTCTTACAATATTAGAACCGTTTTTAACGGCAGCTTCATAATCGTGGCTCATACCCATTGATAAAATATCCATATCTACATTATCAATCTTTTTATTCTTAATGTCAATGAAAGTTTGATACATTGACTCAAAATACTTTGAAACCTCTGCCTCACTGTCACATATCGGCGGAATAGTCATAAGACCTTTTATCTTAATATTCTCCATTTCGGAAACCTCGGCTATTAAATCGTTAAGCCCTTCAAGGAAAATTCCGCTTTTTGACTCTTCTTTGCCGACGTTTACTTCAAGCAAAATATTTGTTGTAATTTCCTTCTTTGAAGAAATTTTGCTGATTTCCTTTGCAAGATGAACGCTGTCAACAGATTCAATCATATCAACCTCGCCGACAATCTGCTTAACCTTGTTAGTTTGCAAATGACCAATAAGGTGCTTTTCAACCCCGTTCAAATGAAGTTCGTCCTTTTTACCTAAAAATTCTTGAACTCTGTTTTCGCCTATAAGGTCTGCACCCAAGTCGAGAACCTTATTAATATAAAAACTTTCAACTGTTTTGGTAACAGCCATAAGTCTTACATCATCGGGATTTCTGCCGGCTTTGATTGCGGTTTCCTTAACATCAGACAAAACCTTTTTATAATTATCCTGCACCGACTGTATTCTTGCCTCATCAGGTATAAACTTTTCCATCATGTAAATCCTTTCCTTGCGTAATTATTTGGTCATATAAACGAATTGAATTTTCATCCTCAGGAGTGTATTCAAACACAACATAATCCTTGGTTGAATAAATAACCTTGCCTGTTCTGCTTTCAACCTGGTTTGCAACAAGGGCATAAACTGTTTTTTCACCCTTGTCATTAATATGTATCGCCGAGGAAGGCACCTTAAATCCGGTGTATTCGTTAAATCTGATTTCTATATTTTCAAGCCGCATTGATGCAAGCTCACTGTCCATCTCGCTTGAACGAAGAATAAGCACAGCCTCCTTAACCCCAAGGTCAAGCGTTGCACCGCTGACAACCTCACATTCAATAACCTTATCGCTGTCCTTAAGCGCAACATTCAATATATCGCCGTTTTCAATCCCTTTAACCTCATCTGCGCTTACCTTGCAGGCAAAATACCATTCATAATCGGTAATCAACTTGCCGAGACTGTCTGTTTTTTTTGCTTTCTTAGCCTGAGCAATATATTTGTCAAGCGTGTTAACGTCAAGCTTGTCTATATTTTTATAATCGAAAGCCGTTTCGCATCCGTCACTGTATGATGAAAAAATGCCCGACTCCTTAGTGCTTACATATCCTGTTGGCTTGCACGACTCAAGATTGATTGCATTAAGCTTTTGCTCAAGGCCTTGCTTAACCGTGCTGAAATCAATATCCTCGCCGATTATCATTTGGCGCCTTGTCAGCTTATCGTTAAGGTCAAGCGCCGCAGACTGAACAGCCGAAAAGTTATTACTTGAAGAAGAACGAATATAATCGTTTACGTCATTTATGACGTCGCTGTCTATCTGCTCAACGTCAGTCGCCGTACCTGCCGACTTGCTTTCCAAATTTATATAATAATCCAACCGGCTTTGCAAATCAAGAGCACTTGAATAGCTTTTTGCATTATCGCTGTTTGAAAAAACCATAGCGATATTTCCGCCGACCTTTACCTTTTCCCCGTCATTAACACACGCAACGGTCACACCGCTTGAATTTCCCTCAACCGTGTGTTCATCACGAATAACCAAAGCTTTTTTATCAAGCGTTTGATAAACCGTTGATTTGACAGCCGTAACCGTTTGAATGTCAACGTGGGTTGCACTGTAGCACTCGGCAATAATGTATGCGGCAATCGCAATAAGCACTACCGCAATAACAATAACGTCTTTAGATATATACTTAGAAGCATTATTCACTTTTTTTGCCTTTTCTTCAGCCATTTAAAAAGTCCTCGCATTTATCTATAACTGTTTTAACAGCACTGCCTTTTAACTTATCCATAGAAATAAAAACAGCGCCCTGCCGTCTTTTAAACCATGTAATCTGCCTTTTTGCATATCGGCGGCTTTCCTGCTTAAGCTTTTGTGCACATTCTTCAAGAGAAGCTTCGCCGTTTAAATATCTTGCAAGCTCCTTATGACCTATCGCCTGAGCACACGTTTTTTGACATTTGCCCTGCATGGCACGAGCCTCATCTAAAAGTCCGTTTTCAAGCATTTTATCAACTCTTAAATTAATTCTGTCATAAAGCGTTTGCCTGTTTTCGTATTGAAGCACGAAATAAAGAAAATCATAGGGGCTTTTCTCTTTTTGTGAATTTTCGTTTTGTTCTGTTTTTGAACTTCCCAAATAGTGAAGTTCCAGCGCACGAACAACTCGTTTTTTATTATTTTTATGTATATTCTCAGCCGCTTTTTTGTCAACTCTTAAAAGTTCGTCGTAAAGACTGTCAACGTCACGTTTCATAAGGCTTTGCCTTAAATCCTCATCGACCTCAACATCCTCAAAGCTGATATTATCAACAAGGCTGTCAATAAAAAGCCCTGTTCCGCCGACAACTATCGGCACCTTACCTCTTGAAATGATATCATCTATTTTTTCCTTTGCAAGAGTGCACCACTGGGCAACGCTGAATTTTTTATCATTATCAAGAAATTCAACAAGATGGTGCGGCGCCTGCGACTTTTCATCATCTGTCGGTGCGGCAGTAGCTATCGGCATATTTTTATAAACCTGCATTGAATCCGCAGAAATTATTTCGCCGCCGATTGCCCCGGCAACCTCTATTCCCAGCCCCGTTTTGCCGGAAGCCGTAGGGCCTGCAATTACAATCACCTTATTCATAATCAAGTCACTCTGCCAAACTGCTTTTCAATATCGTATTTACTCATTTTTATAAACACGGGTCTGCCGTGAGGGCAAAAACGAATATTAGGCATTGAAAGAAGCTTTTTAACAAACATTTCCTGCTCCTGCCTTGAAGTATAATCGCCTGCCTTAACAGCGCCACGGCAAGAAGCGGAATGATATATCCAATCAATTTTATCAGGCAGAATGTCCGTTTTATGTTCAAGAAGCTTCTGCGCAATTTCAAGCATCAAATCCTTAACGCTGTCGCCGTCAACAAGACTCGGTATTGCACGAACAATAATTTGACTTTCGCCGAATTCCTCAAGTTCGAAACCGCATTTTTTAATAAGCTCAACATTTTCGCTTATTGCAATAAATTCGTCCTTTGTAAGATTAACAACAACAGGTGCTAAAAGCATTTGCGTTTCAACAGTTGCCTGTGCTTTAAATCGCTCAAAATTCATTCTTTCGTGAGCGGCATGCTTGTCAATAAAATAAAGCTCGTTTTCTATTTCAACAATCAAATATGTTTTAAAAGCTTCGCCAATCAGCTTGAAATTAGGAATAAAGTTTTCATTATCCTTTTCGTCAGTAATTACTACCTTTTCAATATCCCGCTGCTTAGGCGCATCTTTGCTTTTAGCAGTTGAAATTTCCTCAGGCTCTTCATATTCGATATTTATATCTACCCTTGCCTTAGGCTTTTCATCTCTTGCAATTTTATATTCAGGCTTCGGCGCTTCAACCTGCCAAAAATTTTCTCTCGGCTTAGTCTTAATAACCTGCTGAGCGGGCGGCTCGTCCTTCTTTTTAAAGAAATCAAATTTCGCCTGAAACGATTTATTATCATTGTTTTGATAAACATTTTTAGACTCTTGCCGATAAATCGGATTTTCTTTAAACTCAACCTCTTTAACGGTCCTGTCATTTTCAATTGCCGTTTTAACTGCGTAATAAACAAGGTCAAATATCGGCTTTTCATTAGCAAACCTGACCTCTGTTTTAGCCGGATGAACGTTTACGTCAACCTGCGCAGGGTTAAGCTCGATATTAAGCACACAAGCAGGAAAACGACCCACCATAATTGTGTTTTTATAAGCCTGTTCAAGTGCCGCCATAGCGGTTTTCGACTTAACAATACGGTTGTTGATATAAAAATACTGACCTGCTCTGCTTTTTCTTGAAGCAGTCGGCTTTGAAACAAAGCCCGTAATCCTCATATCATTAAAGGAATAGTCAACGCTCATTAAACTGTCGCTCATTTCCTTACCCAAAACCGAGTAAACAGTCGATTTTAAATCTCCGTTACCTGAGGTGATAAGAACTTGCTTGCCGTCACGAATAAATCTAAACGATATCTCCGGATGAGATATAGCCATTCTGTCAACAATTCCGGCAACCTGATTGCCCTCGGTAACGTCTTTTTTCAAAAATTTCATTCTTGCAGGGGTGTTAAAGAAAATATCACGAACCACAATGGTAGTGCCGTTAGGGCAGCCTGCATCGTCAAACTCAAGCTCCTCGCCGCCTGCAATTTCATATCTTGTGCCGATTTCTTCATTCTCGGCTTTAGTCAATAATTCAACCTTGGAAACGGCAGAAATAGAAGCCATAGCCTCGCCTCTAAAGCCGAGAGTTGCGATTGAATTTAAGTCGTCTTTTTTTGAAATTTTGCTTGTAGCATGAGAAATAAATACCTTTCTCACATCATCTCTTTCAATTCCGCAACCGTCATCTGTAATTCTTATATACGTTGAACCGCCGTTTTTAATTTCAAGAGTGATATTTTTCGCCCCTGCATCAAGCGAATTTTCAATCATTTCTTTAACAACGCTTGAAGGACGTTCAACGACTTCGCCTGCTGCTATAAGCTGATATATTTCTTTTGGTAAAACATTAATTCTTGCCATTAAATCGCCCTCCTTTTTGTTAAAACTTATTCAAGTTCCTGCGCCTTTTGCTTCAAATCAAACAGCGTTTGAAGCGCCTCCATAGGCGTGATTGAATTTATATCAGTTGCTTTAAGTATTTCAAGTATCTCATCAGTGCCCTGAGCGGTAAAATTATATTGAATGTCGCTTTGACCTTCATCTTCAATCTCGTTTTCAGCCGCAAACTCAATAGGAGTTGAATTTGCCTCAAGTTCCTTAAGTATAACCTTTGCACGCTTAACCACGCTGTCGGGAACACCCGCAAGCTTAGCAACCTCAATACCGAAGCTTTGGTCTGCTCCGCCCTTAACAATCTTTCTTAAAAATGTTATATCGTCGCCACGTTTTTTAACTGCTATCGAATAATTCTTAACTCCGTCAAGAAGCCCCTCCATAACAGTAAGCTCGTGATAATGCGTCGCAAAAAGAGATTTCGCACCGAGCGTTTTTTTCTTGCAAACAAATTCAAGTACCGCTCTTGCTATACTCATTCCGTCAAAAGTAGAGGTGCCACGTCCGATTTCATCAAGAATAATAAGCGAACGGCTTGTTGCATTTTTAAGTATCTCGGCAACCTCATTCATTTCAACCATAAATGTTGACTGACCTGTTGCAAGGTCATCACTCGCACCTACTCTTGTATAAATTGCATCAACAATTCCGATTTGTGCGCTTTTAGCCGGAACAAATGAACCTATTTGCGCCAAAAGAGTGATAAGTGCAATCTGCCTCATATATGTTGACTTACCTGCCATATTAGGACCGGTAATTATTTCGCATCTGTTTTCATCAAGGTCAAGCTTAGCATCGTTCGGAACAAAAGGTGTATCTTCTAAAAGTGCCTCAACAACCGGATGCCTGCCGTCTTTAATATTGATTGTGCCGTCATTTGTAATTTGAGGGCAAACGTAATTATTATTAACCGCAACCTCGGAAAGAGAAGCCAAAACATCAAGTGTCGCAAGCGCACGTGCTGTTTTTTGAAGTCTTTTAACCTCGTTTGAAATGCTTTCTCTTATTTTGCAAAGCATTTGATATTCAAGCGCAATGCACCTCTCCTTTGCGCCGATAATCTTGCCCTCTAAATCCTTAAGTTCCTGGGTAATATATCTTTCGCAATTTGTGAGCGTTTGCTTTCTTATATAAGTTTCGGGAACTAAATCCTTATACGAATTTGTAACCTCAATATAGTAGCCGAAAACCTTGTTATATCCGACTTTGAGCTTAGGTATACCTGTAAGTTCTCTCTGCTCGTTTTCAATAGATGCGATTATGCCTGCGCCATCGTTCATTATTGATTTAAGCTCATCAATATCCTTATCAAAGCCCTCTTTAATCATACCTCCCTCACGAACGGTAAACGGAGGTTCATCAACAATTGCACTGTCAATAAGACTTCTTATATCCTCAAGTAAATCAATATCGTTATAAACCGCTTTTAAAAGATACGACGAAGAATCAGCAAGCTTAGCCTTAATTGACGGAAGCTTTTCAAGCGTTGACTGAAGCGATTTAAGTTCCTTTGCATTGGCAGTTGAATAAACAATTCTTGTAAGCAGCCTCTCAATATCGCTGACACCCGTAAGCGCCTGCCTGATTTCATCACGAAGAATAGGATTATCGCAAAGTTCGCCTACTGCATTTTGGCGCTTGGTGATTTTTGCGATAGACATAAGCGGCCTTTCAAGCCACGAACGAATCATTCTTTTACCTGCTGCCGTTTTAGTTTTATCAATAACCCACAAAAGCGAATGCCTTTTGTCACCCGTCATCATAGACTTTGTAAGCTCAAGATTGCGCCTTGCCGACATATCAAGCTTCATATACTTTTCAGTGTCGTACATTTCAAGCTCACTCGGTGCCTCAATCTCGTCTTTCTTTTGAGTGTCCTTAAGATAAAGAATGACAGCGCCGAGAGCACAAACAGCAATTTCATTTTCGCTGACATTAAGCTCTTCAATCTCGGCAGCATTCAAATTCTCATTAATAAGCTTTAATGCCGTTTCATAATCAAACTTGTCTGCGCTGACAACTTCAAGATGAGCGTCAACCCTTTTTGTATAGCTGTCAAGAAGCGACATATCAAAGCCGTCGTTATTAACAATAATCTCACGAGGAGTATATGTATAAAGTTCATTTAAAATTTGCCTTTGAATAGGTGCGGTATTAAGAGAGGTAATATGGAACTCACCTGTTGAAATATCGGCAAAGCACAAGCCCGCCTTTGTTCTGTCCTTATTTTTATAAATAGCACAAAGATAATTGTTAACACCGTCGTCAAGCATATTGCTCTCAATTACCGTACCCGGAGTCATGACTCTTATGACATCTCTTTTAACAAGCCCCGTCGCCTTGCTTGGGTCCTCAGTCTGCTCGCAAATAGCAACCTTATGACCGTGGCTTACAAGCTTTGCAATATAGTTATCTGCGCTGTGAAACGGCACTCCGCACATAGGAGCACGTTCCTCTTGACCGCAATCCTTGCCCGTAAGCACCAAATCAAGCTCTGATGAAGCAAGCTTGGCATCGTCAAAAAACATCTCATAAAAATCACCGACACGGAAGAACAAAATTGTATCGGGATATTTACTTTTCACCTCAAAATATTGCGCCATCATAGGTGACAGCTTACTATCCTTTTTAGCCATTTTTGTTCCTCCTTTTTTTAAGTGATTTTTGTTTTGTGCAAAATCGCACTAAATAATTTTAATTAGTGGCAGCCACCGCAGGTTGAGCAGTTATGTGTGCAAGCGTCCTGTGCCGGAAGCTCGCATGTTTCTGCGTCCTGACCGTCAAAGAAAAGACCAATCATACCACTGATATACTGCGCCATCTTTTCCATTTCAGATGCAGCGGCAGAATAGTTTTGCATATTTTCGCCTGCCATAATTTCAGTATAAAGCTTCTGATAATCGTCCTGAAATTCCTTAATTCTGTCTTGTGATGCTTCCTCTCCTTTTTCAGCCTCCTGCTGATATTTAAGAGAGATAAGCTGCATCTCCTGCATTTGCTGCTGGAGTGATTCGTCTGCATCATTTGCCTTTGCAGCAACCTGAAGAGCGACAAAACGCTCGTCCTTCTGAATTTCTTTGCCTAATTCTCTGAGTGCTGATTCAATACTCATATTTGTTTCTCCTTTACTAATTCGCCCCTCATAACAAACGTAAGCGGTTCGATTACTTTAATGTTTTGAAAGGTTCCGATAAGGCTTTCGTCACCCTCAAATTCTATAATCAAATTGCCGTCATTTCTTGCGGCAATATAATTATCTCCCAATTTGCCCTTACCGTATACATAGCACTTATAAGTCTTGCCTTGATGAAGTTTCATTTGGCTTGCACTTATTGTTTCCTGCAAATCGGTAAGTTCCTTAAACCATCTTGACTTTTCTTCAGCCGATACAGGGTCATCCATTTTAGCTGCGGGTGTGCCCTCTCTCCTTGAATAAATAAACGTAAAAAGCTGAGTGGCGTTAATTTCCTTAACAAGTGAAAGTGTTTCCTTAAATTCCTCATATGTTTCACCGGGGAAACCCACAATAATATCACTTGTGATTGAAAGCTCGTCGCCCATAAGCTTTCTCGCATATTTGATAAGTTCAAGATACTGTTCTCTTGTATAATGCCTGTTCATAGCTTTAAGCACTCTGTTGCTTCCGCTTTGAAAAGGAAGATGCAAATGCTCTGCCACCTTGTCGCACTGCGCCATGGTTTCAATAAGTTCCTTAGTGCAATCCTTGGGATGACTGGTCATAAACCTGATTCTGAAATCGCCGTCGATATCGTTAAGCATTCTCAAAAGATTCGCAAATGTAACTCTCGGTTCTAAATCCTTGCCGAAAGAATTAACATTTTGACCTAAAAGAGTAATTTCCTTATAACCTTGCTCAACAAGAGATTTAAACTCGGCTACGATATCCTCAACCTGCCTACTTCTTTCCCTGCCCCTTACATAAGGCACAATGCAGTATGAGCAGAAGTTGTTGCAGCCGTACATAATCGGAAGCCATGCCTTAGCGTCATTGTCACGCCTTACAGGAATACCCTCGGCAATGATACCGTCCGTATCGGTTATATCAAAAACTCTCTTTTTACCGGTCAATGCTCTGTAAAGAAGCTCAGGAAGCTTATGAACAACGTGAGTTCCGAAAACGAGATCAACAAACGGGAATGATTTTTTAATCTTATCCGCAATATGCTGCTGTTGCATCATGCAACCGCAAAGAGCAATTACAACGTCATGATTTTCACGCTTATAGCTTTTGAGCGCACCTACATTGCCGAACACCCTGTCCTCAGCATGTTCCCTGACAGCGCAAGTATTAAAGATAATCAGCTTAGCCTCAAGCCTGTTGTCTGTAAAATCATAACCCATAAGCTCAAGCATACCTTTAATTTTTTCACTGTCAGCCACATTTTGCTGGCAACCGTAAGTAACAACGCAAGCTTTCGGTTTTTCATTATACGATGCTGAAATAACAGAGCTTACCTTTTGCGTAAACTGCTTCTGCCTATCAAGCTCTTCTTGTGAAACAGTATGTGTTTTTTTATTATTCTCGCTCAATTATTCTGCCCTCGCATTCAAAAAATTCACTCGTTAAAGTGCGGCTTTTGCAAACGTGCATACACCCTCACATTATACGGAAAATATTATATCAAATATATATACTTTAATCAATATATAATTATTAATAAAATAATAATTTTAAATAATTGATTTTTGTTTATGTTAATGATAAAATAGCACTTGTTACTATCATTTGAAGAAAGAAGAAAAGTAATTATGCTGAAAAAACGAGGAGCAGGCGTATTGCTTCACATCAGTTCAATGCCGAGCGACTACGGCGTCGGTGTTTTTGATGAAAACGTTATTCATTTTATTGACAAAATAGCGGATATGGACTTTACATATTGGCAGGTTTTACCGTTTAATCCGATTGATGGGGCTAATTCGCCTTATTGCTCGCCCTCTGCCTTTGCGGGAAATTATATTTTTATAAATCCCAAAGGGCTTTACGATATGGGTCTTATTTGCGAGGAAGATTACAAGTCAAACATTTACGACGGCACGCCGTACACGGCAGACTATGAATTTGCAGGCAAAAAAAGGCTTGAACTTTTGAAAAAAGCATTTTTAAACATAAACGACGAGCTTGCAAGTCAGATTAAGGAATTTGAAATAAGCAACTCCTGGCTTACCGATTACAGCGTGTTTATGGCTGTTAAGGAAGAGGAAAATATGAAGCCTTGGTGGGAATGGAGCGACGAACACGCCCACTATTTCGAATGTATCAAGGATATATATTCTTATGAAAAATCAGCGGCTTTTTGGAAATTTGTTCAATTCGTTTTCTACAAGCAATGGAATGAAATCAAGGCTTACGCAAACAAAAAAGGTGTTGCTGTTATAGGCGATATGCCAATATATGTTGCAATGGACAGCGTTGACGTTTGGTCAAATTTGCCTATGTTTTTAATAGACGAAAAAACGCTGAAGGTCGAAAAAGTGGCAGGCGTTCCGCCCGATTATTTCAGCAAAGACGGTCAGCTTTGGGGCAATCCCATCTATGATTGGAACGCTATGGAAAAGGATAATTTTTCGTGGTGGATATCAAGGATAGGTCACTCTTTAAAGCTTTATGACACCGTGAGAATTGACCATTTCAGGGCATTTGCATCTTATTGGGCAGTGCCGGCAGAGTCCAAAACGGCGAAAGTCGGCGCGTGGCTTGACGGGCCTAAAATGAAACTTTTTAATAAGGTATTTGAAGCATATCCAAACGCTCCGATTATCGCTGAGGATTTGGGTGTTTTCGGCGATGATGTAGTCAAGCTTTTAGAGGATACGGGCTTTCCCGGAATGAAGGTTGTCCAATTCGGATTTGACCCTAATTCCGACTCCTCCCACATGCCGCACAATTCAGTTCAAAACAGCATAAATTACGTCGGCACTCATGATAACAACACTATTTTGGGCTGGCTTTGGGAAGCAAGCGACGAAGAAAGAAAATTTGCTCTTGAATATTGCGGTTTTACAGGCGACAATTGGGGGGACGGCGGATATTACAGTCCGTCTTGCAGAAAAATAATTGAAACGGTATGGAAAAGTTCGTCAAACGTTGCAATAATTGCACTTCAGGATATGTGCGGTTTCGGCTCGGACGCAAGAATGAATATCCCCGGCGTACCTGAGAAAAATTGGAGATTCAGAACTACAAAAGAAACGATTGATAATATCGACTCATCATATTTCAAGCATATCAACTCTCTTTTCAGAAGAATGTATCCGGCATTTGATGAAAAAGAAAGTAAATAATCAAAAAAATGCGTGCAAGCCATAAGGTTTGCACGCTTTTCATTTGCCTATTCTTTGTCACATTCGGGTTTTGGGGCACACGGTGAGCAATTTTCCTTTTCATTAGGGAAAAATTGTTCAACAGGGAAATCAATTCCCTGGAATGTTTCGCAAGGATTAGACGTATTGCAGTTACATTCTCTGTCAGGGATACAATAATCATAAGCGGGAATAAGAATTTGTGCATCTCGCTCCATTTGAACTATTGAGAAAAGGCCGAGAGTAACAAGAATTGCTTTTGAAGCACCGCACGATGGCATAGTATCCTCAACAGAATTAAGAATTGATTGCGGAAACGACGAGCAAACGCTTATGTTGCAGTCGCAGCTGTCGCAAATATCGGTTGAAAGCACTACAGGGTCAACCGCCTGCACCTTTGCCACAGGATTTGTGTACTGAGGTGCAACAGGGCAATCGGTTGCCTCGCTTACCGGATTTGAAACGAACACCTTTACATCGCCGTTAGAACCGAAAAGAATACATTTTTTATTAAATCTCGCAAAGCCGACAGCCACCTGAGGAGTTGTGCACGGTGCTGCATAGGTATCAAAGCAAAGCTTGAAATAAAACGTAATATCAACGCTGTAAAAGCCTCTGTTGAAAGGAACTTCCTCAACGTCAATGCTTACCTCTTCGATACAGCAATCTCTTGTTTTTACCGTAACAGCCTCGTCAATCAGCCTTTGGCTTTTTGAAAAAAATGTAACTCTTAAATCTTCAAGGCAATCTTTGCTCACGCAACTGTCAAAAATGCGCTTTGTGTCAATGCAAACAGCCTCATTTATGCGTCTTTCACCTGTGTCTAAGTTGAGATTATCAGGCATAAAAAAACTCCTTTATAAAATATTGAAGTAAACTTCAGTAATATTCTATGAAGGAGTTGATTTTTTGTGAACTTTTAAAATGCTATGTCAATATAATTTTTGCCTGTAACTACTGTACCGCCTACATTATAAATAGGTGTAACTCTATAATAATTTTTTGAAAAAGCAGTTGATGATTTATCTTCAAAATTAAGATTTTCACCGTAAACAGTTGCAATTTCCTTAAACGTGCCGTTGTAAGCAGAACGTGAAACCTTATATCCTGCACTTCCGTTTAGCGAACTAAAGCGAATAAGAGGCTTATTTCTTAACGAATAGCCCTTTGATTTAACGCTTGGAGTAGGAACATTTTGGCTATAATTTTGCGAATAAAGGCAAAGCGGACTTTCCCCGGCAGAAATATTATTATCGCTTTTAATGGTGGCAAATGAGGATTCTGCCGTCCTTATACCGTAACTTTTAACACCTGAAATCGAATTAGATGTAATAAGTAAATTTTTACTGCCCGGAAATGATTTGTTGAAAATTGAAATTCCGTTATTGAAAGTACCTGAAATATTATTATTTTTAATAACATTTTTTTGGCTTGCGCAAATATTAATACCGTTAATTCCGTCTTTAGCCGAAGAATAATCATCGGTCAAGATATTAGATGAAATTTCGCTTTTATTAACGCCTGTTATGTATATTCCGTATGATTTAGGTGAATTTTCTTCAACATTAATCGTATTATTATCAATTGATAAATCGCTTATTGTATAATCACCTGCAACAATACCGTTAGCCTTGGCAGTTGAAGCGTCAACCTTAGCTCCGTAAGCATAAATGCCGTAGCTTGATTTTGCCATTTGCTTAATATTCATAACATTGCCGCTGATTACGGTAGATGATTTCGAATTTATTTTGCCTATACTCTTATCATTTGCAATATACATTCTTTGCGAATAATCATTCTTGAAAAAATTATTAGGCAGGTATTCAAAGCAAATGCCGGAATTGACATTTGTGAATGTATTATTGATAATTTTACTGTTTTTATAGTTAAAACAGCTAATAGCCTTTTCCTGAATATTTTCAAACTTGTTATTTTCTATAACAACATTGTCAAAATATTTTGAAACAACAGCCGAACGGGTACCTATTCCCGAATGGAGATTTGAAAAGGTACAACCGCTTATAGTTACGTTTTTATTAGGTGTATCGTCAAATTCCTCAAATCCCGGAAAATGCTTTGAATCGTGCAAAATATCAAGCTGTATTGCTTCGCAGGAATTTGAGCCTTTTCTTAAAGAAGATGTAAATGTGCTGTCTGTAATACTTAATGTATCAACCGCTGCAGCTTCAATGTGATGGGCGTCCATGATGTTGGTTATATTTACGTTTCTTATGCTCAAATTTGTGCAGTGTCCAAAACGCATAGCGCAGGAGCCGTTAAACTGCATATCCCACTTACCGCCGTCAATTTTGATATTTCTAAAGCCGTTGTAAAGAATATGCTTTTGGCTGAAATCGCCTGCTTTAACTATATTTTGACCTTTCGGTGCGTCTTGAACAAGGGTGGTTTTTTCATCAAGATAAAGCTCTGTATTGCTGAAAATATTGAGCGTAGTGTTGATATGATATTCACCCTTAGGAAAATAAATACGATATCTGTTTTTATCGCTCGCTTTATTTTTAGCCTCATCAAAAGCTGCTTGAATAACTTTTGCATTATCACTTGCAGCGTTTTCACCCGTTTCTGACAGTTCGCCGTCACCGATAACAATATCACTATATTTAATTTCAGCCGCAAAAGCCGCCGTGCCCGTCAAAGAAAGCGAAAACATAACAGCCAAAGCCAATAATAATGATATGATTTTTTTCAATTTCTTACACCTTTTCTTATTCTTTAATTTAAATTAATTCTTTATAAAGCAAAGTTTCAACGATTTAGGCAAAACTTTAAAATTAACCTCGCTGTAATCAAAGTTTTCACCGTCGCAGTTGCCCAAAAGCGCATCGCCGTCTGTTGACCAAATTCTGCCGCCGACAACCTTGCCGAATGTGAAATAATTTTGAAGCTTATCCACATTACCTTTGCTGTATTCAGGAATCATCGGCATCGCCTGAAAAGCATTAACAGGATGGCAAAGCGCAAAGTCAAGAAGTCCGTCGTCAAGCACCGAATTAGGAGCAGGGCAAAAACCGCCTCCGTAGTAGCTTGCATTGCAAATCGCAAAAAGTGTGTAATCACAAGGCGCAACTATGTATTTATACGGCTTTCCGTCCTCGTCAATGCAATCGAGGTCAATATTGATATGACAAGTCATTGACCGGCACAAAACAGGCACAACGGCAATATCGTAAGCCTTATGGCCGATAGAAGGAATCTTTCCTGCAATTTGCCTGCCTATGGTTTCAACCTTTGTGTCAAGGCCATAGCTCATAACGTTAATACACTTTTCACCGTTATAATCAATCAGGTCAATAGGTTTAACGTCATATTTGATTTTGCCGCTGTAAAAGCCAAAAGCCTTAATTACATTTTCAACATTAATTTTTTTAGTACCGTAAACTTTTTTTGCAAAGTCATTGCCTGTACCGAGAGGTAAAAGAAGCAAAGGTGTATCCGTGTTTGCAAGGCCGTTTGCAATTTCGTGCACCGTGCCGTCGCCGCCGCAGGAAACAATAACGCAATCGCTGCCGCATTCAGTTGCATATTTTTCAGCAATAAGCTTTGCTTCACCCTGAGCGTGAGTAGGCTCAACAATCATCTCATCATCAATAAGACGAAAGGTTGATTTAATTCTTGAAAAAATCTTTGCCTTATTATCATTTCCTGCTACAGGATTAACAATAAATACATATTTCATTTCTTTTACCTCCCAAATTCACTTATAATCAGTCAATCACTCTTGCTCCGCCTACAGGTCTTATAATAAGCACGTGGCATGAGCCGTCGCCAAATACACGATTAATTGTTTCTTTATATGCATCAAGCATATCATTTGGAACAAACGCCTGAATAGTGCCTGCAAATCCGCCGCCGTGGACTCTCCATGCGCCATTGCCTTTAAGGAGTTTTTCGCTTATGCAAAGAGCAAGTGAAAGCTTTTGCTCTGTCGGATTTTTAGGTGAATAAACATTTTGATTATAAAGGAATGAGGAATAGCCGGATTCAGTAATAGCCTGCTTGAAAGAGTCGAAATCGTTATTTTCAAGGCTTGAAACTGCCTTGTCCACCCTCTCGTTTTCGCCGAAGAAGTGGAATGCTCGTAAAAGCGCACGGTCGTTTACTTTTTCTTTAAGCACATCAAGGCTTTGGAAAAATTCTTCATACTCAACCTCTCTGAGCACATTTTTGCCCATAGCCTTTGCAACAGCTTCCATTTCTCCTCTTACAGCGGCATAATCGTCTGTAAGGTCACTGTGGTTGCCGTGAGTATCAACAATGCAAAGTGAATATCCACTTTTTGCAAAATCAAAATCGACCTTTTTAATTACAGGGTTGGCGGTATCCTTAAAATCTATTGTAACAAACGTTCCGACAGAGGAAGCCATTTGGTCAAGAAGCCCCGACGGCTTGCCGAAATATACATTTTCACTAAACTGTGCAGCCTTTGCAACAGTTACAGCATCAATTTTGCCGTCATTGTAAAGATGATTGATAACGGTTGCAATAAGCACCTCAAAAGCCGCAGAACTTGAAAGACCGGAACCGCCCATAACGTCGCTTGTCGTGCAAGCGTCAAATCCGCCGATTTCATAGCCTTTTTCCTTAAGTCCTGCTGCAACACCTTTAATCATAGATGATGATCTGCCGTATTCGGCTTCATCAGGCGAAAGAGTTGAAATGTCGACCTCATTAAGGCCGTGGCCCTCACTCTTTTCATTAATTTTCATATCGTCTCTTTTAGCCGCAATCGCAATAGCGTCAAGATTGATTGAAGCTGCAAGCACCTTACCGTTATTATGGTCGGTATGGTTGCCGCAAACCTCCGTTCTTCCGGGAGCACTTAAAACAAATACGTCCCTGTCATCGCCGAAAAGATTAATAAACTCTTTAATCGTTCTTATATAGCGTGGCTTTTGTTCTTCAACTGCGCTGTCACTGACATAAACCTTTTTAAAGCTCTTGTCAAGCTCACCGTTCTCAATTTTAGCAATTAACTCATTAGGTTTCATTTGTATTCTCCCTCATAAAACTATTTTATATTTTTCTTTTTCGGAATAAATAAGCAATGTTTGATTCATTTGCTTAGATTTAATACCGTAAAAAATGTTAAACAATATGATTGACATTCCCGTAAATGCAACAATAATTATCAAAAGCACAAGGAACTGCACCGAAAACGGATTGTAAATCGCAGAACCGATTTTCGTATAAATAAAAAGCCTCGGCATAAATCCCAACAGGCTCAAAAGCGAATAATACACAAAATCATATCTCATTGAGCCGTAATATTTTGACACCATTCCAAGCGGAATTGCAGGAAAAAGCCGTGAAAAAAACAGAACATAGGGATTGCCGTTTCCCTTAAACTGTATCCATTCCTTAATAAACTTCAGCTTTTTAATACCGAGTATCATTCCTGTCCAGCCGCCGCCTATAAACTTGCCTTCAAGATATTTAACTATGAAGAAAAACTCCGTAAAAATAATATTGATAGCTATTGCCTCACTCAAAGGAAATACCATACCTGATATAACGCATAAAAATCCCATAGGTATCGGAAGCTGGCATTTTGCAATATAAAGCGCAAAAATGCAAATAATTATTTCCACATCGCTGTCAAGCTTTGCAACCGAATTGTCAATTTGCTTAAGATAATTAATAAGCGTATCAAATCTTACCTCAAGCCTTGCGTGATTATAAAGTGCAATGGCAAGAAAAACGATAATGCCACCCGTAATTATCAGCGTTATTGCGGATATTAAATTTGTTTGATGCCTTTTTTGCTGTTTCACAAATTCATCTCCGTAAAAAAATCTTTCATTAATATTTATTATTTTCCCTCGTGGAAATTGCCTAAAAATTCAAACTCAGGCAATTCGTCTGAAAGTGCACAAATAAGGTCAAGCGTCACTTCGTCATTAACATTGCCCAAAACATCCACGTAAAAATAATAGCTGAAATCGCTGTCTTGGATAGGTCTTGATTCAATCTTTGTAAGGTTGAGACCTGCCATAGAAAAACGACCTAAAACTCTGTAAAGCGAACCTGTTTTGTGAGGAAGCGAAAAGATAAGAGAAATCTTTTGTGCGTCACTCGTAATTGCAAGTTCTTTTGAAATAACGATAAATCTTGTTGTGTTTTTATTATTATTTTGAATGTTGCGCTTAAGAATTTTAAGATTGTATTTTTTTGCCGCAAGTTCACTGCAAATAACAGCTATATTGTTTTTGTCGCTTTCGCTGACATACTTTGCCGCAGCGGCGGTATTTGAATAGTTAATTCCCGTAAAATCAAAATTCCTAAGAAAATTATTACACTGTGAAAGCGCCTGAGGATGGCTGTAAACATCGGTTATATCCTCATATTTTGTATCGTTTTTAGCGCAAAGGCAATGCTCGATTTTTAAATCGTAAGCGCCGACAATGTAAAATCTGTATTTCATAATCAGGTCATACGATTCGTGAACAGAGCCTGCGGTTGAATTTTCAACAGGAATAATGCCGAATTTTGAATCTCCCCTGTTTACCGCTTCAAACACATCCTCAAATCTCTTATGAAAATGAATAGGAGCTTTCGGAAATATCTTTTTAGATGTAACACCGCTGTATGCGCCCTCAACACCCTGGCACGCAATCGGCTTGCCGCAAGTGTCAAGCTTGTCAATCTTAATTGCATTTTCTATATCTGCCCTAAGTTCTTTTCCGCCGCCGATAATTTTATGCTGAAGAGCTCTTGAAGCGTCCATTGTGGCAGAAAATACAGTTTTAATCGTATCGCCGTGCTTACCGCACTTGCTTGCAACGTCATCAAGAATTTGCTGCTCACGCTCACTGTTTAAAACAGGCATACCACGCTCAGCCTTATACTGCGCCACCTGCTCTGACACGCTCATTCTTTTAAGCAAAAGCGGAATAAGCTCGTTATCTATTTCATCAATTTGTTTTCTAAGTCCTAATAAATCCATTTATATTTCCTTTTTATCAATATTATGCCATAAGGTCAAGAAGAGCAAAAGCAACTGCGCTTTCAACAACAGGTACTGCCCTGGGAACAATGCAAGGGTCGTGCCTGCCGTGAATAACAAGTTCCTCCTCTGTCATTTTTTGCAAATTAACGCTTTTTTGCGCCTTTGAAATTGACGGAGTAGGTTTAACCACTGCCCTGACTATAATCGGTGCGCCGGTAGTCATTCCGCCAAGGACACCGCCGTTATTGTTTTTATCAATCTTAACATTACCGTTTGAAATTGAATATGTATCGTTAGCCTCATATCCCGTCATTTTCGCAAAATCAAATCCTGCACCGAATTCCACACCCTTAACGGCAGGAACGCCGAAAAGTGCAGATGAAATATGACCCTCAACAGTTGAAAAGATATTTGCGCCTATACCGACGGGAACGCCGACAACGGCACATTCAATTACACCGCCGACGCTGTCGCCGTCAAGCCTTGCTTTTTCGACAGACGCTCTCATTTTATCCTCAATCTCATCGTTAATAACACAAAATGCCTTTGAAGAAACAGCCAAAAGTTCCTTTTCACTTACATTTGCCTTATCAAAGCTATCGTCCAAAACGCCGTTAATACTAAGGATATGAGCGCCGACCGTTATACCTTTTTGCGCCAAAATCTGCTTAGCAATTGCACCGGCAAAAACAAGCGGAGCAGTAAGCCTGCCGCTGAAATGACCGCCGCCTCTTATATCATTATTGCCCTGATATTTTACATAAGCGGGATAATCGCTGTGCGACGGACGTGGGACGCTCAAAAGATTTGAATAATCCCCGCTTTTAGTATTTGTATTTTCAATAATCATAGCAAGCGGTGCACCTGTGGTAACTCCGTTTAGCACACCGGAGAGAATATGAGGAATATCCTTTTCAAGCCTTGGGGTAGCCGTTTTGTCCTTACCCGGAGCACGCCTTGCCATATCAAAATATATTTTTTCCATATCAAGCTTTACGCCTGCCGGAATTGAATCAATTACACAGCCGATTGCCTCACCATGGCTTTCGCCGAATATGGATAATTTAATTTTATTGCCGAATTCAGAGGACATCAGCCTTACCTCCAAGATTATTAAAATCATCAAAAAATGACGGATAAGATTTGTTTATACTTTGTGCGTCGTCAATTTCGCAGTCACCTATATTCATTGCCGCAACTGAAAATGCCATAACTATTCTATGGTCATTATAACCCTTTAGCTTTGCCGAATGTAATTTTTTGCCGCCGTAAATTATCATACCGTCGCTCGTTTCCTCAACATCGGCACCGAGCGCTTTTAAATTATACACAACACTCTCAATTCTGTCAGATTCCTTATATCTAAGCCTTTCGGCACCCTTAATAACAGTTTTTCCGCTTGCATTTGCGGCAAGGACCGCTATGGCAGGCACCATATCGGGAATGTCCGTTGCGTCAAGTTCTATGCCGTGAAGTTCACTTTTTTTAACAGCAACTGACTTATCGTCAATTTTCACATCTGCACCAAAGCGTTTAATTACATCAACAATTGCCTTATCGCCCTGAGTTGAATTTATATCAAGCCCTTTAACGGTAACCTCGCCGTTAATTGCACCGCCGACAAGGAAAAATGCTGCCTGCGACCAATCGCCCTCAACAACATAATCCTGAACTTTAAACTTTTGACCGCCCTTAACAAGATATCCGAAATCCGTTTCACGAATGTCAACGCCGTAATCTTTCATTACTTTAATTGTCATATCAACATAAGGCTTTGATTGCAGCTCGGTTTTAAGAATAACTGCGCTGTCGCCGTCCAAAGCCGCAAGCGCCAAAAGCAGCCCTGTTATATATTGGCTTGAAACATTACCGTTTACCTCAAAACTACCGTTTCTAAGTTTGCCCGAAATTGTTGCAGGAAGATATCCGTTTGATTTAATCTGAGTTCCGTGAAGCGGCAAAAGCGTTAAATATTCACCTATCGGACGGCTTAAAAGACTGCCCTGACCTACAAAGGTGACCTCCTTGCCGAGCGCAGCCGCAACCGGAATCATAAATCTCAGAGTTGAACCGCTTTCAATGGAATTGAGCGTATTTTCACCCTTTTTAAGAGAATTGATAATACCGACAGTTGCCGCCATATCATTTGACGAAATAATCGGCTCTACATTTCCGCCGCCTGCGAGAAACGAACAGATAAGCGCCCTGTGAGCAACCGATTTTGACGCAGGAACAGTAACCTCACCGTTAAATATTGACTTTTGAATTTTTGCTATACTCATATCTTCCCCGTCAGTTTATGCCGAATGTTTTATTAATATCCTCATACTTAATAGGATTAATAAAACTTGAGCCGATTTTATCAATCATTACAAATTTAATGCCTGTTTTCGTGCGTTTTTTATCTGCGCTCATTGCCGAAATAATTTCCTTATCGGAATGTGTATCATAAGTTTTCAAATTGTTCTTTTCAAGCACTTTTATTATTCTGTCAGTCGTGCCTTTTTCGGTAATTCCGAGTTTTTCGCTTGCACGTGTAATCATTACCATGCCGATACCGACAGCCTCACCGTGACTTACGGTTTCATAATTATAAAGCTTTTCAATAGCATGGCCGCAGGTGTGGCCGAAATTAAGAAGCGCTCTTTCGCCGTGCTCCTTCTCGTCATTTTCAACAACCTGCCTTTTAATACTGACACATTCGGTAATTATATCCGTCAAATTCTCCTCAACATTGCCTTTTTCGAGAAGTTCAAAAAGAGAGGCAGATTTAATACAACCGTATTTGATAACCTCGCCCATTCCGTCGCTGAAGAAATGTTCACTCAAGGTTGAAAGCACGTCAGGGTCGATAATAACGATTGCCGGCTGATGAAATGCGCCGCATAGATTTTTGCCCTGCGGTAAATCTACGGCAGTTTTTCCTCCGACGGAAGAATCAACCTGAGCCAAAAGCGAAGTTGGAATTTGAACAAATTCAATTCCTCTCAAAAATACCGAAGCCGCAAAGCCAACCATATCGCCGCATACGCCTCCGCCAAGAGCAACAGCTATATCCTCTCTCGTAAGTCCGCTTTCAGCCATAAATTCAACAATTTTTACAAGCTGCGTTGTGTTTTTTGAAGCTTCCCCTGCAGGATAAATATAAGTAAAAACCTCAAAGCCTTCATTTTCAAGTTGAGCCTTTATTTTTTCGCCATACAGCGGATAAACATTTGTATCGCTTATAAGCGCAATCTTTTTCGAGTTAAAGTTATCTTTTATAATCTTACCTGCACTTGCAAGCAGTCCGTTTTCAATATAAATATTACTTCTGCTTTTATCAGATACATTTACGCTAAATTCTTTCATTATCCGATTTCCTCTTTAATCTTATTGCCCTTTTTCATAAGTTCACAAAGTTGATTCGCATCTTCGTTTACAATGCAATATTTGAATTTCATAAGGTTTGAAACAAGATCGTCAATTTCCCTTACAAGCGGTTCCTTATTATCAATAAACAACTCTGTCCACATATCGGCATTAATTCTTGCAACACGGCTGACATCTCTGTAACTGCCTGCCGAATAGCCTGCGTGGTAAGGGGCAAGCGGAGAAAGAACGTATGAGCATGCGAGAACATGGGCAATCTGAGAAGTGAAAGCAATCATTTCGTCGTGATGCTCCGGAGTTGTAACAACAGTACGTGCAAAACCCATTTCTTGCGCAAGACCTACGAGTGCATCTGATATATAACGTGGAATGTTATCTGCCGGGGTACAGATAAACGAAGCATTGTCAAAAAGATTATCAAGCGAATTATCGTAACCGCTGACCTCACGGCCTGCCATAGGATGAGCGCCTACAAAATAAAAATCAAAATCTTCCTTTTCAAGTTCACGGCAAATTTTAGTCTTAATACCGCAGGAGTCCGTTACTATACTGTTTTTCTTAAATAAAGCTTTATGTTCTTTGATAAAAGGAGCAATCGCTTCAGGGTAAAAATTCACAATCGTGACATCTGCTTTTGGCATTAAATCCTCAAGCTGACCGATTTCATCTATTACGCCGTCACTTAATGCACGCTTTGAAACAGAGTCCGTTCTGTTCCAACCCATAATATGGTGCTTTGTATTTTTCTTTAATGTTTTTGCAAGGCTCGCACCTATAAGACCAAGACCGCAAACAAGAATATTCATAAGCCCACTTCCAGACATAGTTAATTACTTTAATAATAATATATAACTTATAATATGTCAAATAAGAATTAGGTTTTTTTCTATATTTTATAAATTTGTAATATTTTGTTGCATAAAAATAAGGCGAACAATGTTCGCCCCTACAGTTTATAATAATATATTTAATTGCTTAAAAATATAAAAAGGGCCGTGACGTTACCGCCACGGCCCTAAATCAGTTATTGATTATTTAAAGAAATCATAATCGTCACCGTCGCCAAGGTCCGGACCCTTGTCAGGATTCTCAACGTTCGGATCAGATGTCATAACTACATCTCTTGTAGGGAGAACATAATTACGAATTTGAATCTCTGGTTCTTCATAAAACTTTTTCATAACTATCTAACTCCCTTCTTATGAATTTGCTGTTGTTGCAGAAATAGTTTTACCATACTTGGTTACTATCTTTCCGCTCTTATCCTTATACTTAGCATAAGCAACATACTTGAAGTTCTGCTCAGTAGAAGGTGTTTTAATATTGATAACGAACTGGTTGCCGACTGTGTACTTTGAAGCCTTGAATCTAGAAACGCCCTTTGAACTGTCAGAAGCATTTTCAATTGTTAAGCTTGAAGTACCCTTTGTCATTAAGAAGCCTGTTTCAACCATCTCATAGCCTGTTGGGCAAATGAATGTACCGATAAGTGAGAACTTAGAATTATCATCTGTGAATACAGGAGTTTCACGGTTGTAAACTTCAAATTCAAGGTCCTTAGTAATATACTCACCGGTAAGTGTATCCTGTTCTGCTTCGATACGTAGACCGTCAGTGCCGAACAATTGACCAATATCGTTGCCAGGTTCTTGCAATTTCTTATACTCTTCTTCAGTAAGACCGACGATACCGGCGTATTGTGTGTCATCACCGATTGTTTCATTAGCATAAAAGCTATATGAATCACCAAAAGCTAAGATATTAAACAAGTAAGTATCTGTATTTCCTTCATCATAGACAACTTTTGCAATTGCATAAGCTCCGGGAAGACTAACGCTTACAAGTTCATTATAAGCAACTGAGTCATGTGCTTTCTCTACATTAAGTGAATTATTGGTATCCCATACTTCAGCTGCTTCCATAGAAAGGAAAGTAGCAGGTGTATTATACACATAGAATGTATAAAGATTATTAGTGTCTGCTGTGTAGTTTACAGTGATAACTGTATCTTTAGTTACTGTTGCCGAAGCGCCCGGAGCAACACCGTTTGAATAAGATTCAAATGTGTAGTAAGGAACGCTCGGAGCAGTTGGCATTTCAAAATTGCCGCTTGCGTCAGTATTGAGTACATTAATAATCTTGCCGTTAACGCCTGACTTGAATGTTACTGTGTAACCTGTCTTTTCGCCGTTAACCTGAGTAGCAGTAAGGTGAGTTTCGCCCTTAACGATAAAGCCGAATGAAGGAGCAGTTATCATATACTTTTCAGCAGTGAGATACTTGCTGTTATCCTGAGCGGTTGTACCGAAGTTAGGGTCACGTGAAGGAGCTGTGAAGCTGTAAGTCCAGCTGTAGTTAGCGCCGTCGCCCTTACTTGTTGTGTCAGTTGTTGAAATAATCTTTGTAGGTGTTACAGAGACAGGTGTGCCGTAAGCAACTGTATCAAGTTTTTTACCGTTTACATAAATATCATAAGTCTTTAATGAAAGACCTTCAAGAGCTGCCTTGATTGCATTATCAAGCTCAGTCTGGGTTGAATATAAATAGCCTTTAACAGTAAGCTGTGTGCCGCCTGTTAAATCTGCATTGATTACATCAAATGTAACGTCCTTGGTAACTTTGAAGTTGTCGCCAAGCTTGTCATACATATCGTAATCGTTTTTGTTAGCTGCTGCCTGTGCTTCATTAACAGCCTTTGCTACATCATCATTAATTTCAATAGCAGTCAAACTTTCTGCAAGCTGAAGCATTGTATCCTTCTGAGAATCAATTAAATTCTGCTGGTCAGCTTTAATCTCTGCCTGCTGTGCTGATGTGAAATTGAAATATGAAAGTTCTGCAATAGCAGCCTTAACGCTTTCAAGAGCTGTTGCGGTGAACTTAGAACCACTTTGAAGCTTAGCAATAAGAGCGTCCTTAGCTGAATTAAATTCAGTCCAAATTGCTGCGTTAGGAGTACCTTCGTCATACTTAGCGGTGTAAGTTACATCGGCAGTAACTGCTTCATTTGGGTTAAATGCAGGCTCGAAAGCTACAAGTTTGTGAGTGTAATTCTTGCTGTCAACATAAGAAACAATCTTTGTGTTGATTTCATTAGTCTGAGCGTCTGATAACTTCTTGCCGTAATTTACAGGGAATACCAATGTGGCATCAGAGCCTGTTGAATCCTTATAGTTGAATGTAACATTAAGAGTCTTAACTTCAAGTCCTTCTTTTGCTTTCCAAAGCATGGTGTACTTAGACTTTAATTGTGTCATTAACTGATTAAGCAAATTAGTTGTATTAATATTTGTATAGTCAATATTTGCCTGTGCACGCTCAAGTGCTTTTGTGAATGCAGCCCAACTTTCATCGGTATACATATTTGAATTCGGCAAATATGTGTTACATAAATCAACAAGCTCAACAAGCGGAGTAATATCAACAATCTGAACAGCAGGGTTAAGAACCTGATTGTTCATCTCAGATGTGTACCAGTTGTAACCGCAGTAGTTGAGTGTGTTACGGCAGTTCCAAGCAGCAACTGCACCAAACTTTGTGCCAAGTGTATACTTAGTTGATGTCGGGTAAGTAGTAGCAGTAAGAGTCTGCTGCTCGGTTGCGGGAGCGGTGAAATTAAAGTCACCCGTAATGTAAGACTCACCGCCGTTTGTGCCGTTGTTAGAACGAGCAAATACAGCACCCGGAATAGGGTTATTAGAACCGCCGTCTGTTGTTCCCAAAACAGTATCAAGGTTAGTTGCAATAGCCTGACTGTAATCTGTTACTTCAGTGCCGTCATTAAGAGTAATAACGTGCGGCGAATCATTATAGTTATTTTTACCTGTATATCTAAGATTTGAAACAGAGTATGTGTAATCTTTTCCGTCGTCAGATTGATTAGTATAGCTGAGGCAACCTGCATAATTTGCTTTCTGTTCGTCAGAAAGAGCATTAGGTGTTGAATTCGAATTCGAAGTAAGGTGTGTCTTTGAACCGTTTTCAGCAATCTTAGGCTGCGTAGCATTAATCGTGATCGAATCAAGGGCGTTATTCTTTAATAACTGAAAAGCATCAGACTGCTTTGTTAATACGCCGAAGGTTACATTAAAATCGCCGAACTTAACCTGCAAAGGAGTATGCTTTGTTCTGAAAATATAACCCTGATTTGTAAATGAACCTTCAACATACTGACCGCCCTGGTCAAGAATTGACATTCTTTCAATTGCATTTGTTTTGCCGTTACCGAATACGGTACCGTCAGGAATCTTAGTAAATGAATATTGAAGGCCGTTATATGCCTTAACAAGAGTATCAATTGCAGCAACGTATGCGTCATACTGAGTATCATAATCGGTCATAGGTGTTGTTGCAAGATTATCCTTAGCTAATTTAGCATCGTTAAGCGCAGTAGCAAATGTTGCATAGTTAGAATAATCGGTAGGGTCTTTAATATTCTTTTCAAGGTCAATAGCCTGATTAAGAGAATATGAACCGCTTTCTGTAAGAACAACAGCGTCAGGGCTGATACGAAGAGCGGCAAATACGGCATTGTATTCTTCAACTGCAGTTGCTACCTTTGCTCTGCCGGCCTCGTCATCATTTGGTGCATATGTAGGAACACCGTAGTTTTCAACACTGCCCCAAACGTCAGTCTTAATCTTATTAACTGTTTCTAATGCAGTTTTATAAGTTTCTGCGGTAAATACGTTTGAATTATATGATTCAAACTGCTGAATAAGAGCAACAAGTGCACTTGTGTCTGCCTTGGCAACAGAAGTTTTAAGGCCGGCATAAGCTGCATTAAGAGCGTCTGCAAAAACCTTTGCTTCGTCGTTTGCCTTATAAACAGAATCAGCGTTTGTAAATGTATCGTCATTTACTTTTGCCATAAATGTCTGTGATGCTACATAAGCATCTTCAAAAGCTTTCCAACTTTCAGCAGTGTAATACTTGTTATTTTCATTACCCTCGGCATAAGTTGACCTTGCCAAAGCGCCCATAGCGTCACGAAGTACTTGGTAGTTAGCCTTAGTATTGTTTGTTACATCAATGCTTGCCGCATTTATAGCTTGAACCTTGCCTGAAGCAGCCTTTATATATCCGCTGGTATCGTTTTTGCTGTTATCAGTAGAAGTGAAAAAAGTGTTAGGGTCAAATGATGTTGCATCATCCATAGCAGCAAAGTAAGTATAAAGACCACCCATTGAATATGTTGAAAGGTCCTTAGACTTCATCTTATTGCCGGCAGCCTTAATGGCATCCTTAACGATTTTATAGTTTACAACATTAATTGTTGTTGAACCCGGTACTGTTGGTGAAGCAGGGTCATTAATATTTGCTGCGAACTCGTTTTTACTGCCGATATGGCCCTTGAAAGTAGGAACAAATGAAGCAATATATTTGTTGCCCGGATCACCGGTGTATTCCATAAAGTTTGAGAAATACTGCTGATAGTTTTTATAAACTGCTACAGTACCGCCTTTACGGATTTGATATACATTGCCGGCAGTAGTTGTATTATTTGAAAGGTTATATTTATTACCGTTCCAATACCAAGACCAGTTGAAGTCCAAATTTGAACTGCCGCCACGCCAGTTTCTGCTGATGTTAATACCGTCTTTAGCATTTTCAAGAGTGATGGCTGAAATGTATCTGTCAGATGCACCCCATGTCCAACTTCCTTCACCTGAAGCAATAGCCATTACAGATGTAGCAGGTGTTGTTTCGCCGTCATAAAGCAATGTAGCCGACGGATAATAAAGCGTAAGAGAAGAATAATCTTCTTTCGATTGCTTACCGTCGTTATTGTCAGTAGTGATACCGGTTTCAAGCCAAAGTACGTTTTGATAACCGTCTTTAAGATAAGTTGCCTCATCATAGCCTGTATCATCGTTTGCATATACCTGAACCTGACGATACTTGCCTGTATTAGCTTTAATGCCTGTGAACTCAGTCATACCTGCAACTGCAGTATCAAGCTTATCTGCCAAGCCGTCAAGAGCATTGCTCTCGCCGCCGTAGATATAAGCGTCAAGACCCTGCTGGCAGGCAACATACGCTTTATACGCAGGAACTACATTAGAATATGACTTATCCTTGGCAAGTTCCGACTGAAATTTCTTCATAGAAGTTTCAACTGCCTGAACTTTTGCATCAGTGGCAACATCTACGTAGCCGTTAGCTGCAAATGCAGTAATAGCAGAAAACGGAACAGACGTTACAACCATCATTGCAGCGAGAAAAGCAGCCAAAATCTTTTTGGGAAGCCTTTTTTTCATTTTCTTTTCCTCCTTAAAATTGCAGGTGCTCCTTTGTTCGCCGGAATACCGCTGTTTACCTGACCAAAAACGCACGGCAAGGCAAGCAAAATTGCCCTTGCATTTGCCAATAGGGTATAGTTACCCCTATTAGCCTAATTATTTGGGTACATTATAACATTTAAGAATTATTATGTCAATAGGACTGCATAGATTTTAAACAAAAATAATTTACAAAATTTTAATATTTTTTTACATATTGTAACAAAAAATTACAGAAAATAAAACGGGCGACCATTGGTCGCCCCTACGATAGAACGAATTTCGTAGGGGCGATTACTAATCGCCCGATTGAAATTTGCTACTTATTTTGTATCAATAATCTTAGTTGTGGTTGTGTTGTCTTTTTCAGCGGTTATAACGATTTGGGGATACCACGGCTTAGCCGAGGCAAAATGATTTCTGATTCCCTTTTCATCGCAAATAACCTGAGGATAGCGGATAAGCTTTTTAGGGGATGCGGTAAGCTTTTTATCATCATCCCTTGCAACGCCGACTACAACAAACCTAAAATCCTTATGGTAAGAAGTCGGGCAGGAAATTGTGATAAGTTTATCGCTTCTTATCGGCGAAGCGCCGGTATCATACAAAAAGCGATAATGAAGCATAGTATAAAACTCCAGTGCGCTTGACGGCTCCATTTGCTCCGTAACATTATAAGGGAACACATAGCCGTTATCGTCGCTTGCCTTGGTATTGGTATAAAAAGCACCGATAACCTTAAAGTTATAATCCGTTTTTAAATCGGAAAACGAGATAAATCCCGAAGCCGAATTATTATAAGAATCAACGCTTGAATAATATTTTTCAAGGCTGTCGTCATTAAGATAAACAACAAAATTATCCACCCTTGCGCCCTTAGCCGATTTTTCAAGATAAGGTGTACCTTTACCGTCCGCCTTTTTAAGCACAGGGGAGGAAAGGTCAATATCGTCAATTTTTAAATAGCCGCAGGTATTTGGGTTTTTGCCGTAAAGCTCGCAATATTTTTCCTCAATACCGTCAGGGAACGACACGTCAGTATACTTTTTCTCATACTTTTTGATATAAGAAGTTTTAGACGATTTAATCATATTGCCGATGCCGAAAACGGCGGCAAAAAAGACTGCTATAATTAATACTATTATAATAAGGTATTTATATACGCCTTTTGCCTTATCACTTTTAAGAGGTGAAAAGTCGATTTTTTTAAGTTCAATTTTAGGCTTATTGACTTCTTTATCAGGCTTTGACTGTTTTCTTTCGGCTTTTGCAAAATCAGCACGTGGCTTAGGCGGCTCAACATTCACAGGAACATAATCGCTTTTTTCCCTGCTGTCCTTTTTAGCCTGAAATTCCTTTAAAATATCGTCAATACTGTTTTTTTCAAAATCTTTATTATCCATACTTATTTAATAATAACCTTCTTGACATCATCAAGCGCTTTTTGAAGCATAGAGTCAAGGTCAGGAATTTTTTGTTCTGCTTTAATTACGTCGTCAAGGTGCGGCCTTGTTTTAGGGTGCTTAGGAGTGAACACCGTACAGCAATCCTCATAAGGCTGAATAGAGATATCAAACGTATCGATTTTGCGGGAAATTGCAATAATTTCCTCCTTATCCATACCGATACAAGGCCTGAAAACAGGCATAGAAGCGGCGCAATCGGTACATGCAAGAGCATACATAGTTTGGCTTGCAACCTGACCGACGCTTTCACCGGTGATAAGGGCGGTGCAATTTTGCATTACAGCAACCTTTTGCGAAAGTTTCATCATAAGGCGGCGCATAATGATTGTGAAATACTCCTCAGGGCAATAATCCCTGATAGCCTCCTGAAGCTCGGTAAAAGGGACAACATAAGTTGTAATCACGCCGGAATAGCGAGCAACCTTTTTAAGCAAATCCATAACTTTCATTTCGGCAAGCTCCGAAGTGTAAGGCGGAGAGGCGAAGTGAACGGCACAAAGCTCAATACCCCTTTTAGCCATCATATAAGCCGCAACGGGAGAATCAATACCGCCGCTGATAAGCACAGCCGCCCTGCCGTTAGTGCCTGTCGGCATACCGCCTGCGCCTTTAATATTATTTCCTCTTACAAAGGCATATTTTTCCCTAACCTCAACAGTCACGATGATATCGGGATTATGAACATCTACCTTTAAATTATTAAATTTTGAAAGAATATAACCGCCGAGTTCCCTACTGATTTCAGGCGATTTCATAGGAAATTTTTTATCCGAGCGCTTTGCCTCAACCTTAAAGGTTTTAGCCTCGCTTAGCTCGTCGAAAAGATATTCGCAAGCCTTAATCTTGATATCTTCAAAATCCTTTTCACATTCGCACGCACGTGAAAAAGCGGCAATGCCGAAAACACGTGAAATTCTTTCAGCCGCCTCATCAAGGTCGATATCATCATCAAGCGGCTCAACCATAATAGTTGACTGACTTTTTGTAAATTCAAAATCGCCGAGGTCTGAAATTTTATGCTTAATATTTTTTACAAGCTTATCCTCAAAGCTTGAACGGTTAAGCCCTTTAAGAGCAAGCTCGCCGTTTTTAACAAGTATTATTTCTTTCATTATATATTCCGTTTCTTCATTTTATTTTATTGGGTGGGTTTTAACAAGTTCATCAAGAGAAGAAGCAAGCAAGTCAACATCCTCTTTCGTATTAAATCTTGAAAAGCTTATTCTTATGCTCTTATCTATAATCTCATTAGGCAAACCCATTGCGGTAAGCACGTGACTTTTCTTGCCCTTAGCGCAAGCGGAGCCGTTACTTACAAAGACGTTATAATTAGCCGAAAGTTCCTGCAAAACAGTCTGACTTCTCATAAAAGTGGGAACATAGACATTCAAAATATAGGGCGAAGTATTTTCATCATTATTAAACACAATACCGTCTATTTTTGAAAGCTTCTCTCTTGCATAAAGGTTAAGCTCTTTAATCTTTTTCTTTTGCTCATTGGCATTAGGCAACGCCCTTACTGCCGCACCGAAACCTGCAATAAGAGGTGAACACTCTGTACCCGGCCTCAGCCTTTTTTCCTGCTCTCCGCCAAAAGTACGGGCAAAATTTTGGTCAGTCAAATTAGCGTTTTTATTAACATACAATGCTCCGACACCTTTAGGACCGTGAATTTTATGAGCGGTGATTGAAACAAGGTCAGCCCCAAGCTTTTTAGGGTTGATATTAACCTTGCCGTATGCCTGAACGCAATCAATATGAACAAGTGCCGGAGCGCCTGCTCTTTTAACTGCCTTGGCAACAGATTTGACAGGCATAACCGTACCGACTTCATTATTTATATACATCATTGACACAAGTATTGTATCTTTATTTACCGCTTCAAAAAGCTGCTCCTCGCTGATATTGCCGTGGATATCGGGTTTAAGAAATACGACCTCAAAGCCTTGCTTTTCAAGTTCTTTAGCAGACTCCAAAACGCTCTCATGCTCAATCGCCGTGGTGACTATTCTGTTGCCGAGACGCTTTTTCGCCTTAGCCGCACCGAACAAAGCCATATTGTTAGCCTCAGTCGCACCTGATGTGAATATAATTTCATCCTTATCAACACCAAGCGAATCGGCAATTGCGCCCCTTGCAAGAATAATTTCCTTCATAGCATTAATTCCCAAATTATGCAAACTTGAGGGATTGCCGAAATTATCCGTCAGCATATTCATAACGGCGCTGACACATTCGTCGCACGGTTTAGTTGTTGCAGAATTATCTAAATATGCACTCATAAATTCATTAATTCCTTTAATTTAAATACTGCCGCAATAGTTTTTGCGTCCTTAATTTCATTGGTCATAATCTTAGTTACAACCTCTTTAATCGGCATTTTGATTACATCCAAAAATTCATCGTCATCAAGATGCTGTTCACCGTAGGAAATGCCCTTAGCGTAAAACAATCTGATTATTTCGCCGCAATAGCCCGGTGACGGATAAATCTCGCCGAGTGATTCAAACACCTCTGCCTTTGCGCCGCATTCCTCAGAAAATTCCCTAATGCCCGCTTGGCGAGGGTCCTCACCCTTTTCAAGCTTGCCGGCAGGAATTTCATAAATAGTTTCCTTATACGGATACCTAAACTGCCTTACAAGGAGTATTTCGTTTTCGTCTGTCAAGCCGATAATGCCGACGCCGCCCGGATGGTCAACAACCTCTCTGTCAGCGATATCGCCGTCAACAAGCATAACTTTATCATTATGAACATCAATAATTCTTCCGCTGAAGATGCCCTGCACCTCCTGCGTTTGCTCAAAATATCCGAGTGCGATTGAAAAAATATCATCAATTTTTTCAGCCACAAACTTAGCGCCGGCACCTGCAAATTCAACACGATTGCCATAGCCCCACAAAACGCCTACGCTGTCAATCATATTGGCCTTTGCACCGTCGATATCATATTTCTTATCGCCTACCATTATTGACTCATTACCCGAAGTATCAAGTTCCTTTAAGCAACGGGAAATAATATTTGCCTTTGACTCGCAGTCGGCAGAAAATGTCACACCGCAAATAACGTCAAAATATGATTTGACACCGTAATGGTCAAGCAAAGCCTCAATATAATCCTGCGGCTTTGAAGAAGCGATACCAAGCTTTAAATTTTCCGCTTTGAGCTTTGCAAGAAGCTCCTTAATTCCGTCATAAAGCTTGCTTTCAAGAAGCCCTTTATTTGTATAACGCTCTCTATATTTTTTAACAAGTTTATCAGCCATTGCCGCATCAACGCCAAACTTTTCCTGAAAAGTCACAAGAAGCGGAGGCCCGATAAAATAAGTAAGCTCGGTATAATCGGGAGCTTCGATATTATAATAATCAAGTGCAAACTTTGCGCTTTTGAGTATACCCTCACCCGTATCGCAAATCGTACCGTCAAAATCAAAAATTACTGTCTTATATCTCATTAGCCATTTACCTTTTTCATAAATTTATCACAATTAACAACAAATCTTTCAATTGTGCCCTTGCCTATTATATTGCCGTTATCGTCCTTAGCGCTGACAGAGAAAACAAGACGTCTGCCGTCAACCGCCTCAAGCTTTGCACTTGCCGAAACAGTTGCACCCATAGCGCTTGCCTTATCATGAGTAATCTCCACCTTTATACCGACCGTAGTCTCGCCGTCATCAAGGATAGCAGAAGCCGCCTCGCAGGTTGCCTCCTCCATAAGCGCAAGCATCATCGGAGTTGCGAAAACAGGAAGAGAGCCGGAGCCTACGGCA
>ENA-OROM01000652-OROM01000652.1-human-gut-metagenome-genome-assembly--contig:-NODE-652-length-41924-cov-12.478564_pt1 | contig 41924 bp, 41 predicted proteins | sample MGYA00242129_ERZ509050 | MGnify/ENA primary metagenome ERZ509050 (study PRJEB26280, sample SAMEA2338701) | human gut metagenome | biome: human gut; feature: human-associated habitat; material: faeces...
TCCCAGCCACAGCAGGTTCAGCGTAACACCGCTGCGCTGGAGTTCCTTGTGGACATAGTCGTAGTCCGGCATCTTGTAGACAGGCTTTGAGGGGCTGGTCGGAAACAGACGCTCTGAGAGCTGCTTATCCGACATTTCCTCCGGCAGCGGCCATTGCAGGCCACAGTTCGCTGCCCGTTGCATGGTTGCTGCCACAGTGTTCCGAGCGCACTGGCAGCTTGACGCGATCTCGGTCTTGTTGAGGCCCAGACTGTGGAGTCTGAGGATCTCACGGTAATTGGTCATACAGGTGACCTCCTTGCAGATATTTACGCCGCAAAATACGGTGCATATCTACATTTTACCGTAGTGCTCAACGCCGGCGGCGAGGGTGCTCAATCCCGCCGGAACGGATGCTCAATTTGAGCGGTCGAGGTGCGTAATCTGGGGCGGAATACTCACCCCAAACTGCCGTTTTTTATTGCAGTGCCGGGGGTATTCAAAAAGCAATTATTTGAGATTTATAAGAATTTATAAGAATAAACTGGGTTCGCTGATTATGGCTACCTTTCAAGAACATCGCTTCGGCTTATACTATGTTTTTCTAAAAAGTCAGCAATCATTTTAGGATCTTCCAAGCCGTGTGGATGATGGTCGGCATTCTTTTTTAAGTGCACTTCAAGTATTTCACCTTGCTTACGATAATTCTCTTCAAGTATTTCCCCGTTTTCTTTGTATGGCACCACATGATCATCATCTCCGGCAACAAGAATAATTGGTATATGATGTTCAGCTAACACATGCATCAGATCAACAGGATTCTGCCTATAGTTAAGCATTTGTGAAACGCTTCGTCCGGTACACTGGTGATACTCGACAAAAAAATTTGCTCCATCACCAAGTCCGCATGGACAGCTGAGCAGATTCATAACCGGCGCATCCAAATACAGGCAATTAAACAAATCCGGACACATCGCAGCCGTTTTTACAGCAAACAGTCCACCGCAGCTCATTCCAATTCCAGCGCATTTTGTCTCGAGCCTATATTTTTCTGATACAAAGCGTATGAAATCACACTTACGATGCAAATCTTTTTCTTCTGCCCACCGATTATCATTCTGAATGAATGCAACATGCCATCCTCTTTTCAGAAGTTCAATTTCCAGTTCCGGAAACGCACCAAAATACTCTGTTTTGATTGCCCATTTTCCATTTGCTTTTTCTGCCGGAATGAGGACTTTTGCACATTGTCCTTGGAACATAAAGTGTTCTTGTTGGAACTCAGAGAACTCGTCATACTCAATAATTGGCATTGTTCTTCCTCCTATCTCTTTTTTCAGAATATGCGTATACGCAGATATATTCACTTATCCTATCTTTTTTCAGCATCCGCTAGGGTCGGCTGCATCTTTTTCTCCAAAACATTCGCAATGAGCCGATGACCCGCAGCCGTGGGGTGAACACCGTCCTGCGTCCAGTGCTCCGGAGGAAGCATTTCACACGCTTCATCAAAGAGCTTCTGGAGATCTAAAAACTCCACGCCGAATTCCGCGGCAAGGCGGCGCGTGATGGCATTGCGAAGCGCGACCTCCTTATAGAATCCATCCCATTGTGTACCATCTGTCGCTGTTCCATGCGTCAGAAATGCGCCAAGCAGAATGAGTTTCGCTTCGGGGAGCGTCCTTTGGGTGTATCGCAGCAGCACCCGATAGGTCTCCTCGAACAACTCCGCATCCACGCCCTCCTGCTGAGACAGCTCGTGCCAGACATCGTTAACGCCGATCAGGATCGAAATAACGTCTGGATGCAGATTGATGCAGTCCTTTTTCCAGCGGGCAAGCAGATTCGTCACGCGGTTTCCGCTGATGCCGCAGTTCAGCACTTCAATATCCGTGCGATTCAGGCACAGATCTGCCTGGATCAGACAAGGATAGCCGCTTCCCACAAATGTGCCGCTGTCATAGCTGCTGCGCAGGCAATCCGTAATGGAGTCGCCTTGAAATAGAATTCTCATATTTCCTCCTACTATTTAATTTGTATTAGTGTTTTTTCAGGAACTGGTCCATAACCAATCCCGTACAACGTATAGCCGTACATGGTGTGTATTCGTCCGTTTGTCAAATATTAAATATGTGTTTCCATTTCAGCAATCATTCTGGTAGAACTTTTCTTTCTCGCTTCTACCCACATTTTACCACAAATTCCCTTAATGTGATCCACTTTCCGTTTTGTCATAAGCGTCAGCGTGCCATCTTTCTCAACGCCCGTCTTTTCGCTCGCGGATATCGCTTTCTGTGTTTACCTTTTTTGCCATGGCTATGTTTTCTTCAGTCTGACCGCCCAAACAGTTACCACGGGCGGGAAGAACAAAGTCTATTAATTTGGATGGAAGCGCTAATATTTTTCAGTCGATTTCAAATTTATGAGTCGTACATCCGATGGCAATATTCCACACATTCTCTTGAATGAATTACAAAAAGCACTTTGAGAAGAATAGTTTAACCGCTCCGAAACTGCGTGTACAGATAACCCCTCTTTTAAAAGGACAGCAGCATATTCTGTCCGTAAATATCGGTAGTAGTGCATAATACCAACTCTGGAGTATGATGAGAAAACTCGTTTCAGGTTCGACTGGCTCATTCCCAACTCCTGCGCCAGTTCGCAGCAACTGAGATTGTCTGCTATTCTCTCCCGTAGGACTGTCATAATACGTGAATATTCCGGATTGTCTCTCGCAAGTTGGGATTCACAACCCAAAATCGACAAAAGCAGCAGTTCTAATTGTGATTTAAGATTTTGCTGCACCATTAAATCGTTTGACTTTAACCTAAAAACGGTTCTGTTTTCGTGAATCTCATATATCTGTCTGATACAACGGATAAGGCGACAGATTTGTTGCTTTTGCTCTATGTTTAAATGATATATGCCCGCCGCCTCTTTCAGTGCAATAACTGCATCAAAAGATAATACCGCAAACGTATTCCTTTTCATTGAACAATTAAAATGCCGGTGCAGTTCCATCGGCGGATGTAAAATCATTTGGCCGTTTTTCAGGCAAACAGTTTGACCTTCTGTTTCTACACACACTTCGCCATCAAGCACAGCTACCAACTCCCAGAAATTATGTTTTTCCATATGTCCGGCAAATGAAGGCTCAAATGTTTCAATAAATGCCGTATGCAATCCACTGACAGTTACAGCGTTCTGAAGTTGACAGGTATGCCATGCAAATTCCTGCATGTTCATTCCTCCAGTTAGCCAAAGTATAAAAAAGAATGTCCGAATTTCTATATACACCAATGCGGCATGCATGCTATGATTTATTTATTGATAAAGTTAATGAAAGGATTGTCTTTATGAAAAAGCTCACGTTCATTCTAATCGGTGCTGGCAATCGCGGCAAATGTTATACACAGCACGCATATATGCACGGCGGATATGAACTGGTCGGTATTGCTGACCCAAACGAACAGACACGCGAATTTATGCGCGAACATTACCATATTCCGAAAGAAAACTGCTATAAAACCTATGACGAACTGCTGGCGCGGGGAAAAATCGCAGACTTTGCAATGATCTGTACGCAAGACCGGCTTCACTTTGCCCCTGCTATGAAGGCTATTGAACAAGGATATCCTCTTATGCTCGAAAAGCCTGTCGCGCCGACTCCGGAAGAGTGCATTCAAATTCGTAATGCCGCAGAACAAAAAGGCGTTCCAGTTGTTGTCTGCCACGTCCTCCGCTACACGCCTTTTGCACGAGCAGTCAAGCAGGTAATTGCAGAAGGTCGCCTTGGAAGAATCATCAATATCATTCATACAGAATGTGTTGGAAATATTCATTATTCGCACTCTTTTGTTCGTGGCCCTTGGCGCAACACAGAGGAATCCTCCAACATGTTGTTGGCAAAATCATGCCACGACCTGGATCTTTTGCAGTGGCTTCTGCAGAGCCAATGCAAAAAGGTACAGTCATTTGGACGCTTGAGCTATTTCCGCAAGGAGAATTGTCCAAACGATGCCCCCGAACGCTGTACTCTAGGATGTCCGTATGCAGAACGGTGTCCCTACAACACGCTCAAAATCTATCGGGACTATCCCGCCGAAGAAGGGTATCTCTTCCCACCTCGCCACCCGGACGGCACACGTTTTACACCAGAAGAAACAGAGCAATGGCTAGAAACATCCGGTTATGGCAGATGTGTATTCCAGTGTGACAATGACGTTGTCGATCATCAAACCGTTAATTTGGAATACGAAAACGGTGAGACGGTTGTATTTACTATGTCTCCGTTTAACCAAGGTGGTCGTCGAATCCACATCATGGGTACAAAGGCCGAGTTAACCTCCACAGATTTTGACACGATCGAATTATTCACTTATTGCGATGAAGATCCGAGCTCCGAACGATATGGTCATAACCGTCGAGATATCATAAAGACCTCAGAATTCGAAATCGACCAAAGCATAGCTGGCGGTCATGGCGGCGGCGATATTGGCATTATGGATGATTTGTGGAAATTGCTGTGTGAAGGAAAGAAAACACCTTCTGTTTCTGACATCCGAACTTCCGTCGGCAATCATCTAACTGTCTTCGCAGCTGAATATTCTCGCACACATGGCGGGGTCCTGACAACAGTTGATGCATATATCCATTCTATTCAAACCTGACCCGTGCCAACATTTAACCACACTCAATGGAAACCATACTCCAACCGCATTTCTGCTTTTATAGCACTGCCATGCCAGGCATATGGCATGGCAGTGTTTTTTTGCGCCTAAGAGCAGATTAATGCAGTAATTGCAGCTATACCCAAAAACAGCAAAGATTCTGCTTTCCCGTTCTCTAAATTTTCACGATTCATTTTTCACAACAAACCAGTTTTGATCGGCGTTTCCATCAAATTTCCACTGTATAATTTGTGTTCCATTTTCAGAAGAATGGTTTGATGGCGTAAGACATATTTTCTTATTTCTTTTGCTCACGATTTTAAATGCCCCAGCCCCCGCATCAACCAGAGACCAGAATTGCGAAGCATTTCCACTATTGTTATAAACAATAATTCCTTCCCCGCTGGTTGATGAGTGGAACGATGGTGTAATCACATAGCCGGTGGAAATATTCACGATCTGGACATATCCGCCACTCTTTGCAAAATGCCAGAGCTGCGCGTCACTGCTCTTAACATCATCGAGTATAAGAATATCCCCATCATACTCTGGAGTTCTCGCCGCTAATGCTTTTCCGCTCGAACTGTTGATAATTCGATATTCTTGATATCCGAAAACCGGTGTTAAGGTGACATCTCTATTTGGCATAATAAAGCTGGTATCAGAAAGCCACATTAGATCAGTCTGCATTTCGAGACCCCGGTTAAACTTGCGATATACCTCCGGAGCCACGGTTAAATTAACTGTTTCACCAGAAAGGTAAAACCCTGCGCCGCTTACAGTACCACCTTCAGCATCAAGAATGGACAGCAATGGAACAGATTCAAGCAACCACACCTGCGAACCATTATCCATTCTCTGTTCAAGATAGCCATCTTCAGATATTGACAAACAGATCGACGCATCTCTATAACTTTGAATTTTATAGATTCCTGCTTCCTGCTCAATAAGTCTCCAGTATTGCGATGTAGTTCCCTGGCGAGTATAAGAAATCACACTTGCACCTGAATCCACAGAATGGTTCGAGGGAGTCAGGACTCGTCCGGTTTTTGCACTAACAATACAGTACACACCATCGAAGACTTCATCCATAATCCATGCCCGATCCGCAATTTCAGAATTAACAGGCACCAACTCCCCGTCACTGCTCCCCTCATGCAGAGATGCCTCATGCGCTTCGTCATAAATTACAAAAGCGCGCCCGCTAAGTACTTGTTGACGTTGGGTAGGGGACTCTGAATTTTGAGTTCCCGCAAAATCGATAATCTCTTGAGCATGTGTTGGCAAAGCAGAATTAGTATATCCCCAGTTTTCCTTCAGTGTATTTGTGCTTGGGCAACGGTAAACCTTCATGCCGTTTGGAAAATAGTTGTGTGTAATTGTATTACCGTGCGTTGACTGATACTCTGGGCCACCGCATGCATCATTTACTAATAGCCAATAACTTGTCCCTTGACTCGCTGGTAAAACAACGTTATTGATCACAGTATAGCCTCGCGTACCATTGTCCAAGTATAAATAGGCATATAGATTTTCTTGTCGATGCAACACATTATCCCGAATAATTGAGTTATCTTGTCGACCTAGCGTATAGATTCCGCCACCATCGAAAGCTTGATTCATATAGTTGTCAATATAATTGCACGACACTCTATTAGCACCAACGGCATCATAATTATAAAAATCGATATCCAAGCCGCCCCAGCCCCAGCCAACAGAAATAGCAGTATACGGAAGATCAGAAAGTGAGTTGTGATCAACTACAAGCCCGTGAACATACCCTCCCATGATTCCAACGGCACTAACAATCTCATTTCCTATTCTCGTTATCGTGTTCTGTGTAATCACATTATCCGCAACATAGGTCGTTTCGTCTTTCGTATTGTGGTTCTTTTCAAAATCTATACCGCCGATAGATATTCCATTTAGGGCAACATCTTGGATCGTACAACCGGTTATAGTATTACGTTTACATCCCTCGCCAAAAGCAATTGCCGATGATCCTATTCGTTCTATTGTACAATTTTCAAACCGTACATCCTGTGTATATTCAAATTCTATCGCACTATGGGATACCTTTTCAACATTATCGCCAACCATCGAAACGCCAGCTTGATGATCTGCGTAGCCTATATCGCTTCCGGGCCGCAGCCATGTAGTATCAGAAAAAAATAAATTGATAAATGATACATTTCTTAGGATCTTTTCGCCATTCCCATTCAAATTTCCATCTATCAACGTTTCCTGCCTGCCCAAAACAATCACATGGTTATATGGTGCATCTCCAGCAGACGCCATGTAGTATAAGAAGCCCTCAGTTCTATCAAGATACCACTCCCCAACCTGGTCAAGTAATTCAAACGCATTTTCTATAGTATCCGGATAGAGCATACCAATATTCCAATTTGCAAAGTGACAAGTCCATTGCCAAAACGGTTGATCCATATATATTTTCCCGTTTTCTATTCTGTTGACAGACCCCCATTGATGTACCCATTGGACTTGCTGGTGAATTTCTATGTCATCCTGATTCCTCCAACTACTCATGTTGGAATATACACCTGAAGTTGGAAGGTTAAAGCCATTCTGCCTGTCCAACACAAAACCTTCAGGCCTTCCCTCGCTACGCGCGCGTGTCGCTTTCACTCCATCGACATATAGATGACGAGAATAAAATCCATTCGTATCAATAGGTGCTTTCCAGATGTTCCGACTGCTATCGTACACACTCCAATTTTCAATGCGCATGCCACCACTAATGGTAACTTTCTCATTCTGGAAGCTTGTATAAATAATTCGATGTCCGTTAAATCCTGAGTCCAGCCATGAGAAAGAAATCACATCATCCAGATAGTACGTTCCGCCTCGCAAAAATATATAAATGTCTCCTGTCGCGTTTTGGTTAATTTCCCGCGTAGCCTCCTGCGCTCTTTTTATCGTAGAAAAAGGGTGTGCAATAGAGCCATCTGCATTATCGCTTCCGTTTGGTGATACATAAAACGATGTAAAGGCAGCAGCATTTAAGGGCAAGCACAGGGCATAAAACATAAGAGCAAGCCCAATAAATAATGAAATTACTTTTTTCATCCGTCTCTCCTTTCATAAAGCGGTGCGGTTGACTTGCAGTTCATTCGCAAATGTTTTTTACAATGTATCTGTCAACGACCTTTCCATCGAGCCCAATTTGTCTTATGTCAGAAAAAATACCATTCTCGCATTTGACTTCCATTATTGTTTCAGCATCCACAAACAATTTAAATGCAACATTCCACTTCTTTGGAAACGCCGGACAAATAAATATCGTACGCCCCTCCACCTGCATCACCATTTTCTGAAGTTGGTTCAGAATGTTTGCACCATGATCCGTATCAGGAACTGCATCATAAATCGGCCCCCACATTCCTGGGAAGCGTGTTCCGGGATTTTGAAGTGCACAGTTTCTGCGCAGAATTTCCGCTGCGTCTTCCTCAAGTCCAAGAAGTGCTGCCACAACGCCGGCACTTTGCCAGCCGGAATAGCTTGGGGCCTTTGGCGTCAAACCGATTTGAAACGGCTGATCGATCCCATACTCTTTCGTTCGTAAAGAATATGTTTTCTTTGCCAGTTCAAGATTCGGTTTATTCTGCATATAGTTTCTAAATGGGTAGATCGCATATAGCTCAGGCACTTCCACATTATACCGTTCCTCCTGGAATGACTCTGCTGGCAGGAGCGTGTCTTCATTGCACGGAATTGGAGGAAGCTTTTTCTGATACTGTAAATAATACAGCCGCTGCTGTTCAGGCAATGCGCGGATAGACAATACCCGCTGTAGGGTGCTGTGCAGTCCGGCAATGATCGGTATCGGATTGATTGTATCGCGGTAGGTTTCTATGCAGTTCAGCGGCCCGATTTGCATTTTTCCGTTTTCAACACTTGGGAATCTTGTTTCGATGTAACGCAGAAGATCATAATAATACGGAAGCAGCGTAGCTGTCAGGAACGCTTGATCACCTGTAAAGAAATAATAGTCCAACATCAGTCCGCTGAGTTCAAGTCCCGGCGAAATATCGACTGCGCCGCCCCAGCGGTTTTCTGCATATCCATCCGGCACGTTCACGCGATTCGTTCCGTATATTTCCGGTGACTGAAGGCCGCAACTCAGCGTCATTTCGGTATTATGCTGTCCCTCCGCATGATAATACCGCATAGCACGGAACCGGTTTATCTCCTGGAAACGGCTATAATATCGGAATAATGTCAGCAGCGGCTCAGTTTCGCCGCGCTCCAGCATCGCGTAATAGGGATGCCTGACATTTTGCCACAAATGCTCTCTGCACCACGAGCGTTCATCCGGGTTCACATTTTTCATCTGCACTGCCGGCTGTGCAGTACATACTCTTCCGAAATTCTGCGTTGTATAATGCTCGTCCAACCCCGGGCAAAGGTTAAACAGCATACCACTGTAAAGAATCGGCATCGCACCTCCGCTGCAGCATGCCGTCATGTATTTTGTAAGTGTATAGGCTTTCGTAATCTGCGATGTACACGCACAGCTATACTCTGTCGGCTCCTGCATATACGGCTCAAGTGACGCTAAATAATCGTTTTCTGCTGCGGGGTCTCCATCTACAAAAATGTAGCTTTTATCCCAGTATGCCTCCCATGCTTTTTGCGTATTTCGTTCGCTTTCCTCCAGCGGCTCCATATGCACAAGTCTTGTATGCAGAGCGTCACAAAACGCTTCCACGCTCTGCTGCGCGCTGTGCGTCAACACACGGATGGAAAATGTGCGCTCTGACTGCTCAATATCCAGCACCCCTCCGAAAATGCGGTCCTGCAGCAAATTCGGGATCAGCGCCTGCGCATCACTGACATTTTGAAGCTTGGCGATTTCTTCAATAAACGTCTGACTGTTCTTATGATAAAACAGTGTTTTTCCGTCTACCTGCTGCACAACGTCCGCCGATTCTTGTATTCCATGTTTGAACTGGAATTCACCAAACGGCTCGTACGGCGCTGTCCGCCACGTGTGATACGCTGCAGAAACCACAACAGGCTTACAAAACTGTCCTGTTATGCAAAGGCAGTGCGTATTGCGCGCGACCCACAGTTTTACCATCCCATCACGGCCGCTAATCTGGATTTGCCCTTTTGTCAGACGCAGCTTCTGCATATATGCTTCTTTTGTAAACTGCACTGGCGAAAAGCGGAGCTGTATCTCGCCAAGCTTGATTGTTCGATCCAGTTCGGAGAGCGCGTCAGACCTGGACAAGTAGCAGTGTAGCACACCGTCTTCTGTTACCCAAGCGCTGACAGCCAGTTCTCCGTCACCCAGCGGCATCGCGCTGCGATCAGACTGTCCAAGGACATTATATGTAATATCGCACGCCGAAACCCGTTCTTGAATTTCTTTGTATTTCATCTTTTAACTCCCGCTATTATTTGCAGTAATTGTAATCAAACTTTCCTCTGGTGCAGAAAAATTCTGCGAATCAATCTGTATTAAAAACGTTGCGATCCAGCTCCCATCTTCTCTGTGGAGTTGATACGGCAGATTCCCCACACGCTTCCAGTTTTTTTGTGAGCATAATAGTGTGATTTTTTCCGGCTTTTCCGAAAAGCGAATCTCTATTGGGAAATATCCAACGCCATGACGGACGCGGAACATACCAGTCTGTGTACACCCTGTAACATGCAGCGCTACACGAAGTATTGGATCCTGTGATACAACGCTTCCGGTAACGGCACTTGCCGACCATTTCCCATGTATTGCTTCCATCTGGATTGGACAATAGCTATCTGGATGATCTAAAATGAGTTGATAATACGCTTTTTCTGTTGCGCTTATATCTGTTGCGTATTTCACCGTCGGGACATACTCCCATGTGATATGCAAATGATCTCCTGCGCATATGTGCAGATCTTCTTCTGGATATAGGCCAAGCCAAAATTGCGTTGTAATTCCGTCAAATACATCAATTTGCAAACGTTTTGCTTGAAGCATCATATGTGGGTGGTTCTTGATACTAATCGAATATGAGCGGAGAATCATTCCTTTATTCCCGTTCGGTTCTCTGAATTGCTCGTCGATTATTCCACCGCGGTACGCCGAAAACCACATATTAGCTCTTAGTGGTTCCGGTAGAATTGCTTCAGTCGTTCCAGCACAGAGGTCAACCAGCGCATCTTCGCAGACCTGTTCCTCTTTCCCCCAAGCATATTTTGCATATCTTGATCTATCATAACCGGGACATCCCAACCATGCTGCCGTCAAATCCTTCAGTGTGATATCTGTATCCGCTGTATAATCCGCATGAAAAAAGACACGTGCCAAATCGTTTGATGAAAAAATAACAGATTGGATGTCCCCGTGAATCGCCCCATCATCCGAAATCATATGATATCGAACGCTGCTGCAAATCGGACCATAACTGAGGAATTCACACCTTGCAGCGAGCATTTTATGGACAGTCTGATCTTGCGGTATACGATATCGCAAGAAATCGCCGCCGCCATTATTGGGTCCCCATTCATGAGCCGTGTCAATTGGTCGAATATCTGTAATTGCGCAGTCTGTCATATGGGATTCCGGGCATATGCAAAGGCTCTCCTGTGTTCCAATGAGTCCTTGCAGCCAAAGTTGAACTGCCGTCCGATCAAGAGGATTCCCGTAATGCGGGTTGTCATCCCAGCCCAGAAGTGACAACTGTGAAAATGTTGCAGCACGGATTCCTTTGACTTTTCCACGACCAACTGTTACTGTTTCGCAAAATGGTTTTTCCTTTGAGCAGCAGCCTCTTGCATAGAGGTGAATCCATCTGTGCGTGTAAGGTCTCGGATAATCGGGAAACTCATGTCCGTCAATCGATATTTGCCATGCCGTGCCGGAAGGCAACCCCTCTGTATTTTCTGCATATACGCACACGCCCATAGCATTTACCGCATCTGGTAAATCTGCCCCTATAACGCTTCCATCAGGACGCAGTCTGGCCTGGCCTTCACGATACAAGCCCAATCTGAGTGCTATTGGCAATTTCGAATCGGTTTCCGCGTAAATTGCGATTTGCGATTCATCGGCATTTAAAATTGGAAATATCCAACCAGCAGATAGCGGATCATAAATCCCATTCACCCAGTTTGTTCCAATCCGCGCCCGAACAAATACGTTTTTTTGATGCGCCTGAAAGGAGGTTTCAGCCGGCAACTTCAATGGCTCCCAATACGTAGTCAGCGCAGTACCAAAGCTCTGGAATAGGATCTCATCCTTGGATACGCTCAGTGTTTCCATCGCATGGATAAGCACGCCACCCTGTTTGCACTGCAGCCATGCTGTATTTTGCATTGGCCGCAAAATCGCAGTGCGGGTGTTGAAACACAGGCGAATCTCTGTATTTGCGTCTCTTAATGGTTGACGAGTATTTTTATCCAAAAGTAAAAGAGTCGCGGTAAACAAATCATTCCAGCAATAGAACGCAATCTCAAACTCAGCGTCAGCAAGTCGGGCTCCGCTCTTATCATAAAGGCCGCATCCCTTCATCCGCAGCTGGTGGCATATGCAACCGGAGTCATATACCATAATACTCTTTTGCGTATCCTTCTTTGGATCGGCCCGGTAACAGACTCCATTAATTATGGCCTCCACTCGCATGTCGAGCGGTATTTCCGGTTCTAGCAGACGGAGTCCCAGGAGCCCCTCCGCAGCTGGAAACACTTCCAGTCCACTGATACCCCATTTTCGTCTTGAAAGATCAAGTCTATATTTCTTTGAGGCAACATGCGCGGTTTCATCTGGGTTGATAGCTTGATTTTTTCGGTTATGAACACTTTCAAATCCGCCATCCCACCAGAAGTAAAACGCAGTATCGTCCATATGTTTCCCTCTCCTTATCGAAATTATCTCTGGGTATGTCAGCAAATGTACCCAAATTACTTCGACATTGATCCGATCGTCATTGCATTCGCAAGCTGCTTATTGCAGATACAGTACATAATGATTGCAGGTAGAGAAGACATCAGAATCGCCGCGCCGATTTCTCCCCAGTGCAGCGCGTATTTGGAATTGAAAAATCCAGCAATCATCAGCGTGATTGGCTGGCGAGACTTGCCAAGGCAGAAGATTTTAAACGTTCCATATTCATTCCAGATGTTAAGGAACGTTAATACAAACCGCGTCGTGATCCCCGGCCGCAGCAGCGGAACGATAATTTTCAGGAAACACCTTACCGATCCGCAGCCATCGATTGCTGCTGCCTCTTCCAGTTCTTTTGGCAGTGCTTTGATAAATGCCCCAATCAGGAGAATGCCTGTCGCCAAATTACCTGTCACGCATGGGATAACAACAGCCCAAAAGGTTCCGATCAATCCAAGTGATTTCAGAATCAAAAAAACAGGCACAACCAGACACATACCTGGAACGGCAAGTCCAAGAACAAAGTATCGCTCCACAAATTTCGCCGAGCGTTTGTGCATCCTGTAGATGGCATATGCGGCCATTGTACAAAAAACGCAGACCAGCGAAGCGACAGCGAATGCGTACAGGAAGCTGTTCAGCATACCTCCGGCAATATCAATCTGATTTAATACAGATTTGAAATTATCAAAGCTAAAGCTGCGCGGCGGAGAAAACGGAGAAGCACTGGCCTCGCTCTGCGTTTTGAAGGAAAGGCAGACCATCCAATAGAGCGGAAACAGGAAAATGACCGAAAATAGAAGCAATACGCCTTTTCGAATAAAGCCATGTCTGCCAAGCTGTTTTCTGTTTAAAAAATGTTTCATGCTCGTATGCCCCCTTAGTATTCAATATTTTCCCAGTCCGTTGTCTTATGCAAAATAATTGAAACTACCAGGCATTCGATAAAGAATACCACTGCCATTGCACACCCCAGGCCAAATTGCAGCTTTTTCATACTGGTATTTACAATTTCCAGCATAGGTACAGTTGTATATTTTGCATATGTGACACTGATTACTTCGATCAGCGCATAAATGCAAAGTGTGCCGATCACTCCGGTAATCAAATCATATTGAATGATGTTCCGCAGTAGCGGCAGTCGAATTTTCCAGTCGGCGGAAGCTGCGGTGCATCCATCCAGCATTGCAGCTTCTACATAGTTTTTTGGTACCCCACGAAGTGCGGCACACTTAATGATCACACCTGCGCCAAGGCCGCACCATACATTACAGATCCCGATACACCAAATCGCAGTATCCTTGGAAGAGAGCCACGAGTGCTGCAACGCACCGAGGCCAATCGCTTTTAAAATTGAATTTACAAGTCCCCAGTTTGCGTTATAAATTCCTTGAAACAGCTTTGCTACCGAAGTAATTGCGAGAATCAATGGGACGAGGGCAGCAAACCGGAATACTGTGCTTACCCAGCCCGATGTCCGATCAAGCGCAAACGCAAGCAACCACGAAAGCGGCATACTGATAAGCGTAAGCAGGAGCAGCTTCAAAATGTTGATCTGGCTCATCCAAAAGGTCTTGTCCGAGAATACTGCCTTATAATTCTCCCAACCGACCCATCCGAGATTCATAATACTGTTGTTGTTTTGAAAGCTGATTGGGAGCATTACGAAGGCTGGTGCAATCAGAAACATTGTAAACAAGATCAACGCCGGCAATAAAAAAACAGTATAAATACTATTTTTATAATACTTTTTCATATTAGTTCCTCTGTACTAAAATCAAAATCTAAAAGCGGCGGGCATTTTCCGCTTTTATCAGCACAAAAATGCCCGCCCGCATAGTTCCTATTTGTGTTCGAAGGCAGTCCTATCAGAAAACCTCGAAGAACGTATTCTGTTCCCAAATTGCCTGCATCGCATCGCAAACATCATCTGCCGTCATATCAGAATCATCCATCAGCCATTCATTGATAACAGAGAAGTATTCCGTCTGCGAATTCGCATCCAGCGCATTCGGATAGAATGCACTGCCCCAAGTCGTCACGTTCTTAAACATCTCATAGCGGTCTGCGTCCAGATCATTTACGAACGCGATTTCGCCATCGACCTTATAGTTCGTTACAAGGCCATTATCAAAATTGCGCTTTGCTTCTTGCTCAATCAGTGTCTTCAGAACTGCAACCGTCAACTCGGGATCTTCCGTAGACGCGCTTACGCTCCAACCGTTGAGGAAGGAACCCCAGCAGGTGTATGCTGCGCCGGACGGATACGCTTCATTTGCAGAAGGCAGGAAGAACTGTCCAACCTCAAAGTCTGTCTGCCCAGCGATTGCGCCAGAGTTCCAGCTCATCGTAGACATGATTGGTGCCTTTCCCTCGACGAACTCCGAAATAGATGCCGTTGCATCCTTCTCAACTGTTCCGATTCCAAGCGCGCCCATATCAACCAGTTGCTGAATGTTTGCGATTGCTGCACGGATACGGGGATCGTTGAAATCCGTCTTGTTGGCCATCAGATCAGCATACGCTTCCGGATCGTAGCACACAATAGCCTGCTCAAGCCAATACACGCTGGTCGTCCAGCCGGAATGTGACAGAGGAATGTCGTATCCGTTATCCAGAAGTATCTGGCAGATGTTCAGAAGATCATCGAAATTCTTCGGTGCCTCCAGTCCGCAGGCAGCAAAGACGTCTTTGTTATAGTAGTAGACACTGGTGTAGAAGGTATCTGTGCCGGAACCTACCGCCCAGACTCTGCCCTTACTGTCATTATAGAAATTCGGATTGTTAAAGTTCTCTGTGAACCAGTCAGAAAGATACGGCTTCAGATCCAAGCAGATACCGGCTTCAATCTGCGCGGTCGAAACCGTACCAAACCAGATATCCGGGAGTTCACCGACCGTTGCCAATGTTTCAACCGGAACGTCCTGAAGCGGAACAAATTCCACATTCAATCCCGGGAACGCCTCCGCAATCGCTGCTTTGGCATAGTTGTCAATGACATCATTCCATGTATCATCAGAGTTGAACATGATCTGGATCGATTTCCCTTCGTACTCTGCACCGGGTGCAACATCATTGGGAACATCCGTCTCAGTTGTGTTTTCCTGTGCTGCGGGAGCAGTTGTCTCACTGTTGGTTTCCTTCGCTGGTGCAGCTGCGCAAGCCGCAAGCGAGAGGATCATCATCAGGGTAAGAAGCAGCGCAATAACCTTTTTCATTTTTTCCTCCTTAAGATTTGTTTTTTATTACTTGTTGCAATCCGGTTTGCAATCTCACTATGTACATTCTAGCATCTATATGCAAAGTATCAATGCGCATATTCGGAAAAAACATGTATATTTCGGTAAAATAACAAGTTGTTCTGTCAAAACAGCAGCGTTCATTCGGCGAATTGTACACTATTTTTTACATTTTCAAATTAAACCATGCTGTTTCCATATTAAAAATTACCACATTTAAATCACGATTTGTCCATGTAGAAGAAGAAATATGGACAAATTGCATCTTAGCGTTCGCAGAAGCGCTTTCCGGATATAACTTGACATATTCCGCATCCATGTTGTACCTTATATTTGCCGGAACGACATCAGAAAGGTGATCTGCTATGTATATAGAAAAGAACGACACAATCAAACTGCTCGATCAAACGGCTGTGCGCATCTCTGACTCCGGATATGCCATCGTAGATTGCGAGTGGATTATGGATCAGCTTCCATCAAATTTCTCCAGACTATATTTCATTTGCAGTGGTGAAGGTGAAATTTCCTACGCTGGCCAAACTGTTATCCTGCGTCCCTGTCATATGTATCTCATCCCGCCCGGTCTGCAATTTGAGTACGGCTGTGAAAATAGCATGGAAAAGATTTTTTTCCATATCTCTGTTATTCTACAAAACAACTTTGATTTGTTCGATAATCTTTCAAAATGCTATGAGCTCCCGCTTGAACCGGGCTATACCGAGAAACTGATAGAGGCATACCGCACAAAGGACATTTTCCGTGTTCAAGCGGCAATTCACACTGCACTTGCCCGCTTTTCCGAATACATAGACCTTTATCAGCGGCTGCATCAAACATATTCTCAGTTGATTCTTGATGCGTTCCGATACATAGAGGCCAATCTTTCTGCCAGTCTGACCGTAAAGGAAATCTCGTCCCACCTGATGGTTTCTGTCAGCAGTCTCTCGAAGCGCTTTCATACTGAAGTCGGCTGCTCTACAAGTCAGTACATCGATATGCTGATTATGCAAAAAGCGAAATACTTGTTGCAGTCGAGCGATCTGTCCATCGGGCAAATTGCAGATCAACTGCATTTTTGTGACCGCTTCTACTTTGCGCGTTTCTTCCGTAAGCACGCAGAGGAAACGCCGAGTCTTTTCCGGCGGAGATATGCCGGAAAAAGGTAAGCTCCGTTTTCACCGAATGCGGCAATCTTCTGCCTGAATGTCTTGGTGAAACGAAGACAGAAGCTGCTCTCCTTTTGGAACGTATCCACGATGGAATCCACCATATCCTTGAGCGGCTTTTTGAGATATCCGTACTTGCTATTTGCCGCCGACCATGCGCAATTCCAGCGCAAGCCCAGCAGCTTTTGCTGAATTGTTTCTGGTGGATTTTCAACAGACTCCAGATGGTCAACAATTTTGCGCATGGTCTCCCGTGCTGCCTCGGTCAAGTCTTTATAGACAATATTCTTCAGCTCATCGGCACAGATCATATTCCTCAACGCAGATTGCAAGTACAGTAGATTGTCTTTGCACAGAAAGCCATACTTCAGGTCAGCCGACCAGCGCATCATGTGGATATGCGGATAATCGCCTTCGTCGTGAAAGGCTGCGACGGCGAAATCTGCATGGCTTCCGCGAAATCCGCCTGCTTAGAGCGCAGGAGCACCAGCCAGCTTACAGCATTGTCGTAACCAAGGCACAAGACATCTTCTCTGTGGCGCGAGTTAATTATCGGTTAGTAAAACGTAGTTTTTTAGAAGGCAACTTGTAAGTTTTTAGGATTTATCTGAAAACAGCAATTATATGTGTAAAATGCTGAAAGCGACACACGAAGTGGCAACACGCGCCTCACGGCGCGGTACAAGCGCTCAGCATCCCCGCCGGGTCGATAGGGACGGTCTTTTTCACGGGTGAAAGATCGGCACCTTTGAGGGAAATCCACCGTTTGCCGTTGCTGCGGTAGGTATCCGCCAGAATTTCGTTTTTCCTTAGAGCCGCAATGCGTTCCCGCACCAGGCAGGTGACCTTCTTCGGCGTGATGCCGAGCCTGCCGTCAGTGTCGATCTTTGCGGACAGTGCCGATAGGGAACCGAGATATGCAGAATCGGCACAGAGCAATTCAGAGAGAAATTTTGTGAGTTGAAGCGTTGAAATCTTAGGGCAACACCGCACAAATGCTACAATACGCATTGCCGGGCAGCCATTTTGTAAGAATCAATAGGTCGTCCCGTGCGTTTGCTCGCAGGAGCGCACAGATTCAAGCTGCCAGACAGGGTCTGTCAGCCAGAATCAGATTTGCTAACGAGAACATGATATTGAATTTGGCTCTCTGCTTTTCGAGCCCTCGGTATCGTGTTTTTCGGAAACACAGCTGTTTTTTCTTGACGACACCGAATACGTGCTCCACTTTCACGCGGACAGCCGCTCCTGCAATCCGTTCTTGATCAGCAGATTGCGAAAACGGCCAAGGGTATCGCCGTCCGGAACCTGATTGCTGGAATCGATGCCGCAGAAATCCGAAAACGAACGGCTGGATCAGGCATAGCCATTCCTTCCACGGGACGATCCGTTCGAGCTGAGTCAGAAACTCTTTTTTCTTTGTCTGGGCTTCGTTTTGCTCTTTCTGTGCGGTATTGCCCTATATTTTTTCGCAAATCGCTTGCTGCATCTTCAGCCTACGCCGCATTAAAGTAAGGCGCTAGCCGTCCGGGTCGGTTGCCTGCGTCGTAAAATCAATCAGCAGCTCACCGAGCGCAACAACATCATACATACTCATTCCTCCGTGATCGCAATGCTCCATGTGTTTTCGTACTCCGCCCCCGGTGCAAGGTGAATCAGATCGCTCTTGCAGCTCAGTTTCTCCACCACGTCCTGCCGCGATGGAAGCGACGACCACGGCTCAATGCAGACATACGGCGCATCTGTGTGCGGCATATGCCAAATGCCAAGATACGGCATCTGCGGATAGGCCACGGTGACGGCGCGCGGTCGCGCCAGTATTTCCCGTCTCCGTTCCAGAGAAACTGCGTTTCCTGTCTGGAGCGCAGTTCCATCATCTGTGCGCCGAGCGGATCAACACACAGAGTCAGATTTTCGTTTTGCAGCTCGATCATGGCTTAGTCCTTCACTGCCGGATACTCGTTGCAGAGCAGGCGGTACGGCGCTTCATCCTCCTCGATTTTTGGGAAGCGACCCACGGGTGGATTGAAGCAGTTGTCGGTATTATCGTCGTTGCACTGGCTGCCCTCGCCGAGCAGGACAGCACCCGTACCAGGTTCGACCTCGAAATCGTGATACATATACTGCTGGATATGGATGCTTTCACCCGGCGTGAGCTTTACCTGCGTCCCGGCAGGAACGGTGTAGGTTCTGCCGTCGCAGTGGACAGTCACGTCGGATTCTTTGCCAATGGACTCGTCGGGCAGGCTGTTGTAGACGCGGATGAGGATATTGCCGCCGCGGTTGATGATGTCCTCGGTCTTGTACCAATGGAAATGATTTAGGAAATATTGTCCCTCTTTCATGTACAGCAGCTTCTCGGCGTAGACCTTCGGATATTTGTCAGACATTTTACGGTTGCCGTTGCGGATCGTGATGAGCGACATACCAACCTTGTCAAAGTCGCCGAGACCGTAATCGGTGATGTCCCAGCCGAGCATACAGTCGCGCACCTCGTCGTATTCATGCCCCTTGGACTGCCATTCTTCGGGCGTGAAGTTGCAGAACGGCGGCAGGAAGCAATGCTCGCGTGTGCACATAGCTTCGAGTTCTTTTAAGGCTTTGTTGATTCCAGATCTTTTTAAAACAGTTCCTCCGATATTTGATCAATATTCCTGTCCTATGGCGCTGTATGAAACTGCAGCAATACCATTTGCAATGATTGTTTGCCCAAGTCATATCTGCATCAAAATATGGATGTTGGCTTCATATTTCCTTTTTTGTCAATACAGTATGTACAAAACTGGTATGCGCCAAGTTCGATTTCACATTTCGTATCCCACACCGGCAAAGAAATAGTGGCCTTGACCGGAACGCCTTGTGTATTCCACAGCCGTGCTACATAGCTGTCCTTCTGTGCGTCGTAATACAACGCTGCAAGCTGTACACTCAATTCCGAGAGCAGAAGCATCGGCTTGGGCTGGACGCCGTCTCCGGACGGAAATGCTGGGATCATAAACGGTTCCTCATTCATGATCTGTGCTTCAAAATCCACTCGTTTGCGGCGCTCCTCGGTGTTGCCGCCACAGACAGTAAAACGCAGATGATGTTCGCCCTGATCCATGCGCGGAATGAAACGTTCTTCATGCACCAGCTTGCGTTCTCCGATTGGATGTGCGGCATATGCGGAAGCACGTAAGAGTGACAAAAACACTGTGTTTCCAACGCAATGCGAACCGTATGTGCCGGTGTTGCAAATTGTCAGCGCATGCTCTGCGTCAAAACGCCCGCACCATTTCTGGCTGACGCATTCCGTCCCATCCTGTGGTAATTCTCCGCTTCCGAATATCCCTTGTCCAAGATATTGTCCGCTGATCGTAGTGGGGATTTCCAGCTTCAGCATCGTATCCGCTTCATTCCATGATATATCCTGCGTAATTTCAAACGAGGATCCCGTTTTGGGAATGCAGTATGTCTGCACGAGTCTGGACTTCCCCCAAACAAACTCGGCTTCAACCAGCATACGAACCTCGCCGTCTTCCACAATGCGGACAGCTGGAACGATGATTTGCTCTCCGTCGGAATAGCGATGTACATATTCAGGTTTAACGAGAGTAAATGCACCGATCCTTTGCGGGAAATTATTTTTCTCCATGTACCACGGATCCGGGCTGTCCTGATATAATGCCGGTGCAAATGCACCATGGGAAATATATTCGACACCTGCAACAGCATACCGATCAACAAGTCCGGTATGCACATTGATCGTCAGCTGCATTTCTCCGTTGTCGAAACAGATATTTTCCTTTGGAAAGAGGATCTGTTCTTGTGCTTCACACGGCGACAGTGCAAATACGCAATCGAGGCGCGTCAGCGCTGACGGTTTCAGCGTCGTATGCACCGTGATTCGTTTGCGCCAATCCAGGTTCATATTGACGGACGGCTTTTCTTCCTGACTTGGAACATGTTCCCCCGATTGCGTTACAGTCACAACATTCCGGACTTCCTGCGACCAATTCTGGTCAGCAGGCATCACCTCAAATGTAAAATCACCTGTAACAGGATACGGATGCGGATTATACAGGAACATCGGCGTTTGTTTCGGCTTGGCTTTTGGCTGGCCAGACAGCAATGCCATTACGCCCTTCATTTGCAGATCGGACACAATGGCCAAACCATGGTGCAGTGTGCAGATAGAATCAGACTCGCCTTTTTTAATTGTCGTGCCCGGCAAGATATCATGAAATTCCGCAAAAAGCAGATCCCGTTCAGCTTCCTGTAACTGCATGGACGGATATGCGATCAATCCTTGCGCTGACGCTGCGGTAAGCAGCTTTTCTGCTGCAAACAAACGGTTTTCCAGTTCCCGATGCAGCTGCTTGAGCCGGGCCTGAGATGTATAGCAGCCGACAAACACCGGCCGCAGATCATGCGCAAAAACAGGCGCAGCTGCATGTTCCTTCGCCAACGCTTGAAAAAAAGCCTCCGGGGTTGCGTGTCTTGCCTGTATCTGCGGTTGTTCCTGTATCCATGTATTCAGTTCCGCAAGGTCTCTGCGTGATGGGCCGCCGCCATGATTGCCGATTCCCCATGTAAAGAGACTGATATCTTCGTCTGCCTCAGTTTCGCACCAGTCTGTAACGTCCTGTACAGCCTTGCCCAAAAAGCTGCGGTAGGATCGATCCAATCGGTGTGCCAAAATCTCCGACCCGTCAAACCCTTTCCAACGGATGTTTCGAGCCGGAAGTTCCATCCGCTCCTTTTCAGGCCGCATAAACAGATATCCAGTATAAGCGCACTGCTTCAGGATCTGGACAAGACCACGGCTGTGGCCAAATGTGTCAAAATTTACTGCGATACTGGGCACCGCATGAAATTTCTCCATAAAATATCGGCGTCCAACGATGATCTGCCGCAAGATACTTTCGCCGGAGGGAAGGTTACAGTCCGGCTGCAGGTACCAGCCGCCCATAATGTGCCATTTCCCCGCTTTAACCAGCGCTTGTATGCGACGAAATAAAGTCGGATCGTATTGCTCCACCCAACTGTAAATCATAGCTTCGTTGTGACAAAAAACAAAATCGTCCGCTGCTTCGCAGATATCTGCTGCCGCGCGGAATGTGGCGATCGCCGCAGCCACTCCTTCCTGCCAATCCCAAAGCCAGACCGGGTCAAGATGTGCATTACAAACCAAAAAAAGCTTTTTCATAGGTGGGTTCCTTTCTCGCTTTGGATACATACTGTTCTAGTCATCTTTCCAAAACTCCATAAACTCAGAATTCTTCAATGTACATATACTCAGATTGCGTTTTCATCAACGCAATATAGCGATACGACGTACTGCCTGTGACATTTAAAGTCCATATATCACCGTACGGGTAACCGCTGTTTCCAAGTGTCCCCAAAGCGACGCGGCTTTGATTTACATCGCTATTGTTTGACACCCATATTCCAAAGTCCTGTGTAGGCGTCAAATAGTCCTGAGCCAATGGCAAACGGTCGTACCGAACGCTCTGCGCGCTTGTTGGACAGCTCCAGCCGTCCGTCGCAGAAAACGTGCATCAGCCAGCTCTGCTGCCGCTGCGCATACCGCTGTTCCGCCGAAAGCGCTTGCTGCGAAAACTCTGTCTCCAGCGCAAACAGTCTGCTGCAGAAATCCAGTCCGGTTCCCGCAGCACCATGAGCGTCGTTTCATCTGCATGCAGGATCTTATTTGCAAGAAGCTCTTTGTACAGTGCGTGATATACCGGCAGGAGCCAGCGCTCTCCGGCATTAAGAACCCAGTTGGACATGGTCTGCCGGGAAACGGGCAGACCGAGCCTGCGCAGCTCCTGCTCCTGCCTGTAAAGCGGGAGCGCAAGCACATATTTGCTATGCATGATCTGCGCCAGCAGACTGGCCGATACGATCCCACTGCCCGGCAGAAGCGCGGGCGGAACGGTGCTTTTCTTCATGGGAACACCGGCTTCCTCTTTTTCGCATTGACGGCAACTATACGCTGTCTGGATAATAAAATATTAGTAGTCGATGACGAAACAGAAATTGCGGATTTAATAGAAGTCTATTTGAAAAACGAAAACTACACTGTATTCAAATTTTATACGGCCCAAGAAGCCCTTAACTGCATTGAAACAACCCCCATTGATCTTGCAATTTTGGATATTATGCTTCCTGACATAGATGGATTCACTCTATGCAAGAAAATCAGGGAACATCTTACCTACCCCATCATCATGCTGACAGCCAAAGATGCTGAGACTGATAAAATTACCGGCCTTACTCTTGGAGCGGATGATTACATTACAAAGCCGTTTCGCCCTCTGGAGATGATTGCACGGGTAAAGTCTCAGCTTCGCCGGTATCAAAAGTACAATCCTGCTCATTCTGATACCGGTGAAATCTCGTCTGCCGCATCAGAAGATAATCTTGTTTGCGGTTCCTTGACAATGAATATCAAGGCACATACCTGCTTTTTGGGGGAAACGCCCTTGGTGCTGACACCTACGGAGTTTTCGATCCTGCGTATTCTTCTGGAAAATACCGGGAATGTAGTCAGCTCAGAAGATTTGTTTCACAAAATCTGGCAGGACGAGTATTACAGCAAATCCAACAACACCATCACCGTTCATATCCGACACCTGCGGGAGAAATTGGGAGATAGCATGGACAAGCCCAGATTCATTAAGACGATATGGGGGGTAGGATATAAAATTGAAAGTTGATAAAAAAGACGAATACTTTGCTTTTCAATCCAAACTCATTCGACGAGTTTGCATGAATGTCATTACCTCTATCGTTGTGGTGGTGGGGCTGTATCTTTTCATCTGGAAACAGCGAATTGGCGATCTGATTGTATGGATTCTGGAAACCGTATTCGACACGAAGCATGAAGCAGCATTTTATTATTACAGTGACCATTTTCGAGGTAATAAAGAAATTTTTTTCGCTGTGGCCGTTCTTCTAATATTTACAGTCCTCATGGTACGAATTTTCCGGTGGGTTACCGGCTATTTCAGAGAGGTCAATCAAGGGATAGAGTCATTGCTGGCAGACGATGAAAAGCAAATCCAGTTGTCACCGGAAATACTGCCATTTGAGCGGAAGCTAAACTCTGTAAAACAAACTTTAGCAGAACGAAAAATGGAAACCGCTTTGGCTGAACAGCGGAAAGACGAATTGGTTATGTACCTGGCCCATGATATTCGGACCCCACTCACATCTGTAATTGGATACCTCAATCTGTTGGAGGAAGATCCGAATATGCCCCCTGAGCAGAGGGCTGTGCGGGTTCATATCGCGTTGGAAAAAGCCTACCGACTGGAGACGATGGTAAATGAATTTTTTGAGATCACAAAATATAAATCCCAGAAAATCACCTTGTCCAAGGAAACCATCGACCTTTATTATATGCTGGTCCAACTATCGGATGAATTGTCTCCTGTTTTGGCTCCCAGGGGAAACACCGTTACCCTGCATCTTGACGAGAACTTGACCATCGAAGCCGATCCGGAAAAGCTGGCACGGGTATTCAACAACATTCTGAAAAATGCCGCATCGTATAGCTTCCCACATACCGAGATTGTGATCTCCGCAGAAAAATTGGAACATGAAGTCATCATTCGGTTTCAGAACAGCGGCGAAGATATTCCAAATGAGGCATTGGCGTCTCTTTTCAATAAATTCTACCGGGTAGATCAGTCTCGTTCCTCTGATACAGGCGGCACAGGGCTTGGATTAGCCATAGCAAAGGAGATCGTCACGCTGCATGGCGGGGCAATCAGCGCATCCAGCAAAAATCATGTGGTTACATTTACAGTCTCTTTGCCGTTGTCAAATTAGCAATTTCTTTGCATTTTCTTAGGGTATATCTGAAAACTCCCAACGCACCCGGACAGCGGGCCTTTTTGCGGTGCGCCGCGTCATTTTTCCTTGAAATACGTCAGTATTCCTGCGAAAAAATGTCTTGCGCAACGCAAAAATCCCTCGCTGCCGGTCACATCATGAGTTTTCAGATACACCCTAGGAATCAATCAACTTCTTATTAAAACAATCCATGCTCTTGTCCAGTAGAATGATACTGACAGGAGCATGGATTTGCTCTTTTATGAAACAAATCACCGAAAGGAGCGAAATGATGGGAAGGATACGACTGACACGGATTTTTCCGTGCCTGCTGCCTCTGAGGAAAGTGTTGTCCGATGCAAAGCTGCGGACCGCCGCTGGATAGAACATAAGTAAAATCTCCCCCTTACATTAGGATTTTCTTAGGAAATAAACAACTTCATATTAAAGTTCCAAGCGCCGCTGTTCAGTACAATAAATGCTGACAGGGGCGCTTTTGTTCCCCTTCAGAAAGGAGGCTTTATATGATGGAAGAAAAATTGCGGCCTGTTCCCAATGAAGGTCATCGCCGGAGGCAAAAGCAGCGGCGGAGGCGCTTTCCTTGGGGAAGTATTGCCACAGTCATTCTGGTCGTGGCTGTTTGTGTATATGGTCGTATCCGGTTACCGCACGCAGAAAAAGCAGCAGCAGCTCTATGACGACAAAGTGGCTGGATACCGCAAAGAGGGAAATTCCCAGAGCGAAGCAGAGGAACTGGCAAAGCAATGGGTATCTGTTCCCGGATACAGTGAACATCAAATTGGTTTAGCCGTGGACATCAACGGAGCCACCTATGATCTTTATTTCTGGCTGCAAGAAAACAGCTACAAATACGGTTTTATCTACCGTTACCCTGGAGATAAAACCGACATCACGGGCGTTGCCGAGGAAGTATGGCATTATCGGTATGTTGGCGTTGAGGCCGCCACAGAGATGTATGAAAAAGGGCTGTGCTTGGAGGAATATTTGGCAGAAAGGCAGGCAGAGCAATGAAAAGATTGAAAATCGCTGTTTTGTTTGGCGGCTGTTCCCCGGAGTATAGCGTGTCCCTCCAGTCCGCAGCCGCTGTGCTTCAGAATATGGACAGCAGCAAGTATGAAGCGGTAATGGTCGGCATAACCATGTATTTTTACCGAGTTTTCGGTTGCGGATGATGCGGTTGAATACGCTGTCCAGCACAACCAGCATGCCAACCGGCAGGAGCTGCTTGCCGAGGTCGCGGATGTCGTAGCAAAGGATTCTGGAATTGGTGTCCACGTTCGTGTACTTGGCGAACGTGTTGAGACTGCCCTCCGTGAACAGCTCCAACGCCAGTGCAACGTCCCGCGCCTCGGGTTTTGGCTGCTCCAGGAGCGCGGCGTGGAAGTCTTGTAATGTCGGCACAACGCCAAGATAACCGTTTCGGATGAATTCCCGGTAGACCTGGGCAGTACACCTGTCAATGATGGATTTCTCCTTGGCGGACAGCTTGCCTGCACCCACGAGCTGTTCGCAGAGGGACAGCAGAAACTCGGATTTCAGCACGACGGGGTTGTCGCCGTCGTTGTAGCCGGATTCCATGTCAAGGGCGTTGATGTGATTGGGCGAGGTCGCAGAGATTTCAATGACCTCGCCGCCCAAGCCTTCGACCAGCGGCCGGTATTCGGCTTCTGGGTCGATGATGATAATGTCGTCGTTCGTGGACAGCGCGATCTCCGTAATTTCGCGCTTGGCGGCAAAGGATTTGCCGGAGCCGGAGACGCCGAGGATGAAGCCGTTGCCGTTCAAAAGCTCTTTTCGGTCTGCCAGAATGAGATTTTTGGAGATCGCGTTCTGCCCGTAGTAGATGCCGTGCCGGTGGCGGATCTCCTGTGCCTTGAACGGCATGAGCACGGCGAGGGCTTCTGTCGTGAGTGTCCGCAGTGCGTCGATGCGCCGCAAACCAAGCGGCAGCGCGGTTACAAGGCCGTCCTGCTGCTGGAAGCTCAGCTTTGCAAGCTGACACAGATGCTTGCGTGCGATGGACTGGAGCGTTTCGGTGTCGCTGTCCAGTTCCTCTTTGCTGTCTGCCAGATGCACGAGCGTGACCACGGCGAACAGCATTCGCTGGTCGCGGGTCGTGAGATCATCCAGCATCTCGCGGGTTTCCTTGCGCTGCTGTTCCAGATCGTAAGGAACGACAGCGGAGAAGTTCTGGTTGCTGTTCTGCCGCCGCTGCCAGTTGGTGACGTTGGTTTCGACGCCGAGGAGCTTATTTTCTACCTCGCGCACGGCTTCGTCGGTCGGCACGGGGATCATGTCGATGGAGAGCATCATGCGCCGGTTGAGGTCGGTCAGCTCCAGAATCATGCTGTCTTTGATGTAGCTGGCATAGTCCTTGAGGAACAGGACGCGGCCATATTGGTTTCCCATCTTGAAGTAGTCCCGGTGAAATTCGAGACTGTCCGGGCAGATCGTATCCTTGAGATTATGCCCGCGCTTCATGGCGGATTGCAGGTCGAACGGCAATGCCGCCTCGTCCGGACGGAAAAAGCCGCGCAGCACATCCAACCGTTCCGCAGCGTCCAGCTCGTTGGAGGACGAATTGAGCCGCGAGAGTTTAGAGGAAACCTCACCCGTCACGCGAGAAAAGAATGTGCGTGCTTCGTCTACATTCTTTTTGTGAACGGAAACCGTGATGAACCGCTCCTGTTCCACGCTGGCGGAGCTGCCGGAGATTTTGCCTTCCAGCATCCCATTGAACTCGTCCACGAATCCGTCGAGGTTGTCTCCGCGCTGCGGAAGCAGAACGGTATCTTCAAACGCCTGCCGGTTGACCTGCTTGTTGCAGATCGTGAGCTTCGTGGTCGAGCCACTGTCCAAAGCGTTCAGCAGCTCGCTGTAGCCAAGGAACATCGCCGTTTTATCCTCTTTGGACGCGATGGCATAGTTGATGTCCGAAAAGCGCAGCGTTCTGGAATATTTCGTTCCGAACTGAAAAATCCCATCCGCGAAGATCCGCTGGATGGGAATGACGTCCTGTACGCTGCGCGGGATTTTGTAGGCTGTGCGATCCTGCTTGATGGTGTTGTTGAGCGTTTTAATCAAGCGTCAGCACCTCCCGCATTGTGCTGTTGTCCAATAAAAGCTCCGCGTACAGATTCTGCGGATGATACAAAAGTGCGCGCGGGCAGATGATTTCCGAGCGGATGACCGCCAGCAGGAAGCGCTCCGCGGGCATGCCGTTGTAGGTAAAAAAGCCGCACATGGCAAACGGAAACGCCGCCAGCATACACACCCAGCCGACCTCCGCTGCGCCGATGAGCGGCTTCAAGCCAAAATACGCGCCGACTGCCACACCGATGGCCAGCAGCGCGAACACCATCTGCCGCAGCGATAAGCCGAACAGGATGCTCTCCTGATACCGCTGGATTTCTTTGTTGATTTTCACTTCGATGATGAATCCCTCCAATTTTTCGGTTTTTCTTGGATTGACCCTTGAACTTTTCTTCGTTCCAAGCTAACATGGCACAAACTTTCTAAAGGAGGTCGTGCCATGTTGATGATCGTATTTGGGGCAGGCTGTCTGCTCCTGTCCGTATTATTTCATGCCGCGTCGCTGCTGCACCTCGGTCTGCCGCTTTTGTATGCGCTGATCGTGCCAACGATGTTTTCCGGCTGGTATTACAGCCACTATGCACTGGCGAATGGGATCTGGTATGCACTCATTGTCCTGGGACTGATTTCGTGGGCCGTGTCGCTGGTGCGGAAGATTGCAGGCAGATCGTAATAAACTCACGCGAAATTCATTTGACGCCATATATGACACCATGCTATAATAAGACTGTACAGAGAGACAGAGGTGATGTGCCGTGTCAAAATGGGATAAACTATTGGCAAGAATCTGCGGATTATCGCGCGATCTTCGTTTTGACGAGCTGCGCAAGGTGCTGGAAAGCTACGGCTATGAAATGCGCCAGCCAAACGGCGGCAGCAGTCATTGCACGTTCCGAAAGCGCGGCTGCGCGCCAATTACGATTCCCATGCACGAACCGATCAAGAAAGTCTATGTTATAAAAGAGGTTGTAGAAAGCGAGGTGTCAAATCGTGAAGACGATTGAGTATTATATGAATCTTCCGTATCGTCTGGAGCTTGTTCCGGACACGGAGGAAGGCGGTTTTGCAGCCTCGTATCCGGAGCTGCGCGGCTGCCTGACCAGCGGCGAGACGGCGGAAGCGGCGCTGAAAAACGCGCTGGACTGCAAACGCGAATGGCTGGCCGCCGCACTGGAAGATAGCTATGAGATTCCGGAGCCTACGTCTGATGACGAGTATTCCGGTCAGTTCAAGCTGCGGCTTCCGAAGTCGCTGCACCGCGCACTTGCGGAAAACTCCAAACGCGAGGGTATCAGCATGAACCAGTATTGTCTGTACCTGCTGACGAAAAACAACGCTGAATTTCGCCACGGCGCATAATAAATCATAAGATGCAGAACCCTCCATCCAACTACGGATGGAGGGTTCTTATCCAAGTCCCATCAGTTCTCGAATAATTCGGTCAGACATTTTGATGGAGCCGACGAGTAACGGGTGGTCGAACCATATAAATATGCGAGGTTGCCGCTATACAGCCCCGCCACTCACCTCCACGGTCTGTGTAGTTTGCCGAACACCTCCGTGGACAGTATAACAAACAATTTTCAACGGCGAAAGCACACCCCTCCGGTTTCATAACCCCGTCGATGCCTTTCGCAGAAAGGCGGATTATAAATATGGAGCGATATGCTTGGAAAGCCGCTGTTCTGCCCGGGAAGATGGCAGAATACCGCAGGCGGCATGATGAGATCTGGCCGGAGATGCTGGAGATGTTCCGACGCGCCGGGATCCGGAATTATTCGATCTGGCAGACGGGCGATACGCTTTTCGGATATTACGAATGCGATGATCTGAAAACAGCGCTTGCCGTGCAGAAGGATGTGCCTGTCAGTGCACGCTGGCGCGCGTACATGCGCGACGTGATCCGTATGGAACAAGACCCGAAGAGCGGCGCACAGCCGCATCTGGAGCAGGTGTTCTTCTTTGGCGGCCGCTGAAAGTGCGTTTGCTATGCTGCCGTCACAATGCAGCGATCAATTCAAACGGGCGAAGGACGGCTGGCGTTATTGACGGGTAATTATGAAAGCGTATTGCTTCCGGGTTTGGATAAATTGCGGCGGCATTTTGCGATTTCTCGCTGAAATTGCATATCACCAGCAGGCGCTTTCCCTGATATGTACGGACGTATGCAAAAATATGCGGATCGTCGGCACAGAGCAATTCAAATGTGCCATATCGGATCAAAGGATTCCCTTTTCGGAAGGCCAATATATCCCGGTAGAAGTGCAGGACTGAATTTTCATCCTTCTCCTCCTGTTCGACATTGACCGCTCTCCAACTATACCCCAGGGATATCCATGGCGGCGCACTTGAAAAGCCGGCGCAAAAACGGGAATTCCACTGCATCGGTGTTCTTGCATTGTCCCGGCTTGTGTGCGCAAGGAGCGTCAGCATCATGCGTTTTTCAACAACCCCGGAATCCACGAAATCATGATAAGCACAAATGCTCTCAATATCCCGATACTGCTCAAGCGACGTGAAATGCGGGTTCGGCATTCCGATCTCCTCACCCTGATAAATGTATGGCGTACCCTGCATGAGATAGAGGCAGGCGCAGAGCATTTTCGCTGAAAGCACCCTGTATTCCGGCAGATCACAGCCGAATTTTGAAACCGCCCGCGGCTGGTCGTGATTTCCCCAAAACAGGCAGTTCCATGATGTTTCCCGCAGGCCGTTCTGCCAGCGGTTCAATACTTCCTTCAGCTTTACCAGATCTGTGCGGTCTGCGCTCCATTTTCCGTATTTTCCGTCTGTCAGACTGGTATGCTCAAACTGAAACACCATGTTCAGCTCGCCGGAGTCTGTTCCCGCGTATTTTTGGGCCTCCTGCACCGTAATGCCCGGACATTCGCCTACCGTCATAATATCGTACTTTGCCAATACCTTCTGCCGCATTTCCTTCAAATATGTATGCACCTGCGGGCCGTTGATGCAATACGGCGACAGATCCGAACCGGTATCCCGCGGAATCGGATCCGGCTTTGAAATCAAGCTGATCACGTCCATGCGGAAACCGTCGATCCCCTTATTCAGCCATCAGGACATCATACGATAAATTTCGTCACGCAGCGCCGGATTCTGCCAGTTCAGATCCGGCTGTTTTTTTGCAAAAATATGCAGATAATGTGCGCCGACCCGTGCGTTGTATTCCCACGCGGAACCGCCGAACCAGCTTCCCCATCTGTTCGGCTTTTCTGTTTCCCAGATATAGTAATCCCGATAGGCAGGATTCTGCCCGCTCGTTCCCTCCTGAAACCACCGGTGCTGGTCAGATGTATGGTTGACGACCAGATCCATAATCACGCGGAGCCCGCGCTGATGTGCCTGCCGAAGCAGGCAATCAAAATCTTCCATTGTGCCAAGCTCCGGATGAATTGCGTAATAGTCGCTGATATCGTATCCGTTGTCGATCAGCGGCGACGCATAAATCGGACAGAGCCAGATCACGGTTGCGCCGAGGCTTCTGATATAGTCGAGCCGCTGTATAATTCCGCGCAGATCGCCAATCCCATCCCCGTTGCTGTCTTGAAAGCTCCGCGGATAGATCTGATATACGACAGCATCCTTCCACCATTCTGTTTGCATTGTTATGTACTCCTGTTCGTCTCAAAATATTTTCTGTAGCAGCTGCTGAAGTAATACGGGTTGGAATATCCGACGAGAGGGGCGGCTGCTTTTTCGCTCATTCCGTTTTCTTCGATCAGCTCTTTTGCCTTGTTCATCCGTATTTGCAGCAGATACTCGGTAAAGGTCAAACCAACCATGTCTTTAAATTTCCGGCTCAGATAAATATAGTTCAGATGGTACTTCTGTGAGAAATCAATCAGGCTGAGCTCCTCCATATACTGCGTCTGCACAGTCCGCAGGATCAGCTGGAGCGTCTGCCTGGTATTGGGCGTATGTCTGTCTGCGAGACAGGCCGCGACAGCCTGCAGCATATCCTGCAGGTACTGCGGAATTTCATCCTCCCATGCGATCTGGTTGATCTGGTCGATGTAGTTTCGCCCGAGAAGCTCTGAAATATCCACGCCATACCCGATTTTCTGGCAGCATTTCTCTACAGACATCGTAAAATCGATCAGAAGATGCCTGACCGCAGGCAGATACAGATACGCGCGGCTTTCGATCGTGCGCAGAAGCATTGTCATGCACTGCGCCGAAAAGTTGTCGGATGCCGACAGAAACGAGATCAGCTGCGATTCGTTAATGGGCGAAGGAAGCAGATAGGGCGTATAGGAGGACACACCCTTTTGATAGAGGATCCCAGGCTTGCGCCCGATGTACTGCAGCATGGAAGCAGCCTCATCGATCGCCGCCTTCACATCGGAAACGCCATATCCGAATCCGGAAAGGCCTGTGCGGAACGCAGTGCCCTCCGACACCTGTTCCATAAGCGTCTGCACGAATTCCAGGTATTTTCGTTCCGTTTGATGCGTACACGCCGTCCCGATCATCGACAGCATGCAGAAGACGGGCTCCGTTGTGCTGTATGGAAACAGTGCGGATGCAAACGGTGCCTGCTTGATTTTCTGAACGATCCGCTCCCTCCATGCATCAGCGTCGGATTTGCGGCGAAGGCGCATGCAGCAGGCGGCAAATGTTTTCCCCGCATACTGTTGCAGCATCCGCGCGTTTTTCGGATCACAGAGCGTACCGGTCATTGCCTTGTGAAACAGTGTATGCAGCGGCTCTTCCGCCTCCGCAGCCGGCGCGCGCAGCGCAAGCCGCTCGACAAGCTCCTGCAGAAGCCGATTCAGCTGTGCCGGGTCGATCGGCTTGAGCAGATAATCAAAGACGTGCGCGTGAATGGCCTGATACATATAACTGAAATCCGAATACTCGCTCAGCACAATGATTTCGCAGTTATAGTGCAGGGATTCCATCTGCTTCAGCATCTGGGAGCCGTCGCAGACCGGCATTCTCATATCGGTTATTACAATGTCAATCGGCATGGTCTGCATATACGCCAGCGCTTCCCTGCCGTTTTCCGCTTCTGCGGCCAGCTGAATGGGCATTCTATCCCAATGGATGCTTTTTTTGATGCTCTCCCGGATAACCGGCTCGTCCTCAACGAGAAGCACATGATATATCACACCTGCTCACCTCCTACCGGAACGATAATACGGATCGTCGTTCCGATTCCGGCCTCGCTGTCAATCTCCAGCCGTCCGTTTTTTTCGTACAGAAGCGCCAGACGCGCCTTGAGATTGACAAGGCCAACGCCGTGTTCGGTATCGGCTGCGGCAGTGCCGCAGAGCCTCTTTCTCAGTGCGTCCAGCCGTTCCGGCGCAATCCCGGCCCCGTCGTCTGTAATCTCCACGGTCAGGAAAGAATCGTCTGCCCAGCTTTGAATCAGGATCGTCCCGAGCTCCTGCCGTTCCCCAAAGCCATGAAGGATCGCATTTTCCACCATTGGCTGAAGGCTCATTCGCGGAAGCAGATAGTCACGGGTATAGGCAGGAATACTGAGTTCATACCGCAGCCGGTCGCCGAAGCGAATTGTCTGAATTGTCAGGTAGTTGGTGACATGTGCGATCTCATCGCGCAGAGGCGCGAGCGGCTGGCTGCTGTTGATGCAATAACGGAGCGTATTCCCCAGGGAATTCGAGACTGTAATGATTTCCGATACCTTATCCAGCATATCGTAATTATCATAGCTGCGCTGTGGCGTCGTTTCAAAATACGCAGCAAGCGCCTCTGCCGCTTCTGCTCGCGTGATGCCGGTCAGCTCGATCTCCACGCCGAAGCATTGATCTTTGATGCCAATCATCGCTGCTCACAGTCCTGAAGGAAGATCATGTTTACTACATCGTAGGGCATACGTCACGTCCTTCCTCTTTATCATGTAGTTCCGCATCCGCTGCGCGGATGCGCCGGCCAATGGCTTCTATGACCGGCACAGTTACGCTGTTTCCGGCTTGCTTGTATGCCTGCGCATCAGAATTGATGGCGAGGATCTTGTCAATCTGATCCTCTCTGAAACCCTGCAAACGGAAACACTCCCGCGGCATCAGCCTGAGGACTCTGCCGCCGCGCAGCCGAGATCAATAGAATCGCCTTCGTGCGCTTCCTTATAGCCTTTCTTCGCTGCTTCCTTAATGTAGAGAACACCGGAATTTTGCCCTTTTTTTCGTTGCTTCCTTAATGTAGAGAACACCGGAATTTTGCCCTTTGAAGTTGGTAAGGGAGCCGTCTTGCCGGGTATGCAAACATCTGGCGTTCGGCGTGATCTTCGGATCACCCTTCGTCAGATCTACAAAGTAGAGTCCGGATTGTCTGCTGGTGTCCTGTGTGCAGGCGATTCCGGCAGAATCATAGACTCGTTTGCCCAGCCGTCCATGGACGATCTGTACAAGAGCTTTTGCATCTGTTCCAAAGACAGGAAGTATTTTTCCGGCGCATCGGGGATCAAGATATCCGATAAGGAACAGCCGCCGTCTTGATTGCGGGACTCCAAAATATTTGCTGTTAAGCACAGTCCATTCGACATGATACCCCAGGTCATAAAGTGTGGAGAGGATGACACCAAACGTCCGGCCTCGGTCATGCGAAAGGAGCCCAGGCACGTTATGAATTGTAAGCAATTATGAACAGTTCTCCCTTCAAAATCTTGTATTTTCTCTGAAAAATGCGAAAACGCTGTACATAATTTTCCTCTATACTGAAAATGCCACAATATATGAGGAGGTAACCTATGCACAGCAAGAAAACAGTTTTAATTGTTGATCTGATGAATGCGGCAAACATGGAGTTGATACGCTTGGATTTCAGATCATCAGCACTCAGTCGGCACGACAAGGAATTTCGCCGGTTTTGCAACTATTGTACGGAAAATGGAATTCAAGCTTATGATGCAGAAACCGGACCGCGGTACTTCAGGTCTCGTTTTGGGTTGAATATCGGCGATGCCAATATAAAATTATGTGCTTATCGGCTTTACGCAGTTGAACGAAAAATAGATACAAAAGTCCGAAATATAGGACAGCAGAAGTGCTACAACGATCTCAGAAAACGCAGGAGGTCATTGGCATGGCACACGCAGAGAGCATCACGTTTGAAGAATTTCGTACTCGTTTCAGCACCGAAGACGCCTGCCGGGCGGAATTATTCCGGCTTCGGTTTCCAAACGGCTTTGTCTGCCCGAAATGCGGCTGTACGGAATATTACCCAGTTCGCGGGCGGAACACGTTCCAGTGCCACGCTTGTCGACGCCAGACCTCCGTCACCGCAGGAACCGTTATGCACCGCACGCATCTGCCGCTGACCGCTTGGTTCTGGGCGATCTATCTGTGTGCCACGGACAAACGCGGCATTTCTGCCGTCCAGCTGAGCCGCACGCTGAACATCTGCTATGAGTCGGCGTGGTATCTTTTGCACAGAATTCGCCGTGCGATGGCTCAAAGAGACGAGAACTACGCACTTTCTGGCATTGTTGAGGTGGACGACGGCTACGTGGGCGGAGCAACGCACAACGGCAAGCGTGGTCGCGGGACGGACAAGGCGAAGATCGTGGTGGCGCTGTCAAAAACGGAAAACGGGACTGCGCTGTTCACGCGGATGCAGGTCGTGGAAGACGTCACGAGCAAAACACTTCAGCAAGTCATCGGCAAAACTGTTGCGACAGGTGCAAAAATCGAATGCGACGGCTACAGAAGCTATAAGAACCTGTCTGGCGTGGAGCTGGACGCGAAACAGTATGAACCTGGCGACTTGCACTGGCTGCACAAAGCCATCAGCAACCTGAAAGCGTTTCTGCTCGGCACTTATCACGGTCGCTGTACACAGCTTCAGTCCTATTTGGACGAGTTCTGCTTCCGCTTCAATCGCCGAAAAACCGGCGATCAGATCTTCAGCCGCCTCGCAAGAGCCGTCGCTACATCTTGTGCCCAGCTGCATTAAGCCGATAAGCATATAAAATTAAATAGGCAGCAGCTTGATGCGCGCAATTCAATTCGCTTTTTGGACGATATCTTTCAATTTGGATACGCATTACGATACAGTCATCATGACTATACCCTTCCGCAGAAATATGCCAACTTACTGAACGAATACCTTGCGTGGTGTCAGAGAAATAATAATTCAGCCGGAACAATTGATGTCAAAAGAACAAAGATCCGGCAATTCTTATGCTTTTTAGATGGTAGAAGAATTATTCTTTCAAATCTGACTACAGCTGACATTTCGGATTTTATGACCACTTTGTGTCGGTATCATCGCGCGACCATCCACGTATGCAGCAGCGCTTTGCGTAATTTCCTTTGTTATCTCCATGAAAGCTGCATACTTGAGGACGACCTATCTCCTAGTGTTCCAAGGCCAAAGATCTATGTCGACGAGAATATCCCAGAAACATGGACACCAGAGGAAGTGAGGCAATTGCTGGCTGTCATTGACCGCAGCAATGCGATTGGAAAAAGGGATTATGCAATGCTGCTACTGGCCGTTTTACTTGGAATGAGGGCTGGTGATATCTGTGCATTAAAATTCAAAAACTTGGATTGGCGGCAAAAACTGATTACCTACACGCAGCAAAAAACGAAAAAGACGAACACGCTGCCGCTGCTTCCTATCATTGGGGATGCCATTATTGACTACTTAAAAAACGGCCGCTTAGACTCTGACTGTGACAATGTGTTTATCCGCCATATTCATCCTTACGGCGAATTTCAGTCCAGCACATCTCTTTCTGAAAATCTCAAGCGATATATGAAGTATGCCGGACTGACGGTGAAAAAGCGTAAAACGGCGCATTCCCTGCGCCATACGCTGGCAAGCACCCTCTTGTATGACGGGACACCCCTTATGACGATATCCAATATTCTTGGTCACAATTGTCCAAAGACGACATCTGTTTATACGAAAGTAGACCTTCCGGCTTTGCGTAAATGTGCATTGTCTTATGGTGAACGGAGGGAACTGAAATGACTTCCAAAATGTTGTTGGAGCAATATATGGCAGAGCGGCGTGCTCTTGGATTTAGTCTGAAAACTGACGAAGGGTGCATTCGGCGCTTTCTTCAAGACTTTGTCGATCCGGATGATGGGGATATTTCCTTTACGAAAGAATACGTCCTAAGTCATATTGGAAACCGACGGAATATGCAGACCAATACTATCTTGCGAGATGTCAGCGCAATCAATGGGTTTCTTGATTTTGTAGTTCGCAAAGGCTATACAGCATACAGAATTCCTCCGAAATCCCTCCCAAAAGAAAGCCGTAATTTCAAAGCCTATATATTTACAGATGAAGAAATTGAACAAATACTGATTGCAGCGGATCATACGGCATTTACAGAGCAGAATCCTGCTCGAACGTACCAACTTCCTGTTATGTTCCGAATCCTGTTTAACTGTGGCCTGCGCACCTCCGAATTGCTTAAACTACGTATGCGCGATGTAGACCTTGAAGAAAATGTATTTATCATCTTGGACACCAAATTCCACAAAAACCGTTTGGTGCCCTTTTCCACTACAGTTGCCGAGGCATTGAAGGAATACTTAGAAAAGATTCAGGAAAAGTCCGCAGACGCATTCATTTTTCCAAGCTCAAGTTCTCGCAGCAAAAGCGGAAGGTACGGGAATAGTTGGATTCATGCTCAATTTCGCCAGATTCTCAGAATAGCGAAAATTCCCTATAACGGTTCAGGAAACGGTCCGCGTCCACATGACATCCGGCACACCTTTGCTGTGCATTGCCTTAATAACTGGGTGCTTTCGGGTGAAGATATTACCGCTGCCTTACCTGTCCTTTCACGATATCTTGGGCATAATGGGTTATCCGGAACGCAAAAGTATCTGCAGCTAACTGCACAGATGTATCCAGATATTGTTACAAATCTGGAACTCCAATTTGGTGCCCTCATTCCGCAGATGGAGGTAGCAAATGAAAACATCTAACTTTTCCAGATATTTGACACAGTATCTTACACACTACTTGCCCGTCCAACGAAATCTAAGCAGCAATACGATTCGTTCTTACCGAGATACCTTCAAACTGCTCCTGATTTTTGCAGAGACGAAAAGGGCTTAAATATTGCAAAGCTGACATTGTCCAAACTTGATAAAAAGTGCATTGAGGATTATCTCCTGTGGCTAACCGATGCCAGAGGATCGTCACCGTCTACATACAACCAACGACTCTGCGCGATCCACGCTTTTTTCGATTATGTTATGACGGAAGAACCCAGCTATATGGAACACTGCCTCCAGATCCTCAAAATTCCGAGTATGGTAGCTCCAACGCCGCAAGCTAAATATATGACACCGGAAAATTTAAAGCTTCTGTTGTCCATGCCTGATGTTTCCACAAAGAAAGGTCGGAGGCATCTTGTTCTGCTCACTGTCCTGTATGATACAGCAGCCCGTGTTAGTGAACTTGTAAATATTCGCCTGCGTGACATACGGTTAGACTTTCCGGCAGTTATTACATTGCACGGAAAGGGCGGAAAAGTCCGCACAGTGCCGCTGATGAAGCAAACTGCTGGATTGTTGCAGGGATATCTCCAAGAAAACCATATTGATCTACGCGCCACCCCGGAACTTCCGCTGTTTTGGAATGGGCGCAGGCACAAGTTGACCCGTTCCGGAGTAACATACATTGTCCAAAAGTATGCTGAAATGGCACAAGAGCTATCCACAGGAATGCCCACAAAAATTTCTCCGCATGTCTTCCGGCATACAAAGGCCATGCATTTGGTACAAGCAAATGTGAACCCGGTCTACATTAAAGACTATCTAGGGCACGCCGATATTTCTACTACAGAGGTTTACGCCAGAGCAGACAACGAAGCCAAGCGAGCTGTTTTGGAGAAAGCAACAGCTCATCTTGATCTCCCAAAGGCATCTCATTGGGAACAGGATACTGAGTTAATTGATTGGCTTTCCTCGCTTGGTTAAAATTCCAAATATTATGCGCAGCGAAACAGGGCAATTTGCTCTGTTTTACTGCTCTTTGGAGAAAGTACTTTGCATAATTGATTTCTGTTCATAACGTCATTTATGTGCTTCAATACATAAGGCACGTTTTCAAAGAAAAGATACGGCGGTCGTTTTTCTTTAACCACTCTGGCCAGTTCAAAGAAGAGAGTACCTCTTGCATCTTCCAATCCTTTCCTCCTGCCAGCTGTAGAAAACGCCTGGTTATCCTGAATTCGGGATAATCAAAACATATCTCTATCTGGAGCAGCTGCGCTTCGGCGACGAGCTTCATGTTGAACTGGACATTGCCGAGACAGACTTTTACTTACCCGCGCTGACGATTCAGCCGCTTGTCGAAAACACCGTGAAATGGGGCGTCGGACGCAAAGAGGATGGCGGCACGGTGACGCTTATGACCAGAAAAACGCCGCTTGGCGCGGAAATCACCGTGTCGGACGACGGCGTGGGCTTTGACCCGGAGCAGCCGCCGCAGGACGGAAAGGAACACGTGGGACTGCAGCTCGTCCGCGGCCGCTTACAGATGGTCTGCGGTGCAAAGCTGACGGCGCAGAGCAAAATCGGGCAAGGCACGCTCATGCGGGTGCTGATTCCGTACAGCTGTGATGAAACCGCAGGCTCTTTCACGCAAACGAAGGCACCGTCTCACTGAATGCACAGATCTGACCCTTTACAAATTGGCCCGGCAAAAAAACAACGGACGCTGCACAAAAAGTATACGCTCTGTATATATACAAAAGATATGTATGGACCGGCCCGCACGAGAGGCTGCCGCTTTTGCGAAAAATTACACGGTTTGCGCGGAATTGTGCAAACCGCCGCTTTTCTGGACGCTTATACCAACAGAGTTGTGCGGTTTTTTATTCAGTTTCTCTTGACAATATGCATTCTACGTGTATAATTATGAGCATACAAAATAACACGCACGACGCACACGCGTCACAGGAGGAACTGAACATGAAAAAGTATCTTGCACTGCTGCTTGCAGCCATTATGGCGCTGAGCCTTGCGGCCTGCGCTTCCACCGCAAAGACTGAGGACGCCGCTTCCACTTCCGGCAAGCTGACCATGGCGACTGAGGCCACCTTCCAGCCGTATGAATACTATGACGGCGACGCCATCGTCGGCATCGACGTGGAGGTCGCACAGGCCATCGCAGACAAGCTCGGCATGGAGCTGGAAGTCACCGACATCGCATTCGACTCCATCATCCCCGGCGTGCAGACCGGCAAGTATGACATGGGCATGGCCGGTATGACCGTGACTGACGAGCGCAAGGAGCAGGTCAACTTCTCCGATTCCTACGCCACGGGCGTGCAGGTCGTCATCGTCAAGGACGACAGCCCCATCACCTCGGTCGACGATCTGTTCGCGGACGGCGCCAGCACCGTCGTCGGCACGCAGGCGGGCACCACGGGCTTTATCTATGCCACGTCCGACATTGAAGATGCCGGTCTCGGCACTGTCAAGTCCTTCGGCAAGACGACCGACGCCGTTGAAGCGCTGAAGAACGGTCAGGTCGACTGCGTCATCCTCGACAACGAGCCTGCAAAGGCGCTGGTCGCGGCCAACGAGGGTCTGCACATCCTCGACACCGAATATGCCGTTGAGGACTACGCCATCGCCATCGCCAAGGAAAACACCGACCTGCTGGAAAAGGTCAACAAGGCGCTGGCCGAGCTGACTGCCGACGGCACGCTGCAGTCCATCGTTGACAAGTACATCGGCAAATAAAAATTTGATCTGTATCTTCGCAACGGGACGGAGCGATGCTCCGCCCCGCTGCTTCGCGCCATACGACTTTATAGAAAAGAGGGAGCGCTTCGCCCATGACAGAATGGTTTCGGGAATGGATCGCAAAGGTCGCAAAGGACTTTGTCACCTGCTTCATAACCAAGGATCGCTGGAAATATATCGTAAAGGGTCTGGGCAATACGCTCCAGATCGCGCTGGCCGCCGTGCTTTTGGGTATCCTGATCGGCACGATCGTCGCCATTATCCGCTCGACACATGACAAAACGCATGAGACGATGCGCCCCGGTCTGGGCCGGACGCTTCTGAACATCGCAGACTGGCTCTGCAAGGTCTATCTGACTGTCATTCGGGGCACGCCTGCGATGATCCAGATCCTCATCATGTTCTTTGTCGTCTTCTCCACCGCACGCAACGGTACGCCCGTCGCCATGCTCACCTTCGGCATCAACTCCGGCGCTTACGTCGCTGAGATCATCCGCGGCGGCATCATGGCCGTCGACGAAGGACAGAACGAGGCGGGCCGATCGCTCGGCCTTAACTTTGCGCAGACCATGCTCTATATCATCATTCCGCAGGCGCTCAAAAACGTGCTGCCCGCGCTGGCGAACGAGTTTATCGTGCTGCTGAAGGAAACGTCCGTCGCCTGCTATGTGGCCGTCAACGATCTGACCAAGGGCGGCGAGATCATCCGCTCGCAGACGTACATTCAGGCCATGCCTCTGCTGATTGTCGCAGCCTTGTATCTCATCATGGTCGTATTCTTCTCGCATCTGGTAAGCAAGCTGGAAAGGAGGCTGCGCAGCAGTGACCACTGACGTTCTGATCCAGGTTCAGGATCTGAAAAAGCATTTTACCGGCGCGTCCGCCATTAAGGCGCTCGACGGCGTTTCGGTCGATATCAAAAAGGGTGAAGTCGTGGTCGTCATCGGCCCGTCCGGCTCCGGCAAGTCCACGTTCCTGCGCTGCCTCAACCTGCTGGAGGTTCCGACGGGCGGACAGATTCTCTTTAACGGCGTCGATATCACCGATAAGAGCTGCAATATTAACCTCCACCGCCAGAAGATGGGCATGGTGTTCCAGCATTTCAATCTCTTCCCGCATATGACCATCCTGCGCAACATGACCCTTGCGCCCGTAAAGCTCCTGCATAAATCGCAGGAGGAAGCGGACGCGCAGGCGCTGAAGCTGCTGCAGCGCGTCGGTCTCGGCGACCGCGGGAACGCGTACCCCGCGCAGCTGTCCGGCGGACAGAAGCAGCGCGTGGCCATTGTCCGCGCGCTCATGATGGAGCCGGAGGTCCTGCTCTTCGACGCGCC
>ENA-OROM01000653-OROM01000653.1-human-gut-metagenome-genome-assembly--contig:-NODE-653-length-41598-cov-8.055316_pt1 | contig 41598 bp, 25 predicted proteins | sample MGYA00242129_ERZ509050 | MGnify/ENA primary metagenome ERZ509050 (study PRJEB26280, sample SAMEA2338701) | human gut metagenome | biome: human gut; feature: human-associated habitat; material: faeces...
AAACGAGCTATATTCTTTTTCTTTCACAACTTTGCAATATACAAAGAACGCTTTGATTTCGAGTGCAAAGTTAAATCTAATTTCTGAAAAACAACATTTTATGCTGTGATTTTACAAAATATTAAGATTAGTCTTTGCAAAGGTAAAAGAGTAGTTACCAACAGTAATTTTCATGTAACGTCATTTTAAGAACATGGCAAAGAGAACAAATATTCATGAACGCATACATGTATCTTGCCGTGTTGGAAAACTAATTGTTTGGTTCCATTTTCGCAGATTATATTTCTATTTTGTCTAAATTACGACGGAATACAGCAGATATTCAAGGGATTAGGATAGATTATCACGATAAAATATTATTTTTGTAGCGTAAAAACGATAAAAACATGAAGTTAAATCGCATAAGAACAGTCTTAGAGGACAAAGGGATAAGCCAAACATGGCTCGCAAAGAAGTTGGGAAGGAGTTTCAGTACGGTCAATGCATACGTATGCAACCGCACTCAACCCAATCTTACCACACTTCTTGAAATATTGTCTGTGGATATGAAAGAGCTTATCACGGACGAAAAGGAGCGTAATGATTAGAGCGATTATGGGAGGTAAAACAACTATGGTATGAGAATAAACAAATGGATTTCTATAGTCTTAGCGATAAACATTGGGGTATTATGCTTTGCTCTATATGTTGCCACGACATATCAGCAGCAAAACTATATTGTTTCATGTGAACAGCCGATTACAAATTACTCCATCCTGGAGGTAAATTGTAGAGGGCACAGAATGCACTCAACGGTTAAAATCGCATACGCTGGTAAGGACTATTATGTAGGTGTAAGCAGAGAACTTTGCAAAAATATTGGGCAAGCCGAGTTCTTTTATGATATGCAGCATGACACGGTTTTTGAGAAAGATTATCTATGTATGAGGCATATCGTGTTCTTTTTTGTGCTGTTTGCTTTCTCTTTACTGTTATGGAAATGCCCAGAGGTTCGGAAATACCAAGCGACAAGGAAAGATATTCTAAAAGTAAGGAAAGATATTTTTCTCAAAGATGCCCTTCCCATCCTAAAAGAAAAAGGGTTTGTTGAGAAACCTTTCAAGACATCAAACTTTGGATGGAATGGCTTTGGTTATATTTATGATATGTGCCGTCTTAGACAGGGCAAGTTCTTGGATTTTGTGTCGGTAAGGATAACACAAGGCGACAGATACATAAAGATATTTATAAATGCCTTTGAGGTCACCCCTCAACTTGGCTCTCTTTCTTCACTTAAAGAGACGGAAGGTCTGAAATACGTCATACTTCCAAACAGTGAAAAGGAAATGAGGCTTGACTCTGATTTTATAAAGGGAATGCCTGCTCTATCCAAGGAGTTTTGGTCTGGAGGGTTGAAGGTAGGGCGTTACTTCACGGAAATTGGTTACAACAATCAAGTTGAGAAATTAAAAGAGAAAGTGATGTCAAGAGTTTGCGATATTGATGCTTACTTCGAGAAATGGCATGGATGCCATCGTCCGAACCTTGTAAAATGGGATGGGGAATTGATTGAAAGAAGATAAAGTTGTACTTCCTGCGGATTGCAAGTCCGCAGAGACTAAAAAGAACATCAAATGAGATACATTGATTTTAGCTCAGTAAAGGAAACAATAGGGAAGATTTACTTTGGTATTTGTATTTGTGTTTTTGCTTATGCCGTTATTGGTGTACCTATACTATTAGGTATGCTGAAAAAGCATGGTGTGAAAACAGAAGCCGTCATTACACCTAATACTTCGTCTTGGCTCCATCGCTATACTACGAACTGTTATCTGTATGAGTTTCAAGTCGGAGATAAAACTTATGATGGAAATTCGCTTGTGGAGGAAGGTGATTATCGCAAGATTGGCACCAGAGTACAAGTGCTATACTTGGATTGGTATCCTTCTTTCAACAGACCTACGTATTATTGGGATGATTAATCGCTTCCTGCGGATTGCAAGTCCGCAAGGCTCAAATAAACACAATTATGGAAGAAAAGATAAAGCTAAGAGATAAACTTGCAGATATTGCCTTGCAATGGCAAGCAAGTTTTGGGGTTGCACCGTCTATTACAAGTTCCATTTCTGAATATGATGCAGCAATGTTGATAGGTATGTCTGAGAAAGAATACTCCGATTACATGAGAGACAAAACTGCTGTTGCCAAAGGGACGGATTTCGTTTATAGAAATATAAGATATCAAGTAAAAGCCAATCGTCCAAGCGGTAAAAAAGGAAGTAAAGTAACGATGGTTCCCAAAGCCTCGAACTACGAATGGGACAGGTTAATTTGGATATTATATGACAAAAATTATGTAATGCAAGAAGCATGGGAATGGAATGTAGAAGACTACAAAATGGCGTTTGAAAACAAAGATAGGCTATCTCCTGAAGACTATAGGCAAGGACTTTGCTTGTATCATTGCTGATTGTAAATTCTAAAGCAACAATAATATGAAACGTGGAGAATTACGAAAGTTGAGCGATTCTGCAAGAAGAAAGGTTTCTCGCAATTTTGGCTTCCGTCAAAGTGGCTATATCAACTGGATTGTAAAAGATGGCTATTTCTTCTGTTTGCAACATTTAGGTTTTGCAAGTGTATATCTTAATGTAAAGCCGATGTATGCGGATGATTTGTGGTGGGATATATTCAATTTGTCAGAAAACAAGAAATGCCCTACAAGTTTGCGAGGAATAGGTGCGTTCAGTATTCATGCAGCACAACTTAAAGAATATGCTTTCTTGGATGAATGTGCAGAAGAAACCAATGAGGAAGAGTTGTCTGAGAAATGGCAAAATATCTTTTGCTTAGCAGTACCAGATATAGAGGATTTTCTGCGCAACCATCCTAATCTTGATGCATTCATTCCCAACAAAAACTGTAATTATGATGCAGACAAACTTCTGTATTTTATCACCTTACTGCACAATGGACGGAAGAACGAAGTAGTGCAAGCCATTAAGGAACTTAAAGTCAAAGGACATAGTTGTCAATTTTATGATTGGGCTTCTGGTATGGACAGCTATGATTTCATCTTGAAATGGTGTGAAAATTCAAGGATCTAAGATTGAATTAATTATGACAGAGCAAAAAATAAAGCAGGGCGATTGGTTTTGCGCCATCGAAGGCTTAGCCATAGCTGATAAAATTTATGATTTCTATTTTGAGGAATTTGACAAAATTCCCCAAGGCAATAAAGTGGGAGATTACAAGATGTCAGTTGTTCAATATCGGTTGTTCTGTGATTTTGACGGAAATCCGGTAAAACGCAATCGGGTCAAAATCTACAACGCAGAATACGTCAGTCCCATAACTTCCAAGTATGACAGAATTTTAAAGAAGAGTATCAAAGAAAATCCCAAAGAGTATGCTTCTTTTGTTAAACTTTCAAAGACTCCAAAGGAAGTGAAAGGTCATGTGGTCGTAAACTATGCTTTGGCTGAGAACGATAAGGGAGAAGTCGCCCAAAATCTAAATGCAATTCGGGAAAATTTGCATCCTAAGTTTACTTTTATGGACTTTGTGAAAGTCGCCCAAGAAGGTCAATGTGTAATCAATATGAACAATGTCTTGGATGACACCGTTAATGCTCAACGATATGTCCGCATCTATCTTGTTTATAAATTCGGGGACAGTCTTGGAAAAAGAATACTCTTCAATGATTTGGATTTTGAAATTAAAGGAGGTAGGCTCTAAATAGAAGCAATTATGAAGTTGTATCAATATCTATTTTGGAAAGAATACTTTTTACCCCATTGAGGATTTGTTTGAGTATTAAACCTGCAAGCCTCAATAGAATGGCTATTTACAGATTTATTTTCCACAACTCTGTGCAATTATCCGGTTTTGTCATTTCAAGAATATGGCAAAAGAACAAATATTCATTGCAAACATATATCTTGCTGTGTTAGAAAACCATTTATTTAAGTTCCACATTTACAGATTCTATTTTCATTTTGTCTAAATTACGATAGAATATCGTAGATTTTCAAGGTATTATAACCGATTATCACTACAAAATGTTATTTTTGTAGCAGAGAACATTGGCGAAATCATGTCGTCTAAGGTAAGCAACATCCTTAATGGACATATCGATAGTACTTCATTTAGCGAAGATATGGTTTGCCGTGCCTTTATTTCCAATTATCTTGGCGAGAAGAAGCTGCAGGAATGGGAACAACTCATTATCAAGATGATTATTTTGGATGGAATAGCAGAAGAGAAAAAACGTACAGAATTCTGGTATAAGCTCAGTAAGAATTATGATGCATTAAAGGCTTTGTCAGAAAAGTTGGATAAACTCTTTGGCTTAACCCAAAACTTTAATGCCACCATCAAGATGCAAAACGTGGCAGAGAGCTTGAAGTACAATAGTATCACGCAACTTTTAGACGCGGTGCCAGGCGATACCTACAAGCAGTACAAAATCAGCAGTTCGGTAGTTCTTGACCAGGTGAACAAAATCTACGAATTGGGAACCCACGACCGTCAATTATCAGAAAGGTTTGCACAGGCAATGACCGCATTGGCATCTAACATCAAGGAAGAGGAGATCATCAGACTCTATGGCATAGATGCCAACTATTTCTACCTAACGGAGACACTATGCTGGCCTATTCTGAAAGAAGTCGTAGAGCAAAAACTGATGGCAGATCCAGAGCAAGTGAATGAGCGTATGCGTGAGCTTTCCTTGAAACTGCCTGTGAATAGTAACGTTCAGATTGCTATCCGATTCATCGAGCAATCTGCTCTGTACTATACTCAGGTAAAAGGTCTTGGTACTCTCAAATTAAATAGCACAAAGGAATATGTGGACATATATACATCTGAGTTTTATCTGGTAGATACATATTACCGTCTGACGCTTGAAGCATACCACGAACTCATAACCAAAGAATGTCCCATTGAGCAAACTCTGACTTCTGCAAAACGGCAGTTGGACTTGGGGTACGCCAAAATCAGCAACATCCTCAATATAGAATGGTTAGCATGTGTAGAGGAAAAAGGGAATTGGTTTACAGAGACAGGCTTGAAGCGACAGGAAGATTTCTATGCCAACGAGTCTGATGGCAGTGTGAAACAGGTAGTCATCGTAAGCGATGCATTAAGGTATGAGGTCGCGAAAGAGCTGATGCAAAAACTTGCCAAGGAGAAGCATATTGCCACAATAGGAGCCTATCAAGCTATGCTGCCTACGGAAACCAAGTATTGCAAGCCTGCTCTTCTTCCTCATCAGTCGCTGGAGCTGAATGATACGGATATAATGGTGGATGGCGCGGTGTTGACAACTACCGCCCAACGTACAGTACATTTGGGGAGATACTGTGACGGGGCTATCTGTGTCCGTTATGAGGACGTGATGAATAGCGACTCACAGTCTATGCGTGAACTGTTCAAGCGACCATTGGCCTATATCTTTCATGACACAATTGATGATGCAGGACATTCACAAAGTCCATTTGATGTAATCAACGCTTGCCGAAAAGCCATTGATCAACTTGCCGTGTTGGTAAAACGCCTGCATGCCACATGGAATGTTACAAATGTACTCCTCACTGCTGACCATGGCTTCCTCTATAATGACATGAAGTTTGAGGACAAAGATAAACATAGCATCGTGGAGTCTACCATAGAGAAAAAGACCCGGTATTATCTCACTGATAGTAATAAACGTGTGGAAGGTATAGTGAAATTTCCACTCGACAAAGTATCGTCCATCAAGAGTGCCTATCCCATCATGGTGGCCGTGCCTGAGGGAACGAACCGACTGGCGGCCCCTGGAGGTTACAACTTTGCCCATGGCGGCGCTTCTCTTCAGGAAACAATAATTCCTGTCATCAGGAGCGTGCGTAAGAAAGCGAACAAGACAGAAAAGGTTGGCGTAGCATTGATAAGTCATAACTTGAACATGGTGAGCAGCCGCTTGAAGTTCCAGATAATACAATCTGAAGCCGTAAGTATGACCGTGATGGAACGCAAGATTATTTGCTGTATTTATAATGGTGACGAGCCTGTGACCCAAGAGAAGGAAGTGACATTGAATAGAACTGACGCAACGAACTTGAATAATCGACTGTTTGAAGTCACACTCAATCTAAATAAGTCTGTCAATACAAGCATGTTACAGCTTAGAATTTACGATATAGATGACAAGCTTAATCCACTCGTTCGGGAAACGGTGAAGAACAACACAATGATAGAACAAGATTTTTAATAATTTATAATTATGGAGAGTAAGTTGGAAATCAAGATACTGGATGCTTTCATAGGCAAGGTGGTTAGAAAGGACTTGGCTTTCCTTGTAAAGGGCGGCCTTCCTGTACCTACATACGTTCTGGAATATCTCCTTGGACAGTATTGTGCCAGCGATGACGAGGATGTGATAAATGAAGGCATAGATAAAGTGAAACAGGTAATACAGAACAACTATGTTCACCGCGCGGAAGCAGAATCGGTAAAGGGACTGATACGCGAGAGCGGCAAGCACCGTATTATCGACAAGGTTACTGTAGTGCTGAATGAAAAGAATGATGAATATCAGGCAACCTTTGCCAATCTTGGACTGTCAGGTGTTCCTATCGGTACCGACTATGTGCGCCATAACCCGAAGTTGTTGAGCGGCAACGGTGTGTGGTGCATCATCACACTGGGGTATATCAGTGGCGAGAACATCAAGGTGAGATGGGAAATACAGACATTGAAGCCTATTCAGATTTCAAACATCGACCTGCAAGACTATATCGACCAACGAAAGAACTTCACAACCGATGAATGGATTGACTTTCTGATACACACTGTGGGGCTTAATCCAGAGACAATGAACAGACGTGAGAAGTTCATCACACTGGCTCGTCTTCTCCCTCATGTTGAGAACAACTTCAATTTCATGGAATTGGGCCCAAAGGGAACTGGTAAGTCTCATGTGTTCCAGGAACTGTCTCCTTATGGTGTACTTGTAAGTGGTGGTGACGTAACTTCTGCCCGTTTGTTTGTGAAAATCCAAGGTAACAAGGAAATTCTTGGACTCGTGGGTTATTGGGATGTTGTGGCATGGGATGAATTTGAGCAGCAGAAGGGGCGTAACGTGGACGCTGTGCTTATCGATACCATGCAGAACTATCTTGCCAACAAGTCGTTCAATCGTGGCAAGGGTACACATGAGGCAAGTGCATCTATGTCTTTTGTGGGCAATACCAAGCATACTGTGCCATACATGCTGAAGAACAGCCATCTGTTTGAGAGTATTCCTACTTCCTTCATCAAGGGTGCGTTTCTTGACCGTATGCATCTGTATAATCCTGGATGGGAAATCAAGATGTTGAAAAAGAATAGTTTCTCTAAGGGGTATGGTCTTATCACAGACTACATAGCAGCCGTATTACACACTCTACGTAATGACGATCGCACGGCATTGCTGAATGATTATGCCAAGTTCGACGGGTCGCTTTCTGAGCGCGACCACCTTGCCATCCGTAAAACTTTCTCTGGCATGATGAAACTCATCTATCCTGATGGTAAGATAACGGATGAGGAAGCAAAAGAAATCATTGATTTCGCTGCAGAAGGGCGCAAGCGAGTTAAAGACCAGCTGTATATCATTGACAGCACTTTCTGTGCGGAACCAGCGAAGTTTGAATATGTTTGGTTGAAGACAGGCGAAACTGTAAAGGTGGAGACACTTGAAAACATCGAACATAAACCGATTAACAAGGATGCCGAAGACAATGACAAGGAAGAGAATTTGGAATTAAAACATTCAGGCTCACGTCCTCGCATTAAGCCATTAGTAGCCAAGACTATATCCATAAGAGAAAATCAAGGTGGAGTGACTTACAAAGACTTGTTCGGTGATTATTTGCGAACAGCAACGGAAATACACATTACTGATCCTTTCATACGTCTGCCGTATCAGATTGACAATTTGGTGGATTTCATACAAATGGTGAAAGATGTATCAACTATACAAGACACCGTCAGGATTCATCTAAGTACACAGAATGATGATGACGAGAAAGTGGCAGAGATGATAGACTCTTTCAACGACTTGGCAGATGAGTTGCTGCCGATGGGCATAGAGTTTACTTACGACTTCAAGGCAGACCATGACCGCTTCATCAAAACAGATACGGGATGGACCATAGTTCTTGGACGTGGCTTGGACATCTACGAGAAGTTCAACCGTTTCTCGCTTAGTCGCTGTAGTCAGAAGAATCGCCGCTGCAAAGCGTTTAATGTTTCTATCTATAAAACAGAGAAGTAAATGGAAATAGGAGAGGTTCTTGAAAATAAGATGCCAAAAGCAATAGAGTATGCTTCGCATGGCGAAAACGGAGCATTGCCGTTCACATCTCTGAACTTCTTACGTTATCATATATGGAGAGCTTTCAGCAATACTCCTCCTTGAACCAAAGGCGATAGATGGGGTCATCTTCCGAAACATTTTCTGAAATACTTCGGCAAATATACTAAATATTACCCAAAGGTAAGTTACCCCAGGGTAACATTTAGTGATTGTTAGCATTCCATATCAGTCCTACTATAAACCACAAGAAACTGCTAAGATGATGGGTGGGGAATCTACCCCTGAAGCAAATAGTAAGAAAACTTTTTGGGCTGTACTGTTATAAAACTTTACCAACAAGCTTATTTTGGGGCACGTATCGCGGCTACAGACAGAGCCTGAGAATAGTAAACTTATTGTTGAAAGAAAATACGGGAAGGCGTGGAGAAAAACAGCATTGAGGGCTTGGTGCTTGATTTTGGGCTATGTTAAATGGATACGGAGAAAAAGTTAATGGGCCGTTAATTCATGCTAATCAACTTGCATTCGGCTGAACGGAAGGTTATCTTTGTATAGTTGCTCCACTATGGCAATTTGCACCCCGGCCATCTTTGCACGAGAGGCAGGACGCAGCAAAACAAAAGAATGTAAAATATAATACACCAAAATAATAATGAAAAAGTTAAGTTTCTTATCAATTTCCTCTGTTGGGTATCGGAAAATATCGTTCTCGTATCGACCACGTATCGACCACGTATCGATCCCGTATCAATCCCGTATCAATCCCGTATCATTCTCGTATCATCCTCCTATCGTTCTCCTATCGTTCTCGCTTCCGGAAGCGGAAACAATACGGAAACAATACGAAGCCGATACACTTTGGAAGGGAGGACGATACGAGGATGAGGCTTAGCGGATACTTGGAGGTAGGGCTCCTAAGGTCAAAAACACGGTGTTGGCGGTGTGCGACGAATGCCTTTTGAAGGGTTTTCTAACAATACGACAGGAATTTACCCCCCCTATTTAAAATCGCTCACAAATATTTTGCGACAAGAAACAATCTGCGTACCTTTGCAGCGATTTAATTTTTTAATTTAGCGTCTATGAAAAAGATTTTTGTTTGCAGCCTGGCCTTTTTGTTAGGGTCAAGTGGCGCAATGGCGCAGAGTGTAAGCGACCGAGTCGAGCTCAACGAGAAAGAAAGCGTTGGCATGACCCTGTCCCGCTTCTCACCTGTAAAGCCAAAAAGTGAGGATGCAAACGCCTTGTTGCGTTATCCGATGTTGCGTTTGGTGCGACAAGACGAACCAACGAAGCCAAGCATTCCCTATGCGGAGCGTACGTTCACAGAGCGCAAGGCCCAGCACGCCGCCCCCAACCAAGTGGGCGACATCATGCGTGCCGCAGCAGGGCGTGAGCTTTGGGGAAATGTCACTTACAGCAATGCGTGGGAATCCTACGACTACAGGGGATTCTACACTTTCGACACCAGTGTAAACCCATTGCAGATGCAGATGCTGGGTACGAACGGCAGCTTCTACATGGAGGGAAATGGTGGAGCAGTCTTCCAGGATGGGATCCTCTACGTGGTGCGCTATGCCACCTATGGAAGTTACTTCTTCATCTACATCAACACCTACGACCCCGAGACCTTCGTCCAGATGGGTAGCACTTCGACCGAGGACGTGACCTTTGTTGCTCTCGAGACCGCCACCAATCCTGCAACGGGCAAGACGTACGGCGTGTTCTACAACAGCGATGCGACGGGCTTTGTTCTTGGAACAGTCGATTACACCACCATGACACGCAAGGATTTCGGCGCTCTGGAGCACCCCTACGTCGCATTGGGCGTGACCAAGGACGACGTGATCTATGGTGTGGCAACCGATGGCAACCTTTATCGCATCGACCAGAGCACCTGCGAGGAAACCCTGATCGGCAGCACTGGCGTGGAGCTTCTGCTGAGCGACGGCGGCCACTACGGCCAAAGTGGCGAGATCGACACGAAGACGGGCATTTTCTACTGGGCTTGTAAGGACGCCCAAAAGAACGCTGCCCTCTACACGGTTGATCTGCAGACGGGTGCGGCTACGAAGTTGGCCGACTTCCCGGGACAGGAGACGGTCTATGGCCTCTATGTGCCTCCCGCTCCTGCAGAAGACGGCGCCCCTGCAGCGGTCGAAAACCTGAATGCATCCTTCACGGACAACTCGCTTGTAGGTAAGGTGGCGTTCACAGCCCCAACAGCCACCTATGCTGGAGGCACGCTCAGCGGTCAGCTTTCCTACTATGTCATGGTAGGCAATGATACGCTGGTTACAGGCAAGACCTATCCCGGCGCATTTGTACGCGAGACGGTGACAGTGCCAGAGGGCGTGACCACCTTCCGCGTCACGACAGCCAACGAGGTTGGATCAAGTCCCGAGAACAAGGTCAAAGTCTATGTGGGCAACGATGAGCCTACACAGGTCAAGGACGTCAACCTCGCCATCGACCCTGAGACAGGTGTGGCCAAACTGACGTGGAGTCCTGTCACGACGGGCATCAACGGCGGCTATATCGGCAACATCACCTACAATGTGGTACGCTATCCAGACTCCACGACGGTGGCAACGGGACTTGCGGCTACCGAGTTTACCGAGACTTTCTCTGCCGAGGAGCCACTACAGACATATAGCTACGGAGTAGCCGCCGTCAACGACACGCAGACGGGCGTGGCTGGCATCTCCAACAAGAGTGTGTTTGGTGCTGCCATCGTGCCTCCCTACAGCGAGCCGCTCGACAACGAAGGTGCCCTCGAACTCTACACCATCATCGACAACAACGAGGATGGATCGACATGGGAGTTTAACGAGAAAGAGGGTGCCGCGTCATATAAGTATAGCCGCGTCAACGATGGCGACGACTGGCTTATCACACCAGCCATCCAACTGAAGGGCGGCAAGCTCTACTCCGTTTCGTTCGAGACCTGTGGCTACGGCTATACCTACCACGAGCGCATCGAGGTGAAGTATGGCAACCAGCCTACAGTAGCAGGCATGACCCATCAGCTCTTGGACTCTACGGATATCATGTCGCCCAACTACACGAAGTTTACACGCGAGATAGCAGCCGACACCGACCAGAAGGTCTATGTGGGCTTCCACGCCATTAGTCCTGCCGACGAGTTCCGCCTCTATTTGAAGAACGTAGAGGTGTACGAAGGCCTCTCCCTCACCCTGGCCGACTCTGTGCAGCAGTTGAGCCTTGTCCCTGCCGAGAAGGGCGAGTTGCGCGTAGATGGCAGCTTCAAGACACCGAGTCTGACCCTGGGCGGCGACACCTTGGGCAACAAACTGACCAAGGTAGAGGTGTTGCGCAACGGCAAACTGCTTCAGACCTACGAGGCGCCTGATACAGCCAGCGTACTGACGTTCACCGACGACCAGCCCGTCAACGGCTTCAACAACTATGTGGTGAAGGTCTATACTGCCGAGGGCGAGGGACGTCCCGCCCACGCCCAGGTCTATGTCGGCGTTGACACGCCGAAGTATCCGAAGCGTCCGAAACTGACAGACCAGAGCAACAGCATCCACATGGCATGGAAGGCCGTGGGCAATACTGGTGCCAACGGCGGCTACGTGAACACTGACAAGGTCTGGTATCGGATTTACGACGTGGACCAAAGCAACAACGACATGGTTGCCGAACTGAGAGACAGCGTCCAGGGCACGAGTTACGACATCGACTACGACACCAACGCTGGCGAGCAGAAGGCGATCCAGTTTGGCCTTTCCGCTTCCAACTCAGCTGGCAATAGCCTCATCGTGGGTTCTGACCCGCTGATCGTCGGCCAGGCTTACACGCTGCCGTTCCGCGAGAGCCTTGCCCAATGTGCCGTCTCCAACTTCTGGTGGGGTGACCGAACGGGCAACTCTGCCTTCACCCTCTCCAATGAAAACGCTTCCGACGGTGATGGCGGATGCTTCGCCCTCAACACTGCAGCACCGCAGGAAACTGCTTGGATCAACAGTGGAAAGATCGCTTTGGGCGGCGTAGCCAACCCGAAACTTTACTTCAGCCACTATGCCGACACGCGCTCAGACATGAAACTGACCGTGGAGGTTCAGAAACCGGACGGCACGGTGGACAGCCTCTATACATTTGACTACAAGACGCTCACTCAGGACGACGACAACGAGTGGCGCAGAGAGTCGGTATCGCTCAAGGAGTATGCCTCCCTGCCGTACGTCATCGTGCGCTTCAGAGGCGAAATCGGTGTCAAGGCCTATTCGCTGTACCTGGACGACATCGTAGTGGAGAACATTTTCGTCAATGACCTCAAGGCCGAGATCATCACTCCGGGTCAACTTCGCAAGAACAAGACGAGCAAGGTGAGCATCAAGGTGACCAACAAGGGTGATAAACCTGCGAACCGCTACACGGCTGCTTTGTATGCAAATGGTGAGGAAGTAGATGCGGAAACTGTGGAGGATGTGCTGAATCCGCTGCAAAGCCGTACGTTCACCTTCGACTACACGCCCAGCCTCTTTGATGAGGGCGAGACGGTTGAGCTGAAGGCTGTGGCAGAATTTGACGACGATGACTACACGGATGACAACGAGGTCAGCGCCGTCGTCAAGGTCCTTACGCCCGACCAGGCCAAACCCGAGAATGTGTCGGCCGAGGCTGTCGGTGCTGGCACGGGACAGGTGAATGTTGCATGGGCGCAGCCCAATGACGAGTCGGCCTCCGTCACTGACGATATGGAGAGCTATACTTCATGGAGCGTCGATGACTTCGGTTTCTGGAATAGCGTATATGGCGAGCCTAAGGGCGGCGCAGGCCAAATCTACTCTTCCGTTCCCTATCCCCACCAGGGCGAGAAGTTTGGCTTTATGGTCTTCGACCCAAGAGACTGGTCGTGGGAGTTGACTGACAAGAACCCATCGCTGAAGCCGCATTCGGGCAAGAAGTATCTGGCTTCGTTCTACAATTATACGGAGGAAGCCGGAAGCGTGGAATTCTATGACAGCAACGACTGGCTTGTCAGTCCTACCCTCTCGGGAGAGGCACAGACCATTTCGTTCTGGGTGAACAACGTCAAGGCAGGCGATTCTGACAACGTGGAGAAGTTTGAGCTTCTTTACTCCGTGGCAGGCAACGACACGACCGAGTTTGTCAAGCTGGGTGACACCTACACCGTCTCTGGTGGTGAGTGGCAGCAGATCACCGCCAGTCTCCCCGCAGGCGCTACGCATTTCGCCATCCGCCATTGCACCGACTCCAAACACTCCTTCGTGTTCATGGTCGACGACGTATGCTATGTTGGTGGTAGCGGAGTTCTGAAAGGCTACAACGTCTATCGTGACCAAACACTGGTAGCTACTTTGGAACCGACACAGACGACCTTTACGGATAGCAAGGTGCCCGATGGCACACACACCTATGCCGTCACGGCACTCTATGCCGAGGGCGAGTCTGCTCCCGCATTCTCCCAGCGTGTCACTACGGCCATCAGCTCTCTCGCCGTGGAGGACGGAAAACCGTTCGACGCTTATACGGTCGATGGCAAGTTGGTGGGACGCAACCTCACTTCGCTGAAGCAGTTGAAGAAAGGCACCTACGTCATCAATGACAAGACGGTGGTCGTGAAGTAACACGTTTTCGTCTTTGTAGATTCTTAAAAAGAGGCCAGGAGCAAAAACTCCTGACCTCTTTTCTTTCATATTTTTATTTGGTTTTATTTGATGATGCCATTGTCCGTATCGCGGAGATTGATGCGCTTTTCGGCGGACTTGTGCTTGCTGCCACGGCTAAGACGCCACGAGATGTTGATCGAGACTTGGTTGCCATTGCCGTTGGAATAGCCGATGGTGTGCTTGTAGAGGTCGCGGTTGAGGAGCTCGTTCTCATACGCTTTGTAGTGGCTATCGAAGAGATTGGCCCAAGACAATGAGAATTGCCAGTCGCGCCATGTGTAGGATGCCGTCAGCACGGAGTAGGAACCGTTGTAGCCCTTCGATTCGCCCTCGAAGAATCGGTTGCCATTGTCGATATAGCCCTGTAGGGTGAAGGGGCCGAGATAGGCCGTGATGCTGCCCACATAAAACCACGAGGTGTAGAGATGCGTATAGTCTTGACCGTAATTGAAGCATCTGAACAGTCCGCCATTGGCGGCAACCTGGAGTTTCTCGGGCACGAGCCAATAGCCTGCGTAAGCCATCATGTGCAACGCGTCAATCTCCTTTTGGTTGATCTGGGTGTAGATGAATTGATTGTCATCGGTCCGATGGTAGTGGGCCATGTTGGGTTTGATGCATTGCTTGAAATAAGCATCAATGAAGGTCTGCAAACGATTCGTGTTGTACGACAACTGTAGTCGGTGCTCCCTGTCGCGCGAAGGTTTCTGGTCGGGATTGCCCACCGTCCACTCCATGCTATTGGTGCGAACCATGGCGTCGCTTGTCATCGCTATGCGAGACACTCTGTCCTGTTGCTGATAGGTGTAGCTCAACTGCAAGCCATGGGTGATGTTGTACGCCAGCGACACCTTGGGACGGAAAGTCCAGAAGTGGTACCGATGGTCATTCTGGGTGTAATGGATATAGCTTGCACCCGACCCCAGCGCGTAGCGCAGTTGGCCAAGCATGCCCTTGATTTCGGCAAAGGCATACAGGCGGTTGTTGTTCGTCCGCGTCAAAGAGGAGGCGTCGCCCAGGTAGTCGTTCTTGGTGTATTTGGCACTATAGTTCAGGCCCGTCGAGACCGTGAAAGGCCTCAGCCGGTTCTCATAGATGACCTCCGTGAGCAGGGAAGCCGTTTTGCCATCCACATCATACTGGTAGGGAGACCCCTCGTCATAGAAACTGCTGGTCTGCGTGGAGATATAGGTGCCTACAGCATTGGCGGTAAGCGACTGGCGCGGGGAGATCTGGCGGAAGAAATAAAGGTCCAATACTGGCGAATGACTCTTGTCGTCATCCCGACTCGTAGCCCTATAGTGGCGTGTGCCATCCATGATATCCTTGATGCGATAGTTGTCCGGGGCATTGCTGAGCGATCCGGCCAAAGAAGCCTGAAAGACGGTGGCGGTAGAGTCGGCCCAGTTGTAGGTGAGTTTGGCGTCCTGCCCCATCGTCTTGCGCAGCGTCTCCACATCGTTTCGCTCGATGGTATAGAGACTGCCATCGGCCAAGGTATATCTCGCCAACTGCATGCTCTTGCCGCCCCGGGACCGATATCCACTCATACCATACGAAAGCGACCATTCGCTCTTGCCACGGTTCCACTTGCCGTACACCATGCCATCACCCTGCAAGGTGGTAAGCGACGCGGTCAGGTCTGTGCCGACCGTATAGCCACTCTCACTTCTGCGCATAACGATATCGACGACATAGGCTATACCCTCGCCATAACGGACTCCCGGATTGTTGATGAAGTCGATCTTCACGACGTCCTTCGGATCGAGCGCCAGCATCTCCTGCTTGCCCACCACGACACCATTGACTCTCAGTTGAACCTCGCCCCTGTTGTCAATAGCCGTGACGGCATGGTTGACATGGTCGATGCGAAGGTTGGCAAGCGAGAGTTTCTCGAGGATGCTGAAGCCATTGTTGGAAGCCTGCTTCTGTGCGTTGGTAGGATAGATGAGCAAGCCGTCAGCCTTGTTGACCACCTTGGCCGCTTGGACTGTCACCTCGTCAAGCGTGAGGGTTTTGTTCACATCCTGCGCATGACTACAGAGGGCAGAGGACAGGAACAGGGAAAGGGAAATCAATCGTTTCATTTTGTACCAGTTTTGAATGATGGCACAAAATTACGACCCTATCCCGAGAAGGCCAATTTATTTGTCTGACATTTCCCTGACAATCGAGTGACAGAAACTCAACTACCTGTGTTTCAGACTATAACTCTTTCCCCTATCCGACTCTATCTTGAGCGAACTATGGGCCTCTATGATCGGTTTGATGCGTCGAATGAGCGTGTAGAGCGTGTCGCTGGCATCCGGTTTTTTGGGCCATAGCCGATTGCAAATCTCCTGCTTTGACAGGGTATGCGTATCTGAGGTCATAAACATTTCGAGTAGGGCGTGCTGCATGGGCGTGAGATGAATCTGATCGCCCGAAAGCGTCATGAAATGGTCGTCATGATACACAAGTCCCCCATAGGACAAACCAGGGACGACCAGCGCCGGTTTGTTTCTCCTCGTGTACCACCAGCTACCCAAGAGCCACAACACGCCCACCATGAAGAGCGACGCCGACCCCCTTTGGTCGGACATCATGAATATCGAAGCAAAACTGCAGTTGGCTTCCGCCACCAGCCGCGTCTCCAAGCGTCCGTTCCTGCGCACGGTGCGCAGGGCGATGCCTGCCGTGTCCTTCAACTCGGCAATGGTGAGATAGCTACGGTAGCAGCGGATGGTGTCGGTAGTGATCACCTGATTGGGCATTTTCACAAGAACCTGCTCCAAAGCCTGGTTGACATCCTGCGCAATCCTGTTCTCTGTATTGCGATAGCTATTCATGCCCGAGCACAAGGCACAGAGCATGAGAAAGCTAAACACGATATATGGAAGTCCCTTCATGATTTACAATATAAAAAGCGCAAGCTATGTTGTCGATACTATAGCAAGGAGGTGACCTCGACGGTCGGCCTTCCCGCTCTCACGTCCTCGTCGGCAAAGGAGATGGTGATGACCCGCTCCTCATGAGGCATGAGGTGGAAATAGTTGTCGCCATAGACCACGGGGAGGATCTGGTCGCCATCACTATCCTTGAGGTTCAGGCGCAACATCAGGGCCGGCGTGTCCGCCAGGTTGGTGACCTTGACCGTGCCCCTCCATTCGTCTCCCTCGCGATGCAAAGACGGCGTGACGGCAACGCGCGCTGGGGGAAGCGAGCGCAAAGCCTGGAAGCAGCCCTCCTCCTGCGAGAGCACATAGTCGTTGCGCGAGACGATCTCATCGCCCTGACGCAGCGAGAGGCGCAGGAAGAAGACCTCGGGCGGTGTCGTCAAACTGTCGGTACACTGGGGGAGGACGACAGGGAAGGCGTCTGCCCGACTGGCGGAAGCCACCGCCAACGACTGACTATCGGATCGGACGACACGACCCGTCTGGTCGTACAAGGTGTAGGAGACCTCCAGCACGGGGGCGTCCTTGCCACAATGGTTGACCACCTCGACACGCTGGGCGACGGGATTGTAGAGGACATGGAGCGGCTCACACGCCTTCTTCACACCGAAATAGCCCGCCGTAGGGTCGAAATAGTAGTCGTAGGTCTGCCACACCATCGAGGGCCACGTCGGGTGGCTCATCCACATAAGAAGGCCCATGCCCTGCTGCGAGGTAGCGGCCTCGAACATGGCACGATGACCATCATAATTGAGCCATTGGGCCCAAGCCGAATACTGCTCCATCGAGGTGGGACGACCCAAGCAGCGCTCTATCTTCTCATTGAAGGCGGCACCACGCTGAGCGCCCAGCATCGTGAAGTCGTGCTGACCCCACGCCTCGCCCTGTGGCCACAGTTGGCCGGGCGGCAGCATCCGTCGCAGGCTCTCGGGATTGGGCACACAGGGCACACCCTGCTCCGAGTGGAGCTTGGAGGAGGTATGGGAGAAATAATAGCTGACGGGCATGAGCGTATAGGGACCATGACCCGAGACGCCGTCGTCGGCAGAACTGGAGATATAACCCAGTTGCGGGTGGAGCGCAGCCACACTATGGCGCAGTCCTTGGTCGAGGACCTCGGGCGGGTAGCCCTCGTTGCGACCACAGTAGAGAGCCAGGGAGGGATGGCGACGGATGCGAGAGATGAAGTCGCGGGCGTTGTCCATGAACATCTCATTGTCGGCAGGGTCGGGGCCGTCCCACGGATTGGCGAGCCAGAAGTCCTGCCAGACCATCAGTCCGTAGCGGTCGCAGGCCTCGAAGAAGGCCTCAGCTCCCGTCTGTCCCACCCAGTTGCGTATCATCGTCATATTCATGTCGCGATGGTAGCGGACGGCAGCATCGAACTCACGCGCCCGATAGTTGAGATTGGTCTCCGAGAAGCCCCAGTTGCCTCCCATCACCATGATACGCTGGTGGTTGACAAAGATCTTCAGGGCCGTGTCCATATCCTCGTAGGCCACCTCGCGGATGCCCGCCTTGTAGCGCACCTCGTCGCCTGCGGCAGAGAATCCCGCATCATAGAGATACGGTTCACCATAACCATTGGGCCACCAGAGGCGCATCGGCTGACGGCGGAGCTGGGGGAAGTTGTCGGGACTGAAAGCCACGTCGCGGCTCTCCTGCGGGGCAAGCCTCACGGGCTGCTCAAAGCGGATCGATCCGATCCATCCACTCACCGTCGTCGTGACGGGACGGGAGGTATTGTTGGTGACATGCACCACGGGCGTCATCGTGGCCAGCGTATCGGAAGGTTCAAGGCGCGTCGTCACATACGGGTCGCTGACATGGACATCGCCCTCGAGCGAGAGCCAGACGTCGTTCCAGATACCCACCTCGCGGCCCGGCGTGGAGGTGATCCAGTCCCAGCCTATCGTGGCGTGGAAAGTCGGGTTGTCGAGTCCCAAGACACCTCCGTTGATATCGGTCGATTCGCTATTTTTCACCTTCACCGCCCCGATATGGGCGTTCTTGTGCACGCATACCTCCAGGGTGTTGTCGCCCCGCGTGAGATAGGGGGTGAGGTCGAAACGCCCCCGGCGGAAGGCACCCTCTATGCGCCCCACAGGTTGGCCATTGACGAGGAGGTCGGCTTTCCAATTGATGCCATCCAGATGGAGGAACACCCGCTCTCCCTTCTTCAGTTTAGAGGACAGCCGGAAGGAAGTGCGATACCAAAAGTCGCTGTTGAAATAGCTCTCCGAGATCTGCCGCATCGCATCGCCCACCGTATTGTCGGGTACAGCCCCATTATGGATAAAACTCGTCAGGACCGTGCCCGGGACCGTAGCGGGCAGCCAGCGGTCGTAGCCGTCGCGTCGCAACTCCCATCCCTTGGTCAGCGGACAGCGCTTGCCTTGCTGGAGCGAGACGGTCGGCACACCCTCGGGAGTCGCTATCGGAGCAGGCGTGGCAGGCCGTCCCCACACCTCCAGTTCGGAGAGGGCATAGAGCCCAGATGAACCGGGACGTTCGAGCAGCAGACGGACGTAGCGAGCCGTCTCCCGACAAGTCACCACCTCCTGACGGCGATTCTCATCGGAGGACAAAGAGGTCACATCACGCCAGGTCTGTGCATCGTCGGAAGCCTGCACACGTCCCTGAATGGCGGGATAGCGCCAAGAGAGGCGCAGCGTGTCGAAGGCGACAGGGCGAGCCAAATCGACGGCAATCCATTGCGGGACAGAGGGAGTATCGGCATCCGACCCACGGCCCTCCGCCATCCACATACTGGCAAAGCGGTTGCTGGGCAGCATACCGCGCGCGTCGTCGGTAAAGACACACTCATAGAGACGCCAGTAGGCGCAGCCCTTCATTTTCAACCGGATGCGCAGGTGGTCGTAGCGTCCCTCGGCGACAGGTATCGACAGATCCATCAGGCGCAACGGCAGACGCTCGATAGCCTCCTGCTTGTTGGGATCGGAGGCTGCCGTCTGGCGCGTGGCCTTGCCAGGGAGACCCTCACCACGCAAGGCACCGATCTCCTGCCATGCCGTTCCGTCGGGGGAGGCCTCGACGACGATCTCATAGCCACTATCGGCCTGCTGCTCGCGGTAGGCCGCCCAGGCGTTGAGACGGAGGGACCGTGTCGCCACCGCCATGCCTGTCCAGTCGTACTGTATAAAAGCGTCATCGCCCATGACATAGACACTCGTCACGGTATTGCCGTCGAAAGTCTTCTCACGGTCGCGGAGCGACAACTCGCCATCGCTGGTCGTCACACGGACGCGGGGCGGTTCCTCCTGGGTGAGAATGCCGTCGGTGGCAAGCTGGGCCGTCAGATTGTAGTCGATGGAGGACGAGGCCCAGGCCTGCCGCATCCATGCCTGGTTGGCATAGTCGGCAGGGAGCGTCCGCTGCGGGATGAAGGCTTCGCGCTGGCGACCCGGATACTGACCGATACCACGCGTCTTGTCGTCGTCGGCCTTCGCCCAAAGGCTGAAAAGAATCAAGGGCAACAAGGCCCATAGTTTGTGATGCATCATAGGGAGAGCAAAATGTGTCTGGATGGTAGGGGCAGCCCTTCGGGATGGTCTCGGGATGCCTTCGGGATGGGAAGCAGGCGCATAGCCCGTGTCGGGGATCAGAAATCCTTCAGCCAGGACTTGAGATCCATCATCATCTCTTCGTGGAAACGGAAGCCGATCTTGCTACCCCAGCCATGACCTCCGCTGGAATAGACATGGAGCGAGGCGGGGACGTCGTTCTTGTACATCTCGACATAGTAGTTGACGCCATTGATGGGCGACACCGTGTCGTCGTCGTCGCAAAGGACGATGAAGGCGCGGGGCGTGACACGCGAGACATGGAGGTCGGCACTATATTTCTTCTGCTCCTTCTTCGAGGCGTGCTTGCCCAGGAGCGCGGTCATGCTGCCCTCGTGGGCCACTCCCTCCGTCATGGAGATGACGGGGTAGAAAAGAATCTGGAAGTCGGGCTTGGCGTCGCCGGTAGAGGAAGTCGCCACCATGGCAGCAAGGTGGCCTCCGGCAGAGAATCCCATCACACCCACGTCGTTGCGGTTGAGTTTCCACGACGTAGCGTTGAGGCGCACGAGGCGCAACGCCTGCTCAGCATCCTCCACGGGCACCTCCGGACGGCCGTTGGGCAGGCGATACTTCAGGACGATGGCAGCGATGCCCTGGTTTTGGAAATACTCCGCCCAGTCGTAGCCCTCCTTCTCCATGGAAAGGCTGGAATAGCCGCCACCCGGGAAGATCACCACCGCGCGGCCCGTGGCCTCCTTGTCGGAGGGCAGGAAGACGCGCACCTTGGCCGTGTCCTGCTTGTCGCCATTGCTGTGAGGAGGTTTGCCATTGTAAAGATTGGCATCAAAGACCATCTGGGCCTGTGCGCCGAGCGCGAGGATCGTCATCCCGGCAGCGAGAAAAAGCTTCTTGAATATCATTTCAGTTGTATTGTTTTTATGCGAAGACTGCGCCTTGCGGACACCACAAGGCACGCTGTGATTGTCCGTCAACCACTTATCTTCGTGCAAAGTTATGAAAAATTGAGCGAAAGCATCCAAATGTTTAGAGATTTTAGTAAATTTGCAAACCGTAAACCATCCCCCTACGGTGGCTAAAGGTATTTTAATGGTTGGCCGCCACCCATTTAACAACTCCCCGAGGGTGGCACGGCGGGGGATGGGAAAGAAGAGAGAGAATATGTACATGTTAGACAAATTTCGCTACTGCCCCGTCTGTGGCAGCAAGCATTTCGAAGAGAGCACGGCAAAAAGCAAACGCTGCCGCAATTGTGGGTTTGAGTATTTCCTCAACGCCAGTAGTGCCACGGCAGCCTTCATCCTCAACGCCCGCGGCGAACTGCTCGTGGAGCGGCGCAAGGAAGAGCCCGGACGGGGCACGCTCGACCTACCTGGCGGCTTCTGCGACACAGGCGAGACGCTGGAGGAAGGCATGGTGCGCGAGGTACTGGAGGAGACCGGACTGACGCTGACGGAGGAGCCGCAGTATCTCTTCTCCATCCCCAATGTCTATCGCTATGGCGGATCGGAGGTGCCGACGCTGGACGCCTTCTTCCTCTTCCGCGTGGCCGACGGCCTGGAAACCAAGGCGGGCGATGATGCGGCAGAACTGATGTGGATCGGCCTGGCCGACATCCATACCGAAGAGTTTGGCCTGAGATCCATCCGGCGCGCGCTCCACCGATTCCTGGAGGCACACGCGGCGGGCAACCTTTGAAGCGTCGCTGCGCCATGATCCATCGACAAGGACTATCCAGCCGCCTCTTCGGCCTCGTGGCCGAACCGTTGCGGCGCAACACGAGTTTCTTCGTGTTTATGTATGTGCTCGGCGTGGTCGTCAGCGTAGTAGAACTACCCGACAAACCCGACGCCAAGCTCTATGACAACCTGTGGCCGGAGCTGCTGCTCGATCTCTATGTGGTCTGCGCCATGCTGGCCCTGCTGCCCCAGCGCTTGCGGAGATGGGTGCGGGGCGTGGTCTGCGCAACGGCCTATGTGGTCGCCATCGCCGACGTGTTCTGCTTCTGGAAATTTGGATCGGCCCTCACCCCCACGATGCTCCTGCTTGTCGGGGAGACCAACGGCAACGAGGCAAGCGAGTTTCTCTCAACTTACATCAACGCCTCGGTGATACTATCCCCCGTGGGCTGGCTGCTGCTGATTGCCGCCCTACAGGCCGCCACAGCCCTGCTCCTGCCCCGCCTACGAAAGCGGAAGGTGGGCGGACCGATCCTGCCTGCCGGGATGAGGAGACAGGCGCGCCCCTGGCTGGAGGCCCTCCTGCTGGGACTGATCGTCGGGAGCATCATCACGTCGTGGCACAACAAGCGCGAGATGGTGGTCATGTTCTCGCAGCCGAACATCGGAGGTATAGAGCATGAGCTGACGCGCAATGACTGCGCACAGTTCTACCAGCCCATCTACCGGCTGGCTTTCAGCATCTTCTCCAACGAACTGGCCTCGCAGCAGGTGGAAAAACTGATCGAGGCAAAGGACCGGGTGCGCATCGAGGGGTGTTCCTACCGCGTGCCCAATATCGTACTGATCATCGGCGAGAGCTTTGGCAAGCACCACTCGCAGCAGTATGGCTACTTCATGCCCACCACGCCACGGCAGGTGGAATGGGAGAAGACGGGACAACTTGTGGCCTTCAGCGATGTCGTGGCGCCTTGGAACCTGACAAGTTTCGTCTTCAAGAACCTCTTCTCGATGCACGTCGTCGGGGAGAAGGGGGAGTGGTGCGACTATCCGCTCTTCCCCGAACTGTTTCGCAAGGCGGGCTACCACACGAGTTTCATCACGAACCAGTTTCTCCCCAAGGCCAAGGAGGCGGTCTATGACTTCAGCGGCGGCTTCTTCCTGAACCACCCGGAGCTCTCGGAGGCGATGTTTGACACGCGCAACACGAAGACTTTCGCCTACGACGAGGGGCTGCTCTCGGAGTATGACGAGCACCTGAAGAAGGCCAACACGGCCCACAATCTCATCCTGTTCCACCTCATGGGGCAGCACGTCAACTACCGCCAGCGCTACCCGAAGGGACGGGGACAGTTTCGTGCCGACGACTACAAGGATCGACGACCCGAGCTCAACCACTACCAGCGGCGCGTCTTGTCGGAGTATGACAACGCCACGCTCTACAACGACAGCATCGTCGATCAGATCGTGCGACGCTTTGCCAACGAGGACGCGGTAGTGATCTACGTCCCCGACCATGGCGAGGAGTGTTTCGAGGGATCACGGGGATTCATCTGCCGCAACCATAGCGCAGCCATCGACTACGACTTGGCGCACTACGAGTTTGAGGTGCCATTCTGGATCTGGTGCTCGAAGTCGATGATTGCCAAGCATCCTGACCTCTACCAGGAGATTCGCGCAGCGAAAGACCGACGGCTGATGACCGACGCGCTACCCCACACGCTGCTCTACCTGGCCGGCATCAAGGCACCCGACTACCACGAGGCGTACAACGTGCTGTCGCCGAAGTATCAGGAGCGGCGCCCACGCATCTTGAAGAACCAGGCCGACTATGATCGGCTGAGAAGTAAAAAGTGAGAAATAAAGCGAGAAGAAAGAAACAATGAACAAGTCACCCATCAGAGCCGACCGAGGACTGCTGAGCCGAAGCGAATGTCATGCGCTACGGGGCCTGGCGATCCTCGGCATCTTCCTCCACAACTACTGCCATTGGCTCGGCCCGGCGGTGAAGGAGAACGAATACCAGTTCTTCCGCAGTAATGTGGAGGGACTACGCCATGCGCTGGGATGCCCCGACACATGGCTCCCCGTGCACCTGATCTCCTTCTTCGGCCACTATGGCGTGCCGGTATTCCTCTTTCTGAGCGCCTATGGACTGACGATGAAATATGAGCGGACGCGGCGGCGGTATGACGATCCGCAGCCCAGGGACGCAAGTCCCGCGGCCTTTGTACGCTTCCATTTCCTCAAACTCTTCCGCATGATGATCGTCGGCTTCGTGGCCTTCACGATGCTCGATGCCATCACGCCCGGATCCCACACCTACCACTTGATGGACATCGTGGCGCAGATGGGGATGTTCAACAATCTCCTGCCCACTCCCGACCGCATCATCTGGCCAGGACCCTACTGGTTTTTCGGACTGATGCTGCAGCTCTACATCGTCTATCGGCTGCTGCTCTTCCGTCGCCATTGGGCTGTCACGGTAGGACTGATGGTCGTCTGCACGGTCATCCAGATGGCATGTGATCCGGAGAGCGAAGCGCTCAACCGCTGGCGATACAACTTCGTCGGGGGGATGCTGCCCTTCGGCGCGGGACTGCTCTACGCACGCTACGCCACGGGGCTTCTCTCATGGCGCGACGGCGTGGGCCATGCGCGCTTCGACACGCTCAACCTGATGGTCTCCGTAGTGCTCATCTTCCTACTGAGTTTCAACTACTGGACGTGGTATCTCGTGCCTCTCTGTGTCTGCTCGGCCTCCATCGCCTGCGTACGCCTCGTCGGCGAGACACCATGGCTCGCCGGGGTCGGCAGGATACTGGTGTGGACGGGGACGCTGAGCGCGGCACTCTTCGTCTGCCACCCCATCACGCGCAAGATCTTCATACCCATCTCACATCATGGCGACGTCTATGCCGGACTGCTGCTCTATGTCATCGCCTCGCTCTGCCTGGCATGGCTCGTAGCCCTGCTGATGGAGAAGATACCCAGTCCCACCCTGAAAAAGCCGCAAGGAGCATGAGAATCAAGGACATCGAACTGGCCAATATCTCCCGATACCGAGGGGAGCTGATGGGCATGGCCATGCTGTTTGTCGTGCTATTCCACGTGGGTCTGCCCCGCGAGGACGCCTTCTACGGACTGCGCCGTATAGGCAATATCGGCGTGGATATGTTTCTGTTTCTCAGCGGCGTGGGACTCTGGTTCTCATGGACGAAGGGACAACAGGCGGGACGCTTTCTCCTGCGACGCCTCGTGCGCATCTATCCAGCATGGCTCGTGGCGGCTTGCGCGTTCTACTTCCCCGACTTCATTCACCATGGGGGCCACAGCACGAGCCTCATAGACCTCATCGGCGACATCGCCATCAACTGGGACTTCTGGCTCCACGACGAACTAACCTTCTGGTATATCCCCGCCACGATGATGCTCTACCTCTTCACGCCAGCCTATCTGAGCCTCATCATCCGGCATCCCATCTACCGATGGCTGCCTATCGTGATGATCATGTGGTGCATCCTCGTGCAGTATGTCACCCCCATCCATCAGGCAGTGGGCCACCTGGAAATCTTCTGGAGTCGCGTGCCCATCTACTTCATCGGCCTCAACGCTGGCAAGGCGGTACAGGAGAAGCAGACGCTGGACGGCACCTCCATCTGGATGATACTGATCATGTTTGGCATGGCCTTTGCGTCGAGCGTGTTTCTGGAGCAGGTGCGCCATGGCGAGTTTCCCCTCTTCCTGGAGCGGATGCTCTACATCCCGCTCACGGTAACGTCGATCCTGCTGCTCAACCGGGTGTTCCGACGCACGCCCAAGGCGTTCAATGGGGCCTGCCGGTTCGTGGGGGCGCTCTCTCTGGAGGCGTATCTCATCCACGATCACTTCGTGATGACCTACATCGAGCGACTGCACCTCGGCTACTGGCCGACATTTCTTATCACCATCGCCATCACCTTGCCTGTGGCCTGGACGCTCCACACGATCCTGGCCCGCATGACGAAACCCATAGAAAAGCGAATCCAATGACTCACGAGACCATCAACAAGCCCACCCGGCAACACGGCGGACACCCCGTCGTGAGACTGATCCGCCCGAAACAATGGATCAAGAACCTTATCGTGCTGCTCCCCGTCTTCTTCGGAGGCGCACTCCTGCAGCCAGAGCCCATGACGAGCGGACTGATCACGGTATTGTCCTTCAGTTTCGCCGCATCGTCCATCTACTGCCTCAACGACCTCATCGACGTGGAGGACGACCGACGCCACCCCGTGAAGTGTGCGCGGCCCATCGCGTCGGGACAGGTGAGCGTACGCAAGGCGTGGGGACTCATGGGACTGATGTTTGTACTGGCGATGGCTGTACTCCTCCTACTGCCGGAAAACCGATGGGAAACGGGAGGCGTGATTGTCTTCTACTGGTTGCTCAACATCGCCTACTGCATGCGGCTGAAGCAGTATGCCATTATCGACGTGTGCATCGTCGCCTTCGGATTCGTACTGCGCCTGCTGGCGGGAGGACTGGCCTCGGGCATCTTCCTGAGCAAGTGGATCGTGCTCATGACCTTCTTGCTCATGCTCTTCCTCTCCTTTGCCAAGAGACGCGACGACGTGGTGAGGATGAACGAGACGGGAGAGGCACCACGAAAGAATACCATCCGCTACAACCTCACGTTTATCAACCAGGCCATCACCATCACGGCCTCCGTGACCTTGGTCTGCTACATCATGTACACAGTCAGCCCGGAGGTGGCCAGCCACTATCAGTCGGACTATCTCTACCTGACGAGCATCTTCGTCATCCTCGGACTGCTGCGCTACATCCAGCTGACGGTGGTGGACAAGCGGAGTGGCGACCCAACGAAGGTGATACTCCGCGACCGCTTCACGCAACTGATCGTGGCGGCATGGGGCGTGACCTTCCTCGTCATGATCTATGTCATATAGCCGTGGACAGAAGGACTGTCTGCGGTCAATTTTATCCATTATAAAATAAAGTTTGCTTATTCACCATCTAACAAGGCCTGTATATTGCTAAGATAAGGTCTATATATAATATAAGGTAAGGACGAGATGAAAATCTACGCTTTCGACTTCGACGGAACGCTGACACGACGCGACACGTTCATCGAGTTTATCCGCTATGTCTTCGGCACACGCCGTATGCTGGCGGGCATCCTGCGCTTCGCTCCCATCCTCGTATTGATGAAGTTGGGACGCTACCCCAACTGGAAGGCGAAGCAACGGGTCTTCTCCTGGTTCTTCAAGGGGATGGGGATCGACGAGTTTAACGACCTCTGCACGCGCTTTGCCCACGACTGCCAGTCGGTCCGACGCGACGACGGCTTTGCCATCATCCGCCGTGCCCTCAACGAGGGCCATCAGGTGACCATCATCAGCGCGAGCATAGAAAACTGGGTGCGACCTTTCTTCGCCGAGTTTGGCGACCGAGTGGTCGTCTCCTGCACGAAGATCGACGTGCGCGATGAACGGGTGACGGGACAGTTTCTCACCATGAACTGCTATGGGGCGGAAAAGCCCAAGCGGCTACTCCAGACTTTTCCGCTGCGGAAGACCTACCGCCTCGTGGCCTTCGGAGACAGTAGAGGTGACAAGGAACTGATAGAGGCTTCCGACACAGGCTATTTTCGCAGTCCCAGCGGACAACTTCATTGTCAGCGAGGGGAGAAGGACCCCATCGTGGAGGAGGTGGAGCGCGACTTCCCCCGTAGCCTGCCCACCTCAACCAAGATCATCCGCAACAAGACGCTGGACGAGATCATCCGCTTCGGAATCGTCGGCGTGGCTGCCACACTACTTCAGTATGGCTGCTACCTGCTGTTTCTACTTTGGCTGATGCCCGCCCTGGCCAACACGCTGGCCTACCTCGTGAGCTTCGCCTTCAACTACATCGCCTCCACCCGCTTCACCTTCCGTGTGAAGGCGACTACGAAGCGGGGCATGGGTTTCGCGCTCTCCCACCTGGTGAACTACACGATGCAGACGCTGCTGCTGCAGATCTTCCTCTTTGTCGGCATGCCGAAGCAATGGGCGCTCATCCCAGTCTTCTGCGTCTGTGTGCCAGTCAACTTCCTACTGGTCCGGTTCTTCCTGCGAAAGTAGGATGCAGAGGCTCAGATAATGCAGAGACTTATCGAGCAAACATAGGACTATAAAACAGCAGGCTTGCCTCTTGCTCAAAACGATTCACAACCAATGGAACATCCATTAATAGACAAGAAACGACGATTTTCATTCATCCTCATCACCTCGCTCTTTGCGCTATGGGGATTTGCCAATGATATCACCAACCCGATGGTGGCGGCTTTTCAGACACTTCTGGAACTGTCGGCTGCCAAGGCTTCGCTTATCCAGTTTGCCTTCTACGGCGGCTACGCGACCATGGCGATTCCAGCCGCCTTGTTTATCCGGAAATACAGTTACAAGCGGGGCATCCAACTAGGCCTACTCCTCTACGCCTGTGGGGCCTTCCTCTTCATCCCCGCAGCAGCCTACCAGGAGTTCTCATTCTTCTGCTTGTCGCTCTATATCCTCACCTTTGGGCTCGCCTTTCTGGAGACGACGGCCAACCCCTTCATCCTCTCGCTCGGTAGCAAGGCGACCTCGACACGCCGTCTCAACCTCGCACAGGCCTTCAATCCCATCGGATCGCTCTGTGGCATGGCTATCGCGTCGCTCATCGTACTGCCCCAGTTGATCTCGGATCAACGGGATGAAGCGGGTGCCATCCTCTACCCCACCCTCTCAGCAACAGAGAAGGCTGCCATCCGTCTTCATGACATCGCCATCATCCGCGACCCCTATGTAGCCTTGGGACTGGTGGTGGTAGCGATTCTCGTGGTGGTGACGGTCGTCAAGATGCCAGACGTGGCGGAGCAGAAAACGAAACTCGACGTGAAAGCGTCACTTAGACGGCTATGGAAGAACCGTTTGTACCGTCAGGGGGTGGTGACACAAGTGTTTTATGTAGCGGCTCAAATTATGGTGTGGACCTTCATCATCCAGTATGCCGACCATCTGGGTATCGACAAGGCCACGGCGCAGATGTATAATATCGTCGCCATGTCGCTCTCGCTGACAGGCCGGTTTGTGGGTACTTGGCTGATGAAATACGTCAGTTCGCGCAAGTTGCTCACCCTCTTCGCTATCGGCGCATCAATCTGTACCCTTGGCACCACCCTGCTGGTCAACATGGCGGGACTCTACTGTCTGGTGGCCATCTCGGCATTTATGTCCATCATGTTCCCATCCATCTACGGCATTGCCTTGGAAGACGTGGAGGAGCGCGACACCACTCTCGGCGCAGCCTTTCTGGTGGAGGCCATTGTCGGTGGCAGCATCCTCCCACCTCTGCAAGGATGGATCATCGACCAAGGAGTCGTGTTCGGTCTCCCTGCCGTCAACTTCTCCTTCGTTCTCCCACTCTTCTGCTTCATCCTCATCTTCTTCTACGGACGGCGTGCCATGCACAGCCAATGTAGGAGCGCAGAATAAGCAGACGTTGAGGACAACAATGTAGGAAGACCTCTCATCAACCCAAAAGCAGCAAGATAATATGAAGGACGGTGCATAGACCAAGTGATAAAGACTGACAACAAGACGGCGGGCAACGGAAAGGGATTAACACCTTTCTGTTGCCCGCCACTGTATCGGGACAGTCTCTCGGGAAGACTGCTTACCGTGGCTGAAACCTGAGGCTTATGCCAGCGTCAGCTCTACGACGTAGTCGTCGCCAGACGGCTGCTCGGGGAGCGTGAGAACATAGCCATTGGCAACGGCCTTAAACTCGACCTTCTTTCCGTTGATGAAGACCTTGGCAGCCTTCACCTTGCGGTCGCCCGTGGGGACGAAGAGGGCCTTGTCCTGCAGAGAGAGGATGTGGATGAAGAGGCGGTTGCCCTTCTGCGTGCTCACACCCCAGTCGTGCGGGGCTACGAGGCCACCACGCGTGCCATAGATGGTGTCGCCATACTTGCCGAGGAACTGTCCGATATACTGCAGGCGCTCGACAGCCTCGATGGGAAGCTGACCATCAGGACGCGGACCGACATTGAGCAGGAGGTTGCAGTTCTTGCCTGCTGCACGCACCAGCTCGCGGACGAGGGTCTCCTTCGACTTGTATTTCTTATCCGTGATGCTATAGCCCCAAGTGTAGTTCATCGTCAGGCAGGTCTCCAGCGGAAGCTGGCTGACATCCTGTCCACTCAGACCGTAGGTATTCTCACCGGGGAGGTCCTGCTCAAAGATCTGGATATCCTCACCAGGATAGGGCTTGCCATGGTGGTTGTTGGCAACGATACACTGGGGCTGGAGCTGATGGATCATGGCATACTGCTCATCGAGCTCCCAGTTGAACGGGGTCTTGTCCTCATCATGGTCCCACCATCCGTCGAACCAGATACAATCGACACGACCGTAGTTGGTGAGCAACTCGCGGAGCTGGTTGTTCATGAAGGTATAATAGCTACGCCAGTTCTGCTTATCCGTAGGACGGCCGAGCTTCTTGCCCGTGCGGCCGAGCGGATAGTCGAGGCGATGCCAGTCGAGGTGGCTGTAGTAGAGGTGGAGGCTCAAGCCGCCATTGTGGCAAGCGTCGGCCAGCTCCTTCAGGATATCGCGCTTGAAGGGAGTGCCATCAACGATATTGTAAGTGTCCTGGGCGGTATGCCACATGGAGAAACCGTCATGGTGACGGGTGGTGAAGGTGATATACTTGGCACCCGCCTCACGGAACGTGCGCACCCACTCGTCGGCATTGAAGCGAGACGGATAGAAACCGTCGGCCAAATGCGGATACTCCTGGTAGTTGATACTCTTGTTGTTCATCACCCACTCGCCATCGCCGAGCATGGAGTAGATACCCCAGTGGATGAAAATACCAAACTTGAAGTCCTGGAATTCTTTTTGGCTCTCCTTAATCTGCTCCGAAGGCTGATACTGCGCCATCGTCGTCATGCTCACGAGCAACGCCAAAATCGAAAAGATAGTCTTCTTCATCGTGTTGATTGCTTTGAAAGTTTTTATTTACGAATTGTCTTTAGTATTGTTATTTCAGGTGGTAAAGTTACGATAATAATCCCGAATGGACAAAATTCACACGGTATTTCTTCCCGCTTCGGCCAAAAAGCCGTATTTTTGCAGTAGCTGAAACCATCATTTACAAAATATGAGATACACAACGTACTATTGCCGGCGGGTTATAACTCTTCTGGCAATGTTTCTTCCGCTGACCTCTCATGCACAGATTTCACTTGTCGAGCGAGGCAAGCCAGCGGCACAAATCGTACTGACGGACACGACCCATGCTGCTCGCCGGGCTGCCGAGGTGATGAACTATTTCATCGAGAAACTGACTGGGACGACGCTGCCCGTAGGACTTCGGGCAGAGAAAAAGCCCAGACAGATCGTCTTCATCGGCGGCAAGACGGACCAGGCGGGTGAGGACGGATTTCAAATCAGTTGCCATAACGGCACCATGCGCATCCTGTCGGGAGGCGACAAGGGGGCTATCCTCGGAGTGGCGCACCTGCTGGAACGCTACTGTGGCATCAACTACCTGGGAAGGGACGCCTGGACGGTGAACCATGTACAAGGCTACAAGGTCCAGAAGGTGGGCGACCTACAGTTGCCCGCCATCGAATGGGCGGAAACTCCGGCCTTCCGCTACAGACAGTCGGTAAGCTATAGCGAGCGCGACCCGCTGTTTGTCGATTGGTATGGAATGGAACGTCCCAACCAGATGTTCATGGACAACCTGTGGGTACACACTTTCGACAAGATTCTCCCAAGCCGCGTCTATGGGAAGGCGCATCCGGAATGGTATGCCCTCATCAATGGCAGACGCCAGCCAGGATCTCACAGCCAGTGGTGTCTGACCAATGAGCAACTGTTTGTGCAGGTCTGCCACAACCTCGACAGTATCTTCGCCCGCAACCCGGGCATGAAAATGATCTCCATCAGTCAGAACGACGGCAACTTTACCAATTGTCATTGCGAGAAATGCACAGAGGTGGAGACGGAGGAAGGTTCTGCCAGCGGCCCTATCATCCGATTTCTCAACCGCCTGGCCTCGCGCTACCCTGACAAGGAGTTCTCTACCCTCGCCTACCTCTATAGTATGCAACCGCCAAGACTGGTCAAACCGCTTCCCAACGTCAACATCATGCTCTGCAGCATTGACGCCAAGCGCGAGGTGCCTCTGACGGACAACGAGAGCGGACGCGACTTTGTAAGGGCCCTGGAGGGCTGGAGTCGCATCTCCAACAACATCTTCGTCTGGGACTATGGCATCAACTTCGACAATATGGTAGCACCATTCCCCAACTTCCATGTCTTGGCACCCAACGTCCAACTCTTCCACCGCAACCACGCCAACATGCTGTTTGAGCAGGTGAACGGCTACGAGGGAGCAGACTTCGCCGAACTGCGTGCTTACATGATTGCCAAACTGATGTGGAATCCCTATCAGGACGCCGACTCGCTCATGCGCGTCTTCCTCACGGACTATTATAGCGAGGAGGCAGGCACCGAACTCTACTCTTATCGGAAGATCATGGAGGGTGCGCTACTGAGCAGTCATGTGCCACTATGGATCTACGACTCGCCCATCACCCACAAGGACGGAATGCTCTCCGACGACCTGATGCACACCTACGCCCGACTCTTCGACAAAGCAGAGGCAGCAGTCCGTGGCGATAGCATCTTGCTCCAGCGAGTGCAGATCAGTCGGCTGCCACTGCAATATGCCGAACTGGAGATAGCGCGCACCAAGGGCATTGAGGACGAGAAGGGTGTGGAGGCAAAGGTGAAATGCTTCCGCGAACGATCCGTACGTTTCGGCGTGGAGTCGCTCAACGAGCGCGGCAACGCACCTGCCGACTATTGCGACTTGTATCTGAAGCGCTACCTCCCCTCGCGTGTCGTCACCCAAGCAAAGGGCGCTACGGTGGCTTTCAACACCGCTCCCCACGACCGCTACCAAGGAATGGCTTCCACCGCCCTTACCGATGGGCTCTTCGGCGGATCGAGCTTCGTGGAGGGATGGGTAGGATGGGAAGGGACCAATCCTGACTTCACCCTCGATCTCGGCAGGAAGACCAGCATCTCCGCCGTGAGCACCGACTTCCTCCACCAGTTGGGCGCCTGGGTACTCCTACCCAAAGAGGTGCGCTACGAGGTCAGTAATGACGGAAAAGAGTTTCAGCCTTTTGGCGAACCCTTGGTGATGAAGGAAGACCGCGACATCGCCGTCAAGTTTGTCGAAGGCAAGGTCAGCGTGGCACAAGCTGTCTCTGCACGTTTCATCCGCGTGCGCATCAAGGCCACGGGAATGTGCCCCGACTGGCACTACGGCGTCGGCTATCCTGCCTGGTGCTTCATCGATGAAGTGCGGGTGGAATAAATGCCAATGAATACCTAAATAAATATCAAACGGGCTTGCAAACTTTCGGACACCAGGGTGTCACGCGGCTTGCAAGCCCGTTTGGCTAAAAGACCTGGAGAGGATTACTGTGCGTTGAAGGCTGCCAGAATCTTCTCGGCAGTAGCCTTCATCTCCTCCTCGCTCAACTGGACGTGGCGATGGAAATCGACATCGCCCTCGGAGTTGATGGGCAGAAGATGGATGTGGGCATGGGGCACTTCGAGGCCGAGCACCACCTGGGCCACCTTCTTGCAGGGGAAGGCTGTGCGGATGGCTTTGGCGACACGCTTGGCGAAGACCTCAAACTCGGCCAGCTCGCCGTCCTCCATGTCGAAGATGTAATCCACTTCCCGACGAGGGATGACCAACGTATGGGCCTGGACGACGGAGTTGATGTCGAGGAAAGCATAGAACTTCTCGCTTTCCGCACACTTGTAGCTGGGAATCTCACCAGCTGCAATCTTGCTGAAAATATCCATAATCGTAATTATTCGAGGGTGATCTTGTCTATGCGCAACTTGATCGTACCACGCGGAATAGCAATTTCCACCACATCGCCGACCTTCTTGTTGAGCAAGCCTTGCGCGATCGGAGTCTTGATGGAGATCTTGCCCACCTTGATGTTGGCCTCGTTCTCGCTAACGATGGTGTAGCGCATCTTCATGTTGTTGGCCATGTTGGTCATCTCCACGGTCGAAAGAATCTGCACCGCCTCTGTGCTGAGACGCGAGGTGTCAATGACCTTCGCCTCGGCGATAGCCAACTTCAGCTGGTTGATCTTTGTCTCCAGGTGGCCCTGTGCCTCCTTGGCAGCATCATACTCCGCATTCTCACTCAAATCGCCCTTGTCGCGCGCCTCGGCGATGGCTGCCGAAGCCTTCGGGCGCTCTACCGTCTCCAACTGTTGGAGCTGGGCTACCATTTCATCGTAGCCCTTCTGTGACATATAAGCCATAATTTATTCTGCTTTTTAGATTTTTTCGTTTGTTTCAAACTACACAAAAAACGAGAATCCCGACATGTTCATCATGCCGGAATTCCTGTTTCCTCTGTACTCTATTTTTACTATGCGCTGCAAAGTTATCCTTTTTTTTCCGAACGGGGAAATTTTCTGCTCAAAAGTTTGCTCATGTAGATAGAATTTAATAATTTTGTCCCCAATGTTTAATAGAAAACCATGAATATGAGAACTAACAAAAGAGCCATTTTAACTCTGACGTTAAGCCTTTTGGCACTACTATGTTTTGCCCAAGGGAATCCCGTCAAATTTAAGGCGAGTAAGAAACAAGTGTCGGACACCGAGGTACAGGTGATGTTCACCATGTCCATCAGCAAGGGCTGGCACGTCTATTCCACCGGACTTCCTGCGGATGGTCCGGTCTCTGCGACCTTACACACAGATAAGGCCGAGGGTGTGAAACCCATTGGTGGGTTGCAGCACATTGGACGCGAGATTAGCGAGATGGATCCCATCTTTGGCATAAAGCTTCGCTATTTCGAGAACAACGTCACTTTCGTACAGAAATACAAGATTACAGGCAAGACCTACAACGTCAAGGGCTACCTGGAGTTTGGCGCATGCAACGACGAGATGTGTATGCCGCCGACGTCCGTGGAGTTCAACTATAGTGGTGAAGGCCCCAAGGACGCACCGGCCCCTACTGAGGGCAAAGCTGCCGAAGAGGAGGCCAAGACGGATGTTGCCGCTGCTGGCGACTCTGCCAAGGCTGCTGCTGGCGACTCTACCGCCACTGCCGTCAAGGCTGACACGGGCACCGCTGGCGTGGGTTCAGACCTCTGGACACCGGTCATCAAGGAGCTGAAGGCTTTTGAGGACGGTCAGAGCACCAAGAACAAGTCGGTTTGGTACATCTTCCTGATGGGTATCGTCGGTGGTTTCGTAGCCCTGCTCACGCCGTGCGTATGGCCGATTATCCCGATGACGGTGAGCTTCTTCCTGAAGCGTTCCAAGGACAGCAAGAGCAAGGGTATCCGCGACGCTGCCACCTATGGTATCTCTATCATCGTCATCTACATGGCCCTCGCGCTCATTGTGACGGCACTCCTTGGCCCACAGCGCCTCAACGAGTTGGCTACCAACGCACCGTTCAATATCTTCTTCTTCCTCCTGCTGGTTGTCTTCGCTTTCAGCTTCTTCGGATGGTTTGAGTTGCAGCTGCCCTCATCATGGGGTAACGCCGTCGATACGAAGGCTTCCACCACTACAGGACTTCTCTCCATCGCCCTGATGGCCTTCACCCTCTGCCTCGTCAGCTTCTCCTGCACGGCCCCGATTATCGGTCTGCTGCTTGTGGAGGCCGCTACGAGTGGCGACTGGGTGGCTCCGACAGTGGGTATGTTCGGCTTTGCCCTCGCTTTGGCCCTGCCGTTCTCACTCTTCGCCATGTTCCCGACCTGGCTGCAGAAGGCTCCGAAGTCGGGTTCTTGGATGAACATGATCAAGGTAGTGCTGGGCTTCGTCGAGTTGGCCTTCTCTCTGAAGTTCCTCTCCGTGGCCGACCTCGCCTACGGTTGGGGCATCCTCGACCGCGAGACGTTCCTCGCCCTGTGGATCATGATCTTTGCCTTCATGGGCTTCTACCTCATCGGCTGGCTCAAGTTCCCGCACGATGACCAGGAGCAGAAGGCTATGCCGGTGCCCTGCATCATGATGGGTCTCTGCTCTTTGGCCTTCGCCGTCTATATGGTGCCTGGCCTCTGGGGTGCTCCCTGTAAGGCTGTCAGTGCATTCTCGCCGCCTATGAACACGCAGGACTTCAACCTCAACAAGGCTGAGGAGGTGCATCCCGCCTACACGTCTTACGAAGAGGGAATGGCTGCCGCTAAGGCTGCTGGCAAGCCCGTCATGCTCGACTTCACTGGTTTCGGCTGTGTCAACTGCCGTAAGATGGAGTCTGCTGTCTGGACAGACAATGAGGTCTCTGAGCGTCTGACCAAGGACTACGTCCTCATCTCCCTCTTCGTCGATGACAAGACGCCGCTCGACAAGCCGATGGAGGTGAAGAACCCGGATGGTACGACCCGCACGCTGCGCACCGTTGGTGACAAGTGGTCTTACCTGGAGCAGACGAAGTTTGGCTACCTCGCACAGCCGTTCCACGTGACGGTCGATAACGAGGGTAAGCCGCTCTCTGGTAGCTTCGTCTATAAGGAGGACATCCCAGGCTACATCAAGTTCCTCGACAAGGGTCTTGAGAACTACAAGAAGTAACATAATCTGATCGCCCTTGGGTGATCCCATCAATAGGAAAGGCCGTCGCCACATGCTGACATCAGCAACGGGCGGCGGCCTTTCTTTTTTCCTATAGAGCAGAGATAGCAACGCCCCCACAGTCTTTGATTAACTGTGGGGGCGTGTTATGTCCAACGTATTGGACTTAGGTCGTTATTAGGCCATAGGACTGAATTCATCCTTGGTTACGCCACAGATGGGGCAAGTCCAATCGGCAGGAATACTTTCGAACGGCGTGCCAGGAGCTATACCACTATCAGGATCGCCTTGTGCGGGGTCATAGACGTAGCCGCAAACGTCACATACATACTTTTTCATAATGTCTTTGTTTTCGTTATCAATCGTTTATTGTTCTCTTTACGGTTGCAAAGATAAACATCCTTTTTGAGACCACAAAAGAAAAGATGTTAAACTTTGTATTTATTACAACATTTATTATCTTGACCGTTTGGAAGCCTTACTCCCCATAGAAGGTTTATTCTCTTAACCAAGAGATGGCGTGGGAGTGATGAAATGAAAGAGACGACATGAGACAGATGGCGTGGAAGAGATGCGTGGGAGAGATGGTATAAGAACGATCAAGGGAACAACGTCAACAGAGCTGAAGCCCGACGTTGTTCCCTTGATGTTTAATGAAGTTGGATGGTCTGAGGCCGCTTATTGTGTGGCCAGATAGCTATTTCTCTATCAGGCAGACGGCATAGGCCGAGATACCCTCCTTGCGGCCTGTAAAGCCGAGACGCTCGGTGGTCGTCGCCTTGATGGAGACACAGTCGGCATCGCAGCCTATGACAGCGGCAAGGCAGTCGCGCATGGCATCGATATGAGGACTGAGCTTCGGTCTCTCGGCGCACACTGTCGCGTCGATATTGCCCAAATGGTAGCCCTTCTCTGCGAGGAGAGCAACCGTGTCACGGAGGATGATCTTAGAGTCCATATTTTTTGTAGCCTCCGACGTATCGGGGAAGTGATAGCCGATATCGCGCATATTGGCAGCACCAAGCATCGCGTCACAGATGGCGTGTATCAGCACGTCTGCATCGCTATGGCCGTCGAGACCACGGTCGTGGGCTATCTTGATGCCTCCCAGCCAGAGGTCGCGCCCCTCCACCAATCGGTGGACATCATATCCAAATCCTACCCGTATCATTATCTGCGTCTGAACAAGTCCTTGACACCATCGAGGTCGAACGAGAGCGAGAAGCGGAGCGTCTGGTCGAGCGGATTGCTCTTGGCCGTAGCGATGACATAGCCAGCATCGAGCGAGAAGACGTTCATACGGAAGCCCGCACCAACGGTGAAATACTTACGATTACCCTTGTTCTCACTCTCATGGTGGTAGCCAGCACGAAGGGAGAACTTATCATTATAGACATACTCTGCACCAACACTCCATTGTATCTCCTGCAGTTCCTCCTTGAAGCCACCCGGCGCATCGCCGAAACTCTTGAAGATGCCGCTGATGGAAGAGAGGTCGTAGTAGTCGGTCTGCAAGCGCTGCTCATACTGCTCGTCGGTCTCGTTGTCCTCACGCTGCGGATAGGTAGGGACAAGCAACTTGTTGGCATCGGCAGCTATGGTGAAGCGGTTGTACTCGTCGATAGGGATCATGAGAGACGCACCCAATCGCATGTTCGTCGGGATAAACTCCGAACGGTTGTCGCCACCAAAGGTGATCTTCGAACCGATGTTGGAGATGTTGAGGCCCAATCCGAGCTGACACTCGCGGCTTCCGAGATTGACATAGTTCTGATAGTAGCAAGCGATATCAGCAGCGAAAGCCGATCCTGGCGACGTGTCCTCAGTGTAGTCGTAGGTCAGGTCGGAATAGATGAAGCGCACGGCCGCACCCAGGGAGAACGTCTCGGAGAGCATCAGCGAGTAGCCTACATCAACGGACATCTCATAGGGATTGATGGTCATGTCGCCCGTGTTGTCCAAACTCGAACTGGTCTGCACCTCACCAAGGGAGAAGTAGCGCAGGGAGGCCGATACGGCACTGTAGTCGCCAATGCGGTAGTAGCCCGAGAGGTAGGCCAAGTCCATATCGTTGACCAACTGGCGCAGCCATGGCGTGTAGTTGAGCGAGACGCCAGCCCGCGAGATAGTGAACGGATACTTGGCCGGATTCCAATACTGTGAGGCCACATCAGGGTCGGTAGCTGCTCCGACATCACCCATACCACCGGCGCGAGCGTCCGGGGCAATGGACTGTGAGGTCACGGCGGAGTTGACCGGATTGAACATATCCTTCTTGTCCTGGGCATAGGTCGTGAGCGACAGCGCCGACAAGAGGACGATACCGACATACTTATTTTGACTGTTCATACGCGTATATTTCATTCTGTGTGTATGATTAAAACGCAAATCGTGCTTACTTATTGTTGATGATAATCAGTTTCTTGGCTTTGGAGACCCGCTCGCCGCCATCCGAGCCGATAGAGGCACGGTAGAGATAGACTCCCGTCTGCAGTTTTGCTCCACCATCGGTGCAGAGATCCCAGCGCACGGTATAGGCGCTGCCCGTCGAGGTGCCGCTCTCCGTGTGGCGCCACAACTCGCGTCCACTCATATCGAAGACGGAAATCTCAACATCAACCTCAGCGCCCGTGAAGTTGTGATTGACGATGAAGGTTGTCTCCGTCGTGGCGGGATTGTTGGTGCAACTGATGCTCTCGATGGAAGGTTTCAGTCCTTTGACTACCTGGAAATTGAGCACGGCGGTGGAAGCATTGTTCAACATATCCCACGCACGGAAGCGCAACTGATGCGCGCCCTCGGAGAGTTCAGGCAGCGAATACCAGGTAGAACCGCTGGTATAAGTGCCGAAGTCGAAGGTAAAGTTCTCATTGAGGTTGAAAGTCAGGTTCGGGTCTCCATCGATGCAAAGCTGCAAGTCGTGACCCATACCGCTGCCCGTGGCGTTGATACCATCCTTGTCCGTGACGTTGGCCACGAAATAGGGCGTGGTATTGACGCTTCCCCCTTCGACAAACGAGGGTGTATTGAGGTAGCAGTAGATCGACGGTCCAATACTGTCGTTGCGCACCGTCTCCGACCCATAGATGAAGAAGCGGTCCTCGGCACCATGGGCCAGTTGCGTATGGTCGTCGCTGACAGCATAGACATTGATGAGTCCGCTACCACTGGCGTAGTTGATATCGAAAGGCACGGCAAAGGTAAACTGGAACTCACCATTGCGCACACTGTCGGAACCATTGAAGAGCACCTTCTGCCGGTCGTAATACTGGAACGCGGAGTTGGAAGTCTCCTCCTGCTTCTTGCACGTCACCATCTCGCGGGTGTCGCGGACCGTGGCCGTCATCTGACCGTTGAAGCCTGCGAGGGTTTCCTCCTGACGCATGACACGCCCCTTGACCCGAGCCACGCTACCCGCTTTGAGGATGATATCCTGCTTGCCTCCCACGGGCAGTCCGTTGATACTATCAATGACCACGTCGAAGGTAGGCAGGTTGAGAGCCAAGGCCGGATCGCCAAGGAGCGAATACTGGAGTTTGTTGAGCGTGCGGTCCTGGCCCGTACTGATAACATCGTTCTTGGCCAGGCGCTGGGCCTCACCCATTGTGGTAGGCTTGCCATTGGTGAAGCTCAACACATGGCGCAGAAAGGCATTGTTGATAAACTTATTGTAATAGGCATAGACCGTGCGCGTCGTGCCCCAGAAGGCCACGGATCCACCCTGCGCGTTGAGCAGGGCGGTCTCGCCGATCGTCTCCTTGCGCGTGTCGAAAGGCATGACATCACAAGAGGCCGTGATCCAAAGCGGCAGGTTCTGATTGGTGAACGTGCGGAAGTCGCTGATGGTAAGTACTGACTCGTGGGAAATCTGATACTCCACACCGTGGCCCGCATAGTCCATGACGAGGGCGCCCGCCTGCTGTTGCTGCTTGAGGAGGCGCGAGACCTCCGGATAGCGATTGCCCGTGGAGGTGCTGACGCGCGTATAGGCGTCCCACATCACCTTCTTGATCTGATAGCCGGGATAGAGCTGGCCGATATATTCCGCCGTGGCATCTACATCGCGCATGTGGAGATTGTTGTTGCCATCGTCGCCCATAAACATGATGGTGTTGGCCCAGTCGCCTGCATGGGCGTTGTTGGCATAGGCAATGATCTTATCGACTACGGCCTTGGCTTCCGCCGCCGTGGTGACAGGAATGCGCCCCACGGCCACATCCTCCTTGTCGTTGCGAATCGAAGCGCCACCCTCGCCCTCGTCGAGCAGCGTCATCCATCCGTCGTTGACATAGCAGTCGGTCTCAGAGAAGGAGTTTTCGCTCTCGTGGGCCAGCAGATAGTCGTCGGCGTTGAGCGAGCGACACTCAGGTGTGAGCATACGGCAGTCCCAGACGGCATCGCCAAAGAGCAGCAGGTGCTTGGGCATCTGGGCCTCGTCGTCTCCCGCCCGGTCGTAGAGCATCTTGAGGTAGCGACGGTAGGCATTGGCGTCGGGTGTGCCACTGGAAAACTCATTATAGAGTTCATCGGCCGGCACGATATTCACGCGCATCGAGTCGCGGTCGCGATGCATCTGTGCCAAGCGCTCAGCCTGCGGTCGCAACTTCTGGCTCGTCGGGATGATGATGACGAGGTCGGCCTGCGGGTCGGCGTGGTGGTCCTGGTTGGTAATGGCATAGACATACTCGGGCACGGGGAAGGGATCCGTAGCCAGGCGCGGCTGCGGTTTCGGGCGCTCGTAGGCGTAGCTGATGTAGTCCATGCGCACAGGGCCTCCC
>ENA-OROM01000665-OROM01000665.1-human-gut-metagenome-genome-assembly--contig:-NODE-665-length-41141-cov-7.786424_pt1 | contig 41141 bp, 43 predicted proteins | sample MGYA00242129_ERZ509050 | MGnify/ENA primary metagenome ERZ509050 (study PRJEB26280, sample SAMEA2338701) | human gut metagenome | biome: human gut; feature: human-associated habitat; material: faeces...
ATAAAATGAACCCTCCTTATTAAACTTTTTTGTCTAATATTTTGGGTTCACTTCAGTGAAAGCGCCTTGTTTTCTTGTATTAGATTTTCTTTTTAAATGAAATGAAAAGACATTAAATAAAATTCAAGTGTTATAGTGGGAGCCAAAGCTTGGACACCATAATCATTTCTTACTGAACTGTAACGTTATAACAAGAAAAGTTGCGGAAAAATATAAAAAGTATGGACTTTTTTTTTAGACTGTGATAATATAAGGATGTTGTAAATTTGCTGATATTGTTCGAGCAAAGCAAGTTACAATATCAGTATGTAATGATATTTTATTAAAGTATATTGGGGTGTAGCCAAGCGGTAAGGCAGATGGCTCTGACCCATCGATGCGTAGGTTCGAATCCTACCACCCCAGCCACGCCGCAACTAGTTAGTTTGGTGTTAGTATAGATATATAGACACAAAATTTTACGAATTAGCAAAAAAATGATATAATATTATGTAAATGTAAAAGGAGTGTCTAAAATATGAAAACATATACAGAAGAATTTAAAAAAACAATTGTAGAATTGTATGAAAATGGAAATAAGAATAAATCTGAATTAGCTAGAGAATATGGCACATCAGAAGGAAATGTAAGAGCATGGATAAAAAAATATGGAACACTAAAAACATCAACAGGAGAGACAACAAATAATGATGAAATATTAAAACTAAAAAAGGAAAATCAAGAAATAAAAACAGAAAATGAAATACTAAAAAAAGCACTAGCCATATTCTCAAGACAACAGAAGATAAAATAAAATTTATAGATGAAATGAAAAATATGTATGATATAAGAATGCAAAAATATCAAACAGAAACGGACAAGATAGAAGCAAAAACAGCTGAAAATGGTTGCCCACAAAAATGTTATGGTACAATTTCTGCATTTGCTAATAAATATGGTGGAATTATAATATTTGGAATAAATGAGCATAATAATTTTATGGAGCAAGATGTATATGATATAAATGATTTACAAAAGCAAATTACTTCATTATGTACTACTTCTCTTGAGCCTAAAATTAGACCAGAATTTTTAGCAATTACATATAATGATAAAAGATTATTAGCAGTACAAATAAATGAATTACCACAAAAAAAGAAACCATGTTATTATAAAGTTGTAGTTCCAGGAAGAAAACTTGGAGATATTGGAGAAATGGGACAAAGATTTGATGACAATAAAAGAGTTGAAGGAACTATTGAAGAAATGTTAGAAGAATCTTTATCTTTTGTTAGAAAGAATATACCAGCTAGAGTCATTATTGATGATAATGGAAAAAGAGAAGATGTTCCAATTTATCCAATGAAAGCATTAAGAGAAGCAATAGCAAATGCACTTATTCATAGAGATTATAGTTCGAATACAGAAGGTGCATATATCTATTTAAGAATATTCGATGATAGAATAGAAATATTAAATCCTGGGGATTTATATGGAAATAATAGATTAGAAAATTTGGGTACAGACAATATACTTGAAGTTAGAAACAATACTATTATAAGACTTTTAGAAGAAACCACAGATATTGTTGAAAACAGACATACAGGTATTGCTACAATGAGAGATGAAATGAATAAAATGAATTTGCCTGAGCCAGAATTTGAAACATTAAGAGGAACTTTTAAAGTTACATTTAGAAAAGAGAAAGTAGAAAGTAATGAACAGAACAAGACAGAAAAAATCAAAGCGGACAGAAGTGGACAGAAATGAATTGATAATAACAATGGAATCTACATAAGATAAAATTTTATATTTAATTAAAGAAAATCCTAAAATTACACAAGCAATGATGTCAAATGAATTAGGTGTTGCAAGAAGTACAATATCTTCAAATATTCAAAAAATGAAAGAACATGGTAATATTGATAGAATTGGATCAGATAGAAATGGATATTGGAAAATATTAATTTAAAAGGGAGCAAAAAATGTTAAAAGCATGTAGTATTTCAAAAAGTATAAATAGACAAGCAGTCAAAATATTAAGAGAAAAAAATATAAGTGTTGATGTATGGAGTGGCGAAAACTCTCCAACACAAGATGAATTAAAAGAATTATTACAAATATACAATATTCTAATAATAGGAGTTAAAGAAAAAATAACAAAAGACATGATTAGTGATATAAGAAGTCAAAGAATTATTGGAACACTATCAATAGGATTAGATCATATAGATAAAGAATGTTTGCAATCAGAATTTATCAATGTTGTTAATTGCCCATCAGCTAATACAACATCAGTTGCAGAGCATATATTTGCTTTAATATTAGATGCAAGTAAAAGAATACAAGAAGCTAATGAGTTAGTTATAGATAGAAAAGGAAATAAAAAGTTTTTAAGCAGTAAACCAAATGATATAACAGGAAAAACCATAGGCTTAATAGGTGCAGGAAATATATCTAAAAAAGTGGTAGATATAGCTAGAGTATTTCATATGTCAATGCTATGTTATACTGCACATCCAGATAATCATAGAGATTTAGCAGAAAAAGGAGTACAATTTGTAGGGCTTGATGAATTATTACAAAATTCGGATATTGTAAATGTAAGTGTACCATTAACTGAGCAAACTAGAAATTTAATATCAAGAGAGAAAGTTAGCTTATTAAAAGAAAATGCAATATTTATAAATACATCAAGAACTGAAGTTGCAGATGTAGATGCATTAGTTGATTTTTCCGATAAAAATCCTGATTTTTATTTAGGATTAGATATTGATATAGGTGAATATTCAGAATTATTAGCTAAAAGAAGAAACAATGTAATTGTGACACCACATATTGCTGGTTGTACAGATGAAGCTATACAAAGGACTTTCATAGAATGTGCAGAAAATATAGTTGATGTATTAGAAAAAAGAAAGGAAGAAAAAGATATAGAAGAAAGATAGGAGAAACAAATGGAACAAAGTAATGTATGGAAAAGTTTTTTAATATCCGATTTAGCAGGAAAAGTTATAAGTGTTTTTAAAGATGTATTTTTAGGAATTTATTTTTTAAAGATAACACAAGGAAATATAGTTGATGTTTCAATATATTATATAACTTTCTTTTTAAGCTATTTAGTATGTTTATTGCTTGTAAATAGATTAAAAAAACTCAATTTAGTTTCTATGTTTAGAATAGGAATATTTTTAAATTTAATGCAATGTGTAATTTTATTAATAGTTGGAGAAAGTATTGCAAATTATATAATTCCATTTGCAATTTTTGCAAGTATAGGAAATGCCTTTTATTATTATCCAGAACAAATATTAATAAAAAGAGTTAACAAAGATGGAAATTTTCAAAATTATATTACTAAAGATCAAATTTTGAAATATACAATAAGTATTATACTGCCCATCGTTTTAGGCTATTGCATTAGTAAAAATTCTTATGAATTAGCTTTTATAGTATTAATAGTATTAATTTCTATTAGCTTTATTTTTTCATTATTTATAAAAGGATTTGACTTAAATCATGGGAGAATAAATTTAAAGAAGTTTTTTGGAAACATTAATAATAAAGAAAATAAAAAATTAATGACACTATTAAGTTTTAGAACATTATTTAGAGGACTAAGTTCATTTGGTGTTTTATCAACATTGATTACTATTATAACTTTCTTGGTAGTTTCAACAGAATTATCATTAGGAAGTATTAGTAGTTTTATAACTATAATCTCTATTTTTGTAATATATTTTACTAATAAATTTGTAAAAAAAGATAAGTTATCCAAATTGTTTATTCCAATGTCCATTGTTCAAAGTATAGTAGTTATAATTCTTACATTTAGTATGATGTATCTTGATATAAACAATATGATTCACATTGGAACAATTACGATAAGTGTTGGATTTTTATTGATACTTTTATATAACATAGTTAATGGAATAAGTAATCCAATATTTGAAACATCAAATTCAGTTCTATATTATGAATGTATGTGTAAACAAAAAATAAGTATAGAAGATGAGCCTAATTATGTGTTTTGGTTTGAAATTATGATAAACATTTCAAGAAGTCTAGGATATCTAATTTTAATATTTATTTCAAAAATAGGATTTAACTTGAATATTATTTCAATTTTAATAGTAGGCTTTACTTTAATGTACATAGCTTTTGCATATACACTAAACAAAATAAACAAAGATTATTTATTAAATTAATATAATAAAAGGAAACTCTTTAATGTTAATAAAATAAGAAGTTTCCTTTTAGATTTATAATTCTAAATCCCATTCTTTTTCTCTCTTTTCATGATTAAGTTGTTTTACTGGATCAATAAAAGTACGAGTTTCTTTTTCAAAATTTCTAACTAGTTCTTTAGATTCTCCAATGCCAAATTTATGACAAATCCAAACTATAAATTTATCAACAGTTTTATAGAATTTATCTATGATTTTGTGTAAATGAGAAATTTCTTTTTCTAAACTTCTAATTTTACTTTTATATTTCCATTCAATATCAAATTCTTTTTCTTTATACTCTGCTTTAATATTATTTACTTGATTATGAAGTTCTTTGTTATCAGCAAGTATGGAATCTCTTTCTTTTTGATATTTTTCAGCCTTATTAACTAAATTTACTTGTTTAGATAATTCATTATGCAATTTTAAATTTTCTTGATACAATTCCATAATTTTATCATCTTTAGGCTTAATAATTTCATTTTCCATTTTCTCTCTATTAAGTTTTATTAGTTTAATATCATTTAAATCTGGAGTTTCTGGCAATTCTAGTTTTATATTATCTAATACTTTTTTAGTGTTTTCAAAATTAGTAAATTTCTTTAAATCTTCTATTTTTTCGTGACCAATTTTATTAAAAAAAGCATTATCAGAAGTAATCATCATTTCACACATGATATTACTATTACTTCTAATAGTGCCTTTTAAATCATATTCCTTTTTCATTTTATCAAATTCTTTTATATAAGTTAATTCATTTTTCTTACACCAAAAATTAAGAGGTGTTCTTGTAGGATCGATATCTTTATTAGAATGACCTTTTGACCTAAATCCATATTTTATAATTAGTGTTAAATGTTAAGTTAGATAAAATTGGGGTAAAAATGTTTGATTTAGAGCCACTTTAAGAGGTATTATACAACAATAAATAATATTATATATAAAACACTTATAAAGACTCTGACTCTTGTAGGTTTCCCTAAAACAACAATTTATGAAATACTTGAAATATAAGGCTTAGATGTTTTATTAATAAGAAAATTTTATAAAACATCTAACCAAATATCTAACTAATTTAATAATATTAAAAATACTGGGGTATCGCCAAGTGGTAAGGCAACCGGCTCTGACCCGGTCATTTCGTAAGTTCGAATCTTACTACCCCAACCAGTAATTAAATATCTGCGAATGTTAAAGTATTTGAAAGAACATTTGCAGATTTATTTTTTGTATCTTTTTCTAAATGGGCATAAATATTAGCAGTAGTAGAATAGGTAGAATGACCAAGCCAATCTTGAATTTCTTTCATAGGTATTCCTTTAGCAAGTAAAAGACTGGCACAAGAATGCCTTAATCCATGAAAAGTAATTTTTCTTAAAATGTTTTTATTCTTTTTCATAATCAAAGTAAAATGGTCTGTAACATATTCTGGTCTAAATAATTTGCCTGTAAAATCGACACATATATAATCTAAATATTTTTTATTATAACTATTTCCACATAATTTTTTGTTTTCATCAATTTGTTTTTTGTGTTCTTTAAGAAGAGCAATAATATCATCAACTAATGGTAGAGTTCTGTAACTAGACTGATTTTTTGTTTTATCTTTTAAAAGTATAACTCTTTTATTATCTTTTCTGGTTTCAATGGCTTTATGTTTGATGGTAATTGTTTTATCTTCCAAATTAAAAGCATCCCATCTTAAACCTAAGACTTCACTTCTTCTCAATCCATAAAAACTAGCAAGATAAATAACTATTTTTAAAGGATCATCCTTTATTAAACTAAAAAGTGTATTAAGTTCAGCCTGAGAATAAAAAGTACCAATATATTGTTCTTTTTTCGGTCTTTCAATTTTATCAGCAGGATTACTTAATATTAAGTCTAATTTTAGAGCAGTTTGCAATGATTTTCTTATAACATTATGATAATGTAATACTGTATTTCCAGTTAATTTTTTTTCATATAAAGTAGTATAAAATTCTTGAATATGAACTGGTTTTAAATCTTTAAGTAGTAATTGTTTATCTTCAAAATAATCGCAAATTTTATTCACTATAACTTTGTAAGAATCATAAGTGTTTTCTTCAATAGTTTTTTTTATGGATAATAACCATTCTTGCAAATATGAAGTTAATAATTTATCTGTAGAATTATTTATACCATCATTATTTAAACTTTCTTTAAAATCAGCTAAAATCTCTTGCATTTTTTGATTGGCTAATCTTTTATTGTTGCCTTTTTGAGATAATCCTGTAGAAACCCATTTTTGTTTTCTTTTGCCATTAATATCTTTATAATTTAAAACAACTTGATAAATATTATTTTTTATTTGTAGGCTTGCTGTTATATTCATTAAAACTCCTTTCTTTTCTCATAACAGACTAGATTTAACCTACTATTGATATTGGTATAATAATATCAGGTTTATAAATTAAAAGCTAGTCTATATTTCATTTTGATTTGTTAAATAAGCAATAACATTTCTTTTTGGTATTTTGTATTGTCTACCAACTTTTAGTGATTTTATTGTTTTGTTCCTTACTAATCTATAAGCAAGTGTTATGCCAATTCCAAGCATTTCTTTTAATTGAGTGATGTCTACTAAATCAGGATATGAAGTAAACATCATTTCATAATTTTCTTTAATACTTCCCATAGGGCAGACCTCCTTTCTTTAAAATTTACAATAAAAAAAGACTTATTAAACAATTTTAATAAATCTCATTAATAACTATAAACACATCTATTTTTATATTTCTGTGTAGGTATTTTAATATTCATATTTACTGATTTTGGAACATCAAATCCAACTTTCAATTTTCTATCTATTACTAAGTTTCCTTTATTATTAGTATGATAAGCAGATGAATTCCATTTTACAAAAGCATAATATGAAATGTTATTATTACTAAATGATAGTTCTATTGAATCTTGAATTTGTTGTGCTATCATTTGCTTGTAACTGTTGTCATCTTTCTTTGGTCTATTATAAGTTTTAAAATATTCTTGTAAATAAATTTTTCTATTTTCAGAATTTTCTTTTTTGCGTTTTTCTTTTTCTTCTTTATTTCTTTTGTCAGTTCTTACTACCTTTGAAACATATTGAGTAGTAGTATCAACAATTTTAGCTATTTCATTTTGTTTTAAATGTTGATTATAATATAAATCTAAAATTTTTTCCTTATTACTCATATTCATTTAGCCTCCTTCTATGGTTGATTTTTTGTTTGTAAAATTTTTGACATAAGTATCCTATAGGAACTTCCATTTTATAATTAACTTTATATTTCATTGTTGACATTTTTTACTATATGTTGTATTATAATGTTGTAAAAAATCTTACAATAAAATTTGATATTGTTATTATATAATCATAATTTATATTTGTCAATACAATTTTAAATAATTTATTAAAATTTTTTACAAAACTTTTTTTGGAGGAAATAGAAATGAAAGAGTTACCTTCACATTTAGTATCAGAAGATTTTTATATATGGTTTAATATAAAGGAAAAAGAAGAATATTACTCAACTCCATTATATTTATATAATGTACTGAGAAAAGATACAGATAAAGAAAATGATGAAGAAAAGAAGAGAGATGAAACAAGAGTATATTTAAAGTTGGAAAAAGATATTTCTAAAACAAAATTAAATAGAAAAAAGGAAATTATAAAACATCCTTCAACTATTTATATTCATTATGCAGAAAGTATAGGAATGTTACTAATTAATTTTTTAAATGCTGACTTTTCTTCTTTTGCATCTGCATATAATACTTTCTTTTATGCCTATGGTTTTGAACTTATAAAAGAATATGTACCTTACATATATTCGAAGAATGATGAATTTATAACAGATATAGAATTTATGGATATGCTAGAAGATATTTATAATACAAGTTTAGATGATTTATTAGAATGGCAAGAGAATTTTAGAAAATGTGTAGATTTTGTATATAACTTAAATGGAAATGAAGAATATGAGAAACAGTCTATATATTCAAAGTTTGTTGCATACACAATAAAAAAAGATATTTATACATATTCACAAGATGTAGAAGTAATTTTAGACAATTATATAAATATACATAATCGTCATCACAATGAGAGTATTGAACATTTGATGAAAGGTATTGAAGATAAAGACCCAAACTTAGAATTGCATAATGTTTATACAAGTACAAAATTAAGAAGTATTTGCTTTACAATATTAGATCAACTTGTAAGACAAGAAAATCTACCAATTAAAACTTGCCAAATTTGTGGTAGGTACTTTATTCCAACATTTAGGCAAAATGAAATATATTGTGATTTGCCGAATGTTGATGGTAGTGCAACTTGTAGAGAGAAAGGTGCAACTATAAATTATAAAAAAAATTTGGAGAGTGTTCCGGCTTTAGGTTTGTATAGAAAGATGTATCAACAGAAGGTTATGGTTGTTTATAGGAATAAAGAAGATAAAAAGATAAAGAAAGATTTTGATAAGTGGAAAAAAGAGGCACAAAATAGAGTTAATAAAATGAAACATGGATTATTGACAGAAGATGAAGTTTATGAGTGGTTATTAAATAGTAAATAGAGGAGACTAAGATGAAAAATAACATATATGATTTTTCTGATATAGGAATAAGTAAATTAATAGAACAAATGCAACAAATTTCACAGCCATTAATAGAGATGATTAATAGGATAGCTTTAAAAACTTCGATACAGCCAATTATTCAACAATGTACAATCCAAAATGAGATAATGCAAGAATACTTAAAAAACAATATAATTGAAAGTGTAATTAAGCCCAATTTGGAATTATACACAAAACAACTTAAAATAATATCTGAAGATATTATACCCCAAGTAATAACACCCAATATTTGCAATACTCTACTATTATATAAGAATGTTTTGGATGAAATTAATTTTAATAATTTGAAAATTAATCATAATGGAACAATTGAATATGAAGGAAATGTTTTTCAAGAAGATGAAATTGAAGAGAGTTCTGCAGAATTAATAAAAGAAATAGGAGAAAATAAAAATCTAAAAATAGATACAATCTTAAAAAAGATTCTATTGAGTTTTTTTGTAACTTTTGCTACATTTTTTATGTCTGGAAATGATTTAGAGTGGATATTTATAGCTATTGCTTCAGGTTTTTTTGGACAAATTGGAGCCGATATGTTTGATTTTTTTAGAAAAAAATTTTTTACACAATATGAATGTGAAGAAAAAGATAAAAATAATTATTTTAAAGAATATTCAGCAATAGTAAAGTTAGAAGAATTAAAAGTAAGGAAAAAACCGAGTAGTAATGAAAAAATAATTGGATTTATATATTTTTCACAATTAGTTAGAATACTAGATATAAAACCATATTGGGTTAAAGTTGAATATAAAGATAAAGAAAATAAGATAAGTATTAGTGGATGGGTATCTAAAAAAGGATTAAAAAGATTTAATACATTAACATCTCAGTTTGAAGATATCTGTGATGAGAACTTAGGAGTGTGATTATATGAAAAATACAGAAACAAATAGAATTGAAAATAAGGAACAGTTAAATGAAGATTTTGAACAAGAAGTTATTGCATTTCTTAATTACAAAGAAGGTGGAATAATTTATGTTGGAATAAATAAAAACGGACAAGTTGTTGGAGTTGAAAATACTGACTTAACACAATTACAAATAAAAGACAGAATAAAAAATAATATACAACCTTCAACTTTAGGATTATTTGATGTAACTGTGGAAACAATAGAAAATAAAGAAGTAATAAAAGTTATAATATCAAGTGGAACGGAAAAACCATATTATTTACGAAAAAAAGGAAGAACACCAGAAGGATGTTATATTAGAATTGGTAGTAGTAAAGAAAGAATGACCGAGAGAATGATTGAAGAAATGTTTTCCAGACGAATAAAAAATTCTTTAAAAGAAATAGAGTCTCCTAGACAAGATTTAACATTCAGACAGTTGAAAATTCATTATGAAGGTAATGGAATGATTCTTAATGACAATTTTGCTAGAAATCTAAATTTATTAACTGATGAAGGAAAATATAATTATAATGCTTATTTACTTGCTGATGAAAATGATATATCAATAAAACTTGTTAAATATTTAGGAACAAGTAAAATGGAATTAATAGAAAATCAAGAATATGGGTATTGTTGTTTAATAACTGCTACCCAAAGAATTTTAGATAGGCTAACAGCAGAAAATACTGTTTATGCAAAAATTGAATATAATGGTAGAAAAGAAGTAGAAATGATAGATAGTAAAGCATTAAAAGAAGCTGTTATAAATGCAATGGTACATAGTGATTATACTTTAAGTACAACACCAATAATTGAACTTTATTCTGATAGAATTGAAATTACATCAGGAGGAGGACTACCACAAGGCTTATCACAAGAGGAGTTTTTAGAAGGTGTTACTGCTCCAAGAAATAAAGAACTTATTAGAGTGTTTAAAGATGTGGATTTAATTGAAAATATAGGTTCTGGAGTATTAAGAATATTAGATGCTTATGATAAAAGTTGTTTTAAATTTATGGAACATTTTTTAAGAGTTTCTTTTAAATATAAAGAAAATCCATTTGAATATGAAGAAAAAACCGACAAGAAAACCACTAAAAAAACCGACAAGAAAACCACTAAGAAAACCGACAAGAAAACCACTAAGAAAATGAAAACAAAACCACAAGAAAAAGATATTTTAAGTTTTTGCAAGGAAGCAAAAACTTTAAGAGAAATAGCAGAACATTTTGGATTTAAAGATATAGCAACATTTAGAAAAAATTACTTGAATAGCTTAATAGAAAATAATAAAATAAAAATGACAATACCAAATCAACCTAAAAATAAGAATCAAAAATATGTAACAATTTTACAAAAATAATAAAGTATGTTATAATATTCATATATGAGAAAAGGAGAGAATAGTATGGAAAAGTTAGCAAATGAAGATAAAAAAGATCTATTTATGAAAATGGTAGAAAGAGCAAAAAATGGAACATTAGATATGATGAGAATGACACAAAGTAAAAATTATGACGAGGAATATAGTAGAATAGGAAATAATCATGGACCATTTGGGTTATTAGTTAATGGAATTAATAAAGATGGAAAAATATCAGTTTCACTTATAGAAGAATTAGGAAAACAAATTCCAAGTAGTATGGGAGGTCCAAACTATGCAACAATGGAATTTGAAGAAGAAAAACTAAATGAATTTATGGATAGTTTTTTTGATATGAATAATATGGAAATACTAAATGAATTTTATAAGACAGAATCAGATTCTTTCAAAGGTATAAGTCTTCAAGATTATAAAAATGAAGAACATAATGATTTTTTTGATAGATTAGTAATACTAAATGGTTTGGACTACTTAAGTCAACAAGGAGATCAGACTTTAGTACATGGAAGAGATAATTATACTATTAAAAATGGATTAAATATAGCTAAATTAGACGGAAGAGATGGAAAATCTTATATTTGTTTAAATAAAGGCGAGAATCTTATAGAATATGATATCAGGAAAGGTATAATAACAAAAAGAAATTTGAAATCTCCTGAATTTGAAGAATATTTATCAACATTTTTACAATCAATTGATGATTTGCCAAAAGTATATGAAAGTATTATGTCTGGTACATATAAAAAAGAGGATTTTATATCTACAAGAAGAATAGAAAAAGAACAAACACCGCTACAAAAAAGAGAAACTGAATTATTAGGATTAGAAAAAGAAGAAAGAAAAATTACAGAAGCGGAAGCTTTAATTAGTAAACAAAATGAAAAAACAGGAGAACAAAAGTAGGAGTGAAATAGTATGAAAGAAAATACACAGGAAAAATCATTAATACAAGTTAATGAAAATAGTATATTTTATAAAATAAAAAGTTTTTTTAAAAATTTATTTAAGAAAAATAATAATACCATTGATAATTATTCTGTAATTGAAGAAAAGGATAGAAGCGAAAAAAATTCTAATAAAAAGGATTCTTTTTTGGAAAATATTAAGAATATCGAGAACGAAGAAACAAAATTGTTAAAGATTCAAAAGCAATATCGTTCTGGAGAAATAAAAGAAGAAGAACTTACAGAAGAACAAGTCAAATCCCTATGTGAATTATATGACAAACAAATAGCAAATTTGAGAAAATCAAATGAAATTAGAAAACAAAAACTTTTAGAATATAGAAAAAAATTACAAACAGATAATTGAAAATGCACAAAAGTGATAGCCTATACTATCACTTTTATGCATTTAATACCTGTCTAATTCTAAATTTTTTTCTTTTTCTTCTTGTTCAATTTGCTTTACAGGATCAATAAAAGTATGAGTTTCTTCTTGAAAATTTTTGATTAATTCCTTTGATTCGCCAATACCGAATTTATGGCAAATCCATTTAATAAAATTATCAACAGTTTCATAAAATTTATCTATAATCTTGTGTAAGTGATTATTCTCTTTTTTTAACTTTTTAATTTGATTTTTATAATTCCATTCTAAATCAAATTCTTTTTCTTTATACTCAGTTTTAATATTTTCAACTTGGCTATGCAATGATTTATTATCTGCAAGTATATTATCTCTTTCTTTTTGATATTTTACAGCCTCATCAACAACTTTGGATTGTTTTGATAGTTCTTTATGCAATGATAAATTATCCTTATATAATTCTTTAATTAAATCATCTTTAGGTTTTATGATTTCTTTTAGTATTTTTTCATCTCTTTTTATTGAAAATTTACTAATTTCATTTATATTTGGGACTTCTGGTATTTCTAGTTTAATATCTTTTAAAACCTTCTTAGTATTTTCATAATTTGTAATTTTCTTATATTCTTCAACTGTATAATGTTTTCTGTCAGTATCTTCTACAAACATACCTCTTTCTAAATCAAAGCCTTTTAATTTTACATGATTAAAGTAGGCATCTTGTAATTTTCTGTAACTATCTCGACCTTTCCAAAAATCTCTTGCACAAATTTTATCAATATCGTTGCCTTCTTTATCTTTTGTATGAACAACAGGAACAAACATTAAGTGCATGTGTGGTGCTCCTTCATCTAAATGCACAACTGCTGATATTATATTTTTTTCTCCAAGATTTTTATAATTACAAATAAATTTATAACATTCATCAAAATACCTTTTTGTTTCTTTTTCTCCAATTTTATCAAAGAATGCTTGTTCTGATGTAAATATCATTTGACACATTATTATACTGTTGCTCCTAAGATGACCCTGAACGTTGTTTTCTTTTAAATATTTATCAAATTCTTTTGTATATGTTAGTTCATTTTTCTTAATGTAATAATTTAAGTGTGTTTTTGTAGTATCAATATCTTTATTAGTATGATTTTTGGTTTTTCTATCATTATGAGTTCCTTTTCCATTTACTTCTGCTCGTGTTAATTTTTCATTTCTTACAATAGCATAACTCATATCTCCTTGCACCTCCTTCTTTACTCGAGATATTGTTTCAATGTCTAACACACTAGACAAACAAAGTTTGTCTGTGTGGCAGGGTTAGGAAACCCCACACCCCAAAACCTAAAATTGCTTGTCTGCATTTTAGGTTTTTCATAAAAATTTGCTTGTCGCAATTTTTATGAATGTGAGCAAAAAAATAAATTTTTTACTCACAACCAAAAAGCACTTATGCTTTTTGGCATTCACTTTAGCAACTACTAAGCAGAAACCAGAGGGAGAGAGCTAAAGTGAATTAGGTGTAATAATCCCATTGTTACAAATAGAATTATTACACCTATATAAGTAGAAATCGTCGGTCGTTCGCCTCGTTTCATAGGTAGTCTAGTAAGTAGCTTTGCTACTATAATTGCTGATACTATTAAAGTATCTTTGTTCATACTTGTCCAAACTTTTTACAATTATAAATCCACACCAAGATATGCCACCGAATACTCTTTTATTATTGTGAGTCTGTGTTCTAAAATCTCACTCACGCACTTTGTATAATTAGACAGATTATACAAATACGAATGAATTTTATAGCATCGGCTCATTACACCTATCACTTTTTAAGAGTTTGTGGCAATTCTCTTTTAAACATAAAAAACTACCTGTAGCTTAAAAACTACAAGTAGTCTATGTTTATTCTATTTAATTAGCCATCACAATCGATTTTAAGGCAATTTATTGTGAGGATAGAGTAATTTTACGATAAAATTTTATAAAAAATTTTCAAAATCTATTTATCAATAGTAGATTATCTGTTATAATATAGTTCATAAATAACATCTAACCAATATCTAACCAAAACATTAAAAAATATGTTATTTTATAAATGTTGTTAAATAGTAAGTTAGATAAATTAGTATTGGGAAAATGCTTGAGATAGAGCCTTTTTAAGAGGTATTATATAATAATAAATAACAAAATATATAAAACACTTATAAAGACTCTGACTCCGACATTCCTGTGTTCGAATCACAGTACCCCAGCCAATAACGAATCTGTTCGAACTACAGATACAAAAATCAATCAGTAAAATGGTTGATTTTTTTGTTTGCGAAAAAATCATCCTAGAAAGAAAGGATGGTGTCTGTAATGAAGATAATTAAACAAGAAATACAATTTGAGGAAAGTTTAAAACAAAGGCTTGAATTTATATGTGAGTTTTCTAAAGTAAATCCTACTTTTATAAAAGGGAGTATTAGAAAAATTGAAAAGGCTAATCTATCATATATTGAACCACATAAAGTAATTGTTAAGAACATTACTCTGTTAGTTTTTAATTATTCAAATGATGTTTATATTTCTAATTTATCTAAAAAGATTAAATTATCAGAATTAGAAACATATTTGAAAAATATATAATTTGTTAAAAATTGACATTTCTGTAAATCGTGATATAATATAGGCAATTAATTATCTATATTTACTTTAGCAAGAGCTAGATATAGATTTATGAGTACTTTGAAAAAATTATATTATATTACAATTATATTGTATTTTATTTGTGATAAACGGATTTAAGAGATGTCAGTAGTACTCGTATGTACTTTGATGTCTCTTTTTTTGTTAGGAGGTTTGGGTAAATGAACGAAGAAAAGAAAAAATGTGGTTTGTATATGAGAGTATCAACAGAAGACCAAGCTCGTGAAGGCTTTAGTCTTCCAGAGCAAAAAGAAAGATTAGAAGCTTTTTGTAAGTTTAAAGGTTATGAAATAGTTGATTATTATGAAGATGCAGGAATAAGTGCTAAAACTGGTAATCACAGACCAGAGTTTGAAAGATTAAAGAATGATATAAAAGCAAAAAAGATAAATACTATTGTTGCTTTAAAACTAGATAGAATAACTAGAAGTATTTATGATTGGGAAAATCTAATGACTTTTTTAGATGAAAATAATGCTTATTTAGATTGTGTTAATGATGAAATAAATACTACAAGTGCAAATGGCAAAATGATTTCAAGATTATTAATGAGCGTAAGTCAAAATGAAATTGAAAGAACAAGTGAAAGAACTAAAGTTGGTATGGCAGGTGCAATAAAGAATGGACATATTCCTCATAAAGCACCTTTAGGTTATAAACACGAAGATAGAAAACTAGTAATTGATTATTCTACTAAAGATATTGTAGTTAGAATATTTGAACTATACTATAATGGTTTATCTTATAAAAAAATAAGTAATTTATTTAATGAAGAGAAAGTATTAGGAAGAGATAATTGGCGAGATTCAACTATAGTTACTATTCTTGAAAATGAAATATATAAAGGCGATTTTGTTCATGGAAAAAGAACTAATCATCCTACTTATTATGAAGATGTAGTTGAACCTATTATTTCAAAAGAAATGTGGGAAGATTGCCAAGTGCAGAAAAAGAAAAATTCAAAAAGTTATCAAAGAACTTTAATTTATTTATATCTACAAAAACTAAAATGTCCTAAATGTGGCAGAATTTTAGGTGGTAAAGCTACTACAAAGAAAAATGGTAAAAGTTATTTTTATTATTACTGCAATGATTGTAAAATTGAGTTTAAAGAAAAGATAATAAATGATTACTTTAATCAATTTATTGCCGAACTAATTGAATATGATGAAGTTGTTAATCAATTCTTCTTGCCTATGATAAAGCAAAAATTTGATGAGCCTAAAGAACAACTAGAAAAAGAAATAAATAATCAGAGAAATAAGCTTGAAAGAATTAAAAAAGCATATATCAATGGAGTTTTTGAACTAAAGGAATATAACGAAGAAAAGAAAATAGTTGAGAAAGCCATCGCAGAACTAGAAGCTAAATTAGATACTACTGATAGTGTAGAAGAATTAAGATTTACACCAAAAGATATTTTATTAAAAAGAGATATTGATTTTATCAATAAGATAAAATTAGATGAAGAATATCAAGTAAGAACTAGAACTTGGAAAGATTATACACGAGAAGAACAAGCAGAACTTATAATGAAATATGTTGATGATATAGAACTTTCTTTAGTTGGTACAGAAATAGTAGTTAATCAAATTAACTTTAGAGAGTCAATCTGCAAACCTTGCCAAGAACTATTTGATAAAGGTTATATTGATACTATTAAACCAGCTATATTTGGTAATGTAGTTGGTAATATAAGATTTAGTAATTACTTATCTGAAGAAGAATTTGGCGAAGTAATTATGAGATTAAGACAATACTATGATGTTGGTTATACTGAAGCAACATACTATTTAGATAAGCAAATGTTTTACTTTAACTTTGTTGAAGATAATAGTGCTATTGTCAGAGTATTTCCTTTAAAAGATTATTATAAATTAGATCCAGATTGCAAAATGAAAACTTATGAATTTGGAATAATTTATATTCGTGAAGAAGATAAATTTCAAATGCAAGAAATTGATACTGCATTTGATTATATTCCAGATGAAACTAACACTAGTGTAATTTACTCAAAAGATACTACTCCTATTTCAGTAGGTGTTAAGCCAGTAAAGTTCTGCGAAGATGATGCTGAAGGAAAAAATTAACGTGGCACGTTTTGTTTTTATGAAATAAAAATGAAAGTGGCGATAGTTAATTTGAATAAAATTTATTTGTGTAAAATAAATTTTATTGCCTCGCAGAGCCCCCGAGTTATGATAGTATGTCATAACTCATAGGGGAGAACGCTTTAGTTAAGTACACTAAAATGTTTTCCCCATATCATAGCTTATTTTCTTAATAATTAAACTGTTTTTCTTTTATTTATCATTTTTTCAATTGCTACTTTCATATATTCAAAACTAACTGGAAAAGAAATGATGCCAACACCCCTGTAATAAATATCTATTTCTTGAACTTTTTTGCCATTTATTATTTCTGCTTGATGGACAAGTATCTTTTCTATTAGTTCATTTAAAATCTCTGGTGTTAATTTTGTTATTTCAGTGTATTTCTTAACATTACTTATAAATTGTGTTAAATCAGTTGTTTTCTTTTCAGTATTGTTGATTTGTTTTGACAATTGTTCACTTTTTATTTTTAATTCTTGTTGTTCCTTATCATAATTAAAAGATAAGTTCCTAAATCTTTCATCTGTTAATTTTCCTGAAATATTATCTTCGTAAATATGCTGAAACAAGTTATCAATTTCAATTATTCTATTCTTTGCCTTTTTAAGTTCTTTCTTGTTTTGAGATAATTCTTTTGCATCTTCTTTAGAACTTTTATCTAATTGCTCCTGTATAAATAAATCTTCGTAATCTTTCACATAAGAAATTACTTTCTGCATATTTTCTAAAACAAGACTTTGCAATACTTCATCTGAAATATAATGAGAAGAGCATAAAGAAGTATTATTCTTATAACTGGAACATCTGTAATGGTCTTTTGATTTTGTGTCAGTTACTGGAGATTGAAAATATAGCTTTTTACCACAATCATAGCAAAATAGTAATCCTGAGAATATACTTTTCTTTCCTAAACGAGTAGGCTTTTTTCTGTTGTTTCGTAATTGCTGTGCAATATTCCAAGTATATTCGTCAATTATTGGCTCATGGGTATTTTTAAATATTTTCCATTCTTCTTTTGGAAGATTAACCTTAGTTTTGTCTTTGTAAGAACGAATGGTATATTTAAAATTAACAGTATCTCCAATATATTCTTGTCTATCTAAGATACTTGCTACTGTTGTAGCATTCCATTGATGTTTGAATGTTTGTAGTCTAGTAGGGAATGTTCTTCCAATACTTGCAAAATATTCAGATGGTGTCATAATATTTCTTTCAGTAAGTATTCTTGCAATTTCAAAAGTTCCATGACCTTGTATAAAGAGATTATATATTTCTTTTACTATTTTAGAAGCTTGTTCATCAATAACCCACTTGCTTTTGTCTGTTTCATCTTTTTTATAGCCATAAGGTACATTATTAGCAAGAGAAATACCTGATTCGCCTTTATTTTTGAGAACTGCTCTAACTTTTTGACTTGTATTTTTAGCATGCATTTCATTAAACCAATCTTGAATAGGTAAGAAGTCATTTAAACCCTTACTACTATCAATATTGTCCATTATTGCAATATATCTAATACCTAGTATTACAAAATCTTCTTCTAAAAGTTGTCCAACAACAAGTCTATTTCTTCCAAGTCTTGAATGGTCTTTTACTATAATTGTTCCAATATTACCACTTTCAGCAAGTCCCATCATTTCCATAAATGCAGGTCTTGTAAAAGTTGTTCCAGAATAACCATCATCTACAAAAAACTTAATGTTTTGAAAATTGTTATCTTGTGCATATTTACTTAAAATTGATTTTTGATTTGTTATATTATTGCTTTCTCCTGAAAGTTCATCATCTCTTGATAAACGACAGTATAAAGCAGTGATCTTATCGCTTTCTAGCTGTTTCATATAATTTTACTCCTTTCATTTGACAGCTTGAAATACGATATAAAATTATAGTTTCTACTTTAGTAGTAGTCATAATATACCATATTCCAAGCATAAATTTCAATACTTAATTTTCATTTTTCAAAAATTTTTAGTAAACTCTGTAATATGGTATATTCGGAAGTATTACTAAAGTAAGTGTTTACTTTATAAGTTGTTCCTTTTATTTTTTTTTTAAAGTTCAAATCTTGCTCAGGGCAAAGAGTTTTTATATAATCTAGCAATTCTTCATTGTTCATTTTAGAAAGTTTATTATATAGTTCTTTTCTTATATTCTCAATAAACTCATATTCTTCATTAGTAAGACCTGTTATAACTATTTTATGATTATTATCTTTCATCTCTATCAGCCCTCCTTTTTTTCTTGTATTCAGGAGATTTCTTTAGTTTCTGCTTTTCAACTCTTTCTTTTTCTTTAGCTTCTTCACGAGCTTTTCTTTCAGCTTGTATTTTTTCTTGCACAAGTTTTTGCTTTTCTAGCTCATCTTGTTTTTCTTTATCAAATAAACTTTTAAAGAAATTTGTAACCTTTTGAGGTGCAAGTTTTATAGCATGGAAATAATCTTTTGTTTTTTCTACTATATCATCATATAGAGATTTCCATTTGTCTACTGCATTTCTTAAATTATCAATTCTGTTGTTTAGTTCATATATTTCTTTATCTGCAACAATTCCTTTTTTAGCATATTCAGTTAAACTTTCATAATCTTCTTGTTCTAATTCAATCTTTTTAGAAAATCGCTTTTGCTTTCCTAAATTTGAAATATCTTCAATTTGCTTATCATATTGCATATAGGAATTATAAGAAGATTCTTTTTCTTCAACTTTATTTGTGATTTTTTCTAATCTTTCAGTATCTTTCTTGATTTTAAACTGCAAATCACTTAAATGCTCTTGATTACTGCCTTTTACACCACGAATAAAGTCTTTATATCCACTATCAGACATATACTTAAAAAATCTATCTTGTAATAAACTATATGATTTTATTAAAACTGCATTTCCTTTTTTATCATATACAGGATTTCCTTGATTATCTAGTACTTGCTCTGATTTCCATTTATTACTGTGGCTTACTTGATTGATTACTTCTTTTGTAGTTCCAATTAACGATGTATCTTTACATTTTTTAGTCCATTTAATTTCTTTTCTTACAACAGGAAGTGCTACAACATGCAAATGATAATGATAAATAGGTTTTCCGTATTCTTCTGTTAAGGCTATATTTAATTCATCTGCATGCATGACTGCTGATATAATATTATCAGTTCCCATTTCTTGTTCAGCAAAGTGAAATGCTTTCTCGTAAAATTCTTTTGCAAATTCATAACCACCATGTTTTTCAAAATAGTCAGAGTTAATATCAAATATGAGTTCATCAAATAACTTTGCATCCTTTCTTAGTCCTCTTAATGATACTTGTCCACTATCAATTAGTTCTTTTAATTTCTCATTGTAGGTAGTTTCACATCTTTTGTAATGAATATTATTAGATGTTTGCTCTAAATCAACATTCATATTAGAATATGATTTATTTTTTCTTTCGTTGTGTCTTTCAGCTTTTGTTATACTTGTTTTAGTATAAGTTTCTACTCTAGCTATTGAATAATTTGTTTTGCTCTTGTCCAATATAAATCCTTTCTGTAGGTAGCAAGTAGCGACCGAAGGGAGCTGTTACATAACTTTCTTGCGAAAGTATGTAACCCACTATGACACTTTCAAAACTTCATTTTGGAAAGGTGTCAGTGGGCTCCTAGCGGAGGGCTCATAAATTATCTAATCTTTCGATAGATAATTTATGCTTGGCTTCGCCAAGATAAAATAATATATCCATATCCATACATATATTATTTTACTTACTGAATACTTTGTTTACATACCAAAAACAAAGTATTCAGTTCTTTTTGTTTTGCATAAATAGAGAGGGCAAGAATATATATACAACAAAAAGACCATAAGCGATATACTAATACTCTATTTACCTACTATGAATACAAACTTAATAAGCTCAAACAAAATTTGAGTTATAAATATGTACTCATTTTTTTAGTGTGTATGTAAATAGAATATTGAACTTTGCACTCATGGCTTTCTTAATTACTTATAAATACTGGACAAGTTTACTATTATTTTTAAATTTTTTACACTTTCTAATAACCAGCTCGCAATCCCTTATGCGACTCGTTTTCGCCTGGCATCTGAGGAATTGTAAAATTCCCAAGAAGACATCAATATTCTTGTATTCCTAATTAGAATACACTCAATATATACCACGATTTTAGCTTAAAGTCAATGAATTTGGCATTTTTTGTTGAAAAAGCATTGATTTTTTGATATAAATAATAAGAGGAGTGAATGAAAATGATATATTTGAAGAAATTTGAACTACTTGATAATGAAGATTGGAGTGGATATCCTTTTCATATATTTTTAGAAAAGGAATTTTTTAATATAGAATTTGCTCCAATTACAATTTTTTATGGTGATAATGGTTCTGGAAAATCAACTTTACTTAATATTATAACTGAAACAATTAATACAGATAAAAAAGTAATTGACAGAAGAAAACCATTAGTTAAATCTGATTATTTTGATATGTATATAGCCAAATGTAAATATTATTTAGAAAATAATATTCCTTTAGGAAGTAAAATTATTTTTAGTGAAGATATATTTGAGAATATTTTATCTAAACGAATAGAAAATAAAGAAAAGAATAATAAAAGGCAAGAATTAGAAAAACAATATATGCAGTATAAATATAATCCTATTAACTATTCTTCTTTAGAAGATTTAAGCATTTCAGTTGAAACTAGAAATAAAACTCAGAGTAAATTTATAAAAAGTAGAATAGAAGAAAATGCAAGAGAATTTTCTAATGGACAAACATCATTAGAATTTTTTGATAAAGAATTAAAAGAAAATAGTCTATATTTACTTGATGAACCAGAAAATAGCTTATCTCCAAAATTTCAAATTGAGTTGATACAGTTAATATCAGAATTAAGTCGATTTTTTAAATGTCAATTTGTAATAGCAACACATTCTCCATTTTTATTATCTATACCAAATGCTAAAATATATGATTTAGATTCAATCCCTGTTATAACAAAAAATTGGTATGAATTAGAAAATATGAAGATATATTATAATTTTTTTAAAGAGAATAAAGCTAAATTTGAAATCTAATCGTTTTATAATATTAAAGGAGGTTCTTAATGGAAAATAATAAATTAGAAACAATATCAAATCTTTTTGAAGACAGTGAGATAAGAAGTGCTTGGGATAGTGAAAAGGAAGAATATTATTTTAGTGTTGTAGATGTTATTGGAGCATTAACTGACAGCAATATTCCAAGAAATTATTGGAGTGACTTAAAAAGAAAGCTAAAACAAGAAGGAAGTCAGTTGCACGAAAATATCGTGCAACTGAAAATGAAATCTCAAAAAGATGGAAAAAATTATTTGACAGATACTTTAGATACAAAAGGAATATTAAGACTAATAGAGTCAATACCAAGTCCAAAAGCTGAACCATTTAAGCTTTGGCTTGCTAAAATGGGAAATGACAGAATAGATGAAGTGTTTGATCCAGAACTTGCTATTAATCGTGCTGTTGATTATTATAGAAGTCGTGGATATAATGATAATTGGATTAAGGCAAGAATGACAGGAGTTGTAGATAGAAGGAAATTAACAGATGTATGGAAAGAAAATGGAATAACAAAAAATATTGAATATGCAGTTTTAACAAATGAAATATATCAGGCTTGGTTAGGTATGAAAGCATCAGAATATAAAGAATTTAAAGGGAAATATTAATATGGAGGAAAACGATGAATAAACCTATCATTGGCATTGTATCAAAACACTATGCTACATATAAATCAAATAAAATAGATACTTTTATAAGGGATGAAGTAAAACAAGCAATATTTGATAATGGTGGAGTAGCTATTGGAATACTACCTACAGAAGCTAATATAAACTATTGTGGAGATGATTGGAAAGATAATTTATCAATAGAAGAAAAAGAAAATTTAATTGCTCAATTGAAACTATGTAATGGTATTATTTTGCAAGGAGGAGCAGAAACAGATAATTATGAAAGCATAATTGCTAAATATTGTTATGAAAATGATGTCCCAATACTTGGTATTTGTGCAGGACAAAATAATATTGCAAGAGCTTTAGGAGGAACTACTTATAAAATTTCTAATCCAGAAAAGCATGATAAATCTTTTGATGAGTATGTTCACAGTATTAATATAGATAAATCTTCAAAGTTTTATGAAATAGTTAAAACTGATAAAATGCAAGTTAATTCTAGGCATAAGAGAACAATAAAAGAATGTCCTAAGTTAGATAAAGTTGCTTTTTGTGAGGATAGCTATCCTGATGTAATAGAATCTAGAAACAAAACTTTTTATATTGGTGTTAGATTTCATCCAGAAAGTCTATATAAAATAGATGAAAATCATAATAGAATTTTCAAGGAATTTATAAATGTTTGCAAAGGTTAGGAAGTTAAAATGGAATTAAAAGAAACAATAAAAAATAGACGAAGTATTCGCAAATATAAAAATACAGAGATATCTAAGAAAATAATTGAAGACTTAATTGATTGTGCAAGGTTAGCGCCATCTGCCAAAAATAGACAACCTTGGAAATTTGTAATAGTAACTAACACTATAAAAAATCAAATTGTAGACATTATGTTGGAAAAGGAAAATAGTTCAAAAGTTAGTTTAGAGAGACAAATATATAAAGCTAATAGTAGTGTTAAAGCAACAGCAAAAATAATAAAAGAAGCACCTGTACTTATATTAGTTCTTAAAGAATATGAAGATAATTGGATTATAGGAGATTCACTTTCAATCGGTGGAGCCATAGAACATATTTACTTAAGAGCAACCGATTTAGGATTAGGCTCACTTTGGATAAGAGATATTGTATATACTCAAAAAGAAATAGCAAAATTAGTAGGACATGAAGATATGGAACTAATTTCAGCAATTTCTATAGGTTATCCAGATGAAAATCCTAAACAAAGACCTAGAAAAAAATTAAACGAAGTATTGGAGTGGTATTAATATGGAGAAAGAAGAAATATTAGAATTTTATAAAAAAACAAGTCCTTTTACAGATTTAGGATATTACAAAAAATTTGCACAAGATTTACCTAATGATATCGAACAATTATGTGTATTGCAAAGAATGCAAATAATTCACCCAGTAGCATTTAGAGATAAAAATATTAGAACTAAAAAAGATTGTTTTTGGGGAGATATGACAAATGTTCCTATTACTAGATTAGAATATGAAGATGATATATTTCCAACAGCACAAAGTGTGCTTGCAGAATTGTTAAGAAAAAATCCTAATTACACCGTGAAAAGACAAGCTAAAGATAAAGTTCATGTTACTTGTAGAAGTCAAGCAATTTTATTAGCTAGTATATTAAAAGCAAAAGAAATATCTGCAAGAGCAAGAAGTGGATTTGCTGAATATATACACTACGATGGAATATGTTATGACCATTGGATTACTGAATATTTTGATGAAGATGAGAATAGATGGAAATTAGTAGATGCAGATGAGCATTGTCCAGACCACGAAATGGGATTTAACTTAAATGATATCCCTTATGATAAATTTATATTTGGTGCAAATGCTTATTTAGGTGTAAGACAGAACAAATATAAACCTGAAACTATTTTATATGCTTCTGACCCACCAACTTTAGGATTAAAAGCGTCTATAAGAGGATTATTTTATGATTTTCACTCTTTAATGAATAATGAAATTATATTTTTACATATGCCTAAATATATACAAGATAAGAATTTTGAATTATCTGAAGAAGAATATAAAGAATTAGACAATTTAGCTAACCTAATGCTAAATCCCAATGAAAATTTTAGTAAACTACAAGAAATTTGGAACAATACTCCTAAATTTAGAATTATGTCAGGAGCATTAAATTAAAAATTTTAGAAAGAGCAGAATTTCAGATAAACTCTGCTCTTTAATTTTTAGCAATAAATCAACTCTTTAAATACAATTTCTTCTGCACAATGCTTATAATTATTCATAAGTCCAGTCCATTCTAAAGGATTGGTATTTTTCAAATTTTCAGCAATAGGATTTTTCTTTAACATTTCACTCATAAGAAATTCAAGTCTATCTTTTGCTTGTATATCAGTTCCAACAATGTGTTTTCTTAAAGTTTTATTCATAAACATTATTGTATATTCAGCCTTTTTATGATTTTTCAAATATTCTAATCTTAAATGCCCATATTTCCCAATAATATAATCATTTTTATAATCTTCTTTCTCTAAATATAAGTTAGGAACGAAATAATCTCCTTCTTTGTGATAAGTTATCTCTACCATATCTAAATTCTCCTAAAATTTAATTTCGCTACTTTTAGAACTATAATTTTATATCTGTTTAGCTGTCCTTTAATATAAATTTTCATAAAGTGTACTTAATTTAGTCATACTGGGTTAGGACTTATGACAAGTCAAAGTCCTATGCTACGAAGAAATTTCAAAGGAGGTGCTTTTATGGAACAGCAATTAGCTTATTCATTTCATTTAGGAAGTGATAAAAACAAAAGTAAATCAGCAAAAAAAGTTGCTAAAGGAAATGTATCTGGCTCTACTTCTTTATCAAATAATGCTATTCAAAATGCAAATTCTTTATCTAAAGTTAATAAGCATAATTTAAGAGATTATGATAATGAGAAAGATTTAATTAGAGTAATTCGTGGTACAAATGATATTGTAAATGATGTAAAAGATTTATATTTAGAAGAATTTGAAGAAGCTCGTATTGAATACAACAATAAGCAGACTAGAAATGATAGAAAAATAGGAAACTATTTTATGAAGATAAATGAGTCGCAAAACGACCTTGCTTGTGAGATTATAGTTGAACTTGGAGATATGGATTTTTGGAAAGATAAAGACAAAGAACACAGACTAAAAATGATTGATGTATATAATGAACAAGTAAATGACTTAATTAAGATATTACCAACTTTTAAAATAGCAAATGCTACTATTCATTTTGATGAGACATCTCCTCATATGCACATTGTTGGTGTACCTATAATAGAAAATTGTACTAGAGGGATGAAAAAACAAGTTGGTAAATCACAACTATTTACCAAAGAATCATTAACTAAAATTCAAGATAAAATGAGAACTGCTTGTATAAAGTCTTTTAATAAATTTTATGGTATGGATATTAAATTAAAAGAAAAACAAAAAGGCAGAAATCAAGATATAAATGTTAAAGATATGAGTAATTATACAAATATAAAAAAGCAACTTGCTGAAAAAAAGAAAAAACTTGATAAAGCGAATATTCAAACTAATAAACTTGATAATACAACAAAAGATATAAACCAAATATTAGATAATTTAAAACCTGCTAAGTTTAATAAAAATAATATGGTTATTTCAAACGAGGATATTCAGAAAATTAAAAACTTTACTAAAGATGTAAAAGATACTACTAAAACGGTTAGAAGTGTTAATGACTTGAATGTAGCTATTAGAGATTTTGAACATAGTGCTTTTGAAATAGAAAAAGAAAATCGTTCTCTTAAATATCAAATAGAAGAAAAAGATAAAGAAATTTATAATTTAAAAGGTGAATTGTCTACTAAAGATAAAATTATTAACAAACTAAAAGAAGAAAAAGAAAGCATAAAAGCTCAATTATACAAATTTAAAGACTTTTGGCATAATATTATGGGACATTTTCATAAAAGAATTTGTTATGACAAAGATAATAACTATAAAATTGTTAGTGATGACTTATATAAAAATGGAATATTTACTGACGACGAGAATGAAATTGCAAATAATATAGCGAGAAAAGTAAAACAAAAAGATGAGATAAATAACGCTAAAAATAATAGAATGAAAAACGATACAAGATTTTAATATGGGGGTAATTAGAATATGGAAAACGAAAAAGTTGAATATTTAATAAATATGATAAATGATATGGATATAAAAGATAAATTAAGACTAGCAATATGTATGAGTCAAAGCAAATGGTCAGGTCTTATATACAATACTAAAGAAAACTATGAAAAATTTGATGCTATGCTAAAAGAAGTTGATGAAGAATATAGAACTACAATAATAAACTTTGCAAAATATAAACTTGTAATGTTTGCAATGGCTAAACTTATGGAAATGGAGACTACTGAACAAAATAAAGTTGCATTATATTTATTTAATTGTTTAAATTAATTAAAATAACCAAAAGGACACACTCATTTGAGTGTGCCTTTTGGTTTGTTACTTAAGACCTAAATCTTCAGCTTGTGCTTCTGTGACAATGCGAGCTCCCTGTTTAATCAAGATATCTTTCAGAAGTTCAACATGACCTTCGAGCTGCTCGATTTTTCTCTGCTTACGAGAAAACTTTTCTTTTTCGCGCATATCATTCCAGGTCAACCACTCCTGAGCATCGTAGAGAACACTTGCACCAGAACTAGAATAAAAATATTCAATTTTGATGCGATTTCCCTTGCTGTCACTCAAGATATAATATCCATCAAGATTTCCTTCTTTTTTTTCCACGATAGTGAAAACGGAAGGACACGGATACTGAGAAAGGGGTGCTATTGTAGGATTTGGGTTTGCTCCCCAATCACACCGTTGCCCATAGATGACCATTTGTCCTACTTTGCCTTTGCCATAGATTGCATTGACTTCGATCTTCTTACCATTCTGCCAAAACTCTAACATGATTGCCTACCTTTCTTTTACTCGTGGGATTGGATTTGCTCGTGAGAGCTTCCCCCAAGCAATGAAGAACCTTTAATGCCACATAAGCATCGAAGTAGAAAAATTATTCCTACTTCAATTATTAATGCATTTAAGGAACATTAATATAGTACCATAATTATGTAAAATTGTCAAGAACTCTAGATATCAAACTAATAAGAAATTATATATATTATTCTTATATAGATTGGGTAAATAAGCACTTTATGTTGATTTATTGATTTTAATGTGAAAATATGGTAATATATATGTGCATATGGTAAATAATCCGCTTATGTAATAGGTGTTAGTGAGAAAAATAAAGTAATCTTTAAATTTCCAGGTCAGTACTAACGCAACCTAAAGCATTTTGGTAATCCACCAATATGTAATCTAAAAATTTTTAGGAGGAATCTAAATGAGAATCAAGAAATTTCCTTATGATTGGGAATTCGACGTTTTTTGTCGGGGGTGTAACAAAATAATTGTAGTTGAAGAACCAGAAGACTTAACAAAGAAAGAAGAAGACGGAATAATCAAGCTTCGCTTAGTCTGTCCTAATTGTGGTCGTGAAATTTGGTTCGACAATTTAACAGGGCACAGAATAAATCCTGACTTTATAAAGCAAGTAAAGACCTATGAACCTGATTATCTTGATACTGCATTGAAAGCTGCAAAAAAGTTTAATGAAGAGTTTGAAGGAACTTTTGATAAACTTTAAGCACAAATCTGACCAATAAGAGTTTTCACTGTAAAAAGTGTAAACTCTTATTTTATATTATATTAGAAACTTATTAATTTTAAAAATATTTATTGTAATTTATAAAAAATATGATATACTTTAGTAAATTGATTGATATTTGTATCAATCGTTATGAGAGGTAAAAAAGTTGTAGATAACTACTTCAATGGAGCCAAGAATGAATATCTGCGAATGTTAAAGTATTTAAAAGAACATTTGCAGATTTATTTTTTGTGTTCTTTAAGAAGAATAATGATATCATCAGCTAAAGGTAATGTTCCGTAACTAAACTGAACTATTTGAATTTGATGAAGAGAAGACTTTTTTGCTCATCATCGTGATAAATTGGAAGCTGGTATACAAGCTAAAGTTTATCAAGATATGGGATGTCAGCATTTATTAGATAAAAAGAAAATACAGAATTTAGCCAATGGTTGTCCGGTATATGTTATATCTGCAAAGGTAACTAAAGTTTTATCTGTTTTTATGGATCAAGGAAAATATTATTTTCTATTTTGGTGGTTTCAACAGAATTATCATTAGGAAGTATTAGTAGTTTTATAACTATTATTTCTATTATAGAGAAAAAGAAAGAATTTCTATTGATAATAAAATTGTAGTATGATAATATAATTATGATAATTCGACAAAAATTGGAAGGAAAAATTAGAAAGTAGAGTTGATATAAATTACAACGATTTAACCAAAATACAGATAAAATATAATAGTAAAGAAGAAACTATGGAGATAAAAAATATTAAATAATAAATATTCTCAATATATAAATTCTTATTATGTTACAGGTGGCTCTATTGAAATTGTATCTAATAATACAAATAAATCAAATACTATATTAGATTATTAGCAAAAAAATCAATGTTAATGATAAACTATTGGAAATGGATTTAAAGATATTAAAGTTATCTGTTATAATAAAAAAATATTTTAGAAATAAATTAGAATTAAAAAATTAAGGAGATAAGCAATGAAAAACGACGAAATACAAATGAGAAAAAGAAATATGAAATTATATCCTAACTATACTAAAATTGCTTGTGATTATTTGTTTTACTATACAATAGACTTTTTATTTTTGACACAAATAAAATACATAAGTGCATCAGATGTAGTTTTAATAACTTCTATTAAATCAATTTTTTCTATATTATTGTTGATTCCAGCTAATATAATTGTAGAAATATTAGGAAGAAAAAATAGTGTAATATTAGGAAATGTAATAAATTGTATATACATGATAATGTTTATGGTAAGTACAAGTTTTTCTGGTATATTATTAGCTAATTTTTTATCTGCATTAGCTATTTTAATAAAAAATATTGCAGAGCCAAGCTTATTAAATGCATCTATACCACCTTCAAGATATAAAAGTAATATTTTTGCAAAGATAATAGCTAAGGGAAAATCAGGATATTATGTACTGGGAGCTATATCAAAGATTATAGCAGGTTATTTATTTACGATAAATGGATATTTGCCATTTATTTGTTCATTAATAGTTTTAATAATTGTAACAATAATATCTACATTTTATATTGAACCAATAAAAAAGAAAAATAAACAATACAATAGAACATTAGTTAAAGAACAGTTTAAAGATATAAGAACTGGATTTAAATTTATAATAAAATCAGAACGATTAAAGGCATTAATATTAGCTTCGTCATTATTAAGTAGTATATTTTCAATTTCATTAAATTATAGAACAAGCCTTCTAAAGGATATTAATTTATCTTCATCAACTATAGGGATTATTGGAGCTTTATTAACATTTGTAAGTGCGATTGCATCAAAGAAACAAGATAAGTTTAGTGATAAATTTAGAAATAAATCACTAATAACTATTGCATTTACAATAGCTATTAGTGATATCGTGGCAGGGATAGCTGGAGTAGATACTAGTTATATAAATTTATCTTTATTTATCATCATTATTGCTTATGTTTTTTCAAGAATAGCACATGGAATGTATTATACTATAATTGATAGATATTTTAGAAATTTTACAAATAATAAAATAGATACAAAAGTTTTTGCAGTAAAAAACTTATTTAATAATACTTGTTCAGCAATTATGGGTATATTAGCATCATTTTTATTAAGCAAAATGTCAACAGCTTATTGCATGATAGTAATAGGAATAACATTTACGATACTATTTGTAATAACATATAATTATATGAAAAATAGAGTCGGTTTAAAACCAGAAGAATATTCAGAAGAAGAAAGGAAATATGATGAATTAAAATAGGGATAAAGTAAATTAATAAAAAATGCAAATGTGATATTATAGAAATATACATTTGCATTTTTTATTAAATCAATTACAAAAAGAATTAATTTTTAGCCTTATGCTTTTGTTCACAAATTTTTCGTAAACGAATAGTATGAGTTAATGTATCAACAACTTGTTGATAAGCATTACGAAGATGGATTAATTCTTCTGTTGTCATTGAAGATGTATCTATTTTAGATGCATCTTTTAAGATTTCTACCATGAAGTTCACTCCTTAAGATTGATAATATTATTATAACTCTTTTATAAGATATTGGCAAATAAAAATTAATAAATCATGAAAACAAACTTTACAAAAAACTTTAATTTAGATATAATATAAAAAATAGAAGTTTTACAAAAAACGGGGGAAAACGAATGAAAAATTCATGCAAAAAAGAAAACGGAATCACACTTATGTCATTAGTAATAACAATTGTTATATTGATAATACTAGCTTCAATTGCTACATATAGTGGAATAGAAGTAATTAAATCTTCGAAATTAACTAAATTTACGACAGAAATGAGGATTATGCAAACACAAGTAAATGAGCTATATCAAAAAATGCAAGACGGAGATACAACGATAAAAGAATTAGGAAAAATCATATCCGAAATTGGTAATCAGACACAAGTAAATAATGTATTCAATGCAGTTGGGATTACAACAAAAGACGAAAGAGAACAATACAAATATTTTGATAAAGATACAATTAAAAAATTGAATATAGAAGGTGTTTCTGGAACTTTTTTCGTAAATATAGATAAAAGAAGTGTTATAAGTTATGAAGGATTTCAATATGAAGATAAATATTATTATACATTAGAACAATTACCTAATGGATTGTATAATGTAGAACATGAAAAGAATACAAATGAACCACCTACGTTTGATACTAATGTTGAAAAGGTAAGTGAGGGAAAGTGGAGAATAACTGTATTAAATATTAATTATGATGGTTATATAAATAAATGGAGCGTTAAGTATAAACTTGAAGATAGTAATAATTGGAGTACAAGTGAAGATTTAAGCTTTATTGTTGAAAAGGAAGGATATTATGATGTTAAAATAGACAACAAACCGATAGAATCAGAAGAAAAAACAGTAATATTAGGAGATTATGTAAAAAAAGGGTTGTTGCTTAGATATGATGGAATAGAAAATACAAGAAATGGAAATAACCCCAATGCGACTTCTTGGGAAGATTTGAGCGGAAATAATAATGATGGTGTATTTTATAATATTAACAATAATCTAGATACAGTTACTGATATGGATAAAGGTTATTATAGTAAAGAAGAAAATGGATATGTATTTTTACACAATGATTCTTATATAAAGTCAACTAATAATATAGGAATTTCAGGAGATGCGAAATTTACTATAGAGATAGTGTCAAATTTGTGGGAAGATGGAAAAAATCCAAATTATTCTTTGCCTGCATATGACAGTTGCGATGAAGCGTGGTGGGGAAGCTCTGGAACTGGTATAGAAAATACATGTGTTTTTGGATATCGAAGAGTTGATAAAAAGATGTATGCTAGTTTTATAAATAATGCTACTTTTTCTGATGATAAAATAGACATAATAGGAAAAACATCTTATAAATCCTTTAGAAAGACGAAAGTGGGGCAAATTAAAAATGGAGATACTGATATAGGAAAAATAAATTATAATGGAAATGATATATCAAATACTTATACAGGTTCAGCAACATTTACACCTAATATAGAGGATTCTCAAGTTCAAGTTGGAAGAAGTTGGCAATTTGGAAATCAAAACCGAACGATATATGGTTCAGTAAAGTCAGTTAGAATTTATAATAGAGTATTAACAGATGAAGAAATTAAACATAATTATGAACTTGATAAAGCAAGATTTAAAATTGAATAATTCAGATTCAAATATATGAGGTGTGTATATGGAAAAAAATTTATGAGATTTTGGTTGAAGTGCAAAAAGATGTAGAACAAATAAATTTTAATGAAAAATTTAAAGATCATCTAAAAGAAGCAAATATACTATATAAGGGAATAGACTACAGAGTGACACTATTAGAAGCATAAGAAGTTTTAATTTATAAAAATCAGGCAAAATACAAAAATCCACAATAAAAACGCTATACAATAAAATGAATGTGAAATTCATTATTAAATATAGTGTTTTTTTGTTGATAAACCTTTACTTTTCAAGCGATTTACTATATAATATACAAAGAAAAAATATAGAGGAGAGATATAAATGTCAGATAATAAAAATCAAAATCAACAAGTAGAAGAATTAGATATTAATCACTTAATGCAAGTAAGAAGAGAAAAATTAAAAGAATTGCAAGAACAAGGAAAAGATCCATATGAAATAACAAAATTTGATAGAACAAATACAGCAGGAGAAATAAAACAAAATTACGAGAAGTTTGAACAAAAAGACGTAACAGTTGCAGGTAGAATTATTGCAAAAAGAATTATGGGAAAAGCATCTTTTTGTACAATACAAGATTGTGACGAAAAAATCCAAAGTTATGTTAGTATTAATGACTTAGGAGAAGAAAGCTACAAAGCATTTAAAACATTTGATATAGGAGATATTATAGGAATTACTGGTTTTGTATTTAAAACAAGAACAGAAGAAATATCAATTCATGCAAAAGAAGTAACATTACTTTCAAAATCATTAAGACCACTACCAGAGAAATTTCATGGATTAAAAGACCCTGATTTAAGATATCGCCAAAGATACACAGATTTAATTGTAAATCCAGAAGTAAAGAAAACATTTGAAATTAGAAGTAAAATAATAAGTAATATAAGAAAAATATTAGATAAAGAAGGATATTTAGAAGTAGAAACACCAGTATTAAATACAATATCAGGAGGAGCTACAGCAAGACCTTTTATAACACACCATAATGCATTAGACATAGACATGTATTTAAGAATAGCATTAGAATTAAATTTAAAAAGACTTATAGTAGGTGGATTTGATAGAGTTTATGAAATAGGAAGAGTGTTTAGAAATGAAGGAATGGATATAAGACATAATCCAGAATTTACAGAACTTGAGTTATACGCTGCATATCAGGATTATCATGATATGATGGATATAACAGAAAAAATATTCTCAGAAACAGCACAAGAAATATTAGGAACAACAAAAGTAGACTATCTTGGAACAGAAATTGACTTAAAACCAGGATGGAAAAGAATAACAATGATAGATTCAATAAAAGAAGCTTGCGGAGTAGATTTTAACGAAATAACTACAGATGAAGAAGCAGTAGCATTAGCAAAAGAGAGAGGAATAGAAATACCAGATGTAACAAAAGAAACAAGAGGAGATGTAATAAGCTTATTCTTTGATGAATATGTTGAAAAAACACTTATTCAACCAACATTTATTTATGAATATCCAGTAGAAATATCACCACTTGCCAAAAAATGTCCAAACAATAAAAAAATGACAGAGAGATTTGAAGTATTTATAGGTGGACGTGAATATGGAAATGCATTTTCAGAGTTAAATGATCCAATAGACCAATATGAAAGATTTAAAAAACAAGTAGAAGCAAAAGAAGCGGGAGACGAAGAAGCAGGAATGATGGATGAGGATTATATACAAGCACTAGAAATAGGACTTCCTCCAACAGGTGGATTAGGAATAGGAGTAGATAGATTTGTTATGTTATTAACAAATTCAGATTCAATAAGAGATGTACTATTATTCCCAACAATGAAACCTAATAAGGACAGGTCGTAAGTGTCCTATTAAAAACTAGAATAAGTTAGAATTAAAAATAGTTAAGTTATTACTTTAAGATAAAAGGAGAGATTATGTTTAATTTTTCATTTGATAAAAGAGTTTTATATGTTGTAATTACAATTATGGTTTTTATGACATTAGCCAATTATATAAGTAATCCAGGAGCTTTATTTGGATTGTTAGCAAGTATACCAGGGGTCTTAATAGCTATAACATTTCATGAATTTGCACATGGATTTGTGGCTTATAAATTAGGAGATAATACTGCGAAAAATGAAGGAAGACTAAGTCTAAATCCGTTAGACCATTTAGATCCTATTGGTTCACTTATGTTATTGTTTGCTGGATTTGGATGGGGAAAACCTGTACATGTAAATCCAAGAAATTATACTAGAAAAATATCAATGGAAAAAGGAGAAGCCATTGTTTCGGCAGCAGGACCAATTATGAATTTTCTTCTTGCTATTGTATTTACTTTAATTTATTATGCAATTTATAAATTTGCAGGAAGTCATTTTGTATCTTCAACAGTAGGTGGAATTATAATGCTATTGATATCTTACACAATAACAATTAATATAGGATTAGGATTTTTTAACTTAATACCATTACCACCATTAGATGGTTCTAAGATAATTATGCCATTTTTACCATATAAAGCAAAAGAGTGGTTTATAAATAATGAACAACTATTTTCTCTTATATTTGTAGTATTATGGATAACAGGAATAGCAGGAAATATAATATCACCCGTAATTAATTTAGTAACAACTGGAATTTTTAGTTTAGGAAAATTAATTATAGGGTAAATAATAAACAGGTTTTAATATCTATTTACAAGATGAATTATAAAACCTGTTTTAAAGTTATAAAAAATAGGAGTAGATATGAAAAAAGATATAATAACAATGCGGAATTGAGTCAAGTTGTGATGAAACATCAGTAGCAATAGTAAGAAATGGTAGAGAAATATTATCTAATATAATAGATACACAAATACCAATACATGAAAAATATGGAGGAGTTGTTCCAGAAATAGCATCTAGAAACCATATAGAGGCTATTTCTAGAGTAACTAAGAGAGCAATACAAGAAGCGGAAGTTAATTTTAAAGACATCGATGCTATTACACCAACATATGGACCGGGATTAGTAGGAGCATTACTAGTAGGACTTTCTTATGCAAAAGCACTAAGTTTTGCAGTTAATAAGCCTTTAGTAGGAGTTAATCATATAGAAGGACATATTGCAGCAAATTATATTACACATAAAGAGCTCAAGCCACCATTTATTTGTGTGATGATGTCTGGAGGAAATACGCAAATCGTACATGTAAAGGATTATACAGAATTTGATGTGCTAGGAAAGACGCGTGATGATGCAATAGGTGAGGCATTTGATAAAGTAGCAAGAGTAGTTGGTCTTGGTTATCCAGGAGGACCAAAAGTAGATAAATTAGCAAAAGAAGGAAAAGCTAATATAGAATTGCCTAAGACACATTTTGATGAAGATACTTTGGATTTTAGTTTTAGTGGAATAAAAACAGCAGTAATTAATTTGAATCATAAAAATCCAAATATTAATAAGGCAGATTTATGTGCAAGTTTTCAAAAAAATGTAACAGATACTCTAATTGAAAATGTAAAAAAAGCTGTTGATAAAACGAAAATAAAAAGAATTGTATTGGCAGGAGGAGTTTCAGCAAATTCATATATAAGGGAAAAATTTTTAGAATTTGAAAGAGATGGTATAAAAGTATATATGCCAGATTTGAAGTTATGTACAGATAATGCTGCAATGATAGCATCAGCAGGATATTATAATTTTATATCAGGAAAAAGAGATAAGTTAGATTTAAATGCAGTGCCAAATATTCAATTAGGAAATTAATAGATAAAGGTGATAGTGAGTAATACATAAAATAAAATAGAAGGAGAAAAAAATGGCAATTTATACTATAGGAGATTTACATTTATCTTTTCATGAAAATAAGCCAATGAGCATATTTGGAGATAATTGGAAAGGACATGAAGAAAAAATAAAAAAAGATTGGATACAAAAAGTAAAAGAAACAGACTTGGTAATATTGCCAGGAGATTTTTCATGGTCCACTTATTTGAATGATACTAAAGAGGATTTCGAATATTTAAATAGTTTACCAGGAAAAAAACTACTATTAAAAGGAAATCATGATTACTGGTGGACAACAATAACTAGTATGAGAAATTTTTTGAAAGAGAATAAATTTGATAATATAGATTTTATACATAATAACTCATATGAATTTGAAAATTGCATAATTGTTGGAACAAGAGGGTGGAATCAATCAGAAGATATTGAGGACAAAAAGATATTGAAAAGAGAAGCTTTAAGATTAGAATTATCAATACAAAGTGGAATAAAAAGTTTTGGAGAAAGTAAAGAAATTATAGTTTTCATGCATTATCCACCAATTTGCAAATCTAATTTAATAAAAAATGAAAGAAATGATTTTATAAACATAATGAAAAAATACAATGTAAAAAAATGCTTTTATGGACATTTACATAGTACATCTATAAGAGATGCTGTAGAAGGAGAATATTTTGAAATTGATTTTAAATTAGTAAGTGCCGATGGATTAGATTTTAAATTATATAAAATTAAATAAAATTAGGAGATAGAATGATAGATCTAGATAAAGATGTAAAATATATAAAAGGTGTAGGACCAACAAGAGTATTATTGCTAAATAAATTAGGAATATTTACTTTAAAAGATTTAATTACATACTATCCAAGAACTTATGAGGACAGAAGTAAACCAAAATATATTTGTGAATGTAGAGATGGTGAAGAAGTTTTAATAGAAGTTGTTGCATGTAGTGGGATGACTAATGTAAGATTAAATGGAAAGACAATGCAAAGACTAATGGTAAGAGATGAAACAGGCTTAGCTACTATAACATGGTTTAATCAGACATATCTAAAAAATAAATTTAAAATAGGAGAAAAATATAAATTTTTTGGAAAAGTAAATATAAAATCAGGAAAAGTAATGCTTAATTCGCCCGTATTTGACATAGAAGAAAACAATAAGAATACAGGAAGAATAATTCCAATTTATCCATTAACATATAATTTATCTCAAAATACATTAAGAAAAATAATGGAATCAGCTATAGAAGAAGTATATGGAAAACTAGAAGAGACTCTACCACAATATTTGTTGAAAGAATATAATTTGGAAAATTTAAATGAAGCAACAAAACATATACATTTCCCAGATGAGTTCAAAGATTTTAATATAGCAAGGAATAGATTAGTATTTGAAGAATTATTATCTGTACAATTAGCTTTGTTAGAATTAAAAAACAATTATATTACAGAAGAAAAAGGAATTCAATTTGATAAAAATGTTAAAATGTCAGATGTAATAAATATGTTACCATTTAAATTAACAAAAGCACAATTAAGAGTAGTAGAAGAAATAGATAATGATATGGAATCTAATAATGCAATGAATAGGCTATTACAAGGAGATGTTGGATCAGGAAAAACAGTAGTAGCAATGTGTGCAGCATATAAAGCAGTAAAAAGTGGATATCAAGCAACAATTATGGCACCAACAGCAATTCTTGCAACACAACATTTAGAAAACTTTAAAAATATTTTAAAAGATTTAAATATAACGTGTGAATTATTAATATCTGGAATTACAAAAAAGAAAAAATCTGAAATTTTAGAAAAATTAAAAAATGGAGAAATTGATATATTAATAGGAACACATGCGATTATTGAGGAAAATGTGAAATTTAAAAATTTGGGACTTGTTGTAACAGATGAGCAACATAGATTTGGAGTAAAACAAAGAACTAAAATAGCAGAAAAAGGAAAAAATCCAGATGTATTAGTTATGACAGCAACACCAATACCTCGTACACTAGCTTTAATTTTATATGGAGATTTGAATATATCAATAATTGATGAACTTCCACCAAATAGAAAAAAGATTGAAACATTTGCTGTTGGTAAAAACATGACAGACAGAGTAAATGCATTTGTAAAAAAACAAATAGAAGAAGGAAGACAAGCTTATGTAGTATGTCCATTAGTTGAAGAAAATGAAGAAATGGATTTAAAGTCAGTAGAAAAGTTATATGAAATGTATAGTAAAGAAATTTTTTCACAATATAGAGTAGCATATATACATGGAAAGATGAAAGCTAGAGAAAAAGACAGTATTATGGAACAATTCAAGAAGAAAGAGATAGATATTTTAATATCAACTACAGTAATTGAAGTTGGAGTAGATGTACCAAATGCTAATATAATGGTTATAGAAAATGCTGAAAGATTTGGTTTGGCACAATTACATCAGTTACGAGGAAGAGTAGGAAGAGGAGAATATCAATCTTATTGTATTTTGAAATTTGAAGGAAAAGGCGAAAATACTAGAAAAAGAATGAAGGTTATGTGTGATACAAATGATGGGTTTATAATATCAGAAAAAGATTTAGAATTAAGAGGAGCAGGAGACTTTTTTGGAACTATGCAACATGGATTGCCTGAATTTAAAATAGCAAATTTGTTTGAGGATGTTGAGACATTGAAATTAGTACAAAGCGTTGCTATGAAAATATTGTCAGAAGATCCTAAGTTAGAAAAGGATGTTAATAAACAACTAAAAATGTTAATAAGAGATAAATTTTTGAAGAGAATAGAAATATGAAAATAATAAAATAAAAGGAGTGAGCATATATGAAAATATTATTAATTAATCATTTCCCATTAGAAGGTTCAGGAAGTGGAGTTTATACAAAGAACATAGCTAAAAGTTTAACAAAAAGAGGAAATGAGGTATGTATTATAATGCCTGAAAACACAAAAAACTATAATTTGGTAGAAGGAGTTAAATTACATCCAGTATATTTTACAGGAAAAGAAAAAATAGAAGAAGCATTGCCATTTAATTTTCCATGTTTTACAACACATCCAAGAAGTACAACTAATTTTTATGATTTGAATGATACAGAATTAAAGATGTATGAAGAAGCTTTTAGAAAAGCTATAAAGCAAGAGATAGAAGAATTTAAACCAGATATTATTCATGGACAACATATTTGGATTTTATCAAGTATAGCATCAGAGTTTAATATTCCATTAGTTGTAACAGCACATGGAACAGATATAATGGGATATCAAAAAGAAGAAAAGTTTCGTAGTTATGCAGATAGAGTAGTAGAAAAATGTAAAAAGATAATTACAATATCAAAAGACAATGATAAATTAGTATTAGATACATTTAAAGATGTAAATGAAAAAAATATTATTATAAAAAATGGATATGACCCAGAAGTATTTTATAGAAAAGAATATAAAAAAGAAGATGTGTTAAAAAGTTTAGGTATAAATAAAAATTATGAGAAAATAGTTTCATTTGTTGGAAAATTAACTAACTTTAAAGGGATAGATATATTGTTGAAGGCATGTAAAATATATGAAGATGAAAATACGCTTACAGTAATTGCAGGTAATGGTGAATTATTTGAAGAATTAAATCAGCTAAAAAGAGATTTAGAATTAAAGAATGTAGTATTTGTAGGAAATAAACCACATGAGATTTTGAGAGAAATATACAATATAGCAAATGTATCAGTTGTACCGTCTAGAAGGGAACCATTTGGACTTGTAGCTTTAGAGGCAATGGCTTGTGGAACACCTGTTGTTGGAACAAATCAAGGAGGGATTCCAGATTTCTTAAAAGAAGAAGTAGGAACGTTAGTAGAAGTTGAAAATGTAGAACAGCTAGCGAATGCAATAATAGATATTTTAAAAGATAGAAAAAAATTTGATAGAGAATATATTGCAAAATATGTAAAGGATAATCATTCACAAGATGTTCTAACACAAGAGTTAATAGATGTATATGAACAAGCATTGAATTTGTAAAATATTGACTTTTGATTATGAAAATAGTATATTATATGAGGTATAAAATAAAAGGATGTTGATAATAAATGTTTCAAGTTATAATAAAATTAATTGCGGTACTTATGATATTAGCAGGAGTTATATTAATATATGATGCAAGAATAATAACAAAAAAGTTTTTTGGATTTGGTGATCAAAATGAAGCAACTAGTGGATTAAAGATATTAGGTTTTTTTGTAGTTATTATAGGTGGACTGTTATTTTATTTTAATAAATAAAAATTAAAAAATTGCTTGACAATAGAAGCATAAATGTGCTATTATAACTATTGTTAAGCAAATAATATATGCGGATGTGGCGGAACTGGTAGACGCGCTGGTCTTAGGAACCAGTGCCAACGGCGTGGGGGTTCGAGTCCCTTCATCCGCACCAATGACGTATCTGTTCGAACTAACAGAACAGATGGATATGAAAATCAATCAGTAAAATGGTTGATTTTTTCTTTTGCAAAAAATCATCC
>ENA-OROM01000671-OROM01000671.1-human-gut-metagenome-genome-assembly--contig:-NODE-671-length-41005-cov-4.548425_pt1 | contig 41005 bp, 30 predicted proteins | sample MGYA00242129_ERZ509050 | MGnify/ENA primary metagenome ERZ509050 (study PRJEB26280, sample SAMEA2338701) | human gut metagenome | biome: human gut; feature: human-associated habitat; material: faeces...
TGCACTTATAGTGTGTTTGGGTTGTTTTCCACAATTTCCATGCATCATGGATGAAGCGCCTATTTTTTTATACCTCGCTTTCAATTTTTTTACATAACGCTCTGAAAAACCTAACCTACTTGCGGCAACTTTAATTGTCATTGTACCGTTAATGCAAGATTCAATTACTGCTTTTTTTAATTCTTCTTTATTATTCATAAAAGTTCTCATGCCTCCATTGTATCATAAGGGTGAACTTTTCATAAAATAATTTTACAGGGTGATCTTATCACAAGTTATTCATACAAAAGTAAAGCAAAGGCTTGATTTTTTGTTATAAATATGATAAACTATAAAATGTTAATTTAAATGATATTTAGGAGAGTGCAAAATGGAAATAGCAAAAAATATATTATTAGTAGTATATATCATAGTATGTGTAGCATTGATTTTTATAACAACATTTCAGTCAAAGGATAATAGTAACTCAGCAGAAGATACGTATGAAGGTCCAAGAGGAAATAAGTATTTTGAAAAAAATAAGAGCAGAACTAGAACAGGAAAAGTTCAGAAGAATACAATAATAATAGGTGTTGTATTTGCTGTTCTTAGCGTAGTTACTGGAATTGTATTTGCATTATAAGAGATTTAAGAGTGTATATAGAATGCTATATACACTCTTTTTTAGCTATAGGAGGTGAAAAAATGGAAATATTAGAAGGAACATATTTATCTAATACACGAGGATTCGGATTTGTAAGAGTAGAAGGAAGAGAAGAAGATATATTTATATCAAAAGAAAACTCAAAAAAAGCAATGGATGGAGATATAGTAAAAGTACGAATATTAGATAAAAAGCATGGAAGTCACGAAGAAGGACAAATAACAAAAATAATGCAAAGAAATACAACACAAATAGTTGGAACATTTAAGAAAAGCAGAAATTTTGGATTTGTAATACCAGATGACAAAAAGATAAATGGAGATATATTTATATCAAAATCAAATTGGAAAAATGCAAAAACAGATCAAAAAGTAGTAGTAGAAATAACCAAATATCCAGATAAAAAGAAAAAAGCAGAAGGCAAGATACGAGAAGTATTAGGATTTGGAGATGAAACAGGAGTCGATATGCTATCAATCATAAGGCAATTTAAACTTCCTTATGAATTCCCTAAATCAGTAATAAAAGAAGCAAAAGAAGTATCTAAAGAACCAGTAAAAATAGATGATAGACTTGACCTAAGAGATAAAGAAATATTTACAGTTGATGGTGAAGATGCTAAAGACTTAGATGATGCAATATGTGTTGATGAAAATGGTGATGGAACATACACTTTAGGAGTACACATTGCAGATGTAAGCCATTATGTAAAAAGCGGAAGTGAACTAGATAAAGAAGCAATAACAAGAGGAACCAGTGTATACATGCTAGATAGAGTAATTCCTATGTTACCAAAAGAATTGTCAAATGGAGCATGTAGTTTAAATCATGGAGAAGATAGATATGCTATTTCAGTATTTATGACAATAGATAAAGATGGAAATGTAATAGATAGTGATATACATAAAAGTGTAATAAATGTAACTGAAAGAATGAATTATCACAATGTATCAGATATAATAAAATATTACAATAAAGAAAACGAGAAGTCACCTAAAAGTCATAAAGATGAAGTATTATATACAAGTATAGATGAGGTAAAGAAATATGAAAAATATGCGAACCACTTCATACGAATGTATACATTAGCAGAAATATTAAAAGAAAGACGTAAAAAAGCAGGATATTTATCACTAGACATACCAGAGAGCAAGATAACACTTGATAAAACAGGAAAGCCAATTGATATACAAGCCTATGAAACAACAATTGCAAATGACATAATAGAGCAATTTATGCTTACAGCTAATGAAACGATTGCAGAAAGATTTTTTTGGCTAAATGCACCTTTTATATACAGAGTACATGATAAACCATCAGAAGAAAAAATAACCGAACTTAATAAATATCTATATAATTTCGGATATAAGATAAAAGGTAAAAAAGATGATGTAAAACCAAAAGCATTTGAGCAAATTCTAGAAGAAATAAAGGGAACAGAGCAAGAAAGAGTTATTGCCAATTTATTGTTAAGAACACTTAAAGTAGCAAGATATGAAGCAGAAAATCGTGGACATTTTGGAATTGCAAGTAAATATTACTGTCACTTCACATCACCAATAAGAAGATATCCAGATTTATTTATCCATAGAATAATAAGCATTTATTTAGAAGAAGACTATAATGTAACAGACCATTTCAAAGAAAAATTTGAAACTCGTGCAATAAAATACGCAGAAAGATCATCAGAATGCGAGCAAATAGCAACAAAAGCTGAAAGAGAAAGCGAAGCCATGAAAAAAGCTGAGTTCATGCAGGAAAGAGTAGGAAAGCAATATGAAGGAATAATATCAAGCGTAACCAACTTTGGAATGTTTGTCGAATTGTCAAATACAGTAGAAGGATTAATAAGATTTGAGAGCTTAGATGATGACTACTATATTTATGATGAAGGAAGAAAAGAATTAGTAGGAAAGCATTCTGGGAAAATATACAAACTAGGAGATAAAGTAAGAATAGAAGTAGTTGCAGCTGATAAAGAAACAAGAAAAATAGATTTTAAAATAGCATCAAAAAAAGAAGGAAAAAAATATGGAGCAAAAAAAGAAAAATAAGAAAATACTAATTTTTAAAATAATAGTATCCATAATTGTTATAGCAATACTTATTGGAGCAACAATTTACTTGTTTCCTGTAATGAAGGATTTATCAACAAATGAAGGACAACTGGCTTTTAAAGAGAAAATACAAAAATCTGGAGCTATGGGTTTTCTAATGATAGCAGGACTTGAGTTAGCACAAATATTCCTAGCAGTATTACCAGGAGAACCAATCGAAATACTTGCTGGAATGTGCTATGGTGGAATTGGAGGTACAATATTTATACTTCTAATGACAATGATTAGTGAGGCTGCGATATTTGTAATAGTAAGAAAACTTGGAAGCAAATTCGTATATGAATTTTGCAAAGAAGAAACAGTAAAGAAAATTGAAAACAGTAACTTATTCAAAAATCCAAAGAAAATAGAAAGAATAATGGCATTATTATTTTTTATACCAGGAACACCCAAAGATTTATTAACATATATAGCAGGATTACTGCCAATAAAGATGTCAAGATTTCTAGTAATATCAACGCTTGCAAGAATACCATCAGTAATATCTTCAACACTTGCAGGGGCAAGCATAATGAATGGATCTTGGAAACATGCAATAATAATGTATGGTGGAATATTCCTAATAGTATTAATAATAATGGCAATTTATTCTTTATTTAACAAAGATGATGATACAAAAGAGGCACTAAAAACAATAAAATAATTAATTTTCAGTGCCCATGACCAAATAGCTAGAACGTAGATGGGTATTAACATTAACAGTAAAAAATGAATTTTCATAATTGTGTAACCAATCATAATTAACCCAATCATCCCAAGTGGCAAATTTACCAACAGCCAATTTGCTAAAGCCACAAATATCAGACTTTAATTCAACAGAAGATTTATATAAATAATCTCTAATATGAGCCTTGAAATATGAATTAGCGTAATCCTCAATAAGCTTAATATTATCAGGGTTCATATAATTTGCATCAGTAGAAGAACTAAGAACTCGCACATTAATATTTAAATTACATGAAATAAATGGCGATCCATTAACAATTTCAACAGTTTTCTTAGTTTTGCAATTTTGTATATATAGAGCAATGTATTCCTGATCACTAAAAGGACTAGGAATATTAACTATGGAACTCTTAAACCTATTGCAAATCATTAAATGAGACATAACTTCTAAGCCACTTAATTCACCAACTAATTTACCTTTATCAAATACTGCAAGCCCCAAATTTTCAATATTTTTTTGAGTGTTGTCATCAGATTCTTTAGCAGTATAATTTGCATCATCAAGGTCAGAATTATTACTTCCAACATTATCAGAATTAAGCCCATTAATACTACCTAATATAGCAGATGGATTTTTAAAAGTATCAGATATAGAAGTAAAGAAATCTTTAAGAGTAATTACCTCAGTATATCCAGTATTTTTTTCAGAAGAAACTTCTAATCCATAATATTTAGAAGAAATCTGTGATAGTATGGGGGCAGAATTATCCATAAAATATCGTGCACTACATTTAGAAATTAAAATATTACATGTAGGTCTAACTTCAATATTATTTTTCAAACTATAAATATAATTGTCAATTCCGAGATATGCTAATTCTTCAGAAAAAATAAGCAATTTACAATGCGACATATTTACATTTTTATTAAGATAACTATTAAGAAGATTAACTCCAGCATCAAAATTATTACAATCAATAGTATTTATTATTGAAGAAGATTCGCTCTTAGATGAACTTGAAGATTTTGAAACAGAAGGCATATTAATCTGGAAACTAACTTTAAGAGCATAATTCTCGCCAACATCAAATCCAATAGCTACAACATAAGCAAGGTCATCAATAGTATTTACAGACGAACTATTAAAAAAAGCAAAAGAAATTAATAATATTATTAACAATGCAATTAAGATATTTCTAGCTTTCACAACTCCTCCTTAAGATATGTTTTCTCCGAATTATAAGAGAAACTTTTTTCTTTTTTAAATATCCAATAATGAGAATAATAAAACTATAACCAAAAACTATGAACAACGCGGCATTCTTGTATAAAACAGTTTCAGCAAATCGAATCACACTTGTATTGCTTGGAATAAGAGAAACCGCTAATATAAGCAATCCAGTCAAGTAAATAAAAATAGATGGATTCTTCACATTACAATTTTTTTTATTGATTTTTGAAATATATGCAATAATCACACATAAATATGAGATAAAAGCAAAAAGCCATACAAATATAAACAAAGCATCAGTTCTCTCAAAAAATGTACCAAACTCCATAACTCTAGTACTCATATATACAGAAAGTGTATTAACTCCATTTATTAAAAAAGGAAAAAGGAAAAGCAATGATGCCACACTAAGAAGTAAAAACAATCCTGACAAAGAGATTGAAATAATTCCTACCTTTTTGTAATTAACATTATTCTTTAAATTAGGTCGTATCAAATATAAATATAGCAATCCGCCAAAAGCAAATATATTAGAAAATCCACTTATAAAAGTTTGATCAAATCCATAGCCGAGTATAGGCAAAGCACGCTGAAATTCTATTTTACCAAGACCACCTAGAAAAACAACCAATTCAGTAATAAGAACAATAGGGACAATCAAAGTATTAACCTTAATCAAACTTCTAAATCCTAGTTTATTAGCAATAATAGCAGTTATTACAAAAATAAGAGTTATAATCCAACTAGGTGAACTATGAAAATATACAACGCGTAAAAATTCCGAAAAATTAGCCATCAATATACTAGAAGTAAATATTAAATATACAGTAAATATAATACTAGTTATAGCTTTAAGCACTGGACCACCGGACATATTCAGCAACATCTATAATATCTTTTTCAGGAAAAAGAGAAAAAAGTTTATTTACAATAAGAAAAAATATTATAGTAATTCCAAAACAGTATATAACGTTTAAAATAGCAGCAGATCCAGTGGAACTTAATATTGCATTTGGAAGATTAAGAATAATATGAGTAAGCATAACAATAATGACTAGAAAAATTGCTTCTATTGTATTTATTTTATCTACTTTCAATGCACACACTCCTTACTTATTAAAATTTTTTCTCCATTTTTCAACAAAATGACTTTGAGCCTTAGGTTTTTGACTGCCAAGAAAGTCTGGTCTAAATTCACGTTTCCATGCAGGCCTAACACTAAATTTATTAGAACTACATAAATTTGCAGGAGCATAAGGAGCAAGGTAAGAAGCTCCAAATGAACGTAGTGAACATAACATAATAGAGTGAATAAATAGGCCAATAGCTATACCGAAAAATCCACCCAATGCTCCTAAAATAGTGTAAACAAATCTGCAAATTCTAAAATAAAAGCTAAAAGTAAAATTAGTAATTGCAAAAGAAGTAATACCAGTAATAGCAATAACGATAACCAATATAGGAGACACAATATCAGCATCAACAGCAGCTTGCCCTAATATAATAGTGCCAACAATTCCAACAGTAGAGCCGAGAGGAGAAGGGACTCGAAGCCCTGCCTCACGTATAATCTCAAAAGAAATCTCCATAATAAATATCTCAATAATAATAGTAAAAGGAACAGCAGAGCGAGATGATACAATTGAGAATAATAGCTCAGTAGGAAGTAACTCACTATGGTAAGTCGTAACTGCAATATATAATCCAGGTAGAAGTAGTGTAATTATAAGCGAAATAGCACGGACAACTCTAAGTAAATTGGCGGCAACAAAGCTTACATTAGCGTCTTCTTGTGAACTAAGAAAATCAAAAAAAGTAACAGGCACAACAAGCACATAGGGACTACCATTATATATAATAACGATTCTACCTTGCAAAATAAGAGAAGAAGCACGGTCAACTCTTTCTGTATCAAGAGACTCTGGAAGAGTAGTACGCAAATCATCTTTAATTAATTGCTCAAGTTCACTTGCTGATACAACATAATCAGCATCAATATTATTAAGTCTATATTTTACTTCAGATACAAGATCAGGATTGGCTATATTTTTTAAATAGCATACGGCACATTTATTTCTATTTACCTTGCCAACAGTAAGATTTTCGATAACAAGATTTTCATTAGCAACACTTCTTCTAATAAGAGAAGTATTAGTACGCAGATTTTCAACAAAAGCTTCTCCAGAGCCACGAACAACAGGTTCATTCTTAGGCTCAGAAATGCTTCTCGTTTCAAACTTTTTAGTAGAAATATCAAAAGCAAAGTCAATAGTATCAACAAAAAGTACGCAATTGCCTGAAACAACACTATCAGAAATTTTATCAAATGAATTAACTTTTTCTACATCATTTTGGGGAAGAAGACAATCCATGATATAATCACTAACATTAACCTTCTTAACTTTTCTAACAGATATATTTTCGGCAACAGCCTCAGAAATAATCTGATTACCATCAAAAGTATTAGCTCTATTTCTAAGCATTAAAGGTGATAAAATAAAATCATTTATAGAATCACTATCAGACATACCATCAATATATACAATAAAAGCATGATATTGTTTATTGCGAGCATGTAGCAAAAATTCACGGATTTTAATATCAGAATTTATTAAAGAATTAAATCTTGAGTTTATATATTCAAGATTAACACTTAAATTAGGATATACATTTTGCGGCTTAGTTTCATTAGAAGAATCGTTAGAATTATTTTTTTCATCAGGTGTAGTTTCAGAAAGCACAAAGGAAGAATCATCATTAGAATCATCAGCCATTAAATCAGAAAAAAGCTTCTTAAAAAAATTCATAAAATGTTCCTCCAATACATATTTGTACCTATTTTGGCTAAATTTTGAAAAAATATACATGTAAAGTAATTAGAATAAAAAAATTTTAAAAGAATATATATATAAGTATGATAAAAGTAGTAAGAGCAAAAGATTTAATTAAATATTTAATAAAAGCGATAATTCCAATAATGATAATATTAGTAATATTAAAAATACTATTAAATCAAACCAGTGAATTGGCAAAAACCTCAAAGAGTAATTATGCTTTTTTGTCATGTATTGATGATGTAAGTGAAATAATAAAATTTATAAATAAAGGAAAAGAAGAAAAAACAACATCAATGAAGAAAATGATAATTTCAGAAATGAGAATAACAGATAGTGTAGTAAACGAACAAGATGTTGTAGCCGAAAATAAATCAGAAGAACAAATTGAAGAAACAAATAATACAAAGCAGAATGTTACAGAGCAAGAAGTAGAACACGCACAAACAGGAGTAAAAACAGAGGTAATAGTTGGAGCAAGTCAAAAGGCTACAAGAGAATATGAGGGAGTAAAAATAAACAGCACACTAGATATGGAACTAACAGATGATTTATTAAAATATGATATAAGTATAAACAAGAGCAAAGCTGTAATATACCATACACATACATGCGAAAGTTATACACCAACAGAAAAATACGCATATACAGCAAGCGGAAATTATAGAACTCTGGATTTAAATTATTCTGTTGTAAGAGTAGGAGATGAATTAACAAGGCAGTTAGAATCTTATGGTACAAGTGTAATACATGATAAAACAGTACACGATTATCCATCTTATAATGGATCATATTCTAGGTCACTTCAATCAGCAAATAAGGATTTACAAGAATGCGGAGGAGCTGATATCGTAATTGATTTACATAGAGATGCAGTAGCAGATGCATCATTTGGACCAAAAGTAAAAATAGGAGACGAATGCGTATCACAGCTAATGTTTGTAATAGGCACACGTGTAAATGGAAATGAGTATGATGGTTGGAAACAAAACCTAAAATATGCTGTAGCAGTTGTAAAAAAAGCAAATGAACTCTATCCAGGTTTATTTAGACCGATAATGTTAAGGCGTTCGTCATATAATCAACATGTATCAAAAGCAGGCTGCATAATAGAAGTCGGAGCAACAGGAAATACGTTAGAAGAAAGTATGGGAGCTATGAAATATTTAGCAAAAGTAATGAATGAAATTGACTAGTAAAAATTAAAATAAATTTTATAGATTAGTTGAAAATTGACTTTCGTTTTGATATGATATAATCGATATTATTATACGAAAGGTAAAAAAATGAAAATACAAAATTATTCTGTAATATTTATAGTTATTATCATGCCAATAGCATTGATATTATCAATATATACTGGAAACTTAATAGATGTAGCAAATAAGCAATCACAATATGATGCCTTGCTATTAGGGGCAACTTATGATGCTGTAAGAGCTTATCAGATGAATACATTAAACAACAGCTATGATTCAGAGTCGAATTCAAAAGTAAGAGACATAAATGCGTCAATAAACTCTTTCTTTAACAGTTTAGCAGCAGGAATGTCACAAAGTGGATTAACAAAAAATGAACTTACAGATTATGTTCCAGCAATGCTATACACATTATATGATGGATATTATGTATATGGTGTATACAACAATGTAGCATCGACTAAAAATGGAATAAGCTATGATACAACAGGAACATCAAGAAATAATCAATATGGATTAAAACCATATGTATATTATTCATGTGAATATGCAAGTTCAACTGCAGGTTATGATTTAATTGTAAATTATACTTTGGATAACTATATCACTGTAACAGGAACATACACAGTAGGTGGAGTAAAGAAAAACATTGCAATGTCAGGTTATTACATTAACACTGATAGAATAAAACTTAAAAACCAAAGTGCAGGAGAAAGCGCAAGTTTCGATGACAAAATTGTAACTATTGATGCTGGGACAAGCCAAGAAATTACAATAAAACCAGAGCAATTAGGAGAATATCTAATTGCATATGATCAAAAAAGAGAAAGTGGATCAACAGGAGCATATAAAAATAATTTAGCCAATAATAGTGAAACAGCACAATATTATCAATACATTACATATAACAATGTAAAATATTACCTAGATTCATACCATGTAGGAACTCAAAAAACACTAGATGGAAATGTAAATACAAGTTTCAATATGACTTATGATAACATTCCAATATTCTACTTAGACAAAGGTCAAAGAATATACATAAATGACAGTACATTATCAGAAATAAAGAGTTTCCTAGGGGTAGTAGATGATAATAGACTATTTAGTGGAGAACAATATAAAGATGTAAATGCATATCAATATTATGCACGAGCATATACTTTTTCATCACCAGGAGAAGATGGAGTTTATGATGCTTTATCACAAATAAATTTAGCAAACAATGTAGTAAAAACAGATACGTATAATACAACATATAATATCGAAACAAATTCGAATCAAAAAATTGAAACACATACAAAGAATGATTACAAAACAAAAAAAGTATTTGATTATAAAGAAAATGGAAATGATCCAGACTTAGAAACATCATCATTTAACCAACATAGAATGGATGTAATAATAAGTTCAATCGAATCAAGTTTAGTATCAATAATTGCAAGCTTCAATAGCTATACAGGCGGAACTTATGAATATTTAATGCCTACATTTAGTGAAACCGAATGGGAAAGAATATGCAGCAACATTACAGTAGTATCATTTTTACAAGGATTAACTGTAGGAAATTATAAATATTATAACAATTACTCAATAGTAGCAAATACAAAAGTAAAAGATTATATATCAAAAGAATCAATATATGTTCAAAAAAGTGGAAAAGATACAGCAAATACTGACTACCATAATCCACGATGCGAAACATATAATACAGAATCAAGAAATGCTGGAAGCCAGACGATTGTAGGATATAGAAATATAGATTATGACAGAAAATCATGCGTAGTACCATCATCAACAGGAAATACAAATGATAGTAAAGAATATTGGTACTACTTACAAAATACAACAGGAGCGTATGAATGTGTTGTAAATCAAAATGGAAACACATACACAACAGATGAACTATTTAGAGGAACAACAGAAGATAATAAAGCAACAACAGCAAATTCTGAAATACGAAGAGCATATATAACAGCACTTGCTCGTGAAAGAGGAAGTTCATATAAAACTTATGGATATTTGAATAAAGAATTACAAAGAAAAGAAGTATTAGCACCAGGACAATCAGCCTACACAGTTAGATATTTTTACAAGAGTTATGATGAAAGCAAGACATTTGCACAAAATAAAGCTAGCAACAATTATGCTGAGCAAGGGAGAAGCGGAGGAATAACTAATACAGGAACAATAATGGGAACACTACCTATTAGCACAGAACCTGCAAATGATGGATACTATTTTGAAAAAATTCAAGTAGTTGATAGAGATGGAAATGTAGTAGAAGAAAAAACTAGAGCATCACAATTAACAACAGATTTAAAGGTTGATTCAAGAGATAACGAAATACGAATTTACTACAATATACAAAAAGAGAAAACATTAACATACAAGATTGAAAGATATGTATTTAACAAAGATACAAGCCAATTTGACAAAGCATCTAACGGAGACGTAACAGTTACTAAATCAAATGTATGGATAAATGCTTCAAATACAGTAGAAGTTAATTTACCAGGACAATATGGAAGTTATGGAGCTGCAAGCTTAGTTTATACAGATCCAACAGGATATGAAGAAGGAATAAAAACAATAGAAGCAAAACCCTCAAATGTATCAGGAAACGCTCCAGTAATTAAAGCATATTATGCAAGAAAAGATGAGTTATATAGTACTGCATATACAGTAAGGTATCATGCAAATGCAAATGGCACATCTGGAACAATGAATGACAGTTCGTTTAAGTTTTTTGAAAAAGCGACATTAATAGGAAATAGATTTTCAAAAATAGGATATAAATTTATAAATTGGAAAACAAATTCAGGAAAAACATATTCAGATAGAGAAGGAATAATAATTGGAAATGCAGATAATGCAGACTTAGTAAGAGAAGGAAACAAATATTATCTTGATTTATATGCACAATGGGATAAAATTTCATATCAAATATCATACCAAAGCAATGGGGCCACATCTGAAACAATGGAAAACAGCACACATTATTATGATACAGAATCAAAAATAAATAAAAATAAATATGTAAAAGAATATACTGTAACAATCAATCCAGGAATAGGAAGTACAAACTATTATAAGAATAGAGATGAAATTAGTGCATGGGGAAGTTCAGCAAGCGTATCTTATGATGAAGATACACAAGAATATAGTTTAACTATAATGAGAAATGCGGCAAAATATAGTGGAATGTATTACAATGGAAAAGATGCTGTACTAAAACCAGGGGAGACAGCTGTAATAAGTTATGATGTTTATCCAAAAAACTCATCAGCTGCTATGATATTAGAGATACATAACTCAATAGTTGGACAAACCAATGGAAATAGTAGAGTAGACCAAAGTGGAATAAATCCAGAATCGATTACAATACCAGCTAATACTTGGACAACAGTGTCATTTACATACACTAATAACAGCAAAAACGACATTTATGATTATAGTGTATTATCAATAGATAGCACTAATGGAGCAAATTTTGTAATAAAAAATCCACGATTTGAAATAACAAATTTTAAATCAGAGTTAGAAGCAACTGGTGGAAAAACACAATATGGATATGCAACAAGTACATTCTTAAATTGGAAAAATAATAACAAAATATATAAAGATGAGCAAAATGTATTAAATCTTACAACAACAGACAATGAAATATTAAGTTTTGAAGCTCAGTGGAAAGACTATGAACTTATACTACCTAAAGCATATAAAGAAGGATGCGAATTCATAGGATGGTTTGATCAAAACAACAACAAATATGCTCAAGGAGAAAAAATAACTATTACACAAGATATGAGATTTACAGCAAAATGGGATGATTCTATAGCACCAGAAACAGAATTAACTGTAACAGGAAGTACAACACATACCCTAACTGTAGAAGCATCAGCAACAGATTATGGAGCTGGAATGGAACCAACAATACATTATATATATTATATAAAGGAAAAAGGAGAAAATGACTCAAAATATGTTGAACATGATGCTGGTGCTAATGACACATATACATTTAAAAACTTAAAGAAAAATACTGAATATACAATGAAAGTCAGAGCAATAGCTGACCAAAATGGAAATGAGGGAACTGCTACAACTGACGGAACAACATTAAACTTAAGTGGAGAGATTATAGCAACAGGTGAAGGCTGGACAAAGAATGATAAAGATGAAGGAACATACACTGTAAAATTTGTTGCAACAGGTATAAGTGGAGAAGACATAAAAACATTATATATTGAAACTAGAAAAGATGGAGAAACAGAGTATAAAAAAAATGATGTAGTATATGAAATTGAACATAATCAAACCGCGTATGGTAGACTTACTGACGGAACAGATATATATGCAGAAGCACAACTTAAAGCTGTTGATAATAAAAACCCTAAAATAGAAATAAAAGATATAACAGCAACAGCAGATAAAACAAGCGCAATAACAGTAGAAATAAAGGCATCTGATGATGAAAGTGGATTAGGTGAAAATCCAATATTTACATACTTCTATAAAAAACACGGAGAAGCAGACTACAGATATAAGCAAGTAGGAACAGCGACAACAGAGAAAACTATGAAAATAGAAGGAACAGAGCCAAATAGTAAATATGATGTAAAAGTAGTTACACATGATCGTGCTGGAAACGAAGGAAGCACAGTAGAAACAATAGAAACAGGATACACATACAACATTATATTTGATGGAAACGGAGCTACATCAGGTACAGTAAAAAATATGTTAAATCTTGAACAAAGCAAAGAATATACATTAAATAAAAACGAATTTGAAAGAACTGGATATAACTTAATGCCAGATGGATTTGTATGGAAAATACGTAATAGCAATCCAGAAATTTTTATAAAAGATGAAGCAGAATTTAGAGACTTATTAGGAGAGAAAGGAACTATAACTCTAGAGGCAAGATGGATTGATAATATTCCACCTACAATAGAAAGCTTAACAAGATCTACAACAGACAAGGTATCAGATACAACAGGACTAGAATTAACAGGAGAGGCACAAGATTTAGGTACTGGAGTTGTTGGACAACAAATAAGCACAGATGGAAGCCTAAACGCAGATTCTGGAGGCTGGACAACTATAACAGCAACCAATGAAAAAGTAACATTTACAAAACAAGTATATGCAAATGCAACATATTATTACTATGTAAAAGATGGAGCTGGAAATGTCAGCAAAAAGTCGATTACAGTTGATAACATAAAACCAAAAGATATAGAATACGGTCCTAACAGCGATGCTGATGGAAAAAGATATTATGAATGGACTGCAACAGCAACAGGAAATTATGAGATTACATTGCAAGGAGCAGGCGGAGCACCAAACTACGTAAATACACAATGGGGAGACGGCAGTTGGGGCGGAATAGTCACATTAAAAGTATATGTAGAAGCCGGAGCAAAACTATACTTCGTTGTAGGAGATAAAGGAAACCAATTAAATTCTGCTTACTGGTGGGTACCAGCAAATGGAGGATACAACGGAGGCGGAAACGGAGGAAGATCTGTAACCGTTAGAAGAGGTGGACATGGAATATACTACAATTCTATGAAAGCCGGAAATGGCGGTGGCGGAGCCACAACAATGGCAAGTAGCCTTGCTGGTGGAAATGGACAACTATCAAGCTATGAAAATGCTTCTAATGCATCCAAGTACATATTAGGTGCAGCAGCAGGAGGCGGAGGTAACTCAGAAATAAATTCATACGTAAATACTAAAAAAAGGAATGGATATACAGTAAACGGAGGAGCATCTGGAGCCGGAAATTCTGGAATTTTTGGAAGAGGAACAAACGCAAAAGATTATTCTGGATATAGCTGGAGAGAATATACCGGAGCCGCAGATGATGTACCAAACTGTACAGAAGGAGCCGATGGAGGTGGATCTGGATGGTATGGTGGTTGGGCAAATACTTCAGAGCCAACACGTAATCAAGGACGTACAGACCAGTGTATATACACTAAGACCAGTGGCGAAGGTGGCTCAAATTACTCAGCTGGAGTTGGATCAACATTTACAACATCAACAGGAAAAACAGCTAGAATAATAAGTAGCTCACAAGGAGTAGATACAAGCAGAGGAAAATGGTCATCTGGACACGCAAAGATACACTATGCTGACTAATAAAAGAAACAAATAAATCAAAGTGAACCTCAATTATTAGACGAATTTGTTTGATAAGCAAGGTTCACTTTTTATAAGCAAATATTTAGTGATATTTAAATTAGAAGTAATCAAATATTATAAATAATTAAATAAAATAAATATTTTGATGGAATATAAGCAAAAAACGTTCAAAAAGCTTGATTTATTTGAAAAATATGATATAATATAAAAGCATTTTATGAGAATTTAAGAAAAAGGAAGGTTTTTAAAATGAGCTTAAAACAAGAAAAAACAGAAAATAAAAATGAATTAAAATTAACTTTTACAATTGAAGCAGCTAAATTTGATGAAGCTATAATGAATGTATTTAAACAAAGCGCAAAATACTTCAATATACCAGGATTCAGAAAAGGAAAAGCTCCATTCAAAATAGTAGAAAGATATTATGGAGATAGCATATTCTATGAAGATGCATTCAATGAATTAGTACCACCAATATATGATGAAGAAATAAAAACAAATAAAATAGACGCTGTAAGTAGACCACAAATAGATGTAGTTCAAATGGAAAAAGGGAAAGACCTTATATTTACAGCAATAGTTTCAACAAAACCAGAAGTTAAATTAGGAAAATATAAAGGAATTGAAATCAAAAAGCCAGAATACAAAGTTACAGCAGAAGATGTAGAACATGAATTAAATCACATGGCTGAACATAATTCAAGAATGGTAACTGTAGAAGATAGACCAGCTAAAGATCAAGATATGGTTACAATAGATTTCGAAGGATTTGTTGATGGAAAAGCATTTGAAGGTGGAAAAGCTGAAGGACATCAATTAACAATAGGAAGCAAAACATTTATTCCAGGATTTGAAGAACAATTAATCGGAATGAAAAATGGAGAAGAAAAAGATATACAAGTAAAATTCCCAGAAGAATATTTTTCAAAAGATTTAGCAGGAAAAGATGCAACATTCCATATAAAAATGCATGAAATAAAAGAAAAAGAACTTCCAAAAATAGACGATGAATTTGCTAAAGATGTTAGTGAATTTGATACATTAGCTGAATTAAAGAAAGACATCAAATCAAAACAAGAAAAAGACAACGAACATAGAGCAAAGCATGAAATGGAAGATGCAGCAATAGAAGCAGTATGCGAAAATACTAAAATAGATATTCCAGAAGGAATGATTGATATGGAAATCGATAACATGATTGACAACATCAGTCAAAGATTACAATATCAAGGAATTACATTAGATCAATATTTAAAAATGATGGGCAAGACAATGGATGACGTTAGAAAAGAATTCAAGACAGATGCTGAAAAGAATGTAAAATCTAAACTAGTATTAGACCAAATTGTTGCAGAAGAGAAGATTGAAGCAGATGCAAAATATGTAAAAGAAAAAATAGAAGAAATGGAAAAACAATACAACAAAAAAGTAGAAGAATTAGAAAGCAATGAAAACTTAAAGAGCTACTTAGAAGAAGAATCAAAAACAGAAGCTGCTATCAAATTCTTAATAGACAATGCAAAATTAACAAAATAATTTTATAAAAATGTTTACAAAAATAAAAAGTTGGGGATAATCTAATTGTCTTCAACTTTTTGATATACATAATACAATAATTGGTAAGGAAGTATATGAACATTATGTGAAAACTTAATAAATCTTTAATAAAAAGGTTGATATATTATAAAAAAAAATATATAATACAAAAGTATCGAAATGATAACAATGAATATATTATATAATAGATTTTACATATTATATATGAATATAAATAAGAGAAAGGAAGATAATATATGAACGAATTCAAGAATAGTTTAGTTCCTTATGTAATCGAACAATCAGCTAGAGGAGAAAGATCATATGATATATTCTCAAGATTATTAAAGGACAGAATAATATTTTTAAGTGAAGATGTAAATCAAACATCTGCAAGTTTAGTAATAGCTCAGCTATTATTTCTAGAGTCAGAAGATCCAGATAAGGAGATATCTCTATACATAAATTCACCAGGAGGATCTGTAACAGATGGATTAGGAATAATAGATACAATGAATTACATTAAATGTCCAGTAACAACTATATGTATAGGAATGGCAGCAAGTATGGGTGCTTTACTATTAACATCAGGAACAAAAGGAAAGAGATTTGCAACACCTAATGCTGAGATATTAATTCACCAACCATTAATAGGAGGCCAAGGTGGAGGAATTTCTGGACAAACAACAGAAATTAAAATTCAAGCTGAGCAAATGATAAAAACAAGAGAAAGAATAAATAAAATAATCAGTGAAACAACAGGAAAATCAATAGAACAAGTTGAAAGAGACACTGAAAGAGATCATTATTTAACAGCACAAGAAGCATTAGAATATGGTCTAATAGATGGAATAATGGACAAAAGAAAATAATAATCCAAACTAAAAGCTGTATATAATAGAATACAAAGGTAGTTTGGAGACGAAAAAATAAGGAGATAAATCAATAATGACAAAAGGCGAAAAAAATATAAAGTGTTCATTCTGTGGAAAATCTCAAGATAATGTGAAAAAGATAATCGCAGGACCAGGAGTATATATATGTGATGAATGTATTAAAGTATGTGAAAACATACTAGAAACAGACATCTATGAAGAAGATGATGACACATATACATTAGCAGAAGATAAACTTCCTACACCAGAAGAAATAAAAGCAATACTTGACGAATATGTAATAGGCCAAGATGATGCAAAAAAAACATTGTCAGTAGCAGTTTATAACCACTACAAAAGAATAAATAGTGAAGAAGAAATATCAGATGATAATGTTGAAATTCAAAAAAGCAATGTCTTATTATTAGGACCAACTGGATGTGGAAAAACATTTCTAGCACAAACACTAGCACGAATATTAAAAGTGCCATTTGCAATAGCAGATGCAACAACACTTACAGAAGCAGGTTATGTGGGTGAAGATGTTGAAAATATTTTGTTAAAATTAATTCAAGCAGCAGACTACAATGTAGAAAAAGCTGAAAAAGGAATTATATATATTGATGAAATAGATAAAATATCAAGAAAATCAGAAAACCCATCAATAACAAGAGATGTAAGTGGAGAAGGAGTACAACAGGCATTATTAAAAATTGTTGAAGGAACAGTAGCATCTGTACCACCACAAGGTGGAAGAAAGCATCCACATCAAGAATTTATACAGATAAATACATCTAATATATTATTTATCTGTGGAGGTGCTTTTGAAGGATTAGACAAAATAATAGGCGAAAGAATTGGAAAAAAATCAATGGGATTTGGCGCAAAAGTAGAAAGCGTAAAAGAAGTTGATAAATACAAGATATATGAAGATTTATTACCACAAGACTTATTGAAATTTGGACTAATTCCAGAATTTGTTGGACGTCTACCAATAATAGCAACATTAAGAGAACTTGACAAAGACGCACTTATAGATATAATGACAAAACCAAAGAATGCTTTAGTAAAACAATACAAGAAATTGTTAAGCATTGATGGTGTAGACCTTGAATTCACTCAGGAAGCATTAGAAACAATAGTAGATAAAGCTATTGAGAGAAAAACAGGAGCAAGAGGATTACGCTCAATAATGGAAGAAACCATGAGAGATGTAATGTATGAGATTCCATCAAATCCTAAGATTGCAAAATGCACTATAACAAAAGAAACAGTTTTAAAAAAGACTCAACCAGAAATTGTAATTGATGAAAAGAAAACAGAAAGAAAGCCTAAGAAAAAAATAAGAAGAGAAAAAAATGAAACCCAAGAAACAGCATAATTAATAAAACACCAAACACTGAGGCATTAGCTACCACAGTGTTTGGCGTTTTTATGTTATTTAGTTATCTGCACCCCAGATGGAATAACCACCAATATGAGGAGTGTTAGCATGTACTTTGCGATCAACCAGCTGAAGAACCATAGAAATAAAATGCATACGACCAGAATATCTTTTCTTATAAACTGAATACCTCCGATTAGACGGATGTGTGAGAATTGTAAGAATTGTAAAACAACGTAGTTTTAATACAACTATGACAAGTAAAATTATAATTTTTACAGTAATATACTCAGCAGCTCCTAACAATATAATATATGGCAGTGGCCATGCTAAAAGATACCGTGATATAAATAATGTAAGACCAGTACTAGTTGCAAGTTCAGAAACAATAGCTAATACATTATGCTTATGGAACACCAAAACAAGAGATAGAAGAATCTGAACTGCAGCAACGGCACATGCAATACTAAAAACAAATGTCATAATAAAATACCTCCACATAATAATGCCTAAGATAAATAAAAAAACGACAAAATTTATTATAACATATTTGCGTAAAAAATGCAAAAAAACTTGAAAAATCAACAATCTTGTGATAAAATATACACCAACCCTTGCCGAGAGCAGGTATGTATTTTTTTTCACATCATGGAGGTAATTTCCGATGGACAAAGATTTGATTAAACGTTGTAACAACAAAGTACTGCAGATGAGCAAAATAAACGAGCAGTATGAAGAATGCGAAGAAACTCTTAAAGCTAAAGCTGATCGACAGATGATTTTGAAACAGAAGGAGGCTTTTCTCAAATTGCTTGATGCACTGTTTTTGAGTGTATACAAGTCTAAGATTGAGGCAGCATATAGAGCGTTGGTCTGTGGCAGAGACGAAAAAGAAGCCGTGAAAAAGTTCTATGCAGAAACCAAAGATGTCAGGCATAAAATTGCCGATAATATGAGGTCAAACATCAAAGACTACGAGGAGTCGTGGAATAGGCTTGAAGAAGAAGTGAAAACGTTTGTGAACGCAAATGTTCCTTATACAGCAAAAGAAATCTTAAAAACAGAGTGGATCGTAGACATGTTTATGAAATATTTAGTCAATAAAGAGTATTAATACCCGCCGGGAGGCCAGCCTTTATATAAGGGCTGGTCTCCCGGCGGTTTATATTGATATTATAAATATAAAGTATAATCCATTTCTGGGAAAATAGGATCTTTTTCTTCAATACTTTCTAAAAATCGTAACTTATCATCACTTAAAACATCATCATGAATAAGTTCATCATCATTTTTTAGCCATAAATATAATTTTGTGAATCTACCAATATGGTCTTTAATTCTTTTTTTAGCATAATCAACCATAGTACCATTAGTAATAATAAATAACCAATCACTACTTTGTGCAAGAACAAGTTCACGAGCACATTGATTTAGGACTCTACGTTTTAAAGAATCAGCAGATTCATTAGGATACATAGACGCTAATTCACACATTCTATCACCTGCAGTATGCAAATGTCTATGAACATAATCATTTGATGGATTTAACCATACTTCACTATATCCTTTAGCTCCCCAACTTGAACGGCAAGGTGTTGAAACTTGCATTTTAGGGTATTTTTCAATATATTCACCAGGAGTAATTAGTGCGAAATTACATTGATCATAATACACTTTTTTAGCAAGAGTATATAACCAGTTAGGACCTTCATACCACCAATGACCATATAATTCAGCATCATAAGGACATACAACAATTGGTGGGTTATCAGTATGCTGAGATAAATAGTCAATCTGTTTACATCTACAATCAAAAAAATGTCCTGCTTGTTTTTCAACAGAGTCCTGAGCCCATTGTAAATCATAAATATCTTTATTCTCTGTTTTACCAGTAATTCTATGATAACGAATACCAGTAGAAACACGTACACCATTTGATGCAATATAAGGTTTAATATAATCATAAGGAGCATCATATCCTATATCACGGTAAAACTCTCTATAATTAAAATCACCAGGATAACCATTGATAGAACTCCATACTTGTCTTGAACTTTCTAAATCTCTACCAAAAGCAACAACGCCATTAGGAGAAACAATAGGTGCATAAGTTCCATAAAGTGGGGTAGGGTCAGCATATAAAATACCATGAGTTTCAACTAACACATATTGTACACCAAATTCTCTAAGATATTTATCAGCTTCTGGAACATATCCACATTCAGGAAGCCAGAATCCTTTGATAGGCTTATCAAAATATTTATTATATGTTTGAACACCAAGTGCAATTTGAGCTCTGACAGTCTTCTCATTTACATATAAGATAGGGAAATAACCATGAGTAGCACCGCATCCAATAATTTCAAGAACTCCCAAATCATTAAACTTTTTAAAACCACTAATTAAATTACATTTATAAATATCTCTAAAAACATGAAGGTCATTAGAATATCTATCATAATAATAATGAGATAATTTATTTATTCTAGGATTATCTTTAGTTCTAACAATTTCTTTTTCAGCAAGCTCAATATGTTTTTCAAGATATTTAATATATCGCTGTTGCAACATTTCATTATCTAACATATTAAGCAAAGGAGGTGTCAAAGACATAGTAAAACGAAAATCTACTTTCTCATCAACTAATTTCTGAAAATTTAGAAGAAGAGGTATATAAGTCTCAGATATAGCTTCGTAAAGCCATTGCTCTTCAAGATAATCTTCACTTTCTGGATGATGAACAAAAGGCAAGTGAGCATGAAGGACAAAACTAACATATCCTTTAACATTTTTTTTCATAATTATAAGTTCCTTTCTAATTTTTGCATACTTTATATAAAATAAAAAGGTTTTCTAATCATAATATAGAAAACCCTACATAACATTTGAAGTTGGATTTTGTGATGATGGATTTTTAAAATCAAATTTATCATCAAGTTCAGACAAATTATAGCTATTTTTATAGAAATCCTTTAAACTTTCTGCATATAATTCTTTCTTAAATATTTTAGCTGAAACATCTCCATTTTCAATATTTTTAAAATAAAGAACATCATTATCTTTATAAAATAGAACATGATCATTTGGATTTTCAATAATATTAGAATAAGCAATGTTCATATAATCACTAGTAATTGCCTCAGTTTTTTCAACTGGTCTACGACCAAGTTCAATAACATATTTACATTTTGAATCATTAACATGAATGTACCAATTGTTTGCAAAATCATTTATACTAATCTCATAAGTATAATTATCTGTTAAATTATGAACAACCAAAACAGGTCTTGTAATATAGAAAAAATTCTTGCCATATTCATTCTCAAACTTTTCTTTATCACTATCAGAAATATCCCAATAAACAAATAATGTATTAGGATTCTGTGCAAGAACTTTGACTACAGTTTCATTGTATCTATAAGGCAAATCATAATACTCTAGTATAGGAGTAGCTTCTTGCTCTTTTAATGACATATCCTTAATAGATGCATCAAACTTTACTGTTGCTTTTGAAGTTCTACGAGTAGATGTTCTTTTAGTTGCTGTAGATTTTTTTGCTGTAGACTTCTTAGAAGTAGAGTTTTTTGATGTGGTCTTCTTTGCAGTAGAAGTTTTAGACGCACTTTTTTTAGCTGTAGATGTAGATTTAGTAGCTCTTTTAGTTGCAGTTTTAGTAACTTTCTCGGTAGCTAGCTTAGAACTTGAACTTACTTTAGTGCTAGTTTTTGCTTTAGCACGCGTAGAAGTCTTAGAAGTACTACTTTTTGCTGACGATTTAGTCTTAGCAGCAGGCTTAACTTTTTTTACATCATTTTCTATATTTAATTTTTCATCTTGAGCTTTACGAGCCATGATTTTCCTCCTTAGTAAAATGTATAAACTACTCACAATATAATATACCAAGAAAATTTTTTTTACAATAGTAAAATGAAAAAAAGTTATACAAAAATGTTTGAAAAAATTCGTATAATATATTTACATTTGTCGAAATTATGTATAAAATATAAACAATAATGTAAAATAACATGCAGATTCTGTATATAATAAACAAAAAAATAAACATGCTATAATTACTAAAGAAAATTAACTTGAAAGGGGCATAAGATAATGAAGATTTTAATGCTATCATGGGAATATCCACCAAGAATAGTAGGAGGAATATCAAGAGTAGTACACGATCTATCACAAAGACTTATAAAAGATGGACATGAAGTAACAGTAGTAACATATAGAGATGGAAATGCACCATATTATGAAGACGATAAAGGAGTTAAAGTATATAGAGTTGACAACTACATGATACATCCTAATAACTTCATTGATTGGATAATGCAGTTAAACTTCAACATGATTGCAAAAGCATCAGAAATAATCAATAAAGAAGGAAAATTTGATGTAATACATGCACATGATTGGTTAGTTGCATATTCAGCAAAAGCTTTAAAAGAAGCATATAAAATACCAATAGTAACAACAATACACGCAACTGAAAATGGCAGAAATAGCGGAATACATAACGAAACACAAAGATACATAAATGATTCAGAATGGATGCTCACATACGAATCATCAGAAGTAATAGTAAACAGTAATTTCATGAAAAGTGATTTACAAAGACTATTTGGCTTACCATTTGAAAAAATAAACGTAATACCAAATGGAATTAATTTAAATAACTTTACAGGAGTTGAAAAAGACTATGACTTCAGAAGACAATTTGCATTAGACAATGAAAAAATAATTTTATATGTAGGAAGACTTGTTTATGAAAAAGGAATACAGAATCTAATTGGAGCAATGCCTAAAATACTAGACCACTATCATGATGCAAAACTTGTAATCTGTGGTAGAGGCGGAATGATGGACGAACTAAAGCAAGAAGTAAGAAACCTAGGAATAGACAATAAAGTATACTTTGCTGGATACTGTGATTCAAAAAAAGTACAGAAAATGTATAAATGTGCTGATGTAGCAGTATTTCCAAGTACGTATGAACCATTTGGAATAGTTGCCCTAGAAGCAATGCTAGCAGGAATTCCAACTGTAGTATCAGATGTAGGAGGACTAAACGAAATAGTTGACCATGGTGTAAATGGAATGAAGAGCTATGCTGGAAATTCAAATTCAATAGCAGATTCAGTATTATCACTATTATTTGATCCAAAACTATGTGATACAGTTTCAAAAAACGCAGTAAAAAAAGTAAAAGAACTATACAACTGGAACAAAATTGCACAAGATACACATTATGTATATGAACGAGCAATAACACAAACAGAAGCAAAGAAAGAAGCTGAAATGATTGAACAAGAGAAAGCAAACAAAACAGAAAAAGCAAGAAATACACAAAAGGAAATAACAAACTTACTTACATTTAGAAAACGTAATGCGTATGCATAAGAAAGCAAAGAATAAATCTTAATTAAAAGGAGATAATATAATGAACGTTTATGAAACAGCTGAAAAACTTGCAAAAGAAATACAGAACTTAGATATTTATAAAACAATAAATGAAACTAGAGAAACATTAAAAAAAAATCCAGAAACCAAACCACTTCTTGATAGATTCGAAAAATTAAAAGTAATAATACAAGATTATGAAAACAAAAAAAGAAGTAATCAGCTGATAGACTTAAATGATCAAAAAGAAAGAGTTCAAGAAATGTATGATTTATTAACTGAGTACCCAGAAATAAAAGAATTTTTCGATTATGAAGTAGAACTTAGTGAAATCATAACAAACATTAATAATATTATTGGAGAAGTAATAAAAGATGTTATATAACAAAAGAACTAGTGAACGAGGAGTCACTTTAACTGTACTTGTTGTGACAATATCGATAATGCTAATTTTAGTTGGAATAGTATTTCAAGGGACACTAAAAGGAGGTTTACTTCAAAAGAAGGAAGACATCAAACAAGATACACAGAACATGATTGAAAATACAGAAGAGAAAATGAATTCTCTATCAAACCAGTGGCCGGATGTAATAGGAGATACAGGAACAACAAATCAGTTATATACAACAATTGTTGACTATTATATGCAGGGAAAAATACACACAGGAGATTATGTAAGCTATACTCCTAAAAGTGGAGCAACAATTAGTGAGGCAACTGAGCAGAAATTAATAGCCTGCAATTATAATAATACGGATCAAACATATAATAAACAGATTACACAAGATACCACATTAAAATGGAGAGTATTAGATGTAAAAGACGGATATGTTAGATTAATATCAAATAAAATAACAAATAGTCAAATAATGATATATAGAATGAATGGCTATAATAATGCTGTAAATACACTAAATAATGTATGTAAAGACTTATATAGTGGAAACTTAGGAACAGCACAGTCTGTAGACATTGAAGATCTAGAAATGCACTTAAAGAGTTCATATCTTAGCTCAAGAAAAGGAACATACAATGTTGGAGTAGAAAAATCATATTCGGATTCATCATACACCTATTATCCAAGCATATCACTTAAAGAAAAAACAATGACAATAGATGGAAATACCGGAAAGCTAGGTATAAGTGAGCAAGGTGATGGAGAAACTATAATTGATACAGTAGATAATGGAAAAGCAGGAGCATTACCAACAAATCGTGCAACAATTATGTATGCAACACAAACTAGTTGGAATGGAACACCAGCAGTATCAGATTTTGAGGATTATAATTCAGGCACAGGAATAAGCTTGTTCAGGGACTTGTTCTTCAATTACAAAAAATCAACAAGTGCTGCAAATTCAACATCGTATTATTTTGCTTCAAGAGGAACAAATCTAAACGCACAATCAGTATCATATCAAATATTTGCAATGAATAAAGGAGTATATAATCAAAATTGTACTTCAAGTGATGGACAAATATCAGGAGGGAACGCATTTGGAATGCTACCTGTAGTTACACTAAAATCAAATTTAACATTACAAGCAAGTAACAGTGCAGATGGAAGTGAAGCAAATCCATGGGTATTAGTGGAATTTTAGAACAAAAGAATAAAACACATAGGAGGAAATAGATTGATGAAGGTAAATGTTACATGGTCAGTAGACGACAATGCAGAGCAAGCTGGAAAAGCATGTGCAAAAAAAGCAGTATTAGACCTAGTACAAACCAAGATTGCAATCATATTTAATTCATCTAAATATAACTGTAAAGAATTATTAAAAGGGGCTAAGTCTATATTAGGGACAGCCCCTATTATTGGTTGCACAACTTATGGAGGAATTATAACTCAGGAAGGATATATAACTTCTAAAAATGGTGATTTCGCTGGAATGCTAGCTATTGGAGACAAAGAAACAGATGTATATACGGCAGGCTCAAATAAATTAATAACAGCAAGAAAAACAGGCCAAGAAGTAGCATTACAAGCTTTGCAAAAGTCAGGAAAAAATAGAAAACCAGATTACTATATGCTAATTGCATCATCAGAAGAAGAAAAAGAATATGCCAAAGGAATACGCGATATAATTGGAGATGTACCATGTTTCGGAGGAGGAATAACCGGCAAAGATACATCTAATATGATATATACAGAAGATGCGGAATTTAGCAAAGGCGTTGCAGTAGCATTCTTCTATACGTCACAAAGAATAGAAAACATAATAAATAGCAGTTATCATGAAACGGTACATTCAGGCATAATAACAAAAGCAACAGAAACTAGACAAATAGATGAGATAAATGGAAATCAAGCAATACAAGTATTTCGCGAATGGACCAGTTATAAAGAAAATAATGACATATTAGAAAATGCAATACTCAATAATCTGGCGATAAAAGACAGTCTAAATGATAATACAATAATAAAGCCAATAACTAATATATACAACAATAGTATAATTGTTGGTAGTGATATAAGTGAAAATTCAGCAATAATACAGGTGCAAACAACTAAACAAGAGCTTATTGATGCACCAGCAGAAACAATTTACAAAATAAAGAATGGATTAAAGCCAATTGACGAAAGTCCAGTAGCATATTTAAATGTATATTCATCAGCATTGATTGATAAAATAAATATAAATGAAATAGCCAAAAGAATAAAAACAGAAACAGAAGATACTCCATTTTTAATGGCATTTACAGATAGTGAATATGGAAAAGGAAATTATACAGGAAACGTATTTGGAGGAGTTATGATATCAAGCACAGCAATCTGTAATAAAAAATAAATTTAAGGAGGAAAATATGGATATTGAAAAATTCGTATTAAATGAAACATCATATTTTGGTGAAGGAGCAAGAAAAGTTTTACCAGAGGAAATTAAGAAAAGAGGATTTAGCAAAGTTTTAGTAGTAACTGATGAATCTTTGTATAAAGCAGGAGTTAGCTCAAAAATAACTGATCTATTAGATGCAAATGAAATAAAATATACATTATATCATGATGTAAAACCAAACCCACCAATAGAAAATGTATTAGCTGGAGTACAAATGTGTACTGAATTTGGAGCTGATTTAATTGTAGCAGTTGGCGGTGGATCAAGCATTGATACAGCAAAAGGAATAAGCATAATAATGACAAATCCAGATAGAAAAGATGTAGTTTCATTAAATGGCTTATCTAATACAAAAAATAAAGGATTACCAATAATAGCATTACCAACAACAGCAGGAACAGCGGCAGAAGTTACAATCAATTATGTAATAACAGATACTGAAAGAGAAGTAAAAATGGTATGTGTAGATGAACATGACATTCCAATTATGGCAATAGTAGATACAGAATTAATGGCATCAATGCCAAAATCAGTTGCTTCTTCAACTGGAATGGATGCATTAACACACGCAATTGAAGGATATATTACAAAATCAAAAAATATAATGTCACAAATGTTTTCAATGAAAGCAATACAATTAATTTATGACAATCTAGCAAAAGCAGTAAATGATAAAGACCAAGACGCAATAAACAAAGTTGGATTAGGGCAATATATTGCAGGAATGGCATTTTCAAATGTAGGATTAGGAATAGTACATTCAATGGCACATCAATTAGGTGCAGTTTATGATACGCCACACGGACTTGCAAATGCTATACTTCTACCAACAGTAATGGAATTCAATGGAGAAGTAGTATATGAAGACTTTAGAGAGATATTAACACAAGCATTCCATATTGATGCAACAATTTTCACAAAAGAAGAAGTTATAAAAACTTTCTGCGAATGTATAAGGAAATTATCTCGCGAGGTAGGTATAACACAATCAGTAAAAGATGTCGGAGCAAGAAAAGAAGACATACCAATGCTTGCTGATAAAGCAATGAATGATCCATGTAAACCAGGCAATCCACGTGAAGTTACAAAAGAAGATTTTATGGAATTATACGAAAAAGCATGGTAAGATAGGGTGATCTTATCACAAGTTATTCATAAAAAGTATGGTAAGATGTTGACATAAAAATACAATAAGAGTATAATATAAATTACGTCTATGACGAATTTTGAATAAAAGGTGAAAAAAATGAAAAAGATTATTTGGAAGTCTCCGCTAAAAAAAGAGGAATGCCATAAGCCTATTCAAGGCTATAAGCGGAATTTAAGTGAGGCTATTCAGAAATGTCCGGAATACATCAGCACTTTGATCGATGAATTTTACAACCTCAACGAAGCGTTTAAACGCTTGGAGCTTGCTATCAAGAATGTATGCAAGGAAACAGGAATGAGTCCCGAAGAGGTAACAAAACTCCTCGAACACAAAGAAGAAGTTGAAGAAGCGTTGCCGAAAGAGTACGGAGGAAAGTGGAAAAAATCTGCATAAAATTTCATCTATAATTTAGGGGACTGACTCCTAAACCAACAACCGCTATGGTGTAACAATCGCCATGGCGGTTGTTGGTTATTATATAGTATACGTAACTTGCAATGAGTTACATAATATGTTATAATAAGAACAGACTCAGATAGAGTTTGCAGGACATTGAAAAAATGAATATTGGAGGATTTTATTATGCAATTAGTAATGACAAACTTTGGCTCTGTTAACCCGGAATGCTTTGGTACTGGCAAAGGAGAAGCTCCTCAAGAAGTGAAAATCAACATGATCGATCTGATGAAAAGGATTGTGAAAGCATTTGATCTCAAAGATGCTGTCGATGTAGCATTTAGTGAGTGTTTCGAAAACAAGTGGGTAGGAAAAGAAAATTTCCTGTATTCTGCGATTCAAGAAGGAATGGTCATCAGAAAGAGACAAGAAAAAAGCTTCATTGATTTCTATGAAATGCAACAGTTTCTAAAAGACCAAATTGAAAAAGAGAATGCAACTGTATTAGAAGAACTATTTGGATCTTGGATTCCTGTTATTCTTATTGCAATGAAATATTATTACTTTATTTATGATGCAAGCGAACAGGAGCGGGTGTCTACAAGAGCAGCAATGAGAAAAATTGATGAATCTACGTTTACCGAAAAATACAACGAAGATGATCCTTATTCCGTGGGAGAAAGAAACTTTCATGGCATGATGCGGCGAATCTTTGATGAGGAAGTAGATTTCATTAAAGCATTGTGCAAAGCCGAAAGTCACTGCTATGAAATTAGCATGGCTAAACTGTATTTGTATGTTGAGTTACATGTCAAAAAAGTAGAAAGACTGCTTGCCAAGACTCAAAAAACGCAAGAAATTAGTGAAATTGCTGGAAGTTCGGCACTTGTTGCCAAGGAAAAAGAAGTGAACGTGCAACTCGAAGAGAAAAAAGAGGTACAACCTAAAGGCCCAAGCTTGGAAGAATGTGAAGCAATGCTGAAACAGGCAAGGGAAAAAGGCTCGATTGACGAAACCTTGGGTGCACTTAAACTGTGCCAAGATGGGATGTCTCATGAAGAGTGTGAGAGACAGTTCAGAATGGAAGAATGGGCTAAGGCAGAAGAAAGGTTGAAGCAAGCCAAAAAAGCTTACGAAGATGCTCAATCCAGCGTGAAAGAAGCAGAAGACACTATCAAAGCATGGAAAGACATGCTACAAGCAACCAAAAAGCAGGCTCAAGACTTGCTGAATGAGAAAGTAGGTGAAAGTACTTAAAGTAAATTCCTTCAAGTAAAAGCAGAAGCCTGCCGGTCATAATTGATCGGCAGGCTTCTGCTTTTTATATTAGATTATAATTAAAATTCACAATTCTTTGGAGTACGTGGATAAGGAATAACATCACGAATATTTTGCATACCTGTAACATACATCATCATTCTTTCAAATCCAAGACCAAATCCAGAATGAGGAACACTTCCATATTTACGTAAGTCAAGATACCACCAATAATCTTTTTCGTCAAGATTTAATTCCTTCATACGAGTTGTTAGCTTTGTAATATCTTCTTCTCTTTGACTACCACCAATAAGTTCACCAATACCAGGAACAAGAAGATCAGAAGCAGCAACCGTTTTTCCATCAGGATTTTGCTTCATATAGAAAGCTTTAATTTCTTTTGGATAATCAGTAACAAATACAGGTCGTCCAAAAACTTTTTCACTTAAAAATCTTTCATGTTCTGTTTGAATATCAACACCCCAAGAAACTTTATACTCAAATTCATCATTATGCTTTTCTAATTCTTTAATAGCATCAGTATAGGAAATTCTTCCAAATGGTTCATTTAGAGTTGTTTCAAGTTTATCAATTAAACCAGGAGCTATGAATTTGTCGAAAAAGTTAATTTCCTCAGGAGCATTTTCCATAACATAATTAATAATATATTTAATCATTGCTTCAGCAGTATCAAGATAATCAGTCAAATCAGCAAAAGCCATTTCAGGTTCGATCATCCAGAATTCAGCTGCATGTTTTACCGTATTAGAATTTTCAGCTCTAAATGTAGGGCCAAAAGTATAGATATTTCTAAAAGCTTCGGCATAAGTTTCACCTTCAAGTTGACCACTAACAGTCAAGTGAGCATTCTTGCCAAAGAAATCTTTAGAAAAGTCAACATTTCCATCTTTATCTTTAGGAACGTTAGCTAAGTCAAAAGAAGAAACATGAAACATTTCTCCAGCACCCTCACAGTCACTACCAGTTATAAGAGGAGTATGAACATAAACAAATCCTCTTTCTTGGAAAAACTTATGAATGGCATAAGAAAGTAAACTACGAACTCTGAAAACAGCACTAAAAGTATTTGTTCTAGGACGTAAATGAGCAATAGTTCTTAAAAATTCAAAACTTGTGCTTTTCTTTTGAATAGGGTAGTCCTTATCAGATAATTTATATATTTCAACACTTTTTGCATGAATCTCAAAAGGTTGCTTAGCATTATCATTTTTTACAACAGTACCATTAACTACAATAGAAGAGCTAATAGTTAATTTGCATACATCATTAAAATTAGCCAATTTATCATCAAAAACAATTTGAACATTATTAAAGAAGGTTCCATCATTCATTTCAATAAATCCAAAAGCTTTAGAATTACGGACAGTTCTAACCCATCCAGCAACTTGGACATCTTTTTCTAAATATTTTTCTGTATCTCTGTACAAATCTTTAACTAAAGTACAATCCATAAAAATCCCTCTTTTCCTAAAATTATATGTTACCAATTATACAACAAAATAAAGCAATTCACAATAAGCAAAAAGAAAAAAAGTGGAATTACAACCACTTTTTTTCAAATATAATCTTAATTTAACATATCAGATAATGAATTTGTATTGCTGATAGTATTACGAGCACTAGTAACTTCATTAACTGGAGTATTAGATAATATATCAGATACATCATTAGAAATTACTGTATCATTTGAGATTGTATTATCATCTGCTTCTTCATCAGAAGATTCTGTTGAAATATTTGTTAACATATTTACAATTTCAATATTAGTAGCATAGTCGATAGACGTATCATTTGTTTCTAAAGTGAATTGGAATAGTATATCATCTTCAGGAATGAGAATTATATAATATCTAGTTAAAGTATTATTAGATGCAACATCTATATATGCATAATAATTTTTTACACCAAGTACGAAATTACTTGTACCAACATCAACTGTCAAATTCATTGAAGCAGCTTGAGCTTGAAGAGAAGACATTAAAGTACTTAATAAGCTTGATCTTCCAGCAGGAGTAGTAGAATCAACATTAAATGAAGACTTTAAATCAGGAATAGACTGTCCTGAATATGTTAATTTATAATCACCTTTTGTTAAACTACTATCAGATTGATTAAAGAACCATGTTAATGAATCATAATCAATAGTATATTGATTTAAAAATGTGTAACTTTTCATATCAGTATTATCTTCAATAATTGAATTATCAGATATAATGTTGCTTGGAGTATTAATATTACCAGAAATATTTTTGAAAATATTAAATAAACCTGTTGCAAGTAATGTTAATACTAAAGAAGAGATTATTGGAACAACAATGCAACATAATATAACAGCTAGAGGGGAAGTACCACCTTTAGATGAAGCTGTTTGCACTAATTGTGAATTATCTGTAATAGTTTGCTTATATTTATTAAGTTTTCCACGTACAAAATTTCTATACATAGGATAAAAACCAAATCCATATACTAATAACAATACAATATTTATAACTGGCAACAAAGCCATTAAACCAGCTCCAACTTTAACTGATAAGAATAACATTAAAAATGTAAGAATTGAACTAAACATTATTAACAATATACCAGTTAAATACATCTTTCTGTATAGGAAATAGATTCCTCCGAAAATAGCAGCAGGCCAATTAAATTTCTTTGAATGAGCCTTTTCATATAAATTACCCATCCATGCTTTTACAAATTCCATAGTATAATCACTACCATTAAAAGAATAGTCTTGTGAAGGTTGTGTATTATAAGAATCGATATTGTTTGAAAATGAACCATTTTGCTGATAATTGTTCATTCCATCATCAGTTGGTAAGCCTTGACTCAATATTGGATTTCTAATTTGTCCTTGATTTTGCACAAATTGTTGTTGCATATTTTTGTAAGCAGGATCATAAGAAGTAGCATTTCCTTGAATAGGCTCTTGAGGCATTTGATTTTCTTGAACAGGCTCCTGAGGTATATAATTTTCTTGCATAGGCTCTGTCTGAGCTTGATTATTTGAAGCATCTACATGATTGAATTGATTGTTCTGCATTTGAGCTGATTGCTCTGGAACAGCAGAACTTTCATTAGATAAATCAAATGGTGAAAAAGTACCATTATCATTTTCAACAGTTGTATTAGGATTCTGTGCATAATTTAAATCCTGTGAATTATCAGAAGTTTGAACAGTATTCTGATTATTTTCTGCCTCTGGATAAGTAGAATTATATAAGCTATATGGATTAAATTCACTAGAATTTTGATAAGGATTTTGTGGCATTGAATTAGAATCAGCCATTCCATAAGGATTAAAAGATGAACCATCTTGATTATTCATATATGGATTAACTGGACCAAATCCAGAATTTGCACTATAAGGATCCTGAGAATTATTTGGATAGTAACCTGCTTGATTGTTTTGATTATTTTCATTATTATTTAAATCGTCCATAAAAGTCTCCTTAAAAAAGATTTAGGTTTATTAAAACCTATAAATTTACAATTAACACCAATATTATAAGCTAAAAAGAGATAATATACAAGAAATAAATTAAAAAAATTAAAAATGTAAAGAAAATGTAAAAAAAGCCAGGCACAGTTGTGCACCCGGCTTTTGACGTGGCATATTAATCTTTGATTAGCTTTCTGGCCGCATAAAATCCAGCGGGATTCCACGATGAAAGGACATCAGTGATAGAGCAGGCATTTTCTCTATGAGCCATAAGCTCAGAAACGAAAATGCTCCTCGCATTGGTAGCTTCCAAGCTTGTAAGCTCAGATGGAAACTGAACAGTCTCATTCATGATTTGGCATACCTCCATTAGGCTTGAGTAGAAGATTCTATAGCCTCTACATAGTTCTGTACGATATAGATAGTATCTCCGATTTCAGTCGCAAGAAATGCGACACCTCCTTTTTCTTTATTAACAAAAAATGCGAATAACTTTATTATAATACAATTATGTAAATTAGTCAATATTTTATGTAAAACAAGAAAAACATGTATTGAAAAGAAAAATAAACTATAATATAATAAAACAAAATAAAAAGAAAGAGATAGGAAAATGACTGATTTAAATAAAGAAATACAATATGTAAAAGGAGTAGGTCCTGCTAGAGCGAAAAGTCTTAACAAACTTGGAATATATACATTAGGAGACTTAATAACATATTATCCAAGAGACTATGAAGATAGAAGCATAATAAAAAAAATAGATGAAGTAAAAGATGGAGAAAAATGCACAATAGAAGCTAGTGCGGTGACAACTGTAAACTTAAGAATGCTAGGCCGAACAAGAAGTATCGAAAAAGTAATAGTTAGAGATGATACAGACTCATGTATGCTAACATGGTTTAATCAACCGTATGTAAAGCAACAAATAAAAATGGATAATACTTATAGATTTTACGGGAAAATGACAGTAAGAGGTGGAACACATGAAATGAGTTCACCAGTATTTGATACATTAGACAAAAACAATAATACAAGTAAAATAATTCCAGTATATCCATTAATTCATGAGGTAAAACCAAGCACGATAAGAAAAGTAATACAAAATGGACTTGAATTAGCAGGCAAACTAGAAGAAACCATGCCTGAATATTTAGTAAATAGATATAATTTAATGAGCTATGATGAAGCAACTAAACAGATTCACTTTCCAAAAGACTTTAATTACTTTAGAAGAGCAAGAAAAAGGCTAGTATTTGATGAATTACTTACAATGCAATTAGGACTTCTAAAACTAAGAGGAGAAAACGATAAAGAAACAAAAGGAATAAAATATGACGAAAATGTTCATATGTCTGATGTTATAAATTCATTACCATTTAAGCTAACAAAGGCTCAGCTAAGAGTGCTAGAAGATATAAATAGTGATATGGAAAAAGATAAGCCAATGAATAGATTATTGCAAGGAGATGTAGGATCAGGAAAGACCATAGTAGCAATGATTTCAGCATATAAAGCAGTAAAAAGTGGATATCAGGCAGCAATTTTAGCTCCAACAATGATATTAGCTAATCAGCATTTAATAAATTTTGAAAAAATCTTAGGGCAATTTGGAATAAAATGTGTTGGTCTTGTTGGAGGTATGACTGCAAAGCAGAAAAGAGAAGCTTTAGCACAGATAGAAAGCGGAGAAGCAGATATAATAGTAGGAACTCATGCGATACTTGAGGAAAATGTAGTATTTCACAAACTAGGATTAGTAGTAACAGATGAGCAACACAGATTTGGAGTAAAACAAAGAAGTACAATAGTTGCCAAAGGAGAAAATCCAGATGTATTAGTAATGACAGCAACACCAATACCAAGAACACTTGCACTAATATTATATGGAGATCTAGACATATCAATAATTGACGAATTACCACCTAATAGGAAAAAGATACAAACATTTGCAGTATCAAAAAATTTAGAAGGAAGAGTAAACGGATTTATAAAAAAGGAGATAGACCAAGGCAGACAGTGCTATATTGTATGCCCATTAGTTGAAGAATCAGATGACCCAGAAGCACCCAAACTAGAATCAGCAACAGAGCTTGCAAAAAGATATCAAGAAGAAATATTTCCACAATATAAAGTAGAATGCTTGCATGGAAAAATGAAACCAAAAGAAAAAGATGATATTATGATGAGATTCAAGGATGGAGAAATTGATATATTAGTATCAACAACAGTAATAGAAGTAGGAGTTGATGTGCCTAATGCAAGCTTAATGGTTATAGAAAATGCAGAAAGATTTGGATTAGCTCAGTTACATCAATTAAGAGGAAGAGTTGGAAGAGGCGAATACGAATCATATTGTATATTAAAATGCAATGGCGGAAATGATCTTATCAGACAGAGAATGGACATAATGACTAAAACTGATAATGGATTTACAATAGCAGAAAAGGATCTTGAATTAAGAGGGTCAGGAGACTTCTTTGGAACAAAACAACATGGTTTGCCAGAATTTAAGATAGCCAATTTATTTCAGGACATGGAAGCTTTAAAAGAAGTGCAAGCACTTGCAATAGAGATAATAAACAAAGATCCAGAACTATTAAGTGAAGAAAATGCACGATTAAATAAATTAGTAAATCAAAAATTTATGGCAAGAGAAACAATTACAATATAGTAAAATTAACTGGTTCACAAAAAATTCACAAAATAAATTAGCAATCTCTATTGACAATTGCTAAAAATGGATATAATATATATGAAGTTAGCAATCAAATGACAAGAGTGCTAATAAATTCACATACATCGTAAAATACGAGGTGATAAGAATTGGAATTAGATGATAGAAAAAAACGTATCTTACAAGCAATAGTAAATGAATACATTGATACAATAGAGCCAGTAAGCTCAGGGAGTTTAATTGGTAAATATGGATTAGATTGTAGTAGTGCGACAGTAAGAAATGATATGGCTGAACTTGAAAAAGAAGGCTTTTTAGAGAAGACTCATACATCAAGTGGAAGAGTGCCATCAACTAAAGGATATCAACTTTATGTAGATAAACTTTTGAATGAAAAAGATTTAAGTCTTAATGAAATAAAATATATAAATTCAAGGTTAAAAAGTAGAATCGATGAAATGGAAGAGCTTACAAAGATAGCTACAAACACCATTTCAGAAGTTACACATTATACAACAGTATCAATAGAACCCAATGCTGCAAAGCAAAGAATACAAGAAATAAAATTTGTATTGCTTGGTAGTAGAATGCTAATGGCAGTAATATTAACTGAAACAGGCACAATTAAAGAAACAATCATAAAATTTAATAAAGATATTAATCAAGAACAAGTAGATACATTAAATATCATATTTAATAACAAACTAAAGGGAGAATATCTTTCAGAAATTAATATGCCAATGGAACAATATATAATGAATGAAATGGCATATAGAGTAGATGTAATAAAACCAATAGTTGACCAGATAAGTAAACTAATTAATGATGAATCAAAAGTATATTTAAAAGGTGCTAACCAAGTACTAGATAATCCAGAGTTCAGAAGCAATGATTTAGCAAAAAGATTTTTCGGATTACTTGATAGAAGGGACTTTATATCAGAGATACTAGATAATGATTCAGATTTTAACGTATATATAGGAAATGAAGAAAATGGACTAAAAGACTTTAGTATAGTTACTTTTAGAAATAAAGTAGCTGGAAAAGACTTAGGCACAATTGGAATAATTGGTCCGACAAGAATGGATTATTCAAAAGTAATATCAGTATTAAAATATATAAACAAAGAATTAAATAAAGGCATCGGAGATGGAAAAAACAATTAAAACATTTGGAAAGGAATGATGAACGTGGAAGAAAAAAAAGAAAATGCAAGTAATCAAAATGAAGAAAACTCAAATATGAAATTTGAGAAAAAGCCTGAAACAGTTGAAGAAAAATTACAAGCAAAAATAGAAGAACAAAAAGAAGAAATTGATGAAAAAGATGACAGAATTAAAAGACTAATGGCTGAGTTTGAAAACTTCAAAAAAAGAAGTGATAAAGAAAGATTAGGAATGTACAATAGTGTAATGGGAGATGTTGTAATGAAACTATTACCTGTACTAGACAATTTAGAAAAAGCAGTAGCAGCAGAATCAAAAGATGAACAATACAAAAATGGTATTGAAATGGTAGAAAAGCAATTTCAAGATGTACTAAAGGCAAATGGAGTAAAAGAAATAGAATCAATAGGCAAGCCATTTGATCCATCACTTCATGAAGCAGTAAGTCTTGTTGAAGATAGCAATTTAGGACCAAAGATAATCAAAGAAGAATATAGAAAAGGCTACACAATAGGAGAAAAAGTATTAAGACATTCATTAGTTGTAGTAGCAAATTAATTTAGTTTTTAATTTTTAAATTTTATATAGAAAGGCAATAATATAATAAATTAATATTATGCCTAATAAGGAGGATTTTTATCATGGGAAAAATTATAGGAATTGATTTAGGAACAACAAATTCATGCGTAGCAGTTATGGAAGGTGGAGAACCAGTTGTTATACCAAATTCAGAAGGAAATAGAACTACACCATCAGTTGTAGCGTTTTCAAAAGATGGAGAAAGATTAGTTGGACAAATAGCTAAAAGACAAGCTGTTACAAATCCAGAACATACAATCATGTCAATAAAGAGAAAAATGGGTACAGCAGAAAAAGTATCAATTGATGGAGATAAATTCTCACCACAAGAGATTTCTGCAATGATATTACAAAAATTAAAGGCAGATGCAGAAAGCTATTTAGGAAGCCCTGTAACACAAGCTGTTATAACAGTACCAGCATATTTTAATGACTCACAAAGACAAGCAACAAAAGATGCAGGAAAAATAGCAGGACTAGAAGTACTAAGAATAATAAACGAGCCAACAGCAGCAGCACTTGCTTTTGGAATGGATAAAGAAGATCAAGATCAGAAAATAATGGTATATGATTTAGGTGGTGGAACATTTGATGTTTCAATACTTGAAATCGGTGATGGAGTATTTGAGGTATTATCAACAAACGGAAATACACACTTAGGTGGAGATGATTTTGATAATAAAATAATTGATTATCTAGTATCAGAATTTAAGAAAACAAGTGGAATTGATTTATCATCAGATAAAATGGCAATGCAAAGACTAAAGGAAGCTGCTGAAAAAGCTAAGATAGAATTATCACAAATGCAACAAACACAAATAAACTTACCATTCATTACAGCAGATGCAACAGGACCAAAACACTTAGATATAACATTAACAAGAGCAAAATTTGAAGAATTAATACATGACTTAGTAGAATCAACAAGAATACCAGTAGAAAATGCACTTAAAGACGCAGGATTAACAGCAAATGATGTACACAAAGTATTATTAGTTGGTGGTTCAACAAGAGTTCCATGTGTACAAGAAATGGTTAAAAAGATTACAGGAAAAGAACCTGATAAAGGAATAAACCCAGATGAATGTGTTGCTATTGGTGCAGCTATCCAAGGTGGTGTATTATCAGGAGATGTAAAAGATTTAGTATTACTAGATGTAACACCATTATCACTAGGAATTGAAACTTATGGTGGAGTATTTACAAAATTAATTGAAAGAAACACAACAATACCAACAAAGAAATCACAAGTATTCTCAACAGCAGCAGATGGACAGACAAGCGTTGAAGTTCACGTATTACAAGGTGAAAGAGAGATGGCAGCTGATAACAAAACATTAGGAAGATTCCAATTAACAGGAATAGCACCAGCTCCACGTGGAGTTCCACAAATTGAAGTAACATTTGATATAGATGCAAATGGTATAGTACACGTATCAGCTAAAGATATGGCAACAGGAAATGAACAACAAGTATCAATTACAGCATCAACAAACTTAACAGATGAAGAAATTGACAAAGCTGTTAAAGATGCAGAAGCACATAGTGCAGAAGATAAGAAGAGAAAAGAAGAAATTGAAGCAAGAAATAACGCAGAAAGCTTAGTATATAACTGCCAAAAAACACTTGATGAATTAGGTGATAAAATCAGTGCAGAAGAAAAGAACAAAGCTAAGGCAGAAATAGACAAAGTAAACAAAGCATTAGAAGGAAAAGATGTAGATGAAATAAAGAAAGCAACAGATAGCTTAACACAAGTATTCTACTCAATTTCAGAAAAACTATATGCACAAAATGCTTCAAAAGCAGGAGCAAATGGTCAAAATGAAGCAAATAATTCTTCAACAACTGACAATGGAGCAACAGAAGCAAAAAGCGAAGAAGAAAATAAATAATTACTAATAGTTATAAAAATAAGACAAAAGAATATAAAATATAATAGATTCGCCCAATGGGAATGCCCGTTTACGGGCGAATCTATTAGTGTATATAAATCTTAAATAAAGGCAATTATTAAAAGAAGGAAATAAAAAATGGCAAAAGATTATTATGAAATATTAGGTGTTAGCAAGAATGCAACCGATGATGAAATAAAAAAAGCCTATAGACAGCAAGCAAAAAAATGGCACCCAGATGCCAATCCAGACAACAGAAAAGAAGCGGAAGAGAAGTTCAAAGAAATTGGTGAAGCATATTCTGTATTGTCAGATGCAAATAAAAGAAGAAATTATGATCAATTTGGCTCAGCAAATGGCCCACAATTTGGCGGAGCTGGTGGAAGCGGCTTCGGAGGATTTGGAGGATTCGGAAATGGCAGCTACACATATACAACAAGTGGTTTCGGCTTTGACGATGTTGTGGATGATTTTGTATCATCAATATTTGGAGGAGGAAGACGAGCATCAAGTGCCAGAAATGCAAATGCACCACAAAAAGGTCAAGATCTAAGATGCAGCATTGACATATCGTTTGAAGAATCATTTACAGGAGTTGAAAAAGAATTTAATATAAGCAAAAATGTAAAATGTGACATTTGTGATGGAACTGGAGCAAAAAAAGGAACAAAAGTAGAAACATGCCCAATATGCCATGGAACAGGTCAAGTCAGAAAAAATCAATCAATAGGAGGATTTGCATCATTCCAAACTGTTGGCCCATGTGAAAATTGCAGAGCTACAGGAAAAGTAATAAAAGAGCCATGCGAAACTTGCAAAGGAAAAGGAACAATAAGAAAAACAGTAGCAATCAAAGTAGAAATTCCAGCAGGAGTGGAAGATGGTCAAACTTTAGTATTAAGAGGAAGAGGCGACCCAGGAAAAAATGGTGGAGAAAATGGAGACATTTATGTAGATATACGAGTTAAGAAAAGTAGCATATTTACGCGTAATGGAAACAACGTAGAATGCATAATTCCAATAACAATTACACAAGCAACATTAGGCGCAAAATTGAAGATACCAACAGTAACTGGAGAGGAAATGATGTATGATCTTGATAGCGGAACACAATCAGGCTCTAAATTCACAATAAGAGGAAAAGGATTCAAGAGAATCAACTCAAATAGCTGTGGAGACTTAATATTTACAGTACAAGTACAAACTCCAAAAAGATTGACTAAAGAGCAAAGAGACTTATTCGAACAACTTGCTAAAACAATGAATGAACAACCACCAGTAAAGAGAAGAGGAATTTTCGGATAATATAAATACTTTGAATTAAATTAAATATAATAATATGAGAATATAATTATAAAAAATGAAGAAACACTGAATTTAAGTTAGAATGAACTTGAATTTGGTGTTTCTTTATGTATGCTAAAAATCAGAATCTATTTTAGATGGTAGATTTAGATGTTGATAGTATATTATAGAATTAACTAGGTTGATAAATTAATTTATACTATTTAATAAAAAAAGAATCTGTGAAATGACTGAAA
>ENA-OROM01000683-OROM01000683.1-human-gut-metagenome-genome-assembly--contig:-NODE-683-length-40518-cov-7.163631_pt1 | contig 40518 bp, 40 predicted proteins | sample MGYA00242129_ERZ509050 | MGnify/ENA primary metagenome ERZ509050 (study PRJEB26280, sample SAMEA2338701) | human gut metagenome | biome: human gut; feature: human-associated habitat; material: faeces...
TAAATAAAATTTAAGTGTTATAGTTGGAGGCAAAGATTGGACATCATAATCATCTTTTACTGAACTGTAACTTTTGAAACTTAAAAAATTCGTAAAAACCTTGAAAAAAACATGAAAAACTGATATAACTTAACTAATAAAAACCAAGGAGAAAATATAAAATGAAAGATATTTGGATAGACGCAACTAATAAGGAAAAGAAAGTTAATAAGAAAAAAATAGTTATTTTAACGATAATTATAGTATTTATTGTAATAGCAATTATAACAATTGGGCTATATAGTACTAATGACAAGGCAAGAGAATGGATTGATAAAAATATATTTAGAAAAGAAGTATTACAAGATAAAGTAGCAACAATAGATTTAAAAGAGAATCAAGATTCTAATATTTATGCTTTTAATAAATATATAGGTATTTTAAATAAAACTAAATTTTCAATTTATAATAGTACAGGAAGTCAGGAAAAGACACTTGATTTACAAATTTCAAATCCTATTTGGGGTTCAGCAAATAGATTTTTAGCAATAGCAGAAAACAAAGGGAAAAAAGTCTATTTAATTTCAGATAAAGACATAGCTTGGGAAGCGGAAGTGGAAGGAAACATTTCACAAGTACATGTTAATAAAAATGGATATGTAGCAGTAGTAATAGTAGATACAAGTTATAAAACAGTTATAAAAACATATAATCCTCAAGGAAAAGAATTGTTTAATACATATCTATCATCAACAAGAGCAGTAGATGTTAGCATCTCAAATGATAATAAGTATTTAGCAATTGCAGAAGTTGACACATCAGGTACTATGATACAATCTAGTATAAAAGTTATATCAATAGATAAGGCAAGTACTGATCCTACTAATTCATTAGAAAATACATATAAGGGAGAAGAAAATAAGCTAATAACTAATATAAAATATCAAAATAAAAATAAGCTAGTTTGTATGTATACAGACTCTATACATCAAATAGAGAACGGAGAAGATATAACACTAATAGATAATCAAAATAAAAAAGTAATATTTCAATCAGTAAATTTAGTAAATAGAGCATGTTCAATTGAAGAAAAATCTTCGGGATTATTTACAGCAGATTCTTTAGTAAATATAGTGAATATTGAAAATCATGAAATAAAGCAATATACAGCAAGTTCTGTTACTAAAGAATTATATACATATGGAAATATTATAGCAATTAATTTAGGAACAGAAGTAGAGTTCATTAGTACAGATGGATGGCTTGTAAAGAGATATGTGGCAAATCAAGAGATTACTAATATTGTTGTTTCAGATAGTATAGCCGGAATTATCTATAGAGATAAAATTGAAATTATAAACTTATAAAAGGGGATAAATTATGGGAATTGTAATTGATATAATAATTATATTATTTATATTAGCTTCAGCGTTTTTTGGCTATAAAAAGGGATTAATTTCATTGGCAATAAATATATTAGCATTTATAATTGCAATGGTTGTAACATTATTATTATATAAACCAATTGGTAATATAATAATTAATAATACTACAGTAGATGAAAAGTTACAACAAATGATACAAACCAAAATAGAAGAGTTTATGAAAAATGATGATAGTAAAGATAGTTCAAGTAAACTTATAGAAAGTGCAAAAAATGGACTTTTACCAGATACATCTAAAAGTTTATCGATAAATATTATATATGGAATAACATTAATAGTGTTATTTATAATAATTAAAATTTGTTTATTACTAGTTAATTCGTTAGCTAATCAAGTAGCAAAATTTCCAATTATAAAACAGTTTAATGAAATAGGAGGAGTTTTGTACGGATTATTAAGAGGAATTATTATTACTTATGTGATTTTAATGGTAATACAATTAGTAGTAATACTTAATCCAAATGGAGCACTTGATAATGCTATGCAAGAATCGTATTTAGCAAAGACAATGAGTAGTTATAATATATTAAATGTGTTTTTTAAAACATAATATTTTCTAAAAAATACTATAAAATAAGAGATTGGGGTATTAGTTACGACTCAATCTTTTTTTGTTAATGTTGGAGTTTATGTTACTATTAAAAAGTAAATTCAGTAAAGATTATAAGAATGTAAATTATACTGTGTTTATTTATTGTGAATTTTTTGTAAAATTATTGCGTTTTATATATAAGTTTGTTATACTTATAACATAAAATTTTAGGAGTGAGCAATTTTGAAAAAAAGTAATTCTAACAAAAGAGGAAAAAAAGGAACAACAAATAAGAAAAAAGTATGGAAAAAAGTTTTGCTTATAATGTTATTTATTATATTAATAGCAGGAAGTGTATTTGCATATAAAGTTTATAAAAATGGAGGCGGAATGTCTGGAATGTTAGCAACAGTGGTAGGACATGATGAAAATACCAAGAAAAATTTAGGGGAATTTAAATGCTTAATATTAGGTATTAGTACAGATCAAGAAAATGTAGATTTAACTGATACTATTATGGTTGCTTCTTATAATCCAAATACTCAAAAAGCTACATTATTATCTATTCCAAGGGATACATATACTGGAAAAACCCCAGCTAAAGCAACAGCTTATGAAAAAATAAATGCATTGTATAGTAGAAAACATAGACCAGATGAAACTTTAAAAGCAGTAAATGAAATAACAGATTTAGATATTAAATATTATGTAGTAGTAAAAACAGAAGCTTTAATTAAATTAGTAGATGTAATTGGAGGTATTACATTTGATGTTCCAATTGATATGAATTATGATGATACATCACAGAATTTACACATTCATTTAAAAGCAGGAGAACAAAAATTAGATGGAGATAAAGCAGAACAGTTAGTAAGGTTTAGACATAATAATGATGGTACTTCATATCCAGAGGAATATGGTGACAATGACACAGGAAGAATGAGAACACAAAGAGAATTTATTATGCAAGTTATAAAACAAACAGCAAAACCAGAAAATATATTTAAAATTGGAGAAATTTTAGAAGTTGCAAAAGAATATGTAATAACTAATATAGACTTTGAAGTTGCAAAAGATTATGTCCCATATGCAGTAGAGTTTAATACAGATGATTTATTAACAGCTAGTTTACCAGGAATCAATACTAATAAAAATACATCTGGAACATGGGTATTTACACATGATAAAAAAGCAACACAAGCATTAATACAGGAATTATTTTATGATAGAGATAATACAGAAGAGTTAAATGAAAATGCAGAAACTACAACAAATAATGTGACTTCAAATACTTCAACTAATAGTACTATTAATAATACAGTAACATCAAATAAAAAAAGTGATATTAAAATAGAAATATTAAATGGAAGCGGAGATAGTAAAAAACTACAAAAGGCAGTAAGTGAACTAGAAGGAGCAGGTTATAAAGTTACTAGAACTGGAACTACTAATTCAACTTCTAAAACAACTATTATAGATAAAAAAGATGTAAGCAATACTTTATTACAAAACATGAAAGAAGTATTAGGTACAGGGGTTATACAAAATAGTCAATCAAGTTCAAGCAAAGTAGATGTAACGATTATTATAGGAAAAGATTATTAACAATCAATATACTATTATAGAAAAGATAAGATAACAATTTGAAATACTTATCTTTTCTATAATAAATTTAATTCAATCAAATTTATTTCAAGTAAAATTCTTACTAAAATTCAAATTAATAAATATTAGTTATAAAGCACATAATGTGGTGATTATATAAAAAAACCAAAGAAAAAATATAAGATTAATATAAATTATATGGTTTGCTAAATTATTCTGAGGAAGGAGAGATACATATAAGAATAAATGATTTCAATAAAAAAAATAAAATTCTATTAATAGTAATTGTAGCAATTGTTGCAATAATTAGTTACTATTTTATTTTTGATAGAAAAGAAGAGTGGTTAAACAATCAAGAACAAAATTTAGAAATAAAAGAAGAGATTAAAACAAATGATCAAATTGAAAATAATTCTAATGAACAACAACTAGAAAAAAACGAAAATATAATTGTTCATGTTAGCGGAGCCGTAAATAAAGAGGGAATTGTAGAATTGAAAAATAATTCCAGAATTATAGATGCTATAGATAAAGCTGGGGGATTAAAAGATGAAGCAGATATTACAAATATAAATTTAGCATATATAATAGAAGATGGGATGAAAATTCATATACCAAGTAAAGAAGAAAAAGAGTCAACTATAATTGTAGAAAGTAATATAGATTCTGGAACAGTAGAACAAAGTAATGAGATAAAAAGTAATAATAATAAAAAGTTAAAGATAAATATAAATACAGCTACTAAAACGGATTTAGAAACTTTACCTGGAATTGGAGAATCAACAGCTTTAAAAATAATAGAATACAGAAAGAAGAAAGGAAAGTTTAAATTAATAGAAGATATAAAACAGGTAAATGGCATTGGAGAAAATAAATTTAATAAGATAAAGGAACTAATTACAGTATAAAATAGTAAATAAAATGGCATGTAATCAAATTGTAATAAAAATAAAATATTAAAGAATGTGGTGTTTATATTTTAAATATCCGCAAGTAGTTTTCTAGTAATGCATTGTAACATTCTTGAACTAAGAAATAGCTACTATTGAAACTAAAATAATAATGTAGTAAATTTAAATTAGTGATTAATAACATTAAAGGGGATATTATTATGAAAATTAGGAAATTTTTGAAAGTATTAAATTTTTTATTTATTATTTTGGCGGCAGAAGTAATAATTGGACTAGTATGTATAACAAATAAGATAAAAGATGCTAAGTATGAAGAAGATAAAACTAGTATTACTCAAATAGCAATTAATCCAATTGAGAAAAAATTGGCTAGTTCACAAGTTACGAGAATTACTTCATCAAGTAGATTGATATTAGAGCGTATAGTAAAAACCATGGAAAATACTGGATGTGGAAAAGCATATTGGGATCAATGTAAAAATGCAGTAAGGACGCCAACACCTACTTCAGGAGGATTATATTATATAGACATACCATTATTTTATTTTAATGAAGTCGTTGGAGATTGTAAAAAGATAACAGAGTTTGATTTTTCAGGATTAAGTATAGGAAGAATAACTACGTTACCTGATTTTTCAAAATGGCCTAATTTAAGAAGATTAAATTTTTCTAATTGTAAAATATCTGAAACAAGTGGATTTATGACTTCTTCTGGAAGGAAAGCTTTAAGAAAGATTACATATATAGATTTAAGTAAAAATAATATTGAAAGCATAAATACTGGTATTGTACAGGATGCTAGATATAATTTAAAACAACAACAAATAATTAGAAATCTAGGAACAATAAAGAATGGAAATACAGGAATTAGTACATTGCCAGATATTTTTGTAAAATCATATGGGAATATAGTAGCACCTACTAAATATCGCAAGGATAGTAATATTGTTAAAATATCTGGAAAAAAAGTTACGATTAAGAGTAAAGGTAAGGGAAAACAAAATGGAGTAGTTCAAATTCCAGCTGCTTCAAATTCACCATTTAAAGGTTCATATGTATCATTTAACTGGACAGGAACAAAAGCAAGTACTAATCCAAGTTATAATAACAACAATAATAATCAAATTTATTATAATATATCTCTATCATATAAATCAAGCACTACCAGTGGGTGGAAACAAATAAAATATATTGAAATTTATCCAACTTTTGGGGAAAATGTTAATTACAATAATGCTAAAGTTTATGTAAATGGAAATTATGTAGGAAATAATAAAGTAAAGTATCCAGTAACTAAAAATGGAAAATATACTATAAAGATAACATATCCAGGATTAAGAGATTTAATTCTGAACCAAGAAGTTAAAGGAATAGATAGAGAACATCCAACTTTTACAACTAATTATAGAAGTGAAATAGGTAAAAATATAAAGTATTTAACAGTATATGCTAAAGATAATGTTGCTATAAAAAATATATCAGTAAATGGAACTAATATATATAGTTGTAATAAAAAAGATTATTATTGTGCATATTCAAAAACATATAAAATCACTAAATCGGGGAAATATACAATTAAAGTTGAAGATTTAGCAGGAAATTGGAGAAAGATAGAAGAGAATGTTAAAGTAGACACTACTCCACCTAAAATACAAAGTTTACAAATAAAGAAAAATGATAAGATTTATGATAAAGATAAATGTGCAGTAAAAGTAGGAGATAAATTGATATTAAATCTTAAAGCACATGAAGAAGTTTCAAAATATAGTGGAATAAAAATTAATGGAGTAGATTTAAAAACAAACACAATAAATGTAGGAAATAAAACCAATTTCTCTATAGAAATTCCAATAACAGATAAATTTGGAACAGGGGCTTTATATGGAGATTATGTAATAGAAATATATGGAATATCAGATAAATGGGGGAATGCTACAAGTTATGTTATAAAAAATAAAGTTTATTTTGATAGTAGTTATCCTGAAATAAGTGAAATAAATATAACAGGAGGAAAATTGTCATATGATAAACAAAAAATGACAATATACCAAAATCAAAAAATAATAATAGATTTAACAACAGAAGAAAAACTTGGAAAAAATCCAGAAATATATGTATGTGGACACAAAACAACTTTTGCTAGATTAAAGAACAAAAATAAAAAAGATAAAAGTGAAATATATCATTATTATGCATATTTAGATTCAAATTATATACTACAAACAGCTAATGCATTTGGTTATGTAGATAAATGTATACCAATAGAGATAAAGAATTATAAAAACTTATCAGGAAATTTGGGAGATGACATTATTATAGATGAAAGTAACAAATCTTCAAATGGAATTTATTTATATTACGGAAATAGTGAATTAAATAAGTTATATTTAGCAAGTGATAAGAATGAAAAGGATAGGGCTATAGCAGGAGATATAAATCAAGATGGATATGTTAATGAATATGACTATTTGTTATTACAAAGATATTTATCTAAGTTGCAAGAGTTTACAGATGCTCAAAAAAAATATGCTAATGTTGATGGAAATGATACTATTGACGCTAATGATTTAACAGCTTTAAAAGTTATTATAAATAAAAGAGTAAATTCATTACAAATAGGAAGTTCAGAAACATTTAAGGTATATGACGATAAAAATAAATTAGTTTCAATTGACAATTTAAAATTATCTGTTACTGAAGGAGAAGAATTAGTAAATGTTACTAAAAGTCAAGATGGAATTTCAATTAAATCAAAAAATGAACTATCAGCTTTAAACGGTAGTGTGGTAATAAAAGTAACATACCTAAATGAAAATAATGAAGAAGAAAAAGTGGGAGAAATAAAATTAAAAATAATAGATAAAAATAATATTACTACTGGATTTGAAGTAATTACTGCAAAGAAAGTAAACAAAAATATTTTAGGAGATGTTAACAAAGATGGATTTATTACAGAGGTGGATTCGTTTGAGGTACAAAGAGCAATAGTAAACTTGGTTCAACTTACAGAAGAAGAAAAAGAAAGAGGAGATATTAACAGAGATGGTTCATTAAATATAGTTGATGCTACAGGCATTCAGAAAATGAGCTTTAATAATTATAATAGAATGTATAAAAATGATGTTTTTACATTAAAGTTTAAAAGTTTAAAAGATGACAATTATGAAGATTTTAAAGATGAAAGTATTCAAAATAAAATTAGATGGTATGCAGAAGGGCAAGCAGATACGGTAACTATTACTCCAAATAATGATGGAAGTGCTAATATTAAAGTTAATGAAAATGCTGTAACAGGTAGTAAAATAGTTATATGTTGTAGCATGTTAGATGAGAATAGTGAAGATAATAAATATAAAACAGCTAGATTTAATATTGAAATTATAGATAAAGCATATGTTGAATTAAGTGAAAATACAATAAACTATGATTTGTCTAAATTACCAGATAAATATACATATTTAAAAGTAAACACAAATTTAGATAATAAAGACGCTGAGTGGAAAAGTTCAGATGAAAATGTTGTAAAATTAAAAGAGGATAGTTATGGAAATGTAGAAGTTATACCTGTAAAAGAAGGAACAGCAAAGGTAACTGTTACAATTGATGGTATAAGTGATGAATGTGATGTAAAGGTAGAGAAGTCTATTACTAAAATATATACAAGTAAGCAAGATATTACACTAAAAGAATCATTAGAAGATGAGGAATATATAATTGCAAATTCAGTATCTAAACTTCTAAAATCAAGTGCAAATAGTCAAGATATAGAAGGAGAAATAGATGCAACAGAAGAACCAATTATTACATCATCAGATGAAGATATTGCAAGAATGTATAAGGATGAAGAGACAGGAGCATATAAAATACTTGCTATTTCAGAGGGAAAAGCAACTATAGAAATAAGTAGCCCAACAAATGAAGATGTTAAAGAGACAATAAAAGTAAATGTAAAGCCATTAAATATACCTACTATTCAAAAAGTTACAATTGATCAAGATGAAGGACAACAAGAATATAAACAAGGGGAAAAAATAAGTATAAAGATTGCATTTTCAGAAGAAGTAAAAGGAAATGTACCAGAACTACAGTTAGAATTTGGTAACAATTCAAGTGTTAAAAATCCAGAATTTATTAGATTTGAAGACAATAATACAGCTATTAGATACGAATATGAAGTGCAAGAAGGAGATAATGGAATATTAAAAATAGTAGGACTAAATGATGGAAATTTAACAGATGATACTGGTAAAATGGATACTATATTAACAGTTAATAATGAAGAAGAAGAAGATTTTACTATTGAAGAAACAGAAGAAAATATAGATATAGAAAATGAAAAAATGGAAGTTTTATCTAATGATGAATCAGAAGATGAAAGCAAAGAACTAAGTGAAGAATATATTTCTAGCAATACTAAAGCATTTGTAGGAGATGATGTAACAGAGCAAGACGAAATGTCTGATGAATTAACAGGCAATTTAGAAACAGTTCCAAACGGAATAAATTTATTAGTTGGTGAAGTTGTAGCAGATACTACAGCACCAGAGATAACAGTAGTCCCAGAAATAGAAAAAGATAGTTATTATTTAAATAAAGGAGATATTGTAAAAGTTAATATTACTTCAAATGAAGATTTAGCAGAATTGCCAACAGTTACAATGGGAGGACAAGTGGCTACAGTAGAAGGTAGTGGCAAAGAGTATACAGCTAGTTTAGAAATAAATGACAAAATAAAAGAGGGATATCTTGAAATCCAAGTAAGTGGATGTAGAGATTTATCAGGAAATGAAGCAAATTTGACAGTAATGAATGAAGAAAATATGGATGAGCCAATAGTGATTGATTATTCAAAATCAACTATAAAGGCAATTTATATAATGGCAGAAGAAGGAAAAAATTATAAGGCAGGAGATAAAGTTAAAATTAAAGTCGTTTTTGAAGATGAAAATATGAAAAACAGAAATGAGTATATAGCAGCTGAAGAAGTACCTGTATTAAATATTAAATTTGGAAGAAACAAAGCAGAAGGAAATTTAGAAAGCGACTATACTGTAGGAGAATATGTAAATTCTATAATATATACATATACAATATCAGAAAAAGATATTGGCAAAATGACCATCAATAATATAACAGGAAATATAGAAGATGCAGCTGGAAATAAAACAGATTTAAGTAAGATTAATATTTCAAATGTTGTAACTGGACAAATAAATGAAATTGTGAAAGAAAAGGAAAGCAATAGCAATAGTAATAAAAATGAAGGAGTTTTAGAAAAATTACCATTTAAATTACCATATACAGGTTCAGTAGCATTTTGGATTATAATTGCATCTGTTGGAGTAGGAGCTACAATTGCAGTAGTAAGTTATATAGTGAGAAAAAAACATTATATAAAATAAGCAAAAAATTAAAAAAGAGATTTAAGTTATAATTTTAACTTAAATCTTTTTTTTACTATTTTTTTTATAAATTAAAATAAAACAAATTATAATAAATATAAAAGCAATACTTAAATACAAAATATAAACTGGCAATTTAGATTTTTCAACATTATGTTCAGCGATAATATTAGTCGAATAAGTAACTCCTGCTACTGTATATTTTATTTTACCTAAAATAGAGCCTTCTTCAATTGGAGCTGAAATATTATCATTCAATATTATTTCAGGTGAAATTTCAGAAATATCTTGAGAATTAGATATCAGTACAGGAATACTTTCATCTAATAATAGATTCAGACTTTCGGTTTCTTTTGTTGCATTAGAGATGGTTATATTACTTGCAATGTCTCCTTCATTTGCAATAATCTTAATAGAATAATTAGAATATGCAAAGTCATATATAGCACGAGTATCAGAAAATCGATTATTACTTCCAAGTACAACTCCAATTAATTCTAAATCATCTTTATAAGCAGAAGAAACTAAGCACTCTTTTGCTTGAGAAGTAAATCCTGTTTTTCCAGTAGTTAAATATTTATAATAAGATGAACTATTTGGAATTAAAAGTTCATTTGTAGAATTATATGTTCTAGTGCCATATTTGTTAGTTGATGGGATAGAACAAGAAGCTTGACCAGAGATTTTTCTAAATGTATCGTTCTTGAGGCAATATTTCATAATTATTGCTAAGTCATGAGCAGTTGTATAATGATTTTCATTATGCATACCATAAACATTAGTAAAATGAGAATTAGATAATCCTAATTCATTAATTCTAGTATTCATCATAGAAACGAAACTGTCTGTTGAACCTCCAATAAATTCTGCTAATACGTTAGCCGCGTCATTAGCAGAGTGAACTAATAAAAGTTCTAATAATTGTTCAACTGTAAGTTGTTCACCAATTTGAATATTAGCTATTGAATAACCATCTGGAATAGACATAATAGCATCATAGCTTGCTGTTACTAAATCATCTAAATTTGAATTTTCAATAACAAGAATTGCTGTTAAAATCTTAGTAGTACTAGCAGGGTACATTTTTTTATTTTCGTTTTTACTATATAGGATTTTATTAGTTTTATTGTCAATTACAATAGAAGCATCTGCACTAATTGAAGGTTGATTTACAATATCAGCTGATAGAACATTTCCAAATGGAATTAAAATTAAAAATGTACATAATAATATAATAAATATTTTTTTTATTTTCATTTTTTTATATGATTATTTAATAAACTAAATAAATCATGGACTCCTTTCTATTAAAACAATATAAATAATATATCGTATTTCGACAAAAAATTCAATAAAAATACTTTTAAAAGTACTTTTTAGTTGTTATAATATACAAAAAATTATCTAGAGTCAGAGTCATCATAATCTATAATTTCACAAATAGAATCTCCGGAATCTATTGAAGATCCTTTATCTAAAATTTTTTCTAATTCATCGTAAGTATATACTTTACTAAGTTTTTCAACTATTATTTTTCTTTGATTATCTTTGCTATATTCCTTTAAGTCAGATGATAACATAGTTTTAGCAACTCCATAAATTACGCTAGCAGCCCAATGTCCATTCCTTTTATCGTTTGCAAGTGTGTGATTTGCTTTAAAGATTATATTCTTTGTTTCTTTTATTGCATCATCTTTTTTTAAGTAATTACTTAGAACCATTAAATCTTTATATTTGAAGAAGTATGTAGCGTTATCAGTAGCATATTTAATGGTTGTATTAGGATTTTTTATATGTTCTTCTTTTTCTTCATAAATTCTTTCTGCAATTATAACACTATTTAAATTTACTTTTCCACTTTCATCAGGGATAATATAAAATTCATAATTATAGAAAGGACTAGTTTCTGATATTTCTACTTTATTTGGTTTACCAGCTTTTAACAAACTAAAAAGGGACTCTCTTTCATTTGGGTCAATCATTAATTTAGGTTTAGAGCTTTTGCTTGAAGTGTTTTTTTCTTCATTAAAATACAAGCTATCATCTCTTTTTATTTTTTGGAGTTTATCACCTATTACTAATACAATATTAGAATATTTTTCTAAATCTTGTAATTGAGTATTATTTATAATGTCAAGTGTTTTTTGTTTACTTATAATTGATTTTTGTGATAATTTTAATAAATCATCCTCTCTAATAAGAGCCTTTGAGTATAATTCAAAGATTTCTTCTTCAGGGATCCAACCTTCTTCTAAGAGTTTTAGTCTTTCTTCATAATTAATATTTTCTTCCCATACTAATTGTTTTATATATTCGAAAGGTAAGTTACCGTTTTTTACGAATTTTTTTACATCATTTAATTGAATAATATTTTCTTTATATAAGTCTGTTAAAAAAGTTTCTATTACAGAAGGATCATTCCATTCTATAATAGTATTTAATGTTAATAATCCTTGTTTATAAAATTCTTCTAATTGAGTTATATGTGTATCTATATGTCTTTTGTCATAATTTTCAATCATTTGCTCCATAAAGTTTAGTGAATATTTTTCGGCTTCTTTAGGATTATCATTTAGTAATATTTCTTTATAAAGATCTAAATATCTAGTATAGTTTATTAAATTATTTTCTTCAGATTTATTTTTATTATAATTATCATATAAAGAAATTAGTTCTGAAGCGGAAATTTCATTAGAAAAATTTGAATATTCTTTTAAATTTTTTATATATTCTATATCTATTATATTATCTTTATATAATGATATTATATCATTTGGATAAATAATTTTTTTAGTCATAAAATCTTTCAATAACTCAACAGGGCAATTTTTTTGAAATTTAATATTATTTAATATTTTATCTTTATTCCATTGTAATATTGTAGATACATATTGTAAGTTTTGACTATTTAATTTAGCTATATTTTCTAATTCAGAAGGTGAAAAACAAATCTTTACATATTGAGGATCTAAATCAAGTAAAGTAAGTTCTTCTGAATTTATTTTATTTTTATATTCTTCTATTTGTGATTTCTTTATATATGAGTCGTCTGTAAATCTATTTATACAGTTAATTATATCAGTTAATGAATATTCTATGTCTTTAAGATCATAAGAATTTTTTCTATCTTGTAGAGATAAAGTTAATGTTTTATTATTTTTAGTATGTTTTATAATTGTATTTAAAATTTCTTTTATAGCAGGTGCATTTTCTATAGATATGAATTCATTTTCTAGACTTTCTTCAAATCTATATGCACTAATTGCAAGAAGCTTGTCAATATCTACATATTTTATATATTTTTCTAGTAAATTTTTCATATCTGATAATATATCATGAAATTCAGTGTTTTCTATTAAATTTTCATATTCATCATAATTTTGGTTTTTTAAATTTTCTATTTCTTTTCTGGTTTTAACATTGTTTTTTAGGATTTGGTTTTCCAAAAGTAAAGTTCTCATATTATCTCCAATTTGTTCATTAGGAAATATATTATTAAAATCTGTTAGTACGATTGATTGTAATAGATATTCAATTCCTACAGTTTCGGTTTTATCAGATTCCATGAAATCTTGGTTTATTTCTTTGAATCTTTTTAGATTAGCGGAACTGTTTATTTTAATACCATCAATTAATTCTTTTGAATCAATTATATTTATGTCATATCTATTGGTATCTGTATTATAGAAATAGAATGCAAAAGATTCATCCATACCTTTACCTATTTTTTTGGCTATATTTAGATTTTGTTCTTGCTTTTGTTTCTGTATTATTAATTCCAGAGTTTCAGAATTATTACTTTTTGATTTATAGGTATTATCTTTTAATATAGAATCTATTAATTGTATATTATCAGAATAATTTTTTACAATTAATAATAATAATTTTTGTTTATTTATTTTGTTTTCGTGTTTAATTAAAAAATCTTTAATTTCTTTATAGTTTAAGTCAGAATTTTTTCTAGTAGAATTAACGAATTCATTAATTGTTTCAACATCATCACAAAAATATAATATATCAGATAAATGCATTAATAAGTCCGTAGAGTCTAAAAGTTCTTTTAAAGTTATTTTATTTAGTTTTTTCATATATTTTCCTCCATATATTTTCCATGGCATATATTTTCCATGGCATATATTATATCATGTTTTATGTTAATTAACAATAGGATTATAAAAAAAAAGCATTTGCTATTGCTAGCAAATGCTTGATATAATTGGTTGCGGGGGGTAGACTCGAACTACCGACCTTTGGGTTATGAGCCCGACCATTTCTTCCAATTTTTATCTTTTAAAATTTTTATATATTCTTACTCTTGCAACCATTTCGAAAGTATTTAATATTTCGATTTTTTATATAAATTTATCAATGTCCCTTTCATGTCCCTTAAACTGTATTTTTAAGGACAGACACTATATTACATTCCCTTTAAAATTTTAGGTACTATTTGCATATTATTGATGGGTTCTAATTTTTCAATTTCAGCTTTATTCGTATCTTCATCATATTCAACATAATAGTCCATTGTTGTACTCGCTAAAGCATGACCTAAATATTGTTTGATTTGATTTACAGGTATGTTTACATCAATGCATCTTGTCGCAAATAAATGCCTTAATTGATAAACACTTAAATGTTTAAAATTATGTCTTTTTAAAATCTTATCAAGTGTATCCCATAAATAATCACTACTTAAAGCATGTCCTAAACTATTCATAAAAATATACTCATCATCTAGCTGTTTTTTATTGGTATATCCTTTTTGTTTCATAACATATAGCATATATGTATGCATTAAATTATTTAACCAATTTTGCAATGGTATGTTTCTATAACTAGATGGTGTTTTCAAGTCTTTTTCTTCATAAGTAGATTCGATTTTTTCAAAATTATCATCATAATAGGTTACTTTTCCATAATTATCTCTTACTTTTACATTAGCATTTTCATAGCTGTAATGTTTCCATTTCATCCCACCATTTTCTCCTGGTCTAACACCTGTATTCATTATAAAAATATAGCATAGTCCATTTGTTTCAGACAATAATATTTCTATTAATTGTTGTTGCTCTGCTGGTGATATAATAGGTTTCTTCTTCTGTCTTTGCACTTTCGGTGTACGAATTGTTGGAATAGGATTAAATTTTATTATTTTATCAATTTCAGCATCTGTAAAAGCCATATTTAGAATACTTTTTATTTCCTTAATTGTTTTAGGAGAGTATTTTTTGATGCCATTTTTTTCATTTCCCGTTGTTAAATCTGAAAAATATTCTTGAAGAATTAATCTATCTAGCGATTGCATAGGATAGTTACCTAAATAGGGAATAATGTTTGTTTTGATTTTTTCAATGTACCCTTGTAGAGTTCTAGGCTTAACAAATGGTTTTTTATGAATACGAATCCATTTCTTTAGCCACTCTTCTAAAGTTATTTTGTCTTTTTCTACATATTCATTGTCATTTGCTTCTTGTTTTGCTTTTATCATTTCTTGCACTAGAATTCTCTTATCTTTGTTAAATAAAGATATTTGTTTTGATTTGCCATTTGCTTTTATTGTTATTCTTCCTTCATATCCACCATTTTTGGGTCTAATAGAGCCCATTCCTCTGGTGTTTCTTTTTTTCTTTACGGATTGGTTTTGCGATGTTTTTACCATAACTTTGCCTCCATTCAAGATAGAGAACATTAAAAGTAAAAGCACAATATTTAATATTCTCTATTATAGGGCAAAATATAGAGGAAAGCAATGTTATACAAAAAATCTTCCAGAATTTTTATCAAACCATTCCTGTAATTTCTTTTTGTTAATGACAATTCTTCTTTTGAACTTAATGCAAGGAAAATCAGGGTACTTTATTAATTCACTCATTAAGTTTTTACTAATGCCGAGCATGTTAGCTGCTTCACTAACATTTAAACCAATTTTTTCATTAAAATTTTCATTCATTTATATCACTTCCATATATAGATTAGGCACATTTACTATAAACTGCCTTATGGAAGGGCAAATTTTTTTGAAACACTATATTATATTTTTATTAATCTTTTTTCCAATCACTTCCTTTCTCGTATATAATTTTATAACCTTTTTTTGTAAATTTCAATAAGCACGCCTAAAAAAAAATTTTTATTGATATTTAGGCATTTTTAAGCAATTTTAGTATGGCAAAAAATTTTTATTATTAATTTTTTGTATTCATTTTTATTTAAAAAAATAGACTTGTTTGCTTGATTTACAACGAACAAATAAGTCTAATAATAAAAGAAAATGAGTAAAACAGTGTGTGGAGTGTCGCTTTCTTTATGAACGGGGAGATGTATATGTTATTTGAACAAGTTTATGTACTTTTTATTTACATACTAATTGGTAAACTTGCAATGGTAACTGTTGTCGCTATTGCCTTATTTGTAGCTCTAGTTGTTACAATAAGAAGATTAGACAACAAAAAAAACACATCTCTGTCTGGTCATAGAGATGTATTCTATTATAATTAAATTATTAGGATTATCATATAAGCATTTGTTCTGATTTCTAAGTTATTTCGTCTTGAAATATCAATACTATTATTCTCTATCTAGGTATATAATCTAAAGGGGCTACTCTGTTATTATATAATCCTGGATATTGTCTTACTTCAAAATGCAAATGTGGTCCCGTCGAGTTTCCTGTATTTCCTACTCTCATAATTTGTTGTCCCTTTGAAACTCTTTGCCCTTTTGAAACTGCAATTGAGCCTGCTTGTCCATGTGCATATAAAGTAAATAGTCCATTATCATGTTTTATAATAATATAATTTCCATAACTTGTAGTTAATGCTTCTGCTAGGATTACTTCTCCATCTCCAACAGCATATACAGGTAATCCATTTATTCCTGCTGCTCCATAATCTACCGCACCATGATATTGCCCACTTGAATAATACATTCCAGTTGTGACATAACTATTAACTGGTTTTATAAATCCTGCTGAGGATGATCCATTTACATTTACATTAATATTTCCATTGTTAGAGTTATTGTTACTGCTAGTATTATTGCTAGATGCTATAATTGCGGTTATTTTATCATCTATTGACTTATTAGCTTGGTTTAAATCTTCTATTTGTTCTTGTATTTCTTTCTCATCATTTGATAATTTTGCAACATATGTATTTTTTTCTGTTTTTGACTTTTGTAATTCTTCAGATACATTTTGTTTTTGTTCTTTTGATGTGTTCATTTCTTCTTGGCTTACTTCCAAATCATGTTTAGAATTTTCTATATTTTCTTTTTGTTTTTGTATTTCTTCCAATAATTCTTCATCACTTATCACAATTTCAGATACTAAATAATAGTTTGAAATTAAATCAATTAAACTTTCTGAGCCTAATAAAACATCCAAATAAGAAGTTTCACCCGATTCATAAACAGCAACTAATCTTGCTTTTAATAATTCTTCTTTTTTTTCATAATTCTTTTGTGCCTCTTCTATTTCTTTTTGTGAAGTTTGTATTTTATTATCTAATTCTTCGATTTTACTATCTATTTCGCTAATTTGTTTTTGATATTCTGTTATTTGTGAGGTTAACTCATCTACTTGTTTTATTGTATCTGATTTTTCTACTTGAATGTCTTTTAATTCTGATTGTGCTTCATTTATTTTTTTGTTATTTTCAGCTTGCTCATTTTTTAAACTAGTAGTAGATGATGAAGCTAAAACTATGCTATGTAAAGTACAAATCATTATTAATATAATTCCTATAATTTTTATTCTTAATTTTATCATCAGTTTTCCTCCTCCAAAAAAATTAACATTTGTTCAGTATTCTTTATTATATTAACCAATATATATTAAACATCAAGAAAAGTAAAGCATTTTTCTACTTTATTTAATGATGGGGACTAAACAAGTTAGTCCCCAGTATGTGAGAGCATTGAAAATTTATAGTTACTTAATTTTTGATTTTTTCAAAGAGTATTTTTAGTCAGTTCATGGTCCTTCAGGTGGAACTTCATCTTGATAAAGTATATAACCATATGTTATATTTGCTTTTCTGTATGGTCCAGGTGGATTATACTGACTGCTAATATCCCAATACACTTGGATTCTTTGTCCTTTTTTAGCATTAGGATAATATAAAACGCGATCTATTGTTTCGCCTTCTTTGTATTGAACTCTGTCAAGAACTGCTCCTGTATCATAATCTCTTAATTCTACTGTTACAACAATAGGTGGATACGATGAACTATCTGCACGTGAAAATTGCGTCCAAATAAATAACTTTCCATCATCTCCTATTGTCTTCACAGGTGTAAGATTATCATTTTCAACTACAAAAGAGCCAACTGTTGCCTCTCCTAAATGCCAAACTTCTGTTCCTGACCGTGTTTCAGCAGCATAAGCTGTAGTTGTTCCTAGTATCATACCTAATGCTAGAAAAAGTGATAGAAATGTTGCTTTAAATCTTGTCATCTTCTATACCTCCATTATGAAAAAAATATCTCTCACATACTTGTTATATTAAAATGACACTTGCCATTTTAATATCATATGTTGCACTATGTAATTCATATGCAGTATACATTATACATTATAAAATATTTTGCCATAACGGCACGGAAAAAGTAAAAAAAAGTAAATTTATCCATATAATTTATTTAATATTATATAAACAATTTCTTTTGGCTTTGGCTTAACGACAAAACTATATTTAAAATATTCTTTTAATATTCTCTCTTCGCAATCAAAAAACATTGCATTAATTGCCTGCTTTATATTTCCATAAATAGTATTAACCGATTTATTATATTTTTCTGCCACAATAGGATAAAACTCTTTAGATAAATTATCTACATCCGATTCGTTTGATTTATATATTTGATATATACATTCAGATAAGTATTTTGTTCCCTTATATGTAAAATTAAATTTTAATTTTTTCAATTCTTTGTTTATTTTTGATTTTACATCTGTTTCCATTTCATAATTATTTTCACAGATAATTTTCTCTATACTTTCTTCAATCTCATTAAAATTAAAAGGTTTTAAAAAGCATCTATATATGTAATCACTATTATAAACTTGTCTTATCATAGAATAATCTCCAGAAACAACAATTATGGAACTTCTATATTTTTCTATCTTTTTGTATTCAATTTCTTTAATAACATCTACTCCGTTCATCCCTTTTAATTTTAAATCTAGTATAATAATATCAACTTTTTGTTCTTCTATTATTTCTAATGCTTCTTCTCCAGAATAAACCATACTATATAATTTTAATTCTTTATTTCTTTGAGATAAATAATTAATAATTTGCTTTGATTGATAAAAATTATCTTCTACTACTAGAACATTTGTCATACTCTCACTTCCCCTATAATATAAGAGTCCTTTTATATACTTTTATCTTTCACATTTTTACTTTTTTTACTTTTTTCTGTTCTAGTTATATATATAATTAATATCTATCCTTTTTGAATAGATACAGGTAGAGAGCTAGAAAAATACTACTGATGCATTTTAAGGAGGATATTTTATTATGAAGGTAAAAAATAAAGCAACACGGTTTATTATTAGTTTTGTACTTATGTGTGCAATGATAATAACATCTGCAGTTCCTGCATTTGCAGCTGGTGCCGAAGATTGGTCAAGTTCAACTAAAACCTATGTTGGTTCTATGCACATGACAGATAACAACTTAACGCAGGTAAAAACAATCAAAAGAACAGGTACTTTACACATAGTAGGGCATTTTTATGGAGAAGATGCTCATGCTGCTGTAAGCCCCATTAGATTAACTGCACAAATAAGGTATGCATATGGTGGGGCAATTGGAAATGCTAGTATTACAAAGGATGATAATAGAAGTGGTCTTGTTGACTTTGAGGTTACTTGCCCAGTAAGTTACGGTCAACAAGTCCAAATCTTCTTTGATGCAAGTAGCATCTCAAATCCGCCTGGATATTACAGACGAGCTTTTATTGAATACTGGTACTATATTAGTTAATTAACCATATTCTAGCTTTCTACCAAAAGAAGGAGTTGTATTTCAGCTCCTTCTTGGCTTATTAGTTATACAATGGATTGTTCATTTTTTCAAAAAAGTCTTCTCCTCCAATTATTTCACCTGTGGTTGCATCAATATAATATTTTTTATCCATTTGTTTATTATATTCTAGGCTTGTGCTAAAATTTATATTTTCCGGCTTATTGTGCTTTATTCTCACTATCCATACATTTCGCGTAATATTTTCTGTTTTATATATAGTAGTTTCTTCGTTACTTTCATCTATATTAGCATCATCAATATTATTTTCTAATTTGAAAATATATGTATTCATTTTTCTTATTTCTAATTCAGAGGCTATATCAATAATTTCTAATTGACTTAATTGTTTTTCTTTTTCTATTGAAATGCTTTTTGCATCATCTTCACTAATTTTTATTTCATTATTTTGAAAATTCTCATCTTTATTGATTATTACAGAATCTAATTTTATGATTTTATTGCTTTCATAAAAGTAAATTTTCATACTGTCATAGGGATTATATCTTTCATCATACTTTTTATTAAAACTCGCTACCCATATTTTATATTGCTTTTCTCCATAACAACTGCTTTCTTCTTTACAATAATTTAATTCATATTTTTCGTTATCTAGTTTTAAATTTTCACTTATATATACAGCATCTTCTTTTGCTTCCATTTCAGATATTTGACTTATATCATTATAAATATTATTTAAGTTATTAATTCCAATTAATTTTCCGTTTTTACCATCAATTAAAACATTAAACTTGTTATTGCCTACTATTTTTATATCAAAATAAATTGTATTATTTGAATTTTTAAGTTCTGCTTCTTCAATTTTTAATTCTTCATATCCAAGTGCATTTAATATTTCTAATGATTTTTTCTTTGCCTCTTCAGTTGTAATTAACTTCTCCTGATCCTCTTTTGAGATTTCTTTATTTTCTAATGACTTTTCTATATCGCTATTTTTAACCATCTCTGGTTCTTTCCATATTTTTTGATAGATATTATATCCTGCCAAAACAATTCCGCTGGTTAATATAATTCCTGCACAAGTAGTTGTTAATATTTTTATAAAATGATTACTTTTTCCCTTTTTAATGAACGCTGTATTAATTGCATCAACATACCCACTTGGAATATTTATTTTGCTTTTTAAAATTTGTTTGATTTTTTCCTCACTTGACTCTTTCATCAACAAATTCTCCTCCTATATCTTCTTTTATTTTCTTTCTTGCCCTATGCAAACAAGTATTTATTGTGTTTTCGTTCATTTTAGTTATTTCTTTAATTTCCTTTACTGAATATTCTTCCATGTAATATAATGTTAATATTATTCTTTCTTTATAATTTAGATTCTTTAATAAAGAGTAAAAACTTAAATCGTTTTCTACATCTTTATATCCATTTAGAATAATATATTTTTCTAAATTATATTCGTCTATGGAAATGTCCTTTTTGTATTTTCTTCTATATATTCTATTGCATTTATTAATCAATATTTTAATTATCCATTGCTTTATTTTACTTACATCCTTTATCTTTTTTATAGATTTATATGCTTCAATCATTGTTTCTTGAATGGCATCTTCTATATCTGCTTCATTTGTAATTCTAGTTTTTGCTATCTTGTATAAATCTTCTTTTAATATTAACACTATTTGTGTAAAAGCTTCTTTATCTCCTTTCTTAGCCTTTACCACTAATTCTTCCATTTATTTTCCCCTTCCTATGTCTTGTAATAATAAAATCTGTAACTAACATTTATTTTTCTATTTATATGAGTCCATTAACTTTATATATCCTTTCAAAGTTTATAATATTTTTTAAAATAGTTCCATATAATAGCAAAAAGATTGTAATATTTAAATTTTCATTACCAGCATTCTTCAATTTTACCATCTCTATTTTTAACTTTTTTTATGTATAATCAACATTAAAATCACAATTTAAAAATCTTTATAATTTGATATATGTTTTCCAAATTATAGCCGAGTGGCACTAAATCTCGAAACACTCTGCTTATAATGTAATCTAAGTTATTACTCTCCAACTAACAACAATAATATCTTCACTCTTTATCAATATATTTTTCAAAATCCACCATACAATAGTTAGCATCAGGTAGTTCTTTTCGTAATTTTGTTTCCAGTTCTGCATCACAAATAATATATGTTCTTTTAGTGGAATTCTCATTTATAAAATATCTAAATCTGTTAATCTTTTCAGTATCTATAAAGTAAAAAGTATTAATAAATTTATCTTTATTATTTGAATATTCACAAAAGCTATATTCAGATAAATGAACATTACTATAATACTTATCTATTAATTCTTTCCATCTCATACTATGTAAATATTTTAATTTTTCTCTATTAATATCATTATCTTCAATTACTAATATTTGATTCTTCCCAAAGGCAAAATAACTGAAATCTATTCTGTTTATATCATTTACTAAAATAATAATATTGCTATATTTCATTTCTTTTTGTATATCAAAGGCTACAGATTCAATATATCTATTGTCATGTTCTTTAAAAATTTGATAAGCCAAGTATTCAAATCCATTTATATTAAATATTCCTATAAATCTTCTACCTGTTGTCGTAAGTATTGTTTTATCTTTTATTGCAAATGATGGTATAAAATCAACTGTATTACAATTATAATAAAAAGTAGCTATGTTACTTAATTTTAATAGTCTTTCTCTATATTTTTGGTTTTTATTCAATTTGTTGTACTCAAAATTTAATAGTTTTACATATTGAATTCCTGATTTTCCTAATACCAGTATCCACTTAATTTTTCTTAAAAAATTTTTATCTATTAGATTTTTAATTCTATTTCTATAATATCTACTACTACTAAAAAAATATTTTGCACTATTTACATTTAAACATTGATATTTTGCAATAAATTTTATTAAAGAAATCTCCTCTTTATCTTTCAAAAAATAATTCAAAATTATCATCACCTCCAATACGAACTAAAAGTTTATCAATAAATTGTCCTTTTGGTAGGTATGCCATATCTTCCGATATTGCAACCTACCTCCACTTCAAAAAACATGTAATAAAAATTATAAAACACTTGAAATATATGCATTTCATTGTACTCTAAAATATGCCAAATTTCTTCTTGAAAAAAAGCTAATTTTGCCATACTTTTTGTTACTGTAAAACTTATATTTTTTTATAGTTTGTACTACTATTTATGATAGATTTTTTGTAATAATTTAATAAGGTATCTGGTTTATTATCCACTGCTAAAAAATATAAATTTATTAAATATTCTCTACTTACATTTTGCAATAAAAATTGAAAATTACTATTATACAAATCATATAAAACATATATAACATTTTTTACCATATTAATTTTATCTTCTTTCATATATTGAAGCATATAAGGTTTATAATTAAATTCTAACCTATCAATTATTGCTAAAAATTCTTCTGGAATTTCGTTGCTATTATTTATAATTAAATGAAATAAATCATCTATATTATATTTTATATTATTATCTTTAACATTTTTGTTAATACCCTCTATACTTTTTTGTATATAGGGGTATTGATTTTTTTGATAATAGGGGATATCTACAATGTAAATATTTCTTGATACTATTTCTTTATTTTCATTTCTTATAACTTCTGTTTTTATATATCCAAGCTGTTGCAAATGTGAAATCCATCTGCTAACTGAGACGGCTGTTACATTATATAAATCTGCAAAGTATTTATTTTGAGCATAACAATAACCATTTTTATTGGATAATGCTGTAATTTCTCCATATAATAATTTTTCTGTATATTTTAGATTAGTGTCATACCTAACTGTTGCAGGTATTATTGCATAATAATTTGGTTGTTCTTTTTTACTCATATTATGCACCTCCAAATCTTTAAATTTTGCTGAAGGGCAAATCTATAGAGTATGAAAGTGTTTATAGAATACAAAAAAGAGACCTTACTTTTTATAGTAAAATCTCTGTATTAAAATTACATTTAAAGGGATATCCCTTTAAGTAAAAACTCTCGAATTGGTTGCGGAGGGTAGACTCGAACTACCGACCTTTGGGTTATGAGCCCAACGAGCTGCCAACTGCTCCACCCCGCGATATAACAATTATTATTATAAGGCTAAACCTGTACTTTGTCAATACATTTTATTAAATTATTAAAGAATTTAGTGTTGTAGGGTCATATAATATATTATATTCTAATAAAAAAGATTTATTACAAAATTTTAGTTTTTAATGTTATTTAAAATATTTTTGTTATGTGTAAAATCAATTAACCATTTATTTAAAGCTTTTTGATTTTTAAATATTAATATTTTATCAGGAGAAATATCTTTTAAATTTTCTAAAAGCAAGGGACGTTTTTTTCTATTATATGTAGCAACATATTTTATAAAAGTAAAATTTAATCGTTCTTTGCAACCAGGGATTTCAGGACGTTCCTTATTGAATGTTGTTATTATTCTTTTAAAAACACCTTTTAATTGAGAAAAAGTAGAGTAATCTAGCCAAATAATTAAGTCAGCTTTATTAAATCTTTCTTTGATAGTATTGTTATAGTTTCCATCAATTATCCATTTCTCTTCAGAAGATTTAGCAGATATAATTTTGTCTCTTTCATTTTTATCAAGTTCAACCCAATTTGGTTTATAGTTTAGACTGTCTAAATGAATGGCAGGTAAATTAAGTTCTTTAGATAAAATATTACATAAAGTACTTTTCCCACTACCAGATCCTCCAACAATAGAAATTCGATTATACATATAAGACCTCCATATAATTATTAAAATAAGTTTTTAGTAAAGTAATAATTTAATATTTATTATATTAGAAAAAAATTTATTGTCAATATTTTATTATAATAAATGATTAAATCAAGAGGAAGTTTCTACTGTTATACTATGTTCTCCTCTTTCTATCCTTCCATAATAAGCTCTACTTATTTGACATTCTTCTGCGAAATCATTCTGTGTGTACACTTGTTCTTACCTATATTTTCTAATATTTAGACCTATTTTTTCATTTATATTCATAAATTTCTCCTTTTTAACATAGCGTTTACTTCAATAGAAATTAATTATAAAATGCAAAAAGAATGACAATGGATATTGTGTATTCTAATAAAAAATCACTTATATGTGAAAAGGAGAAAAAATGAAAGTTTTAAATTTTAAAACAAAATCTTTTAGGAAAATTCCAAATCCATTTTACAATTTAAACAACTATATGGATAATTCAGAAATGTATATAATGATTTGTGATATAAAAGACAATCCTAAAGATATTCCAATGGAAACTAATCCAAGGGAACAAAAACTTACTACAGCAGTTGCAAAAAAATAAGGGCATCATTACTTAATGGAAAGAGTAACAATTTTTATTTGTTAAATAGGGAATTAACGATTTCTGCTAAATCAGTAAAATATGACAATAAAAACGATTTAGTCACAATTGAATTTCAGGATGATGAAGTGCATGGAGATATTGATGTAACAGATATAGTATCAATATTAAACTTATTTAATATTGATAAGTATCCTGATAAAAATGAAAATCCAATAATTTCATAAACAGGAAAAGGACAATGCATTAAAAATCATATAAATATTCATAAGGAATTAGGAAATTCTATGCAAAATCCATATGCAAAAATGAAGTATATAATTCCAGATATTTTCAAACTGTATGATCACTTAGAAAAGAATATGAGAAAATTTTATAGTAATGGTGTATCAAATAAAAAATATGGTGCAATAGCAGGAGTTACTGCTAGAAAAGATGGAAAAGAAGCTTTTTATGTAGGTATGAAAGATTATAAGCATTTGCTAGATTTTAGCATTTGCTTTTTTCTTGATCTTTTGGGTTAATTTGACTAAAAAATGAATATAAATGTATTGGATTTGTACACAGGGAGTGGTATAATTGTGGAAAATGATAGGGAGAATTTAAAAAATGAAAATAATAACGTTATGTGGAAGTTTAAAATTCAAAAAAGAGATGATGGAAATTGCAGAAAAAATGGCTTTATTAGGTAATTGTATTTTGACACCTATTTATCCAATTATAGAGAATGTTGAAAGAACAGAAGAACAATTAGCGAAACTAAAAGAGGAACATTTTAAAAGAATAGAATTATCTGATGCTATTTTAGTTGTGAATGTAAATAATTATATTGGAGATAGCACAAGTTTAGAAATTGAATATGCGAAAAAATTAGAAAAGGAAGTTATATATTATACAGAATTATTAAGAAAAAATTAGTTAAACATATTAACTTTTAATATGAGAAATGGAGTTATTGAAGATGGAAAATACTATAATCTATTTAATTAGACATGCTGAAACTGTTGTTGAAAATGGAATTAGAAATACAAATGAAGAAACTCAAATAATTAACGAAAAAGAAATATTGTCTGTATATGGTGAAGAACAATCAAAGAAATTAAGCGAAAATACTGAGTTAAAGAATATTGACGTTATTTGGTCAAGTAGTTATACAAGGGCAAAAGCAACTGCAAAATATATTGCTAATACTAATAATTTACCTATTAATTTAGATAGTAACTTAAATGAAAGAAAATTAGGAAATTTAAAAGAATTAGGAAAATTTATGAAAGACAAAAGTACAAGAGATCCATCTCAAGAACAATTATTAGACAGAAATTATAAGACTTCTAATGGTGAAAGTGCAGAAGATACAAGAAAAAGAATGAATATTTTTTTTAATAAAATACTCAAAGAGTATGAAGGAAATAAAATTGCTGTTGTAAGTCATCGGGGGAGCGATAAAATTCTTTTTATTAAATTGGTGTGAAGTAAATAAAGAGGTTAAATTAGTATACAATAATACTATTTTGAATATAACATCTCCTTGTTTGTTAAAAATGATTTTTAGAAAAAATAAATTAGTAAGCTTGGAACAAATAAAATAATTAAAAAATAACATCTAAAATTAAGAAATTTAATAATAAAGGGGATATATTAGGACAAGAGTCAATTAATTGTGATATTTTATAGAGGATGCGAAAGATTCATTAAAAGTAATAGGATATCAAAAAAATAAATAATTGGACATACCGATATATATATAATTGTTTTGTTAAAAAGGAGGAAATAGAATTGAATAAGATATTAAGTGAAACTAATAAAGAAAGAGAGAAATCTTGTGGATGTATCATAATAAATAAAAATAAAGTGTTATTAATTAAACAAACCAAAGGGCATTGGGGATTTCCGAAAGGACATGTCGAAAAAGATGAAACAGAAATTGAAACTGCAATTAGAGAAGTAAAAGAAGAAACAAATTTAGACGTAGAAATTGATGCTAATAAAAGATATACAATGGAATATGTAACAGATAAAGGAACATTGAAACAAGTGGTCCTATTTATTGCAAAATGTATAGGTGGAGAGATAAAAGCACAGGAATGTGAAGTGAATGATATAAAATGGTTGGATTTTGATGAGGCAATGCAAACAATTACATATGATAATACTAGGGAATTGTTTAAGAAAATACTTAAGGAGAGAAAAATATAGGAGAGAATATGAAAGTATTAACAATAAAACAACCTTGGGCAACACTAATAATGCAAGGAGATAAAAGATTTGAATTTAGAAGTTGGCAAACTAAATATAGAGGAGATTTATTAATACATGCAGGAAAAGGAATAGATAAAGAGGCAATGAAAAGATTAGCAAAATATATTCCAGAAGATTTGCCAGTAGGAAAAATATTAGGAAAAGTTAGATTAGTAGATTGTATAAAAATGTCAACAGAATTTAAAGAGATGTTATTAAAAGAAAATGCAGATATATACACAGATAGTTCTTTTAAAGAAAATTATGGTTGGCAACTGGAAAATGTAGAAGTATTTGATGAACCAATAGAAGCAAAAGGAAAATTGAGTTTGTGGGAGTATAAAGTATGAGAAAAATAGAAAAATATTATGAGAATACAGCAGATGCAAATCCTAATTATATTGTTAAAAAATTTATTGAATTAAAGATTGGGCCAGGCAATGCGGTTGAACTTGGATGTGGAGCAGGAAGGGATACAATATATTTAATAAAAAATGGTTGGAATGTATTAGCAATAGATAGGGAAGATATTGAATCTAGAATCAAAACGAAACTATCTAAAGAAGAATCGAAGCAGTTTAAATTTTTAAGACAAAAATTTGAGAAAATTGAGTTGGAAAAGAATAATTTAGTGGTTGCTAATTTTAGTCTTCCGTTCTGCAATAAAAATAATTTTAAAGAATTATGGAATAAGATAAATGATAGCATTTTAAAAGATGGATATTTTGTTGGTAATTTCTTCGGAAATAATGATGAATGGAAGAGTATAAAAGAAGAGATGACTTTCTTAACAAGAGAGCAGGTAATAGAATTGTTTGAGAATTTTAAAATTATAGAATTTATAGAAGTTGAAAAAGATGATTTTACTGGTTTAGGTAAAATGAAGCATTGGCATATATTCAATGTGATAGCTAAAAAATTATAGAGTAGAATAAAATGCTACTGTATTAGTAATAGAAATATTGATAAAAAAATTATATTTAGGGTGAGAAATTAGGTAGTTACTATTTTTTATGTGATAATTGGTATAGATTTAATGAAATTATTGAATATAAATAAAAAATATATACCGAAAATATAAAGATTCTCCCGCATGTGATCTCATAACTCTAAGGTGAGTTTGAAATAATTTTATTTTACAATTTTGATTTAATCGTTACAGCCTTAGTAGTTGTAGCGATTTTTTACTGTCTAAAAATTGGTTGGTATAATGCTTAAAAATAGCACTATTATGTCAAATTGGGGAGAAATTGGGGATCAACTTCCCAATTGACATAGAACCTCTAAGAAAATCTCATTTCATAAAAATTCTTAAAGTCATTTTTACAACAAAGTAAATCAAAAAAATATAAATATGAGAGTTACAAAAAAGATTTTTAGATAATATTGAATTACTAATCTGCCTTGCTTGAAATTAACAAATTCTCTAATACATTTCCAGCAGTCCTATCATGAGATTTTAGTGGGTGAACATAGAAATTGTATGTAGTAGTAATTTGTGCATGACCAAGCCTTGCAGATACTGTTGCAACATCAACTTGCTGAGAAATAAGAAGAGTTGCATTTGTATGTCTTAAACCATGAAAATTAATTACAGGCAATCCAATCTTTTTAACAAACTGTTCAAACCATTTGCTAATTGTAGATGGATGAATAGGTTTACCATCATCTTGAACAAATAGCCTATTAGATTCGTGCCAGAAATCGCCTACGATCGATTTTTGCTCATCATACCATAACTTATATTCCTCAAGTAAAGAAACGATAAAATCAGGTATTGCAACATCTCTTATTGAACTTTCTGTTTTAGGTGCTTTAGTAAAAACTCCTTTTTCAGAAAGATATTGACTAGATTTATTAATATTGATAATACCATTTTTTAAATCAATATCACTCCATTCAAGCCCAACAAGTTCACCAAGCCTTGCTCCAGTAAAAATATCAAGTAAAATTGCAGTACGATATTTAATTTGATTGCCTTTTAACTTTTGCAAATTATCAACAAGAATTTTAGTTTGATCTTCATCATAATGACGTCTTAATGGCTTAGATGTTTTCGGTGGTTGAACACGTTCAGCAGGATTGCTTACAATAAGTTGCCAATATACTGCTTTATGAAGCATTGCTGATAGCAAACGATGATGTTCTAATATTGTCTTTTGAGATAGTGGCTTTCTTGTTTTCTTTCCATTGTTGTTTTTTCTTCTAATAATTTGAGTATCTTCTTCAAGTAAATCATAAAATCTCATAATGTCTGTTGGCTTGATTTTATTTAGTTTATAATGTCCAAAATATGGAGTTATCCTTGTTTCTAGCATGCGTTTGTATCTATAATAAGTTGATGGTGCTAGTTCTTTTAATGCATAATCCTTTGTCCATATTTCCACATATTGTGCAAATGTTGGGATGTTTCCGTCTACTATTAGTCCACTTTCTACTTCTGTTAGAAATTTTGCAAGTTCTATTTGTGCTTCTGATTTTTTCTTGCAGTGTATTGTTTTTTGATGTCTTATTGGTCTGCCATCTAGGTCGTATCCTTTGAATACTACTAGCCTGTAACTGTTTTTTCCTCGCTTTTCAATACTACCTGTCACTTTTTTGCCTCCTTTCTGTTGTTTTTAGTAATTGTTTGTATTACTATGTTTTTATTGTAACATTTTTTGATTGGAAAACAAAACCCGACAGGGGATAAGAGTGGGAAAATCGGAAAATGTAGGGGAAATATAGATTAAATTAAAAAATATGTTATAATGTTAAATATAAATAGTAAATGAAGGAGAAAAAAATGGAAAAAATAATTGTTATTGGAAGTCCTGGTGCCGGAAAAAGTTCATTTTCTAAAAAGTTAAAAAATATTACTAAATTACCATTATATCACATAGATATGCTATATCATAAAAAAGATGGTACACATATTACAAAAGAAGAGCTAGAAGAAAAATTAAAAGAAATTTTTAAAACGGATAAATGGATTATAGATGGAAATTATCAAAAGACATTAGAATTAAGAATAAATGAATGTGATACTATATTTTTGTTGGATTTTCCAACTCAAGTTTGTCTTGAAGGTGCAAAATCACGAATCGGCCAAAAAAGAGACGATTTGCCTTGGGTAGAAGAGAAACTAGATGAAAATTTTAAACAATGCATTATTAATTTTACTAACGAAAAGTTGCCACAAATTTATAAGTTATTGGATAAATATAAAATGAATCATAGTATATTTATTTTTAAATCTAGAGATGAGGCTGATAATTATATACGTAATATGGAGAAAAAATATGCAAATATATAATTTAAAAAATAAATTAGAATATTTAGATGAAGTTGCAAAATTAGAATATGATGAATGGGCAGACAATAAAGAAGAAAATAGAAAATGTAGAATAGAAAGAAAAAAAGAGAAAATTTATAATGCATTTAATGATGAATTTTTTTGCAAGTTAATTTTAGTAGATAATAATAAGTTGATAGGATTTATATCTATATTTCCAAAAGATTGTGAAGAAGAAAAAGAACTAAAGCCGTGGTATGCTACAATGTATGTAAAAAAAGAATATAGAGAAAAAGGATATTCTAGAATATTAAATGATGCCATATTAAAAGAGGCAAAAAATAGAGGATTTACAACAATATATCTAAAAACAGACTTAAAAAATTATTATGAAAAGTTTGGAGCAATTTTTATAAAAAAATTAAAAACAGGTGAAACTTTATACAAATTTGAACTTTAGTAATATTTTACAAATAAAAAAATATATAATATAAAAAAGAGGAGAAAGTTATTTAAAATGAATGATACCGTTATTTATTTAATTAGACATGCTGAAACAGTTGAGGAAAATGGGATTAGAAACACAAATGAAAATTCTCAAATGATTAATGAAAAAGAAATATTGTCTATAAAAGGAGAAGAACAATCTAAGAAATTAAGCGAAAATACAGAATTACAAAATCTTGATGTTATTTGGACAAGCAACTATACAAGAGCAAAAGCTACTGCAAAATATATAGCATATAAGAACAATTTACAATATAACATAGATAAAAGATTGAGTGAAAGAAAACTTGGAAATATGGATGATTTAGCAAAATTTATGAATAATAAAGAAACCAGAGATCCATCTCGTGAACAATTAGCCTTTCCAGAATTTAAAACTCGCGATGGTGAAAGTGCAAATGATACTAATAAAAGGATGAATGAATTTTTTAATGAAATACTTGAGAAATATAAAGGAAAGAGAATAGCTGTTATAAGTCATGGTGGAACAATAAAATTCTATTTGTTAAGTTTTTGCAAAGTAAACGAAAGATTAAATCTTGAATACAAGGAAAAGGAGTTGGCTATAAATTCTCCATGCTTATTGAAAATGACTTTTAGGAAAAATGAATTAGTAAATTTAGAACAAATGAAATTATAAGAAATACAAAAGTTAGATATGGGTTACGAGTTGGATATGGGATAATAAAGTGCAATTCACACAAGCTTAAAGTGCAAAAATTGCACTTTAAACTCTATTCATTTTCTTACTTTCTTATTTTCATCCCATCAATCCATTTTTCAAAATCACTACCACTAATTTCATCATGTTTATATTTATCAAGCATCACAGCACCATCAACTTTATATCTTTCATAAAGAGCTAATACCTCAGGATTATTACTAATAGAAGCTTGTTTACTCAAATTTTTATATCTATTTCTATACTTTTTACAAATATGATCATTAGCATATGTTCTACTAGAAGAAACCTTATCAGCAAATTCCTTACAAGTTAGACCATCTTTAAAAATATTATCACAATACAATGTCTTATGTGCAGTTTTAGGAATAAAATAGTGATTACAATTTTTACATTTTATAATCCTAAAACTATTTTTATAATTCATAAATTCTTTCATACAAATAAACAAAAGACAAGTAAAGTCATTAGAAGAATAGTAATACCTAATATTATCTTTTGACTTATTATTATTAGAACATAAAAAGAAAGAATCTAAGTCAAAGTTCATTTTTATATCTTTAAAATTTTCAGATATATTATCTAAAATTGATTCATATGTTTCATTATCTTTTAAAATCTTTAGACTTTCATAATCTGAATCTTCTTCAGTAGATGATTCAAACAATGTCTTGAAATATATTTTTTCTGCGATATTCCTAAAAACAAATTGAGCAGAGTCAATAAAACTAAAATAAAGTAATTTCGTCCCTTCAGCATAATCTATAAATTCATCTTCTGTTAATATTATTTTTGGATTCTCCATAATTTCATATGTTAAATCAATACTTTTATAATATTCAAAATTTAGATAATTCTTTTTACTAGCAATAAAATTAACAAGAAAGTAATGCACTAAAAAATAGTTCAAATGTAAAGCATTTGAAAAATCTAAATTTAGAAATTCAAGCAGAAATGTTCCGATATTTTTTGCTTTAGGTTTAACTTTTTCAAAAACATATAATTTTTTATTCTTTAGTTTTTCTGGTATTTTCTCTGAGTCTGTTAGTTCTATTGGTTCGTATCTTACAAAATACTCTTTTGAATTTTTGAAGTCAAATGCTATTTCTAATTCATAATTCATAATTTTCCTCCTTGAACTTGTATTAAATTTATAACCTTTCTATATAAAAGGCGAAATGAAAGTATTAAAATTTCCAAAAACTTTTTAAAAATTAATTTTTATGCCTTCACATATAATAGGCGAAATAAAATTAAAAAATCTCACAAAATTTATAAAGAATTTTAAAATTTTAATATTCCTATATACAAATAGGCGAAGAAAGACTGAAAAATCTTAGCAAAACTACAAAAAATTTTTAAGATTTAATCTTTCTGCATACATAGGCGAAATAATATTGGAAAATATACCCAAAATCATAAAAATTTTTAAAAAATTTTAATCCTTCTATACACATAGGCGAAAAAAAGTGAAAAAACTGACCAAAATTGTAAAAAAAATTAAAAAAATTTTAAATTATTGATCCTTCTATATAAATAGGCGAAATAAAAATAGAAAATGTGACAAAAATAATAAATTTTTTAAAAATAAAGAAATAGCCATACAATAGAAAAAAATTTTAGAATTATTATCTGTACGGTTTCTTAGAGCAAATAAAACATCTAAAATAATAAATAATAATTAGTTAACTAAATTATACAAATGTAAATGCAAGAATATATAAAATTAAATATTTATACATATTTTTGCATAAAGAATTTAAGAAAAAGAGAGGTGATTATATGCCAGAATTGCCCAAGGTAGAACGAAAAACACTAACAATGAAAGAGACAGCAGAGTATTTAGGAATATCATATTGGTTAGTAAACCAATTAGTAAGAAGAAAACAAATACCATGTGCAAGAGTTGGTGGAAGAGTATTATTTAGAGTACAAGCACTAGATGAATACTTGAATAATAAAGAACAAGAATCATTAAAAAAGTAAAGGAGGGAAAACATGCAATGGATTAAAGTGTTTACAGATATATTTGCAAATCCAAAAATCAAAATATTACTCAAAGAACGTGATGGGGACACATTTTTTAGAGTATGGATTCAATTATTAACAATAGCAGGACAATGTATGCAAGAAGGAAAGTTAATGATTTCAGAAAATAATCCGATGACAGTGCATGAACTTGCAACAATCATTCACAAAACGGATGCAAAAATGGAAAATATATTGAACAAATTAATCCATTTAGAAATGCTAATATATCAGGAAAATACATATATAATTAAAAACTGGTATAAGTATCAAAGTATTGATAAATATGAGAAAATTTTAGAACAAAATAGAGCAAGACAAAAAAGATTTAGAGATAAGAAAAAAGAAGAAAGTAACGTTACGCAAACGTCAAGTAACGTAGAAGAAGAGAATATAACAGAAGAGAATAAAATAGAAAATAATAGATTAGAAGATGATATAAAGGCAGGTGAAAATGGTAGTGGATTCAAAACAATTGATTTCTGACATAGTTTTAGATACTGATAATAAAATGCACAAACAGTGCAAATTCTGTAGAAAGTTATTACATATAAATGATTATACTGCACTATATGTCAATATTGTTTATAAAGATATAGCAACTGCATACGAAAGATGTACCTGTGATGAGGCTAGTAAGATTTGGCAACAATATGATGAATATATTGAAAAAGATAAAATAAGAAAAATCAATTTAAGTAAAATAAACAAATTATTTAAAAATAATAATTTAGGAAAACGTCAATTAAATAGCACATTTGAAAATTATAAAATAACAAATAAGAATAAAAATGCTTATGAAAATGTTAAAAAATATGTAGATAAATTGATAAAAGGAACAACAAATAAAGGACTTTTTATAACAGGAGCTTATGGTGTAGGTAAAACTTATTTAGCATCATGTATTGCAAATGAAATTATTAAGAACGGAAAATCAGTAATATTTGGAACTTTAATACAATTGTTAGATTTTATTAGAGATTCATATAGCGATTCAGAAGTTTCTGATAAAGACTATTTAAATTTATATTCTAGTGTGGATCTTTTGGTAATTGATGATTTAGGAAAAGAAAAGCAAACAGAATGGGTATTAGAAAAATTATTTTTGATAGTGAATAATAGATATAATAATTATTTGCCGATTGTTATAACCACAAATTATAACAGAAATCAATTAAGAGAAAGATTATGTATAAATAAAAATTATAGTATTGTAGATTCAATAATTTCAAGATTATATGAAATGTGTGGTGGTATTGAAATTAAGGATGATGACCATAGAATGAGCGATTCCCTAATTAGGGAATCGCTACAAAATAGTTGAGATAACTGGAGTATAAGCTAAATTACTTTAGATGTGAAATGATTAGTGACAGATAAAAATGTCACTTTTCTTTTTACATTGTTTTGGAGTAAAAAGAACTAAAATAAGAGAAATTTTTTTAGCAAGATTCCCCTTTGTGTACACAAAGGGTTCTTGATAGTTGGGAATGTCCCAAACCCTTTGGTATGGAGGTAATATTTATAAAAATAATTTACGATATTTATAAAATAATACACCATACAATATAATATTATATAATTATAATATATTTAATATAAAATATTGCATAAAAATATATTATATGATATAAATATAGCAAAGACCAAGTGTAGGGGGAAAAATGGGGGAAAAAGAAAATAAACATACAATAAAAGATGAAATTAAGGGATATATTACTTTTAGTGGTTGGCAAATGGGAGAAGTTGCCAACAGATTAAGTGATAGAAAAAGTAAAGTAGCATTACAAAACCTATCAAATAAACTAACTAAAGAAACTATAAGGTATTCTGAAGTGAAAAAAATTGCTGATATTTTAGGGTATGAAATAAAATGGGAAAAAAAGTAAATATTTAATTAATAGTAGAAAGGAAATAACTATGATTAGTGTAAAGCAAAAAGTAAAGAACATAACTATAAATAAGTTATCTCAATCAGAGAATTATATAGATGAAATTTATTGTGCTTTAAAGATGTTATTAGATAAAAATTATAAAAAATATGATTTTGAAACATCTATCAATGCAAATGATATAAAATATATAACAGACGAAAAATTTCAATCAAGTTTATTTAAATTGAATGAAAAAAGTAAGAAACAAAAAAATAATGGTGTTTATTATACAGCAGACGATGTTGCGAGATATATTATATGCAATTCATTACTTATGAAAATTGAAAAAGATTTAAATCAGACACATAATGCCGAAAATTGTATTGAAATTTTAAGGAATTTAAATACAATAGATAAAGATAACATCTTATATAAATATACTATTTTTGATCCTACATGTGGTACGGGCGAATTTTTAATAAATGCAATAAATATAAAATTAGAGATATTAAAAAATGAAGAAATAACTGATGAAATTATATTAAAAATAGCCAAAACCATATATGGAAATGATATAGATGATGAATCAATTGATATTTGCAAATTAAGAATATATTTTTCATTAATAAATAAATTACAAAATGAAGAATCATATATTAAGTTAGCTGAAATAATAAATGAAAGATTCTTTTCTATAGATTATATACAAAAAAGTAAAAAAATCAAGATGAAATTTGATGTAATAGTAGGTAATCCACCTTATGTGGAATATGGAAAATATCAAAAAGAAAATAAATGTGAATTAAAAAATAATTTTGGAAATGTTTATGCAGATGTATTAAACAATAGTATAGATATGAGTAATGAAGATACTGTTTTAGGATATATTATTCCATTATCGTATATTGCTACTCCAAGAATGAATAAAATTAGAAAAATTATTTATGAAAAATCAGAAAAACAATTTTTGCTAAATTTTGCAGATAGACCTGACTGCTTGTTTACAGGAGTACATCAAAAATTAACAATTCTAATTTTTAGGCTGGGTAATAAAAATAAAGAGATTTATTCTTCAAACTATAAACATTGGTATAAAGAGGAAAGAAAAGAATTATTAAATGGAAGAGAAATAACTCCAATAAATAATTATGATATAATGAATTATATTCCTAAGATTGGGAATAAGACAGAAGAAAATATATATAAGAAAATATATACCGAAGAAAAAAACAATATATATGATATGCAAGATAAAAAAGGAAATCAAATATTTTTAAATATGAGGGCAACATTCTGGATTAAGGCATTTTCTTTTAATCCAGGAAGTAATGAATATAAAGAATTTAGATATAATGATGAAATATATTATTTTATATTATGTTTATTAAATTCTAGCTTGTTTTGGTTATATTGGACTATAATATCAGATTGTTGGCATATTACAACAAAAGAATTAAGACATTTTATATTGCCAAATGAATTAATTGATAATAAAATATATAAGGAACTATATAGAAAATTAGAAAAAAAATTGGAAATAACAAAAAAATATATAGGTTCAAAACAAACGAATTACGAATACAAACATAAGCTATGTAAAGATATAATTGATGAGATAGATGATTGTATTGGTAAAACATATAAATTAAATAAAGAGGAAATTGAATATTGCAAAAATTTTGCTTTAAAATACAGAGTTAGTGAGGGTAAGAATGATTAAGGTAATAGATTTATTTGCGGGATGTGGTGGATTTTCATGTGGATTTGAAAGAGCAGGGTATGATATAATTTCAGCTGTAGAATTTGATAAAAATATAGCAAAATCATATGAAATGAATCATCCAAAAACAAAAATGATAGCAGACGATATAAAAAATGTAGATAATAATAATATTTTTAAGAAAAATGATGCAACTATAATTATAGGAGGACCACCTTGTCAAGGTTTTTCAATGGCAGGTGCAAGAATTAGAAAAGGATTTATTGATGATCCAAGGAATTATTTATTTAAACACTATTTTAACGTTGTAAAAATAGTAAGACCTAAAATATTTATCATAGAAAATGTAAAAGGAATACTTACCATGAAAAATGGACAAGTATTCAATGAAATAAAAAAAATATTTGAAGACTCAAATAATTTTGAAGGAAAACCATATAAAATTCAATATAAAGTAATGAAGGCAAAAGAATTTGGAATCCCTCAAAACAGGGAAAGAACAATAATCATTGGTTCAATGATAGATTTTGATTTAGATGAGGAAATAAATAAAACAAAAGAATATATAAAAGGAATAGATAAGCACTTTTTTGATAATGTAACAGTTTGGCAAGCTATATCAAATTTGCCTAAACCAACAGAAGATGGTAATATAAAGACAAAAAAAGCAGAAAATAATTATCAAAAATTTTTAAGTTCGAATTCAGGAAAAACATTTAATCATGTAATGACAAAACATAACTCTATTGCAGTTAAAAGAATGGAAAAAATTGGAATTAATGAAAACTTTACAGTGTTGGATGAAGAAATAAAAACTGTACATAGTGGATCATATGGAAGACTAGATCCCGATAGTATAGCACCAACTATAACAACTAGATTTGACACTCCTTCAGGAGGAAGATTCATTCATCCGTTTGAAAATAGAACTATTACTCCAAGAGAAGCGGCAAGAATACAAAGTTTTCCTGATGATTTTGAATTTGTTGGTACAAAATCATGTATATGCAAACAAATAGGAAATGCTGTACCACCTAAATTATCATATTTTTTAGGAACAATGATAAGGAGGATATTAGAAAATGATTAGTGCAGAAGATTATTTAAAGGCATTAAATGAAAAATCTGTATGGGTATTTACTAAACAGCAAACAAGTAGTTTGGAACAAATTATTAATGCAACTAATATGTTTGATAAAATTCCTGATAGAGAACATGCTGATATTGAACAATATTGGAAAGATCATCATAGCGAATTTAATGTTGAAACAGACAGACATAGAACACTTGTTATACCACAATTTTTTGGATTTGTAACTAAAACACCATTTTACAAAAAAGGTCAATTATACAATAAAGAAAAAACAACAGCTGTATGGGATAAATTAAAAAATATTAATCCTAATCTAAATAAAGAAGAATTTAATAAAGTTCTGACAGAACAAATTTTAAAAATAAAAATTCATGCAATTATAGATACTGCAAATAACAATGAAGATTATCATATTTTACCTGTAATTTTTATTTATAAAGTTTTAAAAGAATTACAATTAAAATATAATATTAATGAAATATCAATGGAATATTTATATACATATATAATGACTTGTAAAGAATATAGCCAATGGGAACAGGCAGTTGAATTTATTAGAACGAATTCTCCAATATCAGAGCATGTTGAACATTACAAAGATTATAGTAGGATTATGGCTTTAATTAAAAACAATACAAATTTATTTAATATAACAACTAATACAATAGCTATTAATCCTGTATTTGACAATTATTTTTATAATAACTTTATGCTTAAATATGATATAGAAGAATTAAACGAAATTCTTTATAGAGATGTTGATTACTCATATTTTTTATATAATGTACAAGATTTTGATATAAATCTTATTGATGAACCAAAAGAAATTGAAATACTTGATGAAAATATTAAAGAAGAAGTAATAGAATCAGAAGAATCAGATGAAGAAAAAGATGATAATTATATTGAAAAAATTGATAAAATTGATGAAAATAATGTCAATTCAGATGTTGCCGAAGGTGCATATAAGGTAGCTCCAGTTATATTAGATGATGATAAAAAAATTAGTAAAAAATATAAAAGAAATCCATTATTAGGTAAGATAGCTATCCAAAAAGCTTATTATTGTTGCGAACATAATCCGAACCACGAAACTTTTATATCTGCTAAGAGTCATAAAAATTTTATGGAAGCACATCACTTAGTACCAGTAAAATATCAACAATTAATATGGGCGAAATATAATATAAATGTTGACTGTGTTGAAAATATAGTTTCACTTTGTCCAACTTGTCATAGGGCATTCCATAATGGTACAAATGAAGTTAAAGCACAGATGATAGGAGATATTTATCAAAAATTAATACCAAGATATAAATCAATAGGATTTAATATTACTTTAGATGAAATTAAGAAATTATATAAAATTAAATAAAATTTACATATGAAAAGCAAAATAATTGTAATTTAATATTACAGAATTATTTTGCTTTTTTGATAATAAATTACAAATTTCGACAGATTATGCAAAAAAATTATAATATAATAAAAATGGGTGATAAAAATGAACGAATATATATTTTCAGTTATTACAGCTGTTATAAGTGGAATGGTAACTTATTTAGTTACCAGAAATAATAATAAAAAGGATATTGAAATTATTAATATCCAAAATAAGGCAGATACAGAAAGATTAATGAACTAACATAAGGTCGATATTGAAGCAATGAAGGAAAAACAAAAACTAGAATTAGAATTAAAAGAAGTAGAACAAAAATATAAACTAGAAATAATGAAATTAGAAAATGAGATAAAAAGATCTACAGAAATTGCTAATAATGAATCTCTAAATACAGCGACAAATCAAATATTTGGAAGTATATTTAATAGAGAATCAGTACA
>ENA-OROM01000701-OROM01000701.1-human-gut-metagenome-genome-assembly--contig:-NODE-701-length-39489-cov-7.927601_pt1 | contig 39489 bp, 30 predicted proteins | sample MGYA00242129_ERZ509050 | MGnify/ENA primary metagenome ERZ509050 (study PRJEB26280, sample SAMEA2338701) | human gut metagenome | biome: human gut; feature: human-associated habitat; material: faeces...
TGACTAAAATCGGTGTTGCTGCCGATGAAGAAATAGACCTTCTTTCATCGGAATATATGCAACGTCTTGACCAAATTCCCTACAAAAACACCAAAGTCAAGTTGATGGAGCAACTTTTGAAACAGGTTATTGAATCGTTTCGGAAAATCAACAGGCAAAAAGGCATAGATTTCACGAAACGCTTGGAAGATATTGTCAAAAAATACAATGACCGTTCTGATGATGCTGCACTTGCCAACGATGTGATTGATGATGTCGTTGGAGAGATGGTTAGACTTATGGAGGATGTGGCAAATGAACGTACTGCCGGCAATTCTATAGGGCTATCATTTGAAGAGAAGGCTTTCTTTGATATTCTGAAATCTGTGGCGGTAAAATACGATTTCATTGAAAATTTCTCGAATGAGAAATTGACAGAGTTGGCTAAGCAAATTAAAACGATGGTAGAGGAACAGTCGGATGTTTCAGATTGGTTAAACCGTCCTGACCTTCGGGCGACATTGAAGATGAATGTAATTGTCCTGTTAGCTCGTGCAGGATATCCACCTAAAATTCGTGATGAGGTGTTCAAGGAGATTTTGGAACAGGCTGAAAGTTTCAAACGGCACAGTCGGCCTCGCCCTTATGCTATTGACTATGATTCTTATTCATCAATGGTGGCAGAACCGTAGTATGAACCAAATAAATACAGAACGATTAACTAGGATTTTTATTTTAGACATAAAAAATCCTCAATAAAGGAAGTAACAGTAATGAATAGAATAGTACTTATTGGAAACGGCTTTGACTTGGCACATGGACTTCCTACTAAATATGAAAATTTTATAAACTGGTATTGGGAGAAACGAGTAAATTCTTTTGCAGGAAATCTTACATCTATATCAGAGGATTGCCTTTGTTCTATCAAAATTACTTCAGACAATGATAATCGCTGTTGGAATGTCTTTGCATTTTGTCTTCCTAAGTTTATTAACAAACCGTCCGGTAAAGAGATTATTGATAGTATTGCCAATGATTCAAAATCTTATGAGTTTTCGTTGTCTCCGTTTTTTCAGAATATATGTACTTGTATTGAAACTAAAGGGTGGGTTGACATAGAAAAGGAATATTATGATTTATTGCGAAACTTGATTGTAAGTCCAGACAACTGTGATTATGCAATTTCAGAAATCAATAAACAGCTACATTATATTCAAGAACTTTTAGCTGAATATCTTTCTTCTATCACAACTGATAATATAAAGTGCAATGCGGAAATACTACGTCAAATTTATGGAAATATTCGTAAAGATGATATTAGTATTTCGCAATTACAGGTTTACTATGACTATGTAGATTATCTAATCCAACAAGACAATGTGTACCAACAGTTGCTTTGTAGGTATGGTTTTGAAGGTAGCGACAGGCACTTTATGGCAGAGGATATCAAACAGCTCAGAAAGCAATTTGTGAGCTCGTCAGAGATAGATGAAATTTACCTAAAGGATTTAATAATTCCTGAGAATATTATGCTACTTAGTTTTAATTATACTGAAGTAGCAGACAAGTATGGGTATCTGAAAGTTGCATCTACAAATCATATTCATGGAGACTTGAATAATCCCGATAGCATAATATTTGGCTATGGTGATGAGCTTGATGAGGATTATAAAGATTTCCTTAAACAATCAGATAATGAGTGTTTAAGAAACATCAAATCTATAAAGTATTTAGAGTCGGGAAAATATCGTAATTTACTTCAGTTCATTGAATCTGCTCCATATCAAGTTTATATCATGGGGCATTCTTGTGGCAACTCAGACCGAACGCTGTTAAACACCTTGTTTGAACATAAAAACTGTGTTTCAATAAAGCCATATTATTACCAAAAAGATGATGGTTCAGATAACTATCTGGAAATCGCACAAAATATATGTCGTAATTTTACGGACATGAAGTTAATGCGTGATAGAGTCGTTAACAAAATGTTTTGTGAACCATTGTCACAATTTAAATGATTTTGTTATGGCAAAAAACATAGAAATACGAAATAGTGCGGCAGAGTTTCTTATCTTCATGCTTGAAGGCAAGGAGGATGGGATTCAGGTGATGTATAAGGATGAGACCATTTGGGCAACACAAAAGGCGATGGCGCAGCTTTTTGATGTAGGAGTACCAGCAATCAGTAAGCACCTTAAAAATATTTTTGAGAGTGGTGAGTTGGACGGAAAATCAGTTATTTCCAAAATGGAAACAACTGCTTCGGATGGCAAGAATTACGATACGGCATTCTATAATCTCGATGCCATTATCAGTGTCGGATATCGAGTCAATTCTGTTCGTGCCACACAGTTCCGTCAGTGGTGTACGTTTGTGCTTCGTCAGTTTGCCATCCGTGGATATGTGCTTGATCATAAGCGAATGGAGAACGGGGCTTTCTTAGGTGTGGATTACTTTGAGCATTTGTTGGCCGAAATAAGGGAGATAAGGCTGAGTGAGCGTCGTTTTTATCAGAAACTGACCGATATTTATGCTACGGCTATAGACTATAACAAAGATGCTCCGACAACACGCTTTTTTTTCAAGAAGGTACAGAACAAAATGCACTATGCTGTGCATGGGCATACCGCTGCGGAGTTGATAGTCGAACGAGCCGATGCGAATAAGGAACACATGGGTTTGACCACGTGGGAAAATGCTCCGAATGGAAAAATTGTCAAAACTGATGTGTCCGTTGCAAAGAACTATTTGCGAGAAAAAGAATTGGAAGAAATGGGCAGAATAGTCAATGCATCGCTTGATATGGCAGAAAGTATGGCTAAGCGTCATATCCCTATGACAATGGAAGATTGGGCAAAGCGAATAGACAAATTCATAAATTTATTTGAGAGCTCAATATTGCAGGACAGCGGAAAAGTTTCTGCCGAATATGCCAAAGAGTTTGCTGAATCCGAGTTTGAAAAATACAGGATCATTCAAGACCGTCTTTTCCAATCAGACTTTGATAGATTTGAGGATAATAGCCTTCCTCCATTAGATATGGAATGATTACGGTGCCATTCTGAGGTTGGCAAAATATTCATAGAGATATGGCAGATTCGTTTCGACTGATTGGCAAGCGTTCGGACAATAGTTCTGTGTTCATTATCGAGTATCTGCATTTATGGTGGCCGACATTACTCTGGGATATCAACCTAAAAGCAGGAAAAGAGTTCACATAAGAGTTCATAAAAGAACCAGTAGGGTTCATAAAAGAGTTCGTAAAAGCATTATTGAAATGCGCTTATCCCTGCCAGCTATTAAACAGAGGATAGCCCAACCAAAACATAATTGCGTGGAGAGCTGATACATTCCATAATTGCAATAAAACCATATCCGGCTTGCATGGTTATTGGCAACTTCTCACGAGCGATTCATCGCTTGGGGTATTGAGTTACCCTAACTCAATAAATGTTGTATAACGGGCAAGCCGGACGCAAATTGGCGTGTTGATTTCGTCTTTGTCAAGAATGACATATCGAGGCTGGCATAAAGATAAAAGGTTCAAATAACGCCTTTTTCTCACCAATCAGCTTGCTGAAATATCTGGCACTCTCAAACGACCGCTTGGTCGCTTGGGGTATTAGGCTCCCCGTACAAGATAATCTTTGTACAACGGGCAAGCCCTTGGCTTAAAAAAGATAGGTTGGGGAAATAAGACGGCAACGACCAGTTTCGAGAATTATCATGAAACCAGCCGTTGCACTTAACTTTGACTTACACAAGAATACACGCTTTGAGAATAAAGTCAAGTGGAGAGTCAATAGTGGTAATCCGGTATGAAGCGATAAATGCCACGGCTTTCCTGAACCACCATCCGTTTGTTCGTGAGAAACTTAATTGTTTCCACAATCTTGTTGTGATTCAATTTTGTTCCTGCCAGTTCGTAGGCAGTGGTCAGTTCTTCTTCCAAAGCTTTATATCCCGAAATAGTCTCTTTCCCCTCAAAAGCCATTTCGAGAGCCTTGCGATGGGTGGATTCGTGAATGTTCTTACCTGGGGAGAATGGTTCTTGCTTGGGACGACCAGCACTTTTCTTGGTCGGCACATAGTCCGGCAGAAGTTCGGGAAGCGATTGGTCATTGATGTAGAAAGCGAATGGCAGGAAGTCCTTTGAGCGGGTATGCACACTTTCCACTTTGCTGATTTTGCTGTCGTCCTTGTCTTTCTCGATTTGGATGACCGTTTCCGCTTTGTTGTTGATTTCCGTGCCAATGTGTCCACGGGCATTTTCATCACTTTTGTTCTGATGAAGAATGGTGTGAAGATGAATCTGGTATTCGTCAGTCCACTGCATAAGTTTGGATATTACACATGTGGCTTCACTCGGTGAATTGATGTCATAAACCAAGTCGCGGATTCCGTCAATCACGACAAAACCAAGCCCTTCAATCTGACTGATGGCATCGTCTATGATAGCCAAACGCTCCTTCGGATTGAACTTGCGTAGAGCGAGAAAATAGAAACGGGCGCAATCTTCATTAGCCGGCAACTCTGCTAGTTTCATGATACGTTGCATTACAATCATGCAATGATTCTGACTCTGTTCTGTGTCAATGTAAAGGATGCGGTTTTTCCCATCAGGAAAATCCGTTGTGTAGTTAAGGACTTCCTTTCCGGACAAAGCTGCTGCCACCATAGCCGACACGTTGAAGGTCTTTTTGCTTTTTGCCTTGCCAATGGATGCACTGAAATTTCCCAATGTTCCGATAGCCACTCCGCCTATACTCAGGACTTCCGGTTCCTGTTCGTACACCTTTTCCAAACTGAGCATAGTATCTTGCCATCTCGTAGTGATTTGAGCAAAATCCTCAATGGGTGTTGCAGTTTCCATACTTACCAGTTTTTAGGATTAGGCTTGCGACGGTGTGAGGCATACATCGCTTCGTTTTCTTCCTCATAGGTGAGAGGTACTGAAGTTTTGCGTGATGCCTCCAGCCATTTGTCGAGCTCGTCACGATAGATATAAAGGTACTTTCCTTGTTTGATAACCGGAATGTTGTCCTTCTTTATCTTGTAATAAAAGGTGGAGACTGGCATTTTCAGATAGGCACAGGCTTCCTGTACCGTCATAGGTACATGCAAATTCTCTTTTGGTTCGCTTTGGCGGTTAAGAGTGTCCCTAAGTAAATTTTCCATTCCTGCGATTCTCTCGCAGAGTTCGCCTACCACTTTGGGCAGGTCATTAAAAGTCAAATCTGTTGTGTTCATATCTTCAATAATTAGAATTAATATGCTGCAAACCAACAGAATGAAATTTTGCAGAAATCTGTCAGGCGGAACAATGATTACCGTCTGCACGATTTAATTTTCAAGTATTATTGTGAAAGTGGAAATCTCCTTTGTCCGGCACGTCAATAGGAATGTCGCATGGGACATTGACACGCAAATTGGCTTCCAGATATTCTATATCGGCGTTGCGCAATTCGTATGGGAAAGAAGACTTAATGAATATCGCTCTGTCGCGACGAGAGACTCCAAGCCGTTCACCGATATTCCAAGCTAAGTGTCTTAAAGAGGGAGAACTGATTTTTGCTTCTTTCGTTGAATGGATTGGCTGACAATCGTTAACCCGGTTTTCAGCAATACACTCTATATTCCTGAATAGTGTGCTGATATTCTCTTTTGAGAGATATTTCGAGGTCTTTTCCACTACATACTCACGGATAGCTATCATGGTGTCCCTTTTTCGTTTCACCTCCTTCAGTTGCTCTTTCACAAGAATGCTCTCATATCTCTCCAAACTATCAGGTATCTGTTCCTCTTCTACTGAATCTTGATTAGCATTTTGATGGCTGCTTTCTTGTGAACATTCGCTTTGTACTTGCTTATTTGTAGTACTACTTGAGATTGTCGTAAAAAGCCCTGCCATTACTTTGCGGAATATGGCAAAGGTCAAAATAAGCATTACCAAAGAGATAATAAAAATGGTGGCATCAAATAGGATGTTGTGATTGAACTTTTCACCGATATTGTATGCGGTGAGTGCCGAGAGTGAAACGATGACCACTCCAGCCAAACTGCTGATATCAGCTGCTTTCTGAACTTGTATATTATTCTCCATATAGTTGTGATTGTTTACAATTTTATGGCGTAAAGTTCAGCACTAATTTCCATATAACCATAAATACTAATGGTTATTGGACTGATATTCACAAATAATTATGGTTAGAATATGAATCATACTCAAAAATCATACTCTAACCATATAAAAGAGGTAATAATGACCGTTAATCCTTACGGATCAAGGAAATTTTGTTGCTGGCTTTTCGCTTGTTGCTATCCACCACTTTCATGTATCGTTGGGTTGTGGTGATGCTCTTGTGTGCCATGATGCTTTGGATGGTTCGGATGTCTGTTCCGGCAGCAGCCTGTAAAGTGGCGAATGTCCTTCGATATGAGTGGAAGGTGATGTTTTTGGTGATACCTGCGGCTCGGATCCACTCTTTCATGGGGTATTGCGTCCAGCATCTTTTCAATCCTTTGAATACCAGCCCTGTCTTTTCGGGAGAATAACCAATCAATTGCAAGGCTTCGTCACTAATGGGGATGATGTCTTCTGTTTTTGTCTTTTGAGTGACGGTGTGGACGCATTTTCCTCCGGCAGCAAAGTCCACGATTTCTTCCCATCGCAATGTGAGAATATCGCTGATTCTCAGACTTGTCAGACAAGAGAATAACGAGGCTGTTTTCAGAACCGGTATTTTGCAAGGTGTTTCTGCCAATCTGTACAGTTCATCTACGCTTAGGTAGTCTTTCACTACATCTTCCGGCTCTATCTTGTCCAAGAAATCATTTACATTGGAGTGAATTAACTTGTTGCGATAGAGTATTTTGAGAAATCCTCTGAATGTGGACCAGTAGCCCACAGCCGAATTGCGTGATATGGGACGCTCAGGACGTCTAAGCTGTTTCGCATTAAGCAGATACTCTCTGAACTTGTTGCATAAGTCCACATCGATTTCCTCGAATGAACATTTTCCACCCACGAAATTGAAAAAATGCAGATATACGAACTCCCATTTCTGGTCGTGCTTGCGGAGTGTCTTCTTATAATAGGCAAGAAAATCTCCTTTCATCTTGCTCTTGTCAAAGAAATCGTACCGCTCATTTACGATGGATTCAAAACGTCGGCATCGTATAGCTTCCGCTTTTTCCGACATGACGGCATTAAAGTTCTGTTCCCGTTGGTTCTTTGGTTCGGCATAGATGTAGATGCCCAAAGATTCATGACGGATTACCTTCATACTTTCTTTGTCGCGATAACCGGGATAATAATCCAGATAGAACGACAACATGTTTTTCTTTAGAGGTCTTGTCCTCAATGTTACAGTTTTACATTCGTGCATAATGATATGTTTTTATAATTGGTGATTAATTTGTTGCAAACCAATACAATGAAACAATGCTGATGACTGCCATTGATGAAAATGATTCTTGTCTGTGCAGATTAATTCTCAGATACCGGATTTTTCAGCCATCACCTTGTCAAAATCCTTTTTCAACAGGAACATGGACTTCCCGTGATACATCTTCCGTATCTTGTTATACCTCGCATAATTGTAGACATCATCCCTACGCAGGTTATATTTTTCGATTGCTTCGGCTACGCTGTAATACATTTCCCGTTGGTCGAAACCTCCGCTTTTGATGATGTCGATATGGTCTTTTGAATATTGGACTTTGCCATAAACAACACGGGACGGGATTTTATGGCGATGTACAAATGAGCATCTGGCATCTTTGCTCATACCATAGATTTCCTCCATTTGCTCCGCACTAATCCATTCCTTTATATTGTCTGCAGCTTTATATTTGGCGAAGAATCTGTCAACTGACAGTTGCTCGTAATAATTGAACCCACCATGACTGATTTTAGGAATGTCGTTTTCACGGCATCGCTTGCAAATGGTTTTCCTGTTCATATGATAAGTTGCCGCAATTTGCTCGGATGAGTAATAACCTTCAGGGATTACAAAGGTTTCTTTTGGCAGGTCGCTTTTCTTTTCCCGTTTCTTGGGTGTATATGTTCCATCACGATGCTCTATATAGACTTTGTCAAACTCGGAACGTAGCACCATTGTTCGGCTTCCTTGCTTGAAGCGTTTGATGTCGTATTTGTTGACATAGTAGCTGATATTAATTTTGGTAAGTCTGTATTTCTCGGTAATTTCATCGTAGGTATAATAATCAGGATTCAGCTTCTCCTGCTTTTCCTTAATCGCATCTATATGGGCACGGGAATAATATACCTCGTGGTGACGGTTGATTCGAGGGATATTGTGCCGTAGTGCAAAGGTGACAACGGCATTACGGCTCATACCGTATTTTTCCATGACCTGCTCCGGGGTGTAATAACAGTCCGGATTGATTTCTTCGGCAAGGTCGGCAAAATACTTGTCTATGAGGGTGCGGTTGTAGAATACACGGCTACCTTCTTCAACCTTTGGGATGCTGTATAGTTTGCAGCGACGGTACAGGGTTTTCTTCTGGATTTGGTATTTCTCCAGAATCTCATTCGTGGTGTAATAGAGGACGGTCTGTTTCCGTCCATAGCTGCGTTTCTTGTAGTCGGGTGCATTGTCGAACATTTTTTCAATGTCGGATTTGCGTATAATGGTGCGCCCGCGAAGTTGCAACGCCCGAATGATACCAGCAGCCATGTGTCGGTATATGGTGGCGCGACTAATGCCTAAAAGGGTTGCGGTTTCGGCAGGGGAGAGATACAACTTGCTTCCTACGATTCCGACTTCCTGCATGGGCGGCTCATTTTGCCGTTCCTCGTATTCCTGTAACCTCTGCTTCCGCTTCTTCTCTTTGTACGCTTTTTCATTGCACGATTTACTGCAATAGCGTGTTACCATCGTGTGTGCTATAAATGGTTTGCCGCACCACTGGCATTTTCTTTGTACCTCCATATATTAGTCGCCTTTAATTTCGTCGATTTCGTCTCAACGCGTCTCACAATTTCTCACAGCGTCTCACACTGTGTCTTCTATAGCGGTTCCGCTCATTCTCATAGCATCTCACATCGTGTCCAAGATGTCGCTATGATGAGTGCGAAGTGTCCGCTTAATTGTTCGGCGGTAGAATTATGGTACAAAATAATGCTGGAAATCCGCAACCAGTCAGATTTGACTGAAAACCATATAAAAAGAAAAGCCGCTGGTTATCAGCGACTTTCTTCTAATTGGCTATGGTTGCTTATGGCTACTTACAAGCCGTCATTTCCCGATGCAGAATTTCGAGAATATTTGGATGAGAATATCGTCGTTGGTGATTTCGCCTGTGATGGTGCCCAGGTGGTGGATGACCTGGCGGATGTCTTCGCTTAAGAGGTCGGCCGGACGATCGTCATCGAGGGCCGTGAGGGCTCGGTGCAGGGCGTCGAGGGCTTGGCGCAGGGCGTCCAGATGGCGGCTGTTCGAGATGACGGGATCACCGTCGTAGATGCTTCCGGTGTCGAAAGTCGCGCGGAGTCTGGCAAGGAGCCGTTCGATTCCTTCGCCGGTTTTTGCCGAGATGAAAAGAATGTCGGGGTTTGCCGACGATACTCCGTATTCGACCCCGCAGCCGGAGGATACCTTCGATTCGGTGATACGTGCATCCGGGCTGTCGCATTTATTGACGATGAGCAAGCGAGTCTGTTCGGACGTAATCTGTATGGCGGGAGGTATCGGGCAGGTCGCATCGACGACCTGAAGTACGATTTGTGCGCGGCGGATCATCTCCTGCGTGCGGTCGATGCCCATCTGTTCTAGGCGGTCGGCGGTATCGTGCAGCCCGGCGGTGTCGATGAAGCGGAACAGAACGCCGTCGATATTGAGCGTCTCTTCGATCGTGTCGCGTGTGGTGCCTGCGATGTCGGATACCAGGGCCCGCTCTTCGCCCAGCAGACGGTTCAGAAGGGTGCTTTTGCCGACATTGGGTTCTCCGACAATAGCGACGGCCACCCCTTTTTTGATGGCGTTGCCGAGTCTGAACGAGTCCGTCAGGCGGGTGATTTCGCTTTCGATGCGGTGCATCATCTCCCGCAGGCGTGCACGGTCGGCGAATTGAACGTCTTCTTCCGAAAAGTCGAGTTCGAGTTCGAGGAGCGAGGCCAGTTGCAGCAGTTCGTCGCGCAACGCACCCAGTGCCGCCGAATATCCGCCCCGCATCTGGGTCGAGGCCATGGCGTGCGAAGCCCGGGAATCGGAGGCGATCAGATCGGCGACGGCTTCGGCCTGCGCGAGGTCCATCCGGCCTGCGAGGAAGGCCCGAATGGTAAATTCGCCCGGTTGCGCCATACGAGCGCCGGAGCGAAGCAGGAGTGCGATGATTTCGGAGACGATGTAGGGCGATCCGTGACACGATAGCTCGACGGCATCTTCGCCCGTGTAGGAGTGCGGTGCACGATAGATGGCCGCGACTACGTCGTCGATCGTTCTGTCCCCGTCTATGACTTCGCCGTAGTGCAGGGTGTGCCCGGCGGCTTCGGCCAGCGGTTTGCGCCCCCGAAAGATGCGGTCGCAGCAGGCGATGGCTTCGGGACCGCTCAATCGGATGACGGCGATGGCTCCGCCCGAAGCGGTGGCGGGAGCGACGATGGTATCGGTCGATGTGTTCATCGGACGAAGATTATCGGCGGATCGGGATCCTGAGCCGTTGGCCTTCCCGCAGCTTGTTGGCGTTTTTCAGCTTGTTCAGCTTCATGATTTGTGCCGTAGTGGTTCTGTAACGGCGGGCGATCGCACCCAGCGTATCGCCTCGCTTGACCGTGTAGGTGGTGTATGCGGGGGTGGCGTCCGCGAGTTTCTTCTTTTCGATGTTGGCCGGATTGATGTACTCTTTCAGATAGGTGGAGTCCTTCCGGTGAATCTCCTCTTCGCTGGCGATGTACTGGCAGAGGTAGTGCTGGGGGAGTACCAGCGTGTAGCTTTTGATCGTAGCCGGGATGATGTCCATTTTGTATTGCGGATTGAGTGTCCGCAAAGTTTCGATGGGAATGTCGAGTGTCGAGGCTACTTGTCCCAGGTGGAGCAGGCGGGTGACGCGGATCGTATCGGTCGCCAGCGGCATGGGCGGGTTTTCGCTCTGGATACCGTGCTGCTGGTGGTAGGCATAGGCATAGGAGGCTCCGACGAAGGCCGGTACATACCCGCGAGTTTCGCGGGGCAGGTATTCGTAGATGTCCCAGAAGGTCGTCCCTCCGCCGGCGCGGGCCAGGGCTTTGTTTACGTTGCCCGGGCCGCAGTTGTAGGCGGCGATGGCGAGTGTCCAGTCGTGGTAGATGCTGTAAAGGTCCTTCAGATAACGGCAGGCGGCGCGGGTCGCTTGCACCGGGTCCCGACGTTCATCGACGAACGAATTGATCTCCAGTCCGTAACTTTTGCCTGTCGCGGGCATGAATTGCCACAGTCCGACAGCACCCATCGGAGAGGTGGTCGTGGTCGAGAGAGCCGATTCGATGATCGGCAGGGCACGCAGCTCGACGGGCAGGTCGGCCTTGATGAGCTCTTCCTCGATCAGCGGGAAATAGTAGCGTGAGAGGCTCAACACCCGGTTGATTGTCCCGTAACGGGTATCGACGTAACGGCGGATGTAGTTTTTGACGATCGGATTGAAGGGGAGTTGCACCGGTGATACGAGTGCCCGCAGGCGGTTGGCATAGACTGAATCGGGGGTCGTGTCACTCGAGGAAGCGAGGCTGTCGATGTCGATGTAGTCGTTGAAAAACGTATCGTAGGATTGCAGAGTCTGCTTTTCCCGCCAGAGAGCCACGAGCGAGTCGATCTGGGCCGGGGTGAGATTGCGATTCAGTTCCGGACAGTAAGGCTCCGTTTGCTGTACGGTCGTTTTTTCTGTCACTGTTTTCTCCGGTTTGACCGAAACGGGAGTATGGGTCGATTTCGAAGCCTGCTTTTCGGTCTTGGCTTTTCTCTTGGCACGGCGCTCTTTGCGGCTCTGGGCGGTTGCGGTCGCGCAGCCGAGGAGGATCGAAAGAAAGAGGGTGCAGGCGAGGATCTTTCTCATGATGGAATCAGAAATTCAGGTTGAAGTTGAATCCGAAAGTCGGGCGGTGTCCGCCGACGGTCGGGGAATAGACGTAATTCACCGCCGGCGTGAACTCTACGCTTAAATCGTCCGAAATGTCGTAACTTTTCAGATGAGCGTCCACATGGGCGTCGATGATTTGCAGCACGTAAAGTCCGGCAGTGATGATGATACATAAGTCGCGGTTGCGGCGGTAATTGTCCTTGAGGTTTTTGAGAAATTCCGCTGAGTACTTAGTACCGAATTCGCCCTTGGCTACAGGCGGGTCGGGATGGTGCTCCGGGTCTTTCTGGTGCTCTTCCAGGGCTTTGTCGTAGGCGCTACGATCGGAGTAGGCTTTCTTGAAACGCTTGTAGCCGCGATTGTTCCAGTCGATGGTATAGATCGTGGTTGCCAGTCCGCCTACGACGAAAGGCAGTTTCCAGTAACTTTTGTTATAGACTTGTCCGGCACCGGGGAAGATCGTGGCCAGTGTCGTGGCTTTCTTTACGGGGGAGGCGTCGTAGCGGTAGTTGACCGCCGCATCGCCCAGGAAGTAAAGGTAGGAGGCGACCGTAAGCCCGAGATAGATCTGCCTGCGCGTATTGCTGCGGATCATACGGGACTGTACGTCGTCCAACTCCTCCGTGCGGGCCGTACCGTTTTCCAGCAGGGCGTTGTATTGTCGTTTGAGAGGTTTGTAGGTGTTGTTTTCGTGGAAGAAGAGGGTCAGTCCCGCACCTACCGTTCCGTAGAGGATCGGCAGCTTCCAATATTGCTTGTTGTAGATCTGTCCGAAACCGGGCGCTACCAGCGAGATCCAACTTACGCCCGACAGCGAGATGGTATCGCGCCGGGGGCGGAGGTCTTTTCGGCCTGCGAGCGAGTCGGGCGCTCCGAGTGCTGCGGGCAGGGAGTCGGTTTTCAGAAGCAGGGCCGAGTCGGGGACGAATTGCGGGTGCAGTCTCGCAGCCAGCGAATCCCGGAGCCGCAGCGAATCGATGCCCGAACGCAGCAGCGAATCGCGCAGGGTACTGTCCTGAAGCAGAGAGTCCACCCGCATCAGTAGCAGAGAGTCCGTAAGATGGTTTTTGGCCAGGCTGTCCGGTTTGGGCATCAGACCGCTGCGCACGAAAGTTTTCGCGCTACGGTAACGGTCCAACGGAACTTGGGCCGATGCTTCGCCTGCTCCGCACAATGCGAGAAAGGCGAAAAGCACCAACAGACGGATATATCCCCGGGTGTGTTTCATCTATTTATTGTTGCGGATTTCGGCGGAAGCGCCTCTTTTCTCGAATTTTTCGATGAAGCGGTCGATGTCCCGGTCGTCCGAGAAGTCGATCACGATGCGACCGCCGCCGTTTTTCGAGCGTTTGATGCTGATCTCCTGCGAGAAGAATTTTTCGAGCTGCTCCACCAGCCGCGCATACGATTCGGGATACTCCTCGTCTTCGGCCGGAGCTGCGGGTTTTGCCGCAGGGTCGGTCAGTGCGCGGACCAGTTCCTCGATCTGGCGCACGGAGAGTCCCTTGCGGATGCACTTTTTGAGCAGGCGCAGTTGCAACTCTTCGGGAGCTCCGGCGATCGCTTTGGCGTGTCCCATCGAGATAAGCCCCTCCTTGAGGGCGAGTTGTACTTCGTTGGGCAGTTTCAAAAGGCGCATGTAGTTCGACACCGTCGAGCGTTTTTTGCCGACCTTTTCCGAGAGCGCCTCTTGCGTGAGGTTGCATTCGTCGATCAGCCGCTGCATTCCCAGGGCGATTTCGATGGCGTTGAGGTCTTCGCGCTGGATGTTCTCCACCAGGGCCATAGCATGCAGGTTCTCGTCGTCCACTTCGCGGATATAGGCGGGCAGGGACTCCAGTCCGGCTTTGCGGGCGGCCCGCCAGCGGCGTTCGCCACTGATAATCAGGTAGCGTCCGTCGTCGGTGCGTTTGACCGTGATGGGTTGGATTACGCCCAGCGTGCGGATCGAGTCGGCCAGCTCTTCGAGCGCCTCTTCATCGAACTCCGTGCGCGGCTGCGTGGGGTTGGGGAAGATCGCCGAAACGGAGATCTCCGCCATTTCGGTCATCGGTTTGAGCCTGGCATCCAGGTGTTCGCTCCCGAAAATGGCGTCCAGACCGCGTCCTAATCCCTTCTGTTTCATAATGCTATTTTGCTTTTTGATTGCTTTTGCGGTTGCGTTTCAGGAGCTCCTTGGCCAACGTGAGGTAATTAGCCGACCCGACGGCGGAAGCATCGTACAAGATGACGGGTTTTCCGTGCGAGGGGGCTTCTCCTAAACGGATATTGCGTTGAATTATTGTGTCGAAGGCCAGCTCTCCGAAGTGGTTGCGAACTTCGTTCACCACCTGGTTGTTGAGGCGGTTGCGCATGTACATCGTCAGCACGAAGCCTTCGATTTCGAGCGCCGGGTTCAGTCCGTTCTTGACGATGCGGATGGTGTTGAGCAGCTTCGAGAGCCCTTCGAGCGCGAGGTATTCGCACTGTACGGGAATCAGCACCGTGTCTGCGGCCGTAAGGATATTCACCGTCGTATAGCCCAGCGAGGGGGAGCAGTCGATCAGGATATAGTCGTAACGGTCGCGCACGCTCTCCACGATGCGGCGGATCACGTGGTGTCCGTTCTCCATCTTCGGTAGCTCGGTGTCGGCGGCCACCAGGTCGATCGACGAGGGGAGCAGCCAGAGGTTCTTTACGTCCGGGCTTTGGAGGATTACGTCGGCCGCCGTCTTCGCTCCGGTGATGCACTCGTAAATGCCCTCCAGGTTGATATCGAAGCCCAGTCCCGACGTGGCGTTGGCCTGCGGATCGGCGTCCAGCAGGAGAACTTTCTTGCCCAGCAGCGCGAGCGACGCCGAGAGGTTGATGGCCGTGGTCGTCTTGCCCACGCCGCCTTTCTGATTGGCCAATGCGATGACCTTTGCCATGTTTGCTGATTTTAACGGGTTATAATCGGCCAAAAATACGAATTTTATCGGGAAAAACCATAACGATACCCGAAAAATGCCTATCTTCGAAGCGTAAAACAGGTCTTTATACCGAAGATAAAACATAGAAGCTATGGTACATACCGATTCCACGACTCCGTCCGATGTCCGTCCGCAAGCTCCTGTTGGGGATACTCCCGGAACATCCGATCGGGGACAAACGCCGCAACCGGCTCATAAATATCGATTTCCGACCCTTATCGACCTGTTGGCTCTGGTAGGAATCTGGTATTTGCTACAATTCGTCGGACTGCTTGCCGCCCGTCTCGCCGGGTTCGATTTTCCGGACTGGGACTTGTTGCGCGGCAACGTCGCTCCGACGCCCGAACAACAGGACGCTCTGGCGCGTTTTACGGCTTTCACCTACCTGGTGACGATGGGACTGATGATTCTTTTCACGCTGTTCTATCGCCGCTTGCGGCACGGAACGCGCAAGACGCTGCGCTTTTCGGCGCGGGGCCTCAATCCGGTTCTGCTGCTTTGGAGACTGGTGATGATGCTGGCTGCCGGTATCGTCATCGAACCGGTGGTGGAGCTGCTTCCGATGCCTTCGTCCGCAGTTTACGGCCGGGGCTTCTGGGCGATCATTACGCTGGTGGTTATGGCTCCTCTGTTGGAGGAGTTCCTCTGTCGGGGCATCATTCTCGAGTCGGTGCGGGCCAAGTACGGCGTCGTAGCGGCTTTGTTCCTCTCGTCGGCGTTCTTCGCCGTGTTGCACGGACATCCGGCGCTGGCGGTCAATGCTTTCGTGATGGGCCTGATCCTGGGTTTCATCTACATCGAGACCAATTCGATCTTTTCGGTCGTTCTGCTCCATGCCATGAACAACGGCGCGGCTTTCCTGTTGATTATGGTCGGACTGGACGGGGCCACGATACGTTCGGTTATCGGCAGCGATACACTTTATACGATCGTTTACGTCGTTGCGCTCGTGCTTTTCGCCGCATCGGGCTATATGATCTACCGTTTGCTGGCCCGGGTGAAAAAGTTGGATAAAAATACGATCCGGTAACCTGTTGTGACGGTCGGGGGCTATTTTGCGGCGTACCGCAGGAGCGGGATCGTCGGCGGGTATCATGCAGAAGTATTGTCTGTGCCGGTTTTCCCCGGATTATCTGCACCGGAGCATCCGGTTTTTTCGATACGATAAATTAGGGCGTAATGTAATATTCGGGATGCACGGTACGTTAGGTTCGGGTAAAAAGTATCTTTTTTAGACGATAGGATGCGCCTCGGCTTAACTCAAATAAATTTGGTTAGGCTCTCGGCTTTCATTATCTTTGTCCCTTGTAGTTATGAGTTTTTGTGCCAAAATAGGAGCTGTTCTGCTGCTCGTACTTGCGGTAGGGTGCCAGGAAGTGCCCCGCTATTGGGGCGGAGGTCGGGTCGTGTTGGCCGAGGCTGCCGGTAGAAAATTGTACGCGCGAGAGGTTAAGGCTGCGATTCCGAAGGGAGTGGTCGGCGAGGACAGCGTGGCTTTCGTAAACCGTTATGTCGAAAAGTGGGTGCACAAACAGCTTAAATTGCACGAGGCCGAAGAACTTTTCTCCGATGCCGAGCAGGACATCGATTCGCTGGTCGAGGAGTACCGCCAGGCGTTGTTGATCCGTAAGTTCGACCAGCATCTGATCGAGGAGCGCATCGATACGCTCGTTACCGCCGATCAGATTGCTGCCTATCACCGTGAACACGCGTCGGATTTCAAGGTCAATCAAACCCTGGTCAAGGGGCGGATCGTTCGCTTCGACGCCAACAACCGGCAGGCGCCGAAGCTGCGCAAGTTGATGACGCAGCCCGGCTCATCCCGGCAGCAAGAGTTCGCCGACATCTGTACCAAGAACAATTTCGTACTGAACGATTTCTCCTCTTCGTGGGTGACCTTCTCCGAGTTTCTGGGCTATCTGCCCACATTGCGCAACCAGAGTTACGACGCCCTGCTCTCCTCGCGGGCCGTACAGGAGATGAGCGACGGTCATTCGCGCTACTATTTCGAAATAAGCGACGTGCTTCGTCCGGGCGATCCCGAACCGCTGGAGCGCAGCGAGGCGATCGTGCGCCGCATCCTCTACAACCAGCGGCAGAACGAGATCATTCGGGCCTACGACGAGGAGGTTTACCGAAAAGCGGTCGAGGAGGGGAGAGTGAAGATCCATGAAGAAGAAAAAATAGAGAACTGATGAGCAAGAAGATTCTGTTTTGCGCAGCGTTGGTGCTGGCGATTTTTGCAGGGGCCGCCCAGAAGCGGCAGGTGATGCTGGACCGCGTGGTGGCCGTCGTCGGCGGATCGTCGATCCTCTGGTCGGAGGTGGACGAATATGCGGGCGAGCTGGTGGAACAGCGCCGCCAGCAGGGTTACACTTCGGACCGCGATCCCCACGACGAAGCGCTCGAACAACTGCTGATGCAGAAGCTGCTGTTCAATCAGGCGCTCATCGATTCGGTGGATGTCAGCTATTCGGGCATCGCACAGCGGGTGGAAGCCCATTTGCAGGCGCTCATCGACGATGCGGGTTCTATCGCCGCGCTCGAAACCAAACAGCATATGCCGATCTTCAACGTGCGCGAAATGCTGCGTCAGCGTTACGAGGAGCAGGCATACGCCCAGGCTATGCAGAGTTCCGTAGTAGGGAAAATCAAGGTGATTCCCGGCGAGGTGGAGCGTTACTACAAGAAGACCGATCCGGACAGTCTGCCGACTATCCCCGAACAGTACGTTTATGCCCAGATCACCCGTTTCCCGGCGTCGATCAAGGAGGCCAAGCAGCGCACCAAGGAGCGGTTGCTGGATATGCGCGAGCGCATCATCAAGGGGCAGACCCGTTTCGACATCATGGCCCGCATGTATTCGATGGACGGTTCGGCTATCAGCGGCGGCGAACTGGACCCCCAGCCTTTGGACGGGTTCGTGCGGCAGTTTGCGGACGCATTGGCCGATCTGAAGCCGGGGCAGGTTTCCGAGGTCGTCGAAACGCAATACGGTTATCACCTGATTCAGTTGATCGACCAGAAGGGGCGTATGTACCATGCGCGTCATATCGTGTTGCGACCCTCCTATACGCTCGAGGAGCTGGCGGCTCCGGCCCGTATGCTGGACAGTATCGCAAACCTGATCCGTAAGGATTCGATTACTTTCGAGGAGGCGGCCCGGAAGTTTTCCGACGACGATAATTCGAAGATGAACGGCGGCGTGGTGACCAACCACGATTTGCTGGAGGCGGCGCATTACTATGAGGCTGGTGCGACCGAAACACGCTTTCTGAAGGAGGATTTCGGCCGGGCCGGTGGCAAGAGCCTCGACGACTACAATGCCCTGCGCAATCTTAAGGAGGGCGAAATTTCCGACGCCTATCAGACCGAAGACTGGATGGGCAACCAGCTCAGCAAGATCGTCAAGCTCGTGAAGGTGATCCCTCCGCACAAGGTTTCGCTCAATGAGGACTATATTCGCGTCGAACAGCTGGCGCTGAACGCCAAACGCGAGAAAGTGTTCAAGGAGTGGCTCGACAAGAAGATCGAGGGCATGTACATTTATATCGATCCCGAATTTCGGGACGGAGAGTTCGAAAATAAGAACTGGGTAAAATAGAGATCGTCCGATGCCGAAGGGATTGCGAAAAATAGTGTGCGCACTGCTGGTCGCGGGTGTCGCCGGAGGTGTGATCCTCGCGGGGAACAGGCCGCTGGCCGTTCCCGTTGCGGGTGTTCAGACCCCGTCGGCTCCGGGTGCTCCGGCCCAGGACCCCGAGTCGAACAAGGTGGTCGATTTCGTCGCCGACCGGGGATATCCCATTCCTTACGGCGATACGACCGCGACGGTGCTCGTAGGGCATTTCGCGGCCCAGCACAACGGGGCGGTCATTACCTGCGACAGCGCGATCCGCTACAACGACAAGCGCATCGAGTGCTTCGGCAACGTACTGATCAATAAAAAAGAGACATACATTTACGGCGACCGGGCCGACTACAACGGTGAGATCAACGAGGCGCGGGTCTATGCTCCGCTGGTGAAGGTCGTCGATGGGGATGCGACGCTCTATACCTACGATTTCCGGTTCAATACGCTGGACAATATCGGTACTTTCAGCGGAGGCGGTATGCTGACCAACCGCGAGAATCACCTCGAATCCGACCGGGGCTACTATTATGCCGATACGCACCAGATTATCTGTGTGGATCGTGTCGAGATGCGCAACGACAAGTACGAACTCAAGGGCGATTCGGTGGTGTACGATACGGATACCGACCAGGCTCATTTCTTCGAGCGAACCAACATCTGGAACGAAGGCGGCGATTACATTTATGCCGACCGGGGACGTTACGAAAAGCCGCGCGAGCTTTACGTGCTGACTCGCAACGGGTATGTGATGACCGAAAAGCAGGAGCTGTGGAGCGACAGCCTCGACTATTACCGGGAGTCCGGGCATGCTCTTTTGTTCCGGAATATCCAGATCGACGACGCCGAGCACAAAGTGCTCGCTTTCGGCGATTACGGCGAATATTGGAAGGAGCCGGGCAATGCTCTGCTCACGCAGCGACCTTCGGTGGTCAGCTACGATACGAGTCAGAGCGATTCGCTCTATATGTGTGCCGATTCGATGTTTCTTTATACGATCTCGAAGAGCGAGCAGACACGTGCCGATTCGTTGGCGAAGGTGAAGGCAAAGGCGGCGGCATTGGCGGCAGATTCTCTGGCCGGCTCTAAGGGGGGACCGTCTGTGGATTCACTGGCTGCGAAACCGAGTGCTGCGGGTCCAAAAGCCTCGCAGGATGGATCGCAGGCGGATGCCGCTGCTCCGCAGGCTGCGGCCGGAGCCGTCGAAACCTCGTCCGATACTGCGGATGCCGGTTCTGGTTCTGGTTCTGGTTCCGCTGCAGAACCCATAGCGGCTGTTCCGGCTGAAAAAGGAGGAACGGGGGGCGATTCTCTGGATGTCGCCCCAGCAATAGATACGCTTCTTTCCGACAGCCTTGATCGGGTGGGGGGCGGAATGACCCCTGCCGATTCCGTGGCCGCCGTTTCTGCGGTGGATACGCTTTTTTCCGACAGCCTCGCGCAGGCCGGTCCAAAATCGCTTCCTGCGGATTCTTCCGTGCATATTCTTTCCAAGCGGGAGCGGAAAGCTCAGGCCGACAGTTTGAAAGCTCAATTGCGGGCACAGGCCGACAGCATAGCGTCCGTGAAAAAGGCGCAGGCGGCAGCGGCCCGCAAGGAGAAGCTGGCGCAGATCGCCAAAGCACGTCAGGCTCGGGCTACTGCCAAGCTCGACGCTGCGAAACAGAAGGAGGAGGCATTGCGCAGAAAGAACCTGGAGCGCCGCGCCGAACGTATGGAGAAAATCTGGGCCAAGCGGCGTGCCAAAACCGGGAAGGCGATCCTGAAAGGCAAGCTTCCGGCGTCGGCTCTCGATTCGCTGGTCGCCGACTCCCTGCGGGAGGCCAGGGCTTTTGCCGCGTTGGATTCCTTGTTCCGGGACTCTCTTGCTGCGGATTCGCTGGGACGCGACTCCATGCAGCTCGATTCGCTCAAGGCCGGGGTTGCGGCAGCGGACTCTTTGCGGGGGGATTCGATCGCTGCACCTGCTGGAGATTCCCTCTACCGGTTGGTCAAGGGGTATCGCCGGGTAAAGATCTTCCGCAATGACTTCCAGGCGGTCTGCGATTCTCTGGTGGCCGTTTCCACGGACTCGATGATCCTGCTCTATATCGATCCCGTGCTCTGGAATCAGGACAACCAGATCACTTCTGACGTGATGAAGATCTATACCGAAAACTCCAAACTCCAGAAAGCGGAATTCGTCGGCCGTCCGGTCATGTCGAGCGAGATCGACACGATGACTTACAACCAGGTGACGGGCAAGCTGATTACTGCCTATTTCCGCAATAACAAGATCTATCGCAACGACGTGGACGGTAACGTGCAGACCATCTATTATATGCAGGAGGACGATTCGCCCGAACCGGTGGGGCTGGTTTCTATCCAAAGCGGTGCGGCTACCTACTATATCGACAACAATACGGTCGAAGGCATTACCTACCGCAATCAGCCGGTCTTTTCGATCTTCCCGATGGATAAGATTCCGGAGACGCAGGCTCTTTTTCTCGAAGATTTCAAGTGGGAGGGACACCGGCGCCCGGCGCTTCGGGAGGTTTTCGACCGGACGATTCGCCCTTCGGAGCGTGCGGAGAAGAGTGCGCTGCCGCGACCCGATTTTCCGATCACGCGCCGTATCGAGGAGTATAAAAAGTTGCTCATCGAGTCCGGAACCTGGGTGGATCGCGATGACAAGCTGACGCCCGAAGCGCTCGAGTGGCTTCACTGGCTGGGGTATTGATCTCAGTCATACGGCTCTCTTTGGGCTTTCGGATAGGATATAATCGGCCCTCCCGGATTCATCCCGTCAGGTAGAATCCGGGAGGGCCGGTTTGTCGGGTCGGTGAGAAATTCTTTCGTTTTAGGCGGAAGAGGGGAAGATATGCGCTATTTTTGTTTTCCGAATCAAAAGACCGTACTTCGGACGCGCCGTATTGTCGAGCTGCGGAGCGGTCCGAAGGATGCGAAAGTTGCGAAAGAGGTTCCGTACTCCGGAGTGCGGAGCCGTCGGTAAAAAGAGTCGATTTATGAAAAAGAGTTTGATCGCCCTGGCTTTCGGCACGTTGGCTCTCGGTATGGCCGAGTTCGTCATGATGGGGATTCTGCCCGATGTGGCGAGGGATTTGGGCGTTTCCATCCCCCGGGCCGGGGACCTGATTTCGGCCTATGCCACCGGGGTTTGCGTCGGGGCTCCCGCGACGGTGCTCATCGCACGTAAGCGGGCGTTGAAGGGGATTCTGCTCGCTCTTGCCGCTCTTATTGTCCTGGGTAACGTCTGCGCTTCGCTGGCGCCCGACTTTTGGATGCTCTTGGCGATGCGGTTCGTGTCGGGCCTGCCTCACGGGGCTTTCTTCGGCGTAGGTTCGATCGTTGCGGAGCGGGTGGCCGATCCGGGACACAAAACCCAGGCCGTGTCGATCATGATCCTCGGGATGACTGTCGCCAACCTGTTCTGTGTGCCGTTGGGTACCTATTTGGGCAGCTATCTTTCGTGGCGGCTGGCTTTCGGGATGGTCGGGCTGTGGGGAATTATGGCTCTGCTGCTGATCGCCCGCTGGGTGCCTGCCCTGCCGGCGCTGCCCGATACGGGGTTGAAGGGGCAATTCCGGTTCCTCGGTTCGCGGGCTCCCTGGCTGATTCTGTTGGCTACGCTGCTGGCCAATGGAGGAGTTTTCTGCTGGTACAGCTACGTGATTCCGACCATGACGCGTGTGGCGGGCATCCCCGGGCAGGCGATGACAGCCGTGATGATGGTCGCGGGGCTGGGAATGCTGGTGGGTAATCTCGCGGGCGGGCATCTGTCGGACCGCTTCTCTCCCGAACGGGTCGCCCGCTTTATTCAGGGGATGATTTGTCTGTTGCTCGTAGGGATCTTCTTCGCGGCTCGGATCGACTGGCTCGTGATTCCGCTGATGTTCCTGACGACGGCTTCGCTCTTCGGGGTTTCATCGCCCCAGCAACTGCTTATTCTGGAGAATGCGCCGGGCGGGGAGATGCTCGGCGCCGCGTCGATCCAGATCGCGTTCAACCTCGGTAACGCTTTGGGCGCCTACTTCGGCGGTCTGCCGATCAGTTTCGGTCTGGGGCCTCAATATGCCGCCCTGCCCGGTGCGGCGATGGCCCTGCTGGGCTTCGTCATGTTCTCCGTCTATTGCAGTCTTTACGGTCGGAATAAAACTCATAGAATATTGTCGGAAAATGAAATGCGCGGATAATCGGGAAGAGCTGTTCCCGGTGGTCGATGCCGCCGGACGTGTCGTCGGCCGGGCCACGCGGGGCGAGTGCCACGGCGGGTCGATGCTGTTGCATCCGGTGGTGCACCTCCATCTGTTCAACTCCCGAGGGGAGCTTTACCTGCAAAAACGTCCGGCGTGGAAGGATATCCAGCCCGGACGGTGGGATACGGCCGTAGGCGGCCATGTGGATTGGGGGGAAGAGCCTCTCGTTGCCCTGCGGCGCGAGGTGCGCGAGGAGGTCGGCGTGACGGATTTCGAGCCGCAGCACGTGCTGACCTACCTGTTCGAGTCGGAACGCGAACGGGAGTTGGTCTATGTCTATAAGACGGTGTACGATGGGCCTGTCGTACCGAGCGGCGAGTTGGACGGAGGTCGCTTCTGGACACTGCGCGAGATCGCCGAAGGAGTGGGCGGCGGGATCTTTACCCCCAATTTCGAAGGCGAGATCCGCCGCGTGGCGGAGCTGCCGGATGTCGGGCGTTGAGTCCCCGGTTCCGTTCGCTGCGCCTCTTCGGAACGCAGGGCGGTCTGCCGTCCGGCGACCGCTAAATAAAGCACATGATCAGAATCTGAATGATGATGACCCGCAGGAACATGCATACGGGATATACCGTCGCGTACGCCACGGCCGGATGATCGCCGGGGATCGAGTCGTTGGCATAGTTCAGCGCCATCGGGTTGGCCATGCTGCCGCACATGATGCCGGCTACCTGTCCGAAATCGAGTTTGAAGAACCGCAGCGACAGGGCGGCTACGATAACGATGGGGACGAACGTGAGGAGGAATCCCAGTCCGATCCAGAGCATTCCTTCGGGACGCATGATCGTTTCGACGAAATGGGCGCCCGCTTCGAGCCCCAGGCAGGCCAGATAGAGCGACAGTCCCAATGCCCGGAGCATCAGGTTGGCGCTCAACGTGGTGTAGGTGACGATGTGGATGCGGGGGCCGAAGGTCCCGATCAGGATGCCGAGGATGATCGGGCCGCCTGCGAGTCCCAGTTTGACGGGGAGGCTGATACCCGGTACCGCGAAAGGGATGCTTCCTAGCAGCAGGCCCAGGAGCAGACCGATGAAAACCGGAATCAGGTTGGGTTCGTCGAGCTGTTTGACGGCATTGCCGAGGATTTTTTCGACGCCTTCGATCGCCTGCGCTTCACCCACTACCGTCAGGCTGTCGCCCAGTTGCAGCGTGAGATCGGGCGTGGCGAGCAGTTGTACGCCCGAACGATGCACCCGGCTGATGTTGATGCCGTACAGGTTTCGCAGACGCAGCGAGCTGAGTTTGCGGCCGTTGATTTCGGGGCGGGTGACGATGATCGACCGGGAGATGAGCTGGCTGTCCAATGCGTTCCAGTCGATGTCATGCGTATTCCAGTCTTTTTGTACCCGCTCGCCGAAGAGGAGTTCCAGTGCCTGCACGTCGTCCGGCGAGGTGATTACCAGTACCAGATCGCCCGATTCGAGGGTCGAGTCCGAAGTCGGAATCGAAACCTGCCCGGCACGCCAAAGGCGGGAGATGACGAAATGGTGGTGGCTGTATGCCGCGACGTCGCGGATGCTTTTGCCGACGACGCCGGGGTTGGAAATCTTGAATTCGACGATGAAGATATTCTTTTTATGTTCGGCGTCCGGTTGCGGAATGTCCGAGGGCCGGGCGAAGAGTTTGCGTACGGCGATGATGCCCAGAATCACGCCTACGACACCCAGCGGGTAGGTCAATGCACAGCCCAGCGTGGCGTTGTTGCTGTCCAACTGCATCTGCGAGAGCATCTGTTGTGCCGCACCGAGCGCCGGGGTGTTGGTCGTGGCGCCGCACAGGATGCCTGCCATGTCGCTCATGGGAACACGGGCCGCATAGCCGAGCCCTACGGCCAGTGCCGAACCTGTCAGGACGATGAGCGTGGCGAGCGAAACCAGCCGGATGCCGCCCGAGCGGAGCGAACTGAAGAAACCGGGGCCGACCTGCAATCCCAATGCATAGACGAAGAGTACGAGCCCGAAACTTTCGGCGAAAGCCAGCATCGAAGGATCGACCGAGAGTCCGAAATGGCCCGCTGCGATGCCGATGAAGAAAACGAACGTCACGCCGAGCGAAATTCCGAAAAAACGCACTTTGCCCAGCATCATGCCGAACACCGAGATCAGCGAGAGCACGACGACGGCTTGAATGGCCGAATGTTGGGTAAAAAGATCCGTAAACCAGTCCATTTTGTTTCGTTCCGGGATTGTTCCGGCTGCAAAAATAGCTGTTTTTTCCGAATGGAGATGTGCGGATGCCTCTTTTTGCCGGATCGCAGGAATGAACGGGCCGAATATCCTTATTGCCAGGGACGGGCGTATCCGTCGGATCATTTCCGGGGAGAGGGTGTATGGCGCCTTGTCGGGAAGCGCTCTCTTCGCATTTTCGGAGTAGGCCGGCCGGCGAGTTCGCGGAGCGTGTCGCCGTTGGCGCGGAGGATGGTCAGGATGCGCTCCTCGGAGAGAAAGAATTCCTCTTCGGAGAGGATTTTCAGGGTGTCGTCGAAGCGCAGACGCTGCGTTTCGGTCCAGTAGTGATAGCGGTGGCAGAGCATTTCGTCGCGTCGGGCGATCAGGGCTTTGTTGCGTCCTCGGGGCATGTCGTGTGTTTTTTAGTCGGATGAAACAGTGTCATTGCCGTCCGGAAGAGTCCGGCGGCAGGCGGAAATCGAAAAAATAGAGAAAGGATGGGCGCCCGTTTCGGGAAACGGGAAGGGCGCGTCTGCAAATATACGCTGACGAAAAGGCGAAGTCAAGAGGTCGTCGTGTTTTTTTGAGTTTTCGAATTAAATATTATTCGTATACTTGCACCCGCAAAAGGTATCCGTATGTTTTTTCGAAGCGTGCGGAGTAATAGGGAATCCGGTGCGAATCCGGAACAGTGCTCGCTGCTGTAAGTCCTGTTTCCTTTCGGGGAATAGTTCGATCGCTCTCTTTTGCCACTGGCCATGAAGCCGGGAAGGCGCGACGGACGGGATGAGTCAGAAGACCTGCCTTTGCACGAAGATTTTACACCTGCGGGTCACGGGATGGAATCACGAATGTCGGTTGCTCTGTTTGCTCGATTTCCCCATTCAGTCGATTTTTCCGGACCCGGTGTTGCCATGAGTCCCCGAAGCGTATGCTTTGCGGCGATCTTTCGTACAGGAGGAAACATACAATTTATTAAATAATAAAAGATTATGAAAAAAAGAGTATTTTTGGCTTTGCTGGCTGCGGCTGCGGTAACTTTCGTCGGATGTTCGAAGGACGACGACGGGCCGGACGAAGGACCCCAGACCTATACGATCACTTTCGAGGGCGACGACTGGTCGCCGCTGGTGGTGGCGAACTATAACGGCGGTAAGGCGATGTCCGTAGTTTACGAAGATAAGGCGTACACCTGGACCGATCAGACCACGCAGCTGACTTCGCCCTGTCCCGAAGGTTGGGGATACCCGTTTATGGTATCGTCCTACAACTCCAAGGATATCGAGAAGTTCAACACCTATGAGTTTGACCTCTACCTGTACAATGCACAGAACGAGGATGCTACTACGGGCGGCGGCCACGACGGATCGGATAATTTCCTTATCGGTTACGGCAACTACGACGAAGCGCACCCCGACTATGGCGACAGCCGTCCTATTTTCGCTTTCCCCGACGGTGTAGCGCGTACGATCCAGAGCTGTTACATCAATTCGACTTGCTATTTTTTGAGTGTGGCGGCCAAAGGCAATGCCCTTGCACCTGCGCTTGAGGAGGGTCAGGATGTACTGATTCATGCTACGGGTTACGATGCCGCAGGTAAGGAGACCGGCACCGTGACGATGACTTTCGCATCGAAGGACAAGCTGATTAAGGAGTGGACCAAATGGGACCTCTCTTCGCTGGGCAAGGTGGCGAAGGTTCGTTTCAATATGACGGGCGGCCCCGATAACGGTTATGGCTTCTCGATGCCGGCCTATTATGCTCTGGATGACATTACGATCGAGCTGTAATGTTTTTCCGGAGAGTTTCCGGACCGATTTCGGCGATCGTTTCCGACTTGCGGAAAAGTCCGTGACGGACTGCACCGGGCGGAGGCGACGACTTTTGAAGATAAATCGTTTTTGTGTGCGTCGGCAGGGCGGGTTTCCGCTCTGCCGCGTGCCGTAAACGCGAATATATGCAACGTGCTATGTGGTTTTTTTCGAAAAGATATTTCCCGTTTTGGGCGGTGTTTGCGGCGCTGCTGACGACCGCCTGCAACAAGGACGAAGTGATTTTGGACGACCGGGATCATGCTCCCGTCATTACGCTCGACAGCGAGTCGGGGGTTTATACCGTCAAGATGGGCCGGGAGCTGACCATCGCTCCTACGGTGGAGTATGCCGAGGGAGCTACCTACTCATGGATCGTCGATGGCAAGCTGGCAGGTTCCGAACCGACCTATACGGCCGTCTTTACCGAACTGGGTGAAGTGTATATCACGTTCCGTGTCGAAACGGCTGCCGGAAAAGCTGAAGCGGAGCTGCGGGTGGATGTGCTGGAGCTTACTCCGCCCGTCATTTCGCTCGCACTGCCTGCCGAGGGGCTCAAGGTTCTGCCGGGTGTCGAATATACCTTCACTCCCGATATTCAGCATTCGGACCAGGAGGACTTCCGCTGCCGGTGGCTTTGTGCCGGCGAGGTCGTTTCTACGCAGATGAGCTATACCTTCCGGGAAGAGGCGGTGGGGAGCTACCCGATCCGTATCGAGGCATCGAACGACGACGGAACCTCCTTCAAGGAATTTGTCGTGGAGGTCGTGGAGAAGATGCCTTCGGAGGTCCGCTTCGAAAAGCTCTCTCATTACTGTAAAACGACCGATCGGAGCACGTTCGTCGGCCGTGCGGTCTATCTTGCGCCGTCGCTGGCTTATATCGCCGATCCGCAGTTCGTCTGGTCGGTTGATGGGGAACCGGTCGTAGCCGAAACGGGTGCCGTGTTTAAGTTTACACCCGACGGGCCGGGCGACTATACCGTTCGGGTCGATGTGACCGAAGGCGGCGATGCTTCCGAGCGTCTTACGCGAAACATCGTCCGAGGGGTTGCTACGCTGTCTGCCGAGATCGTCGTTCATGCCTTTGCGGACGAGGAGCAGCGCCGACGCCCGGCGAGTGTGGCGAGCAGTCGTTTCCAGCATGCGGTTTACGAATTTCTGCCCGCTCCCGGGCAGTTGGTCGGCGAAAAGACCGAAGCCGGATATACGGGCAACGAGCGTACCCATGAAGATGCCGTGGCTTATGCAGCCGGGAGGCTGGAGGCGCGGAGTTATGTTTCGCTCGGGGGATTCGGCGGTTATCTGATCGTCGGGTTCGACCACAGTATCGCCCGAATGGAAAGCGGCTATGATTTTTCCATTGAGGGGAATGCATTCGACACCAGCTCGGAGCCGGGCGTGGTGTGGGTCATGCAGGACGTGAACGGCAACGGTGAGCCCGATGACGAGTGGTACGAGTTGCGGGGCAGCGAAACGGGTAAGGAAGGGACTGTTTCCGGTTATGCCGTGACTTATTACCGCCCTGCCGGAAGGGGGATGGACGTGCAGTGGACCGATTCGGAAGGTCGCAGCGGCACGGTCGAATACAGGGGTGAGTTTCACGACCAGGATTTCTATTATCCGGCTTGGGCCGCCGATACTTATACGTTGCGCGGTACGCTGCTCGAATCTCGGAATATGGTCGATGACAGAGGGTTTTGGATCAACCGCCCTTACGAGTGGGGTTATGCCGACAATTACGGAAGCGACTGTCTTGCGGGTGGCGATGCAATGGACGGAAAGGGACAGAGCAACGGATTCCGAATCGCCAATGCCATGCAGCCCGACGGAACGCCTGTCGAACTGAAGTACATCGACTTCGTCAAAGTACAGGTGGGGGTCAATGCCAAGAGCGGTCCGCTGGGCGAGGTTTCGACCGAAGTTTTCTCCTTCGCCGATCTTTCGATCGCGGAGTAAGGCTGCGGAACGAATCCGCCGGATTGCCTCTCTTTTCCGCTTGGGACAGGAGAAGAGTTGCCCGGAAACATCTGCAGAGAGAGAATCTACATCGACAAGAGAAGTTCCCGGAAACGCAAATCGTTTCCGGGAGCTTCTCTCTTGTACTGCTTGCGGTCGGAGTCTTCGGGTTTCGTTTACCGCGCTTAAAGCGTCAGGGGGAAACCCGCGTAGAAATCGAGGATCTTGGTGCGGAATATGAATTCGTATTTGGCCTGGATCTGGTCGGATTCGGCCTTCTGCATGCGGGTCTTGGCGTCGTTGTAGTCGAAGGTCGTCGAGCGGCCCGCAGCGTATTTCTCGGCTTCGTACCTGAAGGCGACCTGTGCGGAATTGAGCGCTTTTTCCGCCGAACGGTATTTCAACAGGGCGGCATCGGCCTGGTAGTAGGCCGTTTCGATCTCTTTTTGCAGGGTCTGCTCGGCTTCGGTCAGGACGAGCTGCTGGCTCCGTACGCCCAGTTTGGCCGTTCGCACGCTGTTGCGGGTCGCCATGCGGTTGAAGATGGGGATGTTGATCGCCACCCCTACGTATTCGGTGCTGTTGTTGCGGAACTGGCGTCCGAAAGCGGGATTTACCGCACCCGTAGCGAACGAGTGATAGACGTTGGTGCCGTATCCTCCTGTCAGCGTGATCTGGGGGTAGTAAGCCGCACGGGACATCCGCACCGCCCGGAGAGCCTGCTCGAGGCGGAAGCGCTCGGCCTGTATGCGGGGACGGTTGTCCAGGGCGTAGGAGAGCACTTCGGCCGGGTTACGCAGGTGACGCATCGACTCCACGGTGAGGCTGTCGAAAGTCGGGGCGACTATGTCGAATCCTTCGGCACTCGTCCGGTTCAGGGCCTGGCTCAGGGCCAGCAGGGAGAGTGAGAGGTCGTTGCGGCTTTGGGTTAGTTTGTATTCGTCGGCCGCCAGCAGGGCTTCGTTTTCGTAAAGCACCGACTCGGCGACTTTGCCCGTTCGTACCTGCTCCCGGCTGCGTTCCACCTGTTGTGTGCTCAAGGCGAGCGCTTGCTCTGCAACATTAACCAACTCCTTTGCGACCAGCACGTCGAGGTAATACGACATAATATTGACCGATACGTCTTCACGGATCCGGTCCAGGTCCTGGACAGCGGCTTTCAGGCTCAGCTTGCCTGCTGCGATTTCGTGGTTGATGCGTCCGCCCATGAAGAGCGGCAGCGAGGCCGAAACGCCGAGCGAACCCGACACCTGGTTGTTGTCGGCGTAGGTGTTGTTGCTGATGAGGCTTCGGACGAAGCTGAAGTTCGTACCGAGGTTGGCACCGAGGTCGGGCAGGCGGCTGTGGCGCGAGGTGTTGAGTTCGACGGAGCGCTGTTCGACTTGCAGCGCCTGTTGCTGGATCTGTATGTTATGTTCGTGGGCGTATCGGATGCAGTCGTCCAGGCTCCAAGGGCCTGCTTCGGGTGTCGGAGTTGGAATTTGGGCCTGCGCCGTGCTGCCCGCGAGCAGCAGTGCGATGAAAAGAGTTCCGAATTTCATGGTGGCAGGGATTTAGATGGACTGTTGTTGGAGGTTGCGGACTTTGTCCGTTTCGGTGACGCCGGATACGATTTCGATGTTCACGCCGTCCGACAGACCGAGCGTTACGTCCCGTTTCTCGAAGGTTTGTTCGGGGCTCTCCTCAGGACTGGTGAGGATATAGACGCAGGGCTTGCCCTCTTCGAACTGGATGGTGCTTTCGGGCAGTGTGAGAACACCTTCGCGGCTGTCGGTCACGATGCTGGCATTGGCGCTGTAACCTGCACGGACGAAGACCGATTCCGGGATCTTGGCGGCGGCCTTCACCTCGAACATGATGATTCCGTTCACATCGGCGGCTTTGGGCGAAATGTACTCCAGCGTGGCTTGGAGGACGGTACCCTGCATGGCACCGATGGTCAGCACGACGGGCATGCCGGCGTGCAGGCGGCCGATGTCGGTTTCATCGACATTGCCCCGGAAGAGCATGTCGCCCATGTCGGCGACCGTGGCGATCGTGGTGCCGTCGTTGAAGGTATTGGCCTGGATCACCGAGTTGCCGACCTTGATCGGTACGTCGAGGATCATACCCGTGATGGTGGAGCGTATCTGGGTGTTGCTTAAATCTTTGTATCGGTTGGTAATACCGGTTTTGACGATTTCCAGGTTGTCTTCGGCATTCTGGAACTCCTCTTCGGCCTGGCGCAGGGTGGTCTGCCCCTTCTCGAACTCCTCCTGCGATACCACGCCTTTGGCATAGAGGGCTTCGGTGCGTTCGAACTCCTTGCGGGTCTGGTCGAGCGAGAGCCGGGCCACCGTCACGCGGGATTCGGCGGCATTGAGGGTTCCCATTTCGGGAATGACCTTCACCGTAGCGATGACGTCGCCCTGTTTTACACGGTCGCCGGCCTTGCAGAGCACCTCGGAAATGATACCCGAGATCTGGGGCTTGATGAGCACCTCGTCGCGGGGTTCGACCTTGCCCGAGGCGATGACGTACTGACGGATCGTGTCGCGCACGGGGGTTGCGAGGGTGTAAACCACCTTCACGGGGCGGGTTTTGTTCCAGAGGAAGACGAATGTGCCGACGAGCAGCGCGAGGAACAGGATGCCCAGGAAAATCTTCAGAAACTTTTTCATATTATGTCGGTTTTTTGCGTTTGTTTCGAGTTTCGGGGTTTACTCTTCGCGGATCGCATCCACGGCTTTGATCCGCAGTGCCCGGGTCGCAGGGATGATGCCTGCCAGCAGGCTGCCCAGGACGAGGATCCCCAGCGCGAGTATTCCCATACCGAAGGAGATCTGCCATGAAATATCGGGCAGGTGTTGGTCCATCTGGGCGGCCCGCGCGTAGAAACTGTCGGCGATGGAGAGAACGCCTACGCCCGCACCGAAACCGAAGATGCCCGCGATAAAAGTGAGGATGAAGCTCTCGGAGAGGATTTGCGAAAGGATCGTCAGGGGCGAAGCGCCGATGGCGCGGCGGATGCCGATCTCCTGCGTGCGTTCGCGTACCAGCACCAGCATGATGTTGCTGATGCCCACGATGCCCGCGAGCAGCGTACCCAGACCTACGATCCACGTAAGCAGGGAGATGCCTCGGAACAGCCCCATGATCTTGCCGAAGACCTCGGAGGTATCCTGAAAATAGATCGCCTTCTTGTCGTCGGGAGCGATCAGGTGCCGTGCGGCGATGCTTTGCCGGCACTCCTGGATCACCTCTTGGGTCGGTTCGTCCGCATATCCGGTGAGTGCCAGCATGTCGATCGTCCGTCCCAGTCCGTACATTTGCTGTACGAGCAGCGCCGGGATGACGACGGTCCGCTCCGGGTCGCTGAAGGCCATCATACCGCCCAGGGGTTTGGTAACGCCGACGACCGTGAAGTAGGAGCTGCCGATCTGGATCGTTTTGCCTGTGGGATCTTCTCCGCCGGGGAAGAGGTCGCGCCAGACCTGAAGCCCGATTACGCAGACTTTGCGCTGGCGCAGTTCATCGACTTCGTTCAGGTAACGCCCCATGAGAATCTGTTGAGGAGCGATCTGCTGCATGTCGGGCGAGTAGCCCATCAGTCCGAATTCGCCTTTGTGGTCTTGGTGGCTCATGTTGCGTTGATTGCCCCAGCAAACAGCCGAGATGTATTCGATGCGGGGTAGTTTCCGGAGCGCTTCCAGGTCGTCCCAGTCCAGTTCCCAGCTGCGGCCCGTAGGCATACCTTCGTAAGGGACGGAGGTGCGGTCGGACATGATGAAAATGGCGTTGGTGGCCGTGCCGCCCAGTTGGGCGCGGAACATGCGGCCCAGCCCCGTGCCGGCACCCAGCAGGACGATCAGCATGAAGATACCCCAGAAGACGCCCAGCGCCGTCATGATGCTGCGCCTGCGGTTGCGGGAGATCGTCTGCCAGATTTCGTTCCAGCGATCCGTATCGAAAAATCCTGTCATAGTTTGGTTCCTTTTCTTTCTTCCGGGTGTCCCGGGCTCGTTGTTGCTGTTCTCTTTTCGGTCTGTCGTAGTTTCGCGGCTTGGCCGCGTATTCAATTCTTACCCACCCCTCAATCCCTTCATCGGGAGGGGACTTTTGTCGTCCTTCGGACTCCGGGGTGCTTCCTTATCTGTTCCCCGGTCGTTGTGGGATTCGTTGTCGCGCAGTTATTTATTGTGCCGCAGGGCATCGACGGTCTTCAGTCGGGCAGCCCGGCGGGAGGGGATGTAACCTGCGATAAGTCCGGCCAGAACCAGGACGATCGTCGCGCTTACCGCTACCGAGAGGTTCAACGTCGGATTGACGAAGATGTTGAACGTGTTCTCCCCACCGGGCGGAGTTTGTGTCATGAGCTTGTTCACTCCTTCCATGGCGAATACGCCGAGCACCATCCCGATATAGCCGAATGCGGCGGTGATCATCACCGATTCGGTCAGGATCAGTCGGATGATCGACGAGGGTTTGGCCCCGAGCGCCTTGCGAATGCCGAATTCAAAGGTGCGCTCCTGCACCGTTACCAGCATGATGTTGCTCACGCCCACGATGCCTGCGAGCAGCGTTCCCAGACCGATGATCCAGATGAAGAGGTTGATGCCGCCGAAGACGAGCATCATGTTCTTGTAACCTTCCATGCGGTTGTAGATCCAGACGGCGCTTTCGTCGTCGGGCGCGAAGGTGTGTTCGGCGGCCAGACGATTGCGGAGCCGCTGTTCGAATTCGGCCATTTTCTGATCGGTGTCGATGTCTTTCACCGAAAGATAGGTCTGTCCTACGCTCGGATCGCTGTGGTTGAAGAGCAGTTGGGCGGTCGTCAGCGGGATGAAGGTGAATGTGTAGGAGCCGAACTGGTCCATCTCGAAAACACCGATGATGCTGTACGATGTTCCGTTGACCAGGAGGTGCTGTCCGACGGGACTTTGACCGTGAAACAGGACATCCCGCACGTTTTTATCCACGACGATCACCTTGCGCCGCTCCCGAAGGTCGGTATCGTTCAGGAAGCGTCCGTCGAGCACCCTGACATTCATGATTTCGCGGTATTCCGGGTCGCTGCCGACTACGGCCGCATTGTTCAGAAAGTCGCGTCCGTGGGAGAGGTTGTATTGTCCCGGTCCCTGCACGCGGGCGGAAACCTTGTCCACTTCGGGAAATTCGGTGCGCAGGATCTCCAGGTCGCGGTTGGTGATGTTAATGCGCCGCCACTTGTCGTAGCCCTTGTAGGGTTGCGAGGTCCAGCCGCCGTTGATGATGACCGAATTGACGGCCATCGACCCGAAATTGGAGAGCGTGCCGTTTTTCAGTCCGTTGCCCGAGCCGAGCAGGATGACCAGCATGAAGATGCCCCATGCGACCGAGAAGCCCGTGAGGAACGTGCGCAGCTTGTTGCGGCGGATCGACGCCCAGATTTCCAACAGCAACTCTCTCATGGCCGGAGGTTTTGGATCGAACCGATCACGCCGTCCTTCAGGTGGATGATCTTGTCCGTCTGGTCGGCGATCGACTGTTCATGGGTTACGCAGATGATGGTCATGCCCGTCCCGTTTACCTGCCGCAGCAGGTCCATTACCTCCTGCGAGGTTTTGCTGTCCAGGGCGCCCGTAGGTTCGTCGGCGAGAATGATCTGGGGCTTGTTGATCAATGCCCGGGCGATGGCCACGCGCTGCTTCTGGCCGCCCGACATCTCGTTGGGCATGTGGTTGGCCCAGTCGCGGAGTCCCAGCCGGTCGAGGTATTCGAGGGCTTCGGCATTGCGCTTGCGGCGCGAAACGCCCTGGTAGTAGAGGGGAAGGGCGACGTTCTCGACCGCGTTCTTGTAGTTTATCAGGTTGAACGACTGGAAAATATAGCCGATCATGTTGTTGCGGGCAGCGGCGGCCTGCGTCTCGCTCAGGTGTTTGATCAGGCGCCCGTTCAGGAAATATTTGCCCGTGTCGTAGTCGTCCAGGATCCCGAGGATGTTCAGCAGGGTCGATTTGCCCGATCCCGAGGCCCCCATGATCGAAACCAGCTCGCCCTTTCCGATTTCGAGGTCGATGCCCTTGAGTACATGCAGCGGAGCGCCGTTGTGGTAGGTCTTGTTGATGTTTTCGAGTACAATCATATCGAGAGGGAGTGATCCCGTTTTTTTATGGTCGTTGATTTTGTTCGCTGTTTTTGTTTCGGCGTATTTCCTGTTGATCCGTGAAGTGTTCCTGCCGGTCGAAACCGAAGGGTTCTGCGGGGTGTTTCCTGTGCCGGCGTTATGTAATTCCTCGACTTTTGGAAACGCTTGCAGGCACTGCGTCCGTTCTTATCGTTTGTTGCGATAAAGATAGAAAGTATATTTGTGAAAAACAAGAAAAATTTATCGAAAATCAATAAAATTTTACCCCCCCCCGATATATCGGTCGAGAGGGGGATTTTGTGTGGAAAAAAGACCGTCCCATCCTCTGAAAAAGGAGGCGGGACGGTCTTTAGTTATTCCGCATACACGGTTATTCCGGTTTCGGCAGGAGTCCTGTTTTTTGATATACCTTATAATATATGGATCTTGCGAGAAAATCACTTCCGCGCAGAGCGGACAGGCGTCCGCGAACGATTCCTGCACATGGAGTCGAGGAGCCTATTTGAGCCGCAGGAACGAATAGCCGAAGCGTTCGCAGGCGGCTTTTTCCAACTCTTCGCGGGCCGAGGGGTGCGCAATGTCGATCAGGGCGCGGGCACGCTCGGCGAGTCCTTTGCCCAGCAGGTAGGCCGCACCGTACTCCGTGACGACGTATTGTGTCTGGAAACGGGTGGTCACCACGCCGGCGCCGGGCGTCAGCAGGGCCTTGATCTTGGAGTGTCCCTTCGAGGTGGTCGAGGGGAGCGCGATGAAGGTTTTACCGCCTTCGGAGAGGGCGCCGCCGTACATGAAGTCGTGTTGTCCGCCTACGCTCGAGTAGATCATCGTGCCGATCGAGTCGGCGCAGATCTGGCCCGTCAGATCGACCTCCAGCGCCGAATTGATGGCCATGACCTTCGGATTCTCGCGGATGCGGAACGGGTCGTTCGTCCATGCCACGTCCTTCATGATCAGGTCTTCGTTGTAGTCCATGTATTCGTAAAGCCGCTTCGAGCCGAGAGCCAGCGACGCGAGGTTTTTGCCCGGAAGCACTTTTTTCTGCGAGTTGTCGATCACGCCGCTCCGAATCAGGGGTACTACCCCGTCGGTGAGTGCTTCGGTGTGGAGTCCCAGGTGTTTATGATCGCCCAGGGCCGCGAGTACGGCGTTGGGGATGCCGCCCACGCCGATCTGGAGGGTCGCACCGTCGGGAATCAGCTCGGCGATGTAGCCGCCGATCTTGCGGTCGATTTCGTTGGGCTGGGCGGTCGGAAGCTCCACCAGAGGTTCATCGACTTCGACGGCGGCCGTGAGTTTCGAGACGTGGATCAGCGCGTCGCCGTAGGAGAACGGCACGTGGGGGTTGATCTGGGCGATGACGACCTTCGCACATTCGGCGGCCGAAACCGCGAGGTCGGCCGAGGTGCCGAAACTGCAATAGCCCTCCTCGTTGGGGCGCGAACAGTTCAGCAGCGCTACGTCGATCGGGATGATCCCCTTGCGGAAAAGCCCCGGAATCTCACCCAGAAAAGCCGGGATAGCCTGTCCGTACCCTTGAGCGATCCAGTTGCGGACGGAGTTCGACACGAAGAGGCTATATACGAGGAAACTGTCTTTGTATTCGGGCTTGCAGTAGGGCGCTTCCTCCCGTCCGATGGCGAAAGCCGAATAGACCTTCACCCCCCGGAGTTCGTGTCCCCGGTCGGCCATCGCTTTCACGAGCACTTCCGGAATCGAAACGCTTCCCTGAATATAAACGCTGTCGTTGGATTTGATGAGCTTCGCAGCTTCAGCGGCAGTGGTGTAGTTGATCATGGGTTTGGTTTTCTATGTCGTTTCCGGCAGTCGGTCGGTGGATGGAAAATTCGGCACCGTCGTCGGCCGGAGACGGTAGGTTTTGTCTTTTTTGTTGGTTATTTGAAGGAGCCGAATTTATTCGGCTCCTTCTCTTCGTCGGGTGTGAACGGTCGTTCCCGGAGTCCGTACCGGATTCTTTGCTCCGGAGTGCAGCTCCGGGACGATTTCACAGCGACCCGGAGCTGCAATGCCGGATTTATTTCCGGGCGTAGTCCTGCGCGAAGTCGCGGAGGCGCCGGTCGAGCAGGTCGTACTGCTCCTCGCGGTTCATCTGCGACACGCAGACACGCACGCCGTTCTGGAGGCTGCCCGTCGAGGTGAGCGAGATCGCGCAGATACCGTAGCGCAGCAGCGCGGCCACCAGGTCGGAACTCGGCATCGAACCGTAGCCTACCGTGAAGAAGAATCCGTCGCTCACGTGTTCGTTCTGGTCTTTGTCATAGACGATGTGGAAACCGTGACGCTCGAAGAGCTCCTTGACGCGGTGAGCGCGGTGTGCGTATTCGCGGGTGTGGGCCACGAAGTCCAGCTTGCCGTCCGCCGCCGCTTTGAACATGGCCGCCAAAGCGTATTGAGCCGAGTGACTTGCGCCTGACGATGCGGCGTAGAGGAATGTCAGGGCGTAGGATTCGGCGAAACGGCCGATGCCGTAGCGCTCCTTGAGAGCCGGGTAGAAGCGGTTGCGCAGTTTGTCCGAGATCGCTGCGATGGCGATGCGCTGACCGGCGTAGCTGAAGATCTTCGAGCCGGAAATCATCAGCACGTAGTTGTCCGTGTAACGGGCTGCGGTGGCCTGGAACGGAGCTTTGAACGGATGTCCCAACTCCTTGCGGAAGTCCATGCCCATGTAGGCCAGGTCTTCGAGAACGATCGTGTCGTACTTGGTTGCCAGCTCGCCGATGGTGCGCAGCTCGCTCTCTGTGAGGCAGATCCACGCCGGGTTGTTGGGGTTCGAGTAGATGATCGCCGCGACGTTGCCCTGCTTGAGATAGCTCTCCAGCTTGGGACCAAGTTTCTCGGCGCGGAAGTCGTAGATGTCGAACGATTCGTGCTTGATGCCCAAGATGCGCACCTGCTGGCGCTGCACCGGGAAGCCCGGGTCGATGAACAGAATGGTGTCTTTCTTGGGGTCGCACTGCGAGCAGATCTGGAACAGGCAGAAGCCGCCCTGCATCGAACCGACGGTCGGGATGCAGCCCTCGGGGGCGACGTCGATGTCGAGGAAGGCCTTGACGAAGCGCGAAGCCTCGCTCTTGAGCGGGGCGATGCCCGTGATGCTGGGGTAGATCGAAGCCCGTCCCTGGGCGAGGGCCTGCTGTTCGGCTTCGACGCCGACAGTCTCCGGCGGAAGGCCCGGAACGCCCATTTCGAGGTGCAGGAATTCGGTGCCCGAGTTCTTCTCGAGGGCGCCGCCGACGGCTCCGACCTGACGGATCGTGGCCTGTGCGAAGTTTTCGATGTCCATGGCGGCGAGCTGCTCGTCGAACATCTTCTGCGGAATGAGAGCTGCCATTACTTGCGGTGTTTTTGTGCGTATTCGTATCCGGCGCGGAATGCCTTGAGGTTCATTTCGACGATCTGCTCGCCTTTGCGGGCGAAGATGCTGCGGATGCCCGCCTCGAACTTGTCGGCGTCGAGCCCCAGGAAAGGAGCGGCGGCGCCCAGCAGCACGATGTTGGCCGCACGGGGCGAGGATTGCTCCTTGGCGATGGCATCGACATCGATCAGGATCGCATGTTTGCGCTTCCCGAGTTCAGCCAATACGGCCTCCGGTTCGGGGTAGTTGTCGATGTTTACGAACGGCGTGGTGTTGGCGATCACCCAGCCCTCCGGATTCAGGTAGGGTACGTAGCGCAGCGCCTCCATCGGTTCGAGCGAGATGATGATATCGGCCGCGCCCTGGGGGATCAGGTCGGAGAGGATCTCGTCCGAACTGATGCGCAGGTTCGACTGTACGTCGCCTCCGCGCTGGCTCATGCCGTGTACTTCTGCCTGTTTGATGTGGAGTCCCTCCTTGAGGGCGGCGGCTCCGATGACGGTGGCGATCGAGAGGATGCCTTGTCCTCCCACGCCGGAAAGTATGATGTCCCGTTTCATGGTCGTACTACTGTTTTTTTGCGTTGTGGCGTTTGGCGGTCTGGATGCACTCGCGGCGCGGGATGATGACCGAAACCCCTTTATATTCGATCTCTTCGCGGATCGTGCGGCGGATCTCCTCCATGTTCTTGGGCAGGGGTACTACGACGCGGATGTGTTCGGGTTCCACGCCCAGTCCGGCGCAGATCTGCTCGAGGCGTCCCGTGCCGGCCGAATCTTGGCCGCCGGTCATGCCGGTAGTGAGGTTGTCCGAGATTACGACGGTGATGTTGCTTTTTTCATTCACGGCATCCAGCAGGGCGGTCATGCCCGAGTGGGTGAAGGTCGAGTCGCCGATTACGGCTACCGAAGGGAACTGTCCGCCGTCGGCAGCGCCCTTGGCCATCGTGACCGAAGCACCCATCTCTACGCAGGTGTCGATCGCCCGGAACGGGGGCAGCGAACCGAGCGTATAGCAGCCGATGTCGCTGAAGACCTTGTGATTGGGGTAGTGCTCGCGCAGCACGTCGTTCAGTGCCGTATAGACGTCGCGGTGACCGCAGCCCTGACAAAGGGCCGGGGGACGGGGCATGGTGAGCTGGCTGGCCGCCTCGCTCTCGCGGCGGGGCAGACCGAGGGCGC
>ENA-OROM01000743-OROM01000743.1-human-gut-metagenome-genome-assembly--contig:-NODE-743-length-37979-cov-8.670262_pt1 | contig 37979 bp, 29 predicted proteins | sample MGYA00242129_ERZ509050 | MGnify/ENA primary metagenome ERZ509050 (study PRJEB26280, sample SAMEA2338701) | human gut metagenome | biome: human gut; feature: human-associated habitat; material: faeces...
TTTCATTGTTCTAAGGACAGAATAATCTCTTTCGATTCTTTATATACAGCCCATGTCTGATGGCATGGGAAGAGAACCTGCGTATCTGTCTTCACATGCAACTAATCGCTATTTTATCCCGAACTGAGGCATTATGTTATTACGATGCGGGGCGGGCACCTAACCGGAGACCGCACAGACCGCGAACCAGAGGGCCTACAGAGAGGGAACCGGAAAGCCTACAGACTGGGAATAGGAAAGCCCACAGGCAGCGAACTATAGGGACCACCGACTGCGACTTTGGGAATAAGTTAGGATCGAGGCAAGAGACAAGCAACCATCAGGGTGATAGGTTAGTTACCCCGCGGAAGGTGCCCAGTTTTCCACCCTCACGCATCCGTTGAAATAGATACCCGACAAGGGGTTCTGAGGCCCTAAAATAGCACGCGACCACGTGGGGACCCAGAAAAGCAGGCAAACGAGGCAGAAAACAAGGGAAAAGTTTGGCCAAGTGCGATTTTCTTCGTACCTTTGCACCGTTCAGAGGAATGAGGGGCTTGCGGAAGCTCCTCATTTTTATTTATATAAACGTTTATGATAGACAAGAACGTCGTAAAAAGATTAGTTGAGGAATGGCTTGCGGGGAAGGAATACTTCCTCGTAGATGTTCAGGTTGGCACCGACGATCGCATCGTCGTAGAAATAGACCACGCCGACGGCGTGTGGGTGGACGACTGCGCGGATCTGAGCCGCTACATCGAGGACCATCTGAGCCGTGACGAAGAGGACTACGAGCTGGAGGTGGGATCCACCGGACTGGGCCAGCCCTTCAAGGTACCCCAGCAGTATGTGAACAACATCGGCAACGAGGTGGAGGTCCTCACACAGGATGGCAAGAAAGTGAAGGGCACGCTCAAAGCCGTGGAAACCCCGCGTTTCACGGTCTCCGTGCCGGAGAAAGTAAAGGTAGAGGGCAAGAAGCGTCCCGTGATGATGGACGTGGACCACGACTACGACATGAATGAGGTAAAGTACACGAAATACATTATAAGTTTCAAATAAGCTATGGCAGCAAGAAAAAAAGAAGACATGCCGAACATGATCGAGACCTTCAAGGAGTTTAAGGACACCAAGAAGATCGACCGTGCCACCCTCGTTAGCGTGCTGGAGGAGAGCTTCCGCAGCGTGATAGCGAAGATATTCGGCTCCGACGAGAACTTCGACGTCATCGTCAACCCCGACAAGGGCGACTTTGAGATATACCGCAACCGCATCGTCGTGGCCGACGGCGAGGTGAAGGACGAGTACAAGGAGGTGTCGCTCACGGACGCTCAGAAGATCGAGCCCGACTACGAGGTGGGCGAGGAGGTCTCCGAGCGCATCGACTTCGCGAAGTTTGGCCGCCGCGCCATTCTCAACTTGCGCCAGACGCTGGCCGCCAAGGTGCTGGAGCTGGAGCACGACTCGCTCTACAACAAGTACAAGGACCGCGTGGGCCAGGTCATCTCCTCCGAGGTCTATCAGGTCTGGAAGCGCGAGGTGCTGCTCGTGGACGAAGAGAACAACGAGCTGCTGCTGCCGAAGACGGAGCAGATACAGAGCGACAACTACCACAAGGGCGACACCATCCGTGCCGTCATCCTGCGCGTGGACAACACCAACAACAATCCGAAGATCATCCTCTCGCGCACGGCGCCCGCCTTCCTGGAGCGTCTGCTGGAGGCCGAGGTGCCCGAGATTGCCGACGGCCTGATCGCCATCAAGAGCGTGGCACGCATGCCGGGCGACCGCGCCAAGATCGCCGTGGAGAGCTACGACGACCGCATCGACCCAGTGGGAGCCTGCGTCGGTGTGCACGGCAGCCGCGTACATGGCATCGTCAAGGAGCTCGGTGGCGAGAACATCGACGTCATCTCCTGGACGGCCAACACCAAACTCTTCATCCAGCGCGCCCTCAGCCCGGCCCGCGTCAGCTCGCTCACCATCGACGAGGAGAACAAGAAGGCCGAGGTCTATCTCAAGCCCGAGGAGGTAAGCCTCGCCATCGGACGCAGCGGTCTCAACATCAAGCTGGCAAGTATGCTCACGGGCTACACCATCGACGTCTTCCGCGAGCTCGACGAGAGCCAGGCCGAGGAGGACATCTACCTCGACGAGTTCTCCGACGAGATCGACCAGTGGGTCATCGAAGCCATCAAGAAGATAGGCCTCGACACGGCCCGCCAGGTGCTCAACGCTCCGCGCGAAATGCTTATCGAGAAGGCCGACCTCGAGGAGGAGACCGTCGATAATGTCATCAAGGTCCTCAGGGCCGAGTTTGAGAGCTAAGATGGAGCCGTCCTGTCCGCGCCGACAAGGCGCATCCTCTCAGGAAGGGCAACACATCAGGAAAGAAGCAAAGAGAAAGGGTGGAGGACGACAGTCTCCACCGATAAAAGGTAATGGCGGGTGATGGTTTTGACCAGCGGCTCATAGGGTGTGGCCGCACTGGTCCGCACCATGTTCGGAACATCTGCGCCACCCTCACATCGTAAATCAATACCAGCACCCCCTACCTCTATTAAGATATTAATGAGTATCAGATTAAACAAAGCAATTAGAGAGCTGAACATCGGGCTCCAGACGGCTGTGGAATTTCTGGAGAAGAAGCCGAATCTGGGCGAAGTGAAGGGCGACCCCAACTTCAAGCTCAGCGATGCGCAGTATGAGGCCCTGGCCACACAGTTTAACAAGGATAAGCAAGTGAAGGCCATCGCCGACAAGAAGTTCCCCAAGAAGTCGAAAGAGGGCGGCAAGAAGAAGCAGTCCCAGGGAGGCGTGAAGCGTGGCGACGACGGTCTGACAAAGATACAGGCCTATACGCCGCTGGGCAAGATCGACCTCGACCAGCTCAACCGCAAGCCGGGACAGAAGACCGACCAGAAGCCGAAGGCAGACCAGGCCAAGGCCAAGGAGGAGAAGCCCGTACGCAAGCAGGAGCCACAGCAGCCCAAGCAGGAGCAGCCGAAGCCTGCACAGAAGGAGGCAGCACCCCAGCACAAGGCAGAGCCGAAGGCCGAGAAGCCGGCCGTGAAGGAGCAGCCGAAGGAGACTGCCCACAAGGAGGTGGCCCAGAAGCCCGCTGCCCAGAAGGAGAACGCTCAGAAGGAAAACAAGGAGCAGGCCAAGCCCGCAGCCAAGGCCGTGGAGACGGAGCAGAAACCCGCCAAGCCCGCCAAGAGCGAGAAGCCACAGCCCGCAGCGGCAGCCCAGGCTGAGACCGCCCAGAAGGAGGGCAAGGAGCAGGAGCCCGCCACGACAGAGGGCGGCGCACCCTTCCAGACGCAGAACGAGAAGAAGCTGCTCAACCAGCCGAAACTCAACGTGCTCGGCAAACTCGACCTCAGCACCATCAACCAAAACACGCGCCCGAAGAAGAAGAGCAAGGAGGAGCGACGCAAGGAGCGCGAGGAGAAAAACGGACAGGGCAAGAAGAAGCGCGTACGCATCAACAAGGAGCGCGTCGATATCAATGCCGCTGCCAACCAGCAGCCCGCCCAGCAGGGCAAGAAGCAGGGCCAACAGCAACAGCAGGGCCAGGCCGACGGTGGCGGAAAGCGCAAGAAGAAGAACCGCGGACGCAGCAACAAACCGCTGGAGGTCGATGATGAGGCCGTAGCACGCCAGGTCAAGGAGACCTTGGCCCGCCTCACCTCGAAGACCCAAAACAAGAAGGGCGCCAAGTACCGCAAGGAGAAGCGCGACGCTGCCCAGGAGAAGCTCAACCAGGAGGCACGCGCCGAGCGCAAGCAGAGCAAGACGCTGAAACTGACGGAGTTTGTGACCGTATCGGAACTGGCCACGATGATGGATGTGCCGGTGACGAAAGTCATCTCCACGCTCATGTCGGTGGGCATCATGGTTTCTATCAACCAGCGTCTCGACGCTGAGACCATCAACCTCGTGGCCGACGAGTTCGGATTCTCCACGGAGTATGTCAGTGCCGAGGTGCAGGAGGCTGTCAGCGAGGAGGCCGACGACGAGAACGATCTCGTGCCGCGCGCCCCGATCGTCACGGTCATGGGCCACGTCGATCATGGTAAGACCTCGCTGCTCGACCACATCCGCAACACCAACGTCATCGCCGGCGAGGCCGGTGGCATCACCCAGCACATCGGTGCCTATAGCGTGACGCTGAAGAACGGCAGCAAGGTGACCTTCCTCGACACGCCGGGCCACGAGGCCTTCACCGCCATGCGTGCCCGTGGTGCGCAGGTGACGGATATCGCCATCATCATCATTGCCGCCGACGACTCGGTGATGCCTACCACCAAGGAGGCCATCGCCCACGCACAGGCCGCCGGCGTACCGATGGTCTTTGCCATCAACAAGATAGACAAGCCGGGAGCCAACCCCGACAAGATACGCGAGGACCTGGCCAACATGAACCTCCTGGTGGAGGAGTGGGGCGGCAAGTATCAGTGTCAGGAGATCAGTGCCAAGAAGGGCATCGGCGTGGACGAGCTCATGGACAAGGTGCTCCTGGAGGCCGACCTGCTCGAACTGAAGGCCAACCCCAACCGCAAGGCCACGGGTACGGTCATCGAGTCGTCGCTCGACAAGGGCCGCGGCTTCGTCTCGACGGTGCTCGTGAGCAACGGTACGCTGAAGACGGGCGACATCGTGATCGCCGGCACCTCATGGGGCAAGGTCAAAGCCCTCTTCAATGAGCGCAACCAGCGCATTGAGAAGGCCGGACCCGCCGATCCCTGTATCGTCCTCGGACTCAACGGCGCGCCCACGGCAGGCGACACATTCCACGTGCTCGAGACGGAGCAGGAGGCACGCGAGATTGCCAACAAGCGCGAGCAGCTGCAGCGCGAGCAGGGCCTCCGCACGCAGAAGCGCCTCACGCTGGGCGACATTTCCCACCGCATCGCTCGCGGAGAGTTCCACGAGCTCAACATCATCGTCAAGGGCGACACCAACGGATCGGTGGAGGCACTGGCCGACTCCTTCCTCAAGCTCTCGACGGAGAAGGTGCAGGTCAACGTCATCAGCAAGGCCGTGGGACAGATCTCCGAGAACGACGTCATGCTCGCCTCGGCTTCCGACGCCGTCATCGTCGGCTTCCAGGTGCGCCCGTCTGCCGACGCGCGCAAACTGGCTGACCGCGAAGGCGTGGAGATCAACACCTACTCCATCATCTACGATGCGCTCGACGACATCAAGAGTGCCATGGTCGGCATGCTCGACAAGGTCAAGAAGGAGGTCGTCACGGGCCAGGTGGAGGTGCGCCAGGTCTTCAAGATCAGCAAGGTGGGCACCGTGGCCGGTGGTCTCGTCACCGAAGGCAAGGTGCACAACAAGGACAAGGCACACGTCATCCGCGACGGTATTGTCATCCACACCGCCGCCATCAGCGCGCTCAAGCGCTACAAGGACGACGCCAAGGAGGTGGCAACGGGTCTGGAGTGTGGTATCTCGCTCGTCAACTACAACGACATCGAGGCGGGAGACATCCTGGAGACCTTCACCGAGATCGAGGTGGAGCAGAAGCTCTAAGCCGACTGGGGGGACTCAACGGCCGTGGCTACTGCCTACGGCCCGCCCCACGGCAGCCGCCTGCCCCCTACCTTATTAAAATATGGCCACAACGGCAGCCGCCCGCAAAAGGACGGCGCGCCGCTTGCGGCCTGTTTTTCAAAGCAGAACCATTCAAACAATGGAAGAAATAAAAGAAGAGAAGAACGCATTGGTGCGGGAGATAGCCGACAAGAAATATGAGTACGGCTTCACCACCGACGTGGAGACCGACATCATCCCCGTGGGTCTCAACGAGGACATCGTGCGCCTGATCTCACAAAAGAAGCACGAGCCCGACTGGATGCTGGAGTTTCGCCTGCGCGCCTTCCGCCATTGGCAGACGCTCAAGCAGCCCACATGGGGACATGTGCACATCCCGCCCATCGACTACCAGGCCATCTCCTACTACGCAGACCCGCTGGCGAAGAAGCCGCAGAACAAGGAGATAGACCCCGAACTGGAGAAGACTTTCGACAAACTGGGCATTCCCCTGGAGGAGCGGCTCGCACTGAGCGGCACGGCGGTCGATGCCATCATGGACTCCGTGTCGGTCAAGACCACATTCAAGGAGAAACTGCGGGAGAAGGGCGTGATCTTCTGCTCCATCGGCGAGGCCATACAGACCCACCCAGACCTCGTCAGGCAGTATCTGGGCACGGTCGTCCCCTACGGCGACAACTTCTTTGCCGCGCTCAACTCGGCGGTGTTCTCCGACGGATCCTTCGTCTATATTCCCAAGGGCGTACGCTGCCCGATGGAATTGAGCAGCTATTTCCGCATCAACGCCCGCAACACGGGACAGTTTGAGCGCACGCTCATCGTGGCCGACGACGACTCCTACGTCTCCTACCTGGAGGGTTGCACGGCCCCAATGCGCGACGAGAACCAGCTCCATGCTGCCATCGTCGAGATCATCGTCATGGACCGGGCCGAGGTGAAATACTCCACCGTCCAAAACTGGTATCCAGGCGACGAACACGGACGGGGCGGCGTGCTCAATCTCGTGACGAAGCGTGGCGACCTGCGCGGCGACCACTCCAAACTCTCCTGGACACAGGTGGAGACGGGATCGGCCATCACGTGGAAATATCCCTCGTGTCTGCTGCGCGGCAACGACTCCGTAGCAGAATTCTACAGCGTGGCCGTGACAAACAACTACCAGGAGGCAGACACGGGCACAAAGATGATCCACATCGGCAAGAACACGCGTTCTACCATCATCTCCAAGGGCATTTCCGCCGGACACAGCCAAAACAGCTACCGCGGCCTCGTCATGGCTACGGCCAACGCCGACAATGCGCGCAACTACTCCAGCTGCGACTCGCTGCTGCTCGGCAGCGACTGCGGAGCGCATACGTTCCCCTACATGGACGCCCGCAACGACACCGCAGTATTCGAGCACGAGGCGACCACGTCCAAGATCTCGGAGGACCAGCTCTTCTACTGCAACCAGCGGGGCATCCCGATGGAGGAGGCCGTGGGACTCATCGTCAACGGCTACGCCAAGGAGGTGCTCAACAAGCTGCCGATGGAGTTTGCCGTCGAGGCACAGAAGTTGCTCAGCGTCTCACTGGAGGGCACGGTGGGATAACGCTTCCACAGACCACGACGCGGCAAGACCAACAAAAGAAGGAGGAACAATGAGAAGAAAAATGATCATGGGCCCGGCCCTTGCGGCCACCCTGCTGCTGACAGCCCTGCTGCCGTCGGCGGCTTCCACACCCGCCCCACGCTGGACACCGCAGCCCTACCGCCAGTATCTCATCAAGCTGGAGGTGGAGCGCGACACCATAACCGCACCGTCGGTCATGCTCCACGGCGCAAAAACCAAACGGAAAGTGGACGTGAGCCATTTCAAGGTGGGGCCCTTCTGGGTACCAGACCCACCCTCGCTCTTCGAGCAGGAGGACGAATGGCGCGACAGAGACCGCTACAAGAAAGGGCGGATTCTCGGCGACCTCATCGAGGACATCATCAACATCTTCCTGTTATAACTATCAAACGACAACCAAATCCTTATAGATATGCTTGAGGTAAAAAACCTGCACGCCACCATCGCAGGCAAAGAGATATTGAAAGGCGTCAACCTCACGGTAAGAGACGGTGAGATCCACGCCATCATGGGACCCAACGGGTCGGGAAAATCGACCCTCAGCGCGGTGCTGACGGGCAACCCGCTCTACACCGTCACCGAGGGAACGGCTTTCTTCAACGGCAAGAACTTGCTGGAGATGAAGCCCGAGGACCGAGCCCGCGAAGGTCTGTTCCTCTCTTTCCAGTACCCCGTGGAGATTCCGGGCGTGAGCATGACCAACTTCATGAAGGCGGCCATCAACGCCAAGCGCGCGTATGAGGGCAAGGAGCCGCTGAAGGCTGCCGACTTCATGAAACTCATGCGCGAGAAGCGCCAGATCGTAGAACTCGACCCGAAACTCGCCCACCGATCCGTCAACGAGGGATTCTCGGGTGGCGAGAAGAAGCGCAACGAGATCTTCCAGATGGCCATGCTCGAACCGAAGCTCAGCATCCTCGACGAAACCGACTCCGGACTGGATGTCGATGCCATGCGCATCGTCGCCAACGGCGTGAACAAGATGCACTCGGCAGAGACTTCCGCCATCGTCATCACCCACTATGAGCGACTGCTGGACATGATCAAGCCCGACGTGGTCCACGTCCTCTGGCAGGGCCGCATCGTCAAGACTGCTGGTCCGGAGCTGGCGAAGGAGATCGAAAAGCTCGGCTACGACTGGATCAAGGAGGAAGTGAAAGGAGAGGAGACCCAAGGATGACCGAAGCAGAAAAGCAATACATAGACCTATACACCGAGGCCTCGGAAGCCATCAAGGAGCATAGCGCGGAGGTGATGAACGCCGTCCGCGACCGCGCCTTCGAAGACTTCCGCCGCCAGGGCTTCCCGACAAGGAAGGTGGAGCGATATAAGTACACCGACATGGAGAAGATCTTCGCTCCCAACTACGGTCTGAACATCAATCGCATCGAGTTTCCTGTCGATCCCTATGCGGCCTTCCGCTGCGACGTACCCAACCTGAGCACGCTGCTCTATTTTGTCGTCAACGATGCGTTCTATGAGAAGCGCCTGCCCAACGTGCAGCCCGAGGAGGGAGTCGTCATCGGATCGCTGAGAAAGGCGGCCGAGGAGCATCCCGAACTCATCGCTCGCTACTATGCGCGCATCGCCAAGACGGAGGAGGACGCCATCACGGCGCTCAATACGATGCTGGCCCAGGATGGCCTCTTCATCTATGTGCCGAAAAACGTGCAGATGGAAAAGTGTGTGCAGATTATCAACATCCTGCGCGCCGACGTGAGCATGATGGTCAACCGACGCGTGCTCATCGTGATGGAGGAGGGTGCCAAGGCTAAATTCCTGTTCTGCGACCATACCGCCGACGACCACGACTTCCTCGCCACACAGGTCATCGAGGCCTATGTCGGCGACAACGCATCGCTCGACCTCTACTGCATGGAGGAGACCCACTACAAGAACCATCGCGTGAGCAACGTCTATATAGAGCAGCAGCGCGACAGTAGGGTCAACCACAATGTGATCACGCTCCACAACGGCGTGACGCGCAACCGCCTCGACCTGGTGTTCAAGGGAGAGGGCGCGGAGTGCTATTGCAGTGGCTGCGTCATCGCGGACAGAAAACAGCACGTGGACAACAATACGCTCATCGACCACCAGGTGCCTCACTGCACGAGCAACGAGCTCTATAAGTATGTGCTCGACGATGAGGCGGTGGGTGCTTTCGCTGGGCGCGTCCTCGTACGCCACGGAGCACAGAAGACCACCTCGCAGGAGACCAACCAGAATCTCGTGGCCACGAAGACGGCAAGGATGTACACACAGCCGATGCTGGAAATCTATGCCGACGACGTGAAATGTGCACACGGATCCACGATAGGACAGCTCAACGATGCTGCGCTCTTCTATATGCAGCAGCGCGGCATCAGCCAGAAGGAGGCCAAACTGCTCCTGGAGTTTGCCTTCATCAACGAGGTCATCGACAAGATGGACCTCGAACCGCTGCGCGACCGTCTCCACTACCTGGTGGAAAAGCGTTTCCGTGGCGAACTGAGCAAATGTGTAGGCTGCAAAATGTGCCAGTAGGGCCGGCAGGATTCATTCATCAAAAGCAAGAAGCGTAAAGCCATGTTGGATATAGAAAAAATAAGGAAAGACTTCCCCATTCTCAGCCGTGAGATCTACGGCCGCCCGCTGGTCTATCTCGACAACGGTGCCACGACCCAGAAGCCGCTCTGCGTGCTTGATGCCATGCGCGACGAGTATTTGAACGTCAACGCCAACGTCCACCGTGGTGTCCACTGGCTCTCACAACAGGCCACTGACCTCCACGAGGCGGCCCGCGAGACGGTCAGGAAGTTCGTCAACGCCCGTTCCACCAGCGAGATCGTTTTTACGCGGGGCACAACGGAGAGCCTGAACCTCGTAGCTTCGTCCTTCGTGGAGGGCTGCATGGAGGAGGGCGACGAGGTCATCGTGAGCACGATGGAGCACCATTCCAACATTGTCCCCTGGCAACTGCAGCAGCAACGCAAGAACATCCGCCTGCGGGTCATTCCCATGAGCGACGACGGTGCGCTGCTCCTCGACGAGTACGAAAAGTTGTTTAGCGAGAAGACAAAGCTCGTCAGCGTCATGCACGTCAGCAACGTCCTGGGCACGGTCAATCCCGTCAAGGAGATCATCCGCATCGCCCACAGCCACGGAGTACCCGTGATGATCGATGGCGCGCAGAGCATCCCTCACATGAGGGTCGATGTGCAGGACTTGGATTGTGAATTCCTCGCTTTCAGCGGCCACAAGGTCTATGCGCCCACGGGCGTAGGCGTGCTCTACGGCAAGGAGGAGTGGCTCGACAGACTGCCGCCATACCAAGGGGGTGGCGAGATGATAGAGCGCGTAAGCTTCGACCACACCACCTTCGAGCGCCCACCACTGAAGTTTGAGGCTGGAACGCCTGACTACATCGCCACCAACGGACTTGCCAAGGCGATCGACTACGTCTCAGCCATTGGCATGGAGAACATTCAGGCGTATGAGCACGATCTCACCGACTACGCCCTGCAGCAGCTCCGCGAGATCGAAGGAATGCACATCTATGGCCACGGCAAAGGCATGGAGGCTGACGCCGTCATCTCCTTCAACGTCGCCGATATCCACCATGCCGACCTCGGCACGCTCCTCGACCAACTGGGCATTGCCGTGCGCACAGGCCACCATTGCGCCCAGCCCCTCATGGACCGCCTCGGCATACTCGGCACCGTCCGTGCGTCGTTCTCCTTCTACAACACGCGAGAGGAGGTCGATACGCTCGCAGCAGGACTGCGCCGCGTGATCAAGATGTTCTGAAAATGATTCCGCTGGGCAAAAGATGGAGCCATCTATTGCATTTTTGACCACAAAATTTTGCAATATAAGAAAATCTCCGTAACTTTGCACCTGGATTTTGTCCTATGGTGTAATGGTAGCACAACAGGTTTTGGTTCTGTTTGTAGTGGTTCGAATCCGCTTAGGACAACATACAAAAGGATTCCTTTCCGAAGAGAGGAATCCTTTTGTTGTATTGCCACTTATTATATCGTCGTTTGTTGTATGGTGATTGTTGAAGCGTAGTGAGTTATATTGCGCTTGTATTGTACTGCAACACAACATTTCACTCAAAATAGGCACGAAACGCCTCTGCCTGCTCCTCCAATAGTGTGGGTTGACCATTGGCGTAGCGGTTCCACACCTGCTGACACGGAGCCAAAAGCGGAAGGGAAGCCTCGGTGGTGCGCATCAAGTAAGGGTCGCAAGCCTGGAAGGTCTCCAGCACCTGCACCACCTTCTCGGGCTTCAGTTTCATCAGACGCGCCAGTTCTGCCACCTCGGGCGTGTCCACCACCATAGTATGGGGCACAAGCCGGAAGTAGAGATCGAGGACGAGGACCAGCATGACAGGCTTCAATTCGTGGTCTTCGGTCAATGGCAGAAAGAAGTCCTCAAACGTGTTGCGCACCTCCACCCCCTCGTAAAAAGCCTGCTCACAACCGAACCCCTTCATCTTCCGCAGCCGCGTAATGTCTTTTGCAAGCCGACGCGGCTTCTGGGCGTAAGTTTTCCAGACCAGTTGTAGCACCAGGCGGTCACGACGATCCATCTCTTGCAACTGCTGGTGGATGAATTGGGGCGGAAGATGTAGTTCCACAGCAAGGTCAACAGCCTCATGCGCATACACCGCTTTCACGCCCGTAGGACGCTTCAGGTAGAGTTGCAACACGAGCAGCCAGTAGTCATCGTTCCAGAGAGGATGAGTAGCCATACGCATTATCTTAGGTTTTCTATACTTTATCTTTAGATGTAATCCTTATCTACGGCGCACGGGCTGACCGGCCTGGTCAACTCGTTCACCGCTAATATAGATATCAAACGTCGGTCCGTTCGACCAACCGCCGTCAAAGTCCTGCTTGCTGCCTCCCAAGATCTTCACGTCGTCGAGGGAAAATTCCAGCGGGGCGACCTTCAGCGTAGTGGGATTTTCACCATCGATACCGATAAAGATAGCGCAATCAAAGTCAAACTCCACGACGCATTGTTTGCCACCAACATTGAGCGACAGCGACAGAGGCTCAGGTGCAAGGCGCACATAACCCTCCGACTCCTTGTCCGAAAGGCCTCCGGACAACCCATATCTGACCAACAGGTTCTGCAGCGGCGCAGAAGCAACAGCACGCGCCAGGGCCGTATCCTTCAGACAGGGCGCCACGAGGCTGATGGGGAAATTGGGGATGGTAATGCGCTGGTCCCCATAGCCACCTACGACATATTGCAGCGGCGCAGCAGAATCGGGGAGCATGGCCCGAAGCGCACTATCCTTGAAGACAACCAGCCCACCACGCAGGCCAGTGCGGTAGATGCGAAAGTAGCTCATATCGTAAGTGCCTGCCATCGTGTCGCAGATCCGCTTCACGTTGGCCTCTCGATGGAAATAGCTATTGGTCCAACGCGGGGTTGCACTGTGGCAGCTGCCCAACAAACAAACCGTCACAACGGCGAAAACAGAGAAAAGAACAGACTTCAATCTTTGTAGCTTCATATCTTTGAATTTTTAAATAACTGCCTTTAGATAACGAAATCTGCACCGAATTATTGCACCATTGGCCTTTTTATGACCTATTGCCAACAAAAAAAGAAGCACGACCTGATGGAAAACGAGTCTTTTTTTGTAATTTTGCAACGGAATTGAAACAGTCAATGTGTACCAGCTCCTACTGATGATATCATCACAACAACATCACACAATATGCACACCAGCGACTATCTGATCATCTTCATGAAAGTTTTGGGCGCGTTGGCCCTGCTTATCTATGGCATGAAGGTTATGAGTGAGGCGCTCCAGAAGATGGCCGGCTCTCAACTGCGCCACATCTTGGGAGCAATGACCACCAACCGCTTCACAGGAATGCTCACGGGAATGTTTGTCACCTGTGCCGTCCAGTCCTCTTCCGCCACCACCGTCATGACGGTGAGCTTTGTCAATGCCGGTCTATTGACCCTTGCCCAAGCCATCTCCGTCATTATGGGTGCGAACATCGGCACCACGCTCACGGCGTGGATCATGTCGCTTGGCTTCAACGTCGATCTGACCATGGTCGTCTTTCCGGCCTTCTTCATCGGCATCATGCTCATCTATTCGAAGCGACGGCGCTTCATCGGCGATTTCCTCTTTGGCATTGCGTTTCTGTTCTTTGCCCTTGTCCTGCTCTCGGCAGCTGGCAAAGAACTTGATTTGGAACACAATCCTGACGCCATCCACTTCTTCTCCTCCTTCGACACCCATAGCCATTTCAACATAGTGGTCTTCGTGCTCATCGGCACCCTCATCACCTGCATCGTGCAGAGCAGTGCCGCCGTCATGGCCATCACCATCCTGCTGTGCTCCACGGGCGTCCTTCCGATCTACTTTGGCATTGCCCTTGTGCTGGGCGAGAACATCGGCACGACGGCCACGGCCAACCTCGCGGCGCTGGGAGCCAACACACAAGCCCGAAGGGCGGCCCTGGCCCACTTGGTGTTCAACGTCTTTGGCGTGGTCTGGGTGCTCTGCCTTTTCTATCCCTTTGTCGATGCGGTCTGCTCCTTGGTAGGCTACGATCCAACGGGCGCTGGTACCTCTCAGACACAGAAGGCAGTCCTCCTTCCGATTGTGCTGGCAGCGTTCCACACCTGCTTCAATGTCACCAACACCTTCCTGCTCATCTGGTTCATACCCCAGATAGAGCGTATCGTCTGCCTGATCATCAAGCCGAAGGCCAAGCAAGACGAGGAGGACTTCCGCCTGCGCTTCATCCAGGCTGGCATCATGAAAACCCCAGAATTTGCCGTACTGGAAGCCTCCAAGGAGATCCACTCCTTCTCTGGGCGCATCCATAGAATGTTTGGAATGGTGCGCGAGTTGCTCGGGGAGCAAGATGGCGAGGCCTTCGTCAAACTCTATTCGCGCATCGAGAAATACGAGGGCATTTCCGACAACATGGAGATAGAGATTGCCAAATATCTCGACCAGGTGAGCGACGCCCATCTGAGCGACGACACCAAGGAGAAGGTGCGAGCCATGCTGCGCGAGATCTCAGAACTGGAATCTATCGGTGACGCCTGCTACAACATGGCGCGCATCATCAGCAGAAAGCGTTCGGGCAAAGATGAGTTTACCGAGGATCAGTACAACCATCTCCACCAGATGTTTGAACTGACCGACGATGCGCTGGAGCAGATGACACAGATCCTGGTGGCCCACCGCGGCAGCGTGGACGTCAACCGTTCTTTCAACATCGAGAACGAGATCAACAACTACCGCAACCAACTGAAGAACCAGAACATCAATGATGTCAATGAGCATAAGTACTCCTATGCCAGTGGCACGATGTATATGGACCTCATCAACGAGTGTGAGCACCTGGGCGACTATGTGGTCAATGTCGTTGAGGCGCGCATGGGCGTGAAGCAGCACGAGCCAGAGCCAAACATAGACTGACGACCGCCCACACCCGCTCTACCAGCACGAGAAGCCCCGACTGTACAAACTCCTGTACCGTCGGGGCTTCTTGCCAATAGGCCTTCCTATAGCACGCCAGCAAGCCATTCTTCATTGACTCGAGCAAAACACAAGAACCAAGAAGGATCGCTTGCAAAAAGAAAGGCTGACTCCTTTTGGGAACCAGCCTTTCTTTTTTTAGTTTATTTCTTGCAATAAGCAAGCCTTATTTCTTGCTCCAAGCGAGATTACTTCTTGTTCAAAGCGAGGTCGAGGGCAACGGCGATAGCCACCGTAGCACCAACCATCGGGTTGTTGCCCATACCCAGGAAGCCCATCATCTCGACGTGAGCAGGCACTGAGGAAGAGCCTGCAAACTGAGCGTCGGAGTGCATACGACCCATGGTGTCGGTCATACCGTAGGAAGCGGGACCAGCAGCCATGTTGTCCGGGTGGAGCGTGCGGCCCGTACCACCACCAGAAGCCACTGAGAAGTAGGGCTTACCGGCGAGCGTGCGCTCCTTCTTGTACGTACCAGCTACCGGGTGCTGGAAGCGGGTCGGGTTGGTGGAGTTGCCAGTGATAGACACATCGACATCCTCGCTCCAGTTGATAGCCACACCCTCGCGTACGTCGTTAGCACCGTAGCAGTTGACCTTGGCACGAGGACCATCAGAGTAAGCCGTGCGATCCACGACCTTCAGCTCGCCCGTGTAGTAGTCGAACTCCGTCTTCACATAGGTGAAGCCGTTGATACGGCTGATGATCATGGCAGCGTCCTTGCCCAGACCGTTGAGGATAACGCGGAGCGGATTCTTGCGCACCTTGTTGGCCATCTCGGCAATCTTGATGGCACCCTCGGCAGCAGCAAACGACTCGTGACCAGCCAAGAAGGCGAAGCACTTCGTCTCCTCGCGGAGCAGACGGGCAGCCAAGTTGCCGTGACCCAGACCCACCTTGCGGTCGTCGGCCACAGAACCAGGGATGCAGAATGCCTGCAGACCCACACCGATAGCCTCTGCGCAGTCGGCAGCAGTCTTGCATCCACGCTTGATGGCAATAGCAGCACCGCAGACATAGGCCCACTTGGCGTTCTCGAAGCAGATACGCTGCGTCTCCTCACACATCAGATAAGGATCAACACCTGCCTCGTCGCAGATCTGATTAGCCTCCTCTACGCTCTTGATGCCCTCGGCGTTGAGAGCTGCAAGAACCTACGCTCCTGACTTTCGTAACTTACCTTTCTAATCATAATTATGTTTCTCCTTATTATTCTTTACGTGGATCAATCGCTTTAACAACACCCTGCTCGGCAGTGGTACGACCGTAGCTGCCCGTGAACTTCTTCACAGCCTCGTTGGCGTCCATACCGTTCTTGATGGCCTCCATCATCTTGCCGAGGTGAACATACTCATAGCCGCAGACCTGATTGTCCTTGTCGAGGAACTGGCGTGTGATGTAGCCCTCGGTCAGCTCCAAGTAGCGCGTACCCTTAGCCACCGTGCCATAGAGTGTACCCGTCTGTGAACGGAGACCCTTACCCAGGTCCTCAAGACCGGCGCCGATGGTCAGACCGCCCTCAGAGAAAGCGCTCTGCGTGCGTCCATAGACAATCTGGAGGAAGAGCTCGCGCATAGCCGTGTTGATGGCGTCGCAGACGAGGTCGGTGTTCAGCGCCTCAAGGATCGTCTTACCCGGAAGAATCTCGGATGCCATGGCGGCAGAGTGGGTCATACCCGTGCAACCGATGGTCTCCACGAGCGCCTCCTGGATGATGCCGTCCTTCACGTTGAGAGACAGCTTGCAGGCTCCCTGCTGGGGAGCGCACCATCCCACACCGTGGGTGTAACCCGAAATATCAGCGATTTCCTTGGCATAAACCCACTTTCCCTCCTCAGGAATGGGAGCAGGTCCATGGTTGGGGCCTTTGGCCACAACGCACATGTTCTTTACTTCCGATGAATAAATCATAATAGAATTATTAATGTTTTGTATTGATAATATTTATACCGTTCACTTATCAAAAGACAGGCTGCTATCTTGTTGATGTTACCCTGTGAAAGGACCAACGCAACGCCGTGTCCATATTCGCGTACAAAGGTATAAAAAATAATTGATTCCTATACTAAATAATGGGGATTTTATTTCCCCAAGGGCTCTTTTTTGACTAAAAAATGCTAACTTTGTACACAGGTTGCGCCACTCCTGCCCGATGTGGCGAAATCAGAACACTTACACAGCGAAGGCCAGGCAGCTTCATCCGCCCCAAGGCCCCACTTCATAAGACGATACAAAATGAAAAATCATATTGGCAGGACGCTGCTGGTCCTCATACTATTTATCCATTCGCTTACATCGCTGGCTTCCAGCCAAAGTAAGTACACACCCCTCATCCGCCAAGTGAGGGGATGGCCGTCGGAAAAGATCCTCTCCAAGGGCGACCAGTTCTTGCAAAACAAGGAGGAGGACAAGGCCCTGGTGATGTACATGCTCGTCTGCTCTCGCACCAACGGAAAGCTGACCATCACGCCCTCCACAGCCATTGAGGGCGTCTCCGCCGAGACCCTCTTCGGCGGCAAGGCCTGCGACATCTTCTCCCTCACGGGACAATTGGTGCGCAAAAACGCCCAGAGCCTCAAGGGCCTTCCCGCCGGCATCTATGTCGTCGATGGCAAGAAGGTCGTGGTGAGATAAGATCGCCACAGACTTAGAGCCGCTGGAGTCTCACTCCAAGACTTCCACTTCCACGATCCGCCAGTCGGTTTCCCATCGGGGAGGCCCACTGGTGGATTTTCTTTTCTCCCTTGCCTCCACGTATCCACCACGCTTCCACCTCCTATCGTCCTCGCTTCATCCTCCCTCCCCCCAAGTATCATTTCCGTATCGTTTCCGTATTGTTTCCGCTTCCGGAAGCGAGAATGATAGGAGGACGATAGGAGAATGATACGGGAACGATACGAGAACGATACGGGATCAATACGGGATTGATACGAGATCGATACGAGACCGATATGCTTCTGTTTCCAAGCGAAGAGATTAATAAAAAGTTTAATTTTTCCATCAATATTTATATGTGTTATTTTTTACATTTTACCAACTCACAGCACCTAGTTTCTCGTCCAAAGACAAAGAACACTCGATTTGCCAAGACGAGGCATCTATACAAAGATAACCTCTCGCCCAACCGAATGCAAGCCGATTAGCATGAATTAACAACCCATTAACTTCTTGTCCGTATCCATTTAACAAAACCCGCACTAAGCAAAAAGCCTTGATTACTGCATTTTCCCACTTTCTTACCGCTATTCCAAGCGCATTCAAGTCGCTGCAGCCTGCAGCCACAACTCGTATTTTCAGACGATTGAAAATAATAAAAAAACACAACAATTAGGGCTAAACTCCCATTACGAGAAATCCAGCCCTTACTATCGTCTTTACTTAGCCCAAGTTTGACACCCAATACATTTTTTCATCAATTTTTAGGATATCCACCGTTGCTAACAAGTTGATTTTCAACAACCGCCTCCTTTGTTTTTGATTTGTAGTACACAGGAGTTCGTGAAAAAGTAGTATTTTACACCCGCAATGCACTTTATATCCCAGCCCCGATACAACCCGAGGAATCAGCGCGATGTCTGGTACTACCGCATCAAGGAGTCTTTCCGCGACCTAACAGGCCGCGTTCGTAGCCGTATCATGTTGAGCGTGGAGTTCATTGATGAGCCACCCCGCAGTCATATCGTGAAGTACTACGACACGAAGGACATTGGCGATGTTTCCCAGGCGTCTTGTCCCGTTGTCACGCCGTCCGAGTCTTACCGACCTGGACAGTGCCATCAATTTCAGCGAATCAGAAATTTTTGAGCATATAAGCCATCAACAAACAACAAAGTATTAAAAAAAACAACATGAGACCGAGAAAGAAATTAGATTTTAATACACCATATGAATGCTTTTACGAATAAATTAAGTAAATTTGCACTTGCTTGTTGAATTCACGTTAAACGTAGATGTAGCAAGATTGTTAAATTCGGAAGTGGACAATGAATAAGAATGATAATAGTGCAGGATATGTCTATATTTTGACTAATCCAAGTTTCCGTGAAGATTGGGTGAAAATCGGTAAGAGTTCACGCCCTGTGGATGTCCGCTCTAAAGAGTTGGACAATACAGCTGTACCTTTGCCGTTTGAGATTTTTGCTACAATGAAAACGGTCAAATTCAACGAGGTGGAGAAACTGGTTCATAAGACGATTGACCGCCTTACAGATTTGCGAATTAGGCAAAATCGTGAATTCTTTAATGTTCCGCCTCAAATAGCACTTGACATTTTCAATGATATTGCGCTTACAATTGATGATGCAGAAGTGGTTGAATATGAGGACAACAAGCCAATAGCAAAGAAGAAAGAGGTTAAACCTACAGACCATCCTCCACGGAAAAACAGACGACCGCCATTCAAATTCAGTATGGTTGGCATTAAAATTGGCGACTATGTTGTTTTCGACCCACTTGACATCAAGGTTAAAGTGGCTACTGACGATGCTGTTGAGTACAACAATCGAATATACAAGCTATCGCCTTTTGTCGGCACTTTCTTGCCAGAGGATAAGCAAACTCCCTCTAAAGCGTATCAAGGACCTAAGTTCTTTTCTTATAACGGAAAGGTCTTGGATAATTTGAGAAAGGAGATGGAGCAAAATTTCAATACCAATACTTCTGATAATATTGTATTGTCGGAAGATGAAAACTTAAACCTATGACACCAGAAGAAAAAGCAAGAGTTAAAATAGATAGACTGTTTGCCGAAGCAGGCTGGACAGTTGTCAATCGTGACGAGTATGAGCCTACAATGAATGCTGTAGCCGTTAGGGAAGCTCTGCTGAAAGGTAATCTTGAAGCAGATTATTTCTTGATGATTAACGGAAAGGCATGTGGTGTACTTGAAGCCAAACGAGAAGAAATAGATGTGGCTTCGAATATGGTGAGTGAGCAAGTGGCTACATATGCCAAGATGGTGCCAGATTATTACCAAGCATGGCAAAATCCACTACCTCTTCTTTATAAGTCGAATGCCAAGGTAGTAGATTTTCAAGATTATCGCAAGTCAAATGTTGAATGGGAAGAAATCAATCGCATACATACGCCTAAGGAAATTGTAGATATGCTCGGCATTGATGATCCTTTTGCAGGGTTGCCAGTGCTGAATAGCAAAGGTCTTCGCACCTGTCAGTTTGAGGCTATCACGGAACTTGAAAAGAGTTTCCGCACAGGGCAAAATCGTGCGCTAATGGTGCTTGCCACTGGCGCAGGAAAAACTTATACGGCTTGTCTTGCAGCCTATCGCATGCTTGCTTACACACCTATGCGTCGTATTCTTTTCTTGGTTGACAGAAACAATCTCGGTAAGCAGGCGGAGGGAGAGTTCGGCACTTTCCGTCTGACGGAGAATGGCGAGGCGTTTAATACAATATACACTGTAAATCGCCTGAAATCGTCCACAATCCCTAAGGATAGCAATGTGGTTATTTCTACCATACAGCGGTTGTTCTCACTGCTCAAAGGTGAGGAAATTGTAGATAGTGATGACGATGATGCGGATGAGACCACAGGTGAAGTCACTTTGCCAGAGAATCCCAACTTGCCTCACGACTATTTCGACATGATTGTCATTGACGAGTGTCATCGCAGCATCTATGGCAACTGGCGCAAGGTGCTTGAATATTTTGACACGGCTCGCCTTATCGGTCTTACGGCTACACCTATCCCGGAGACTATGGCTTTCTTCAACAACAACCGCATAGTGAATTATACGCTTGAGAAAAGTATTGTGGATGGCGTGAATGTGGACAATCGTGTGTATCGCATAAAGACGGAAGCTACAGAAAATGGCGGTGCCATTATGCAGGGTGAGCATGTCAAGGTGGAGACCCGTTACACTGGCAAAACGGAGGAGGTGAGCAGCAAGGAGACTAAGAACTACTCCAAGACGGAGCTAAACCGTAGTGTCATCAATCCTTCGCAGATAAAGCTTATTCTCACTACTTATCGTGATGCCGTTTATACGGAGATGTTCAACGACCCACAGCGTGAACCGCAGTTTGAATATCTGCCCAAAACACTTATCTTTGCACTCAACGAGGCTCATGCTACGAATATTGTCAATATTGCCAAGGATGTGTTCGGTGAGGTCTGTCCTAATGCAGACATGGATAGATATGTGCAGAAAATCACTTACTCGTCGGGCGATAGCAATGAGCTGATTCGTCAGTTTCGCAACGACCGTGACTTCCGCATAGCAGTCACTTGTACGCTTGTGGCTACAGGCACTGATGTGAAACCGCTTGAAGTGGTGATGTTCATGCGTGATGTGGAGTCTGAGCCACTTTACATTCAGATGAAGGGACGTGGTGTGCGCACCATTGGCGATGAGCAGCTTCGCAATGTCACACCTAATGCCGTTAGCAAGGATTGTTTCTTCTTGGTGGATGCGGTGGGCGTTACCGAACATACAAAGTCTATCCCAGAACAGGGCGAGGGTCCAGACACGGAGGTTATTACATTAAAGGTACTTTTGGAGCGCATCGCCCACGGCAATCTTCCAGATATGTATATCAAGCGTCTTGCTTCCACGCTTGCCCGACTGCATAACAAGGCGGATGGCGAGCAGCGTGCGGAATTTGAGCGTCTTGCCCACGACTCTATGGATGCTATCGCATCACGCATATATAATGCCTTGGAAAGTGACGAACTGCCACCTTTCAACAACATCAACGAGCCTAACAATGAGCGCAAGGGTCTTGTCGCTCCTGTGGCTAACCATGCAGATGCTCGCAAGTATATCCTTATTCTTGCTGCTGGCTTCGTGTCTACGCTGATGCCTGGCGAGGACACGCTGATTTCAAAGGGCTTTTCCGTGGAGGAGGCAAAGGAAACGACAAGTGCCTTTGAGCAATATTGCCATGACCACCAGGATGAGATAGAGGCTCTGCGCATATTGTACAATCAGAACGGTGAACCTATAACATACTCTATGTTGAAGGACTTGGAGAACAAACTGAAGATGGAGAACAATAAGTTTTCTGCCAAGCAGCTTTGGAACTCGTATGCCATTGTCAGTCCCGACCATGTGCGCCGTGCCGCCAAGAAAGAAGAGAGTGATGCACTTACAAACATCATCCAACTTGTGCGCTATGCCTTCCGGCAGATTGAGCGGCTCGACTGTGTATGTACCACAGCACGACAGTATTTCAATCTTTGGTGCGGACAGTGGCATCGTGATATTTCTGACCGTCAGAAGCAGCTCATGAGCGAGGTGGTTGATTATATCGCAGCCAACGGAGCTTGCACCGTGCGCGATATTCGTGATGATGACAAGACACAGGCAGCACAGATGATTCGGGCTTTCGGCTCGATGCAGAAAGCTGACGAGGCACTTCTCTCATTGTTTAATTTTGTAGTATTAAGAAAAACAGCTTAAATATGGCAAACAATATATCTACCGAGCAGACGCTCACAAAGAAAGTTTGGAATCTTGCCACTACTCTCGCAGGACAGGGCATTGGCTTCACCGATTATATCACGCAACTCACTTATCTGCTTTTCCTCAAAATGGATGCAGAGAACGTAGAGATGTTCGGCGAGGAGTCGGCTATCCCCGCAGGCTATCAGTGGCATGAGCTTACTGAGCTTGACGGTCTTGAACTCGTGAAGCAGTATGAGGACACATTGCGTGTTCTTAGCAGCCAAGACAATCTCATTGGTACTATCTACACCAAGGCGCAGAATAAGATAGACAAACCAGTGTATCTTAAAAAGGTCATTACGATGATTGACGAGGAACAGTGGCTTATCATGGATGGCGACGTGAAAGGTGCTATTTATGAGAGCATCTTGGAGAAGAACGGACAGGATAAAAAGAGTGGCGCAGGACAGTATTTTACCCCACGTCCTCTCATTCAGGCTATGGTGGATTGCATCCGTCCGCAGATTGGAGAGACGGTATGCGACCCTGCCTGTGGCACAGGCGGTTTCCTCCTTGCTGCCTACGACTATATGAAGCATCAGACGCAGGACAAGGCAAAGCGTGATTTCCTCCGCAACCAAGCCTTGCATGGTGTTGACAACACACCACTTGTGGTCACACTCGCTTCCATGAACCTTTACTTGCATGGTGTGGGCACAGACCGCAGTCCAATCGTTTGCGATGACTCCTTGGAGAAAGAGCCAGCTACTTTAGTCGATGTCATTCTTGCCAACCCTCCTTTCGGCACTCGTCCCGCGGGGTCGGTGGACATCAATCGCCCGGACTTCTATGTAGAGACGAAGAACAATCAGCTCAACTTCCTTCAGCACATGATGCTGATGCTCAAAACTGGTGGTCGTGCTGCCGTGGTGCTGCCCGACAACGTGTTGTTTGAGGGTGGTGCTGGCGAGACTATCCGCAAGCGTCTGCTCTCGGAGTTTAATCTTCACACCATTCTTCGCCTGCCTACTGGCATCTTCTATGCGCAGGGTGTCAAGGCCAACGTGTTATTCTTCACCAAGGGGCAACCTACTAAGGAGGTGTGGTTCTACGACTACCGTACTGATATCAAGCATACGCTTGCCACTAACAAACTGGAGCGTCATCATCTCGATGACTTCGTGAAGTGCTACAACCCAGAGAACATCAACGCTCGCACCGAGACTTACGATGCCGAGAAGAATCCTTCTGGTCGTTGGCGCAAATTTCCTGTTGAGGAGCTTACCGCTCGTGACAAGACTTCGCTCGACATCACTTGGATGAAACAAGGTGGCGAAGAGGAAGAGCATACGCTTGCCGAACTGATGGCTACAATCAAGGAGCAGAGCCAGAACATCAGCAGTGCAGTGAGCGAGCTGGAGAAGTTGTTGGGCAATATAAAAGAGGACTAAATATGAACGGAAATATAGTAAAAATAGAAAGTGAGGAAACACTATTCAAAATAGTTTCTTCACTTATCGAGAATAGTCGCAAACATATTGCAAAGACTATAAGTGCGACTACAGTAAGTACCTATTATGAAATAGGGCATTATGTAGTGGAATATGAGCAACAAGGTTGTCTAAGAGCTTCCTATGGAAAACAAGTTGTCAAGAACTTGTCTGATAGATTAACCAAGCAATATGGTCGAGGATGGTCTGTAGCCACTCTTACAAATTGCAGAAAGTTTTATGTGGCATATAAGAAATCGGATGCAATGCATACGATTTCTGCTTCTGCCAATTCCGTATGCAATGCACCCGAAATTCAAAAGTTCTCTCTTTCGTGGAATCACTACCAAGTATTGATGCGAATAGATGATTTGGCGGAAAGAAACTTCTATGAGATTGAAGCACAAAAACAAAATTGGGACTACCGATGGCTAAAAAGACAAGTGGCAAGCAGTCTATACGAGCGCATTGCCTTAAGCCGTGATAAGAGTGAGGTCTTCAAATTAGCATTGGAAGGTCAAACTGTAGAAAAAACTTCGGATATCATCAAGAGTCCTATTTCTTTAGAATTTGTTGGACTGAAACCTGATGAAAGTTATAGTGAGTCAAAACTGGAGAATGCCATCATCAGCAAGATACAGAAATTTCTCCTTGAAATGGGGAAAGGCTTCTTGTTCGAAGCCCGACAAAAACGCTTCACTTTCGATGAAGACAACTACTATGTAGATTTGGTGCTCTACAACCGCTTGTTACAGTGTTATGTTCTTATCGACTTAAAAATCGACAAACTCACTCACCAAGACCTCGGACAGATGCAGATGTATGTCAACTACTTTGACCGATATGTAAAGCAGGACTTCGAGAAACCTACCATCGGTATCTTGCTCTGCAAGGAGAAAAACGATGCGTTGGTAGAACCCACTCTTCCTAAAGACGCAAACGTCTATGCAGCGGCTTACCAGCTCTATCTGCCCGACAAAGCCTTGCTGCAAGCCAAGGTGAAGAAATGGATTGAGGAGTTTGAGGAGAATGAGGAGATAAAGAAATTAGAGGAAGATTAAACAAAACTCAGAATGAATACAAAAGCGTTACGCCAAAAGATACTCGACCTTGCGATACATGGAAAACTTGTACCGCAAGACCCTAATGATGAACCTGCATCGGTGCTGCTTGAACACATCCGTGCAGAGAAAGAACGTCATATCAAAGAAGGAAAAATCAAGAAGCCAAGGAAATCTAAGGCTGCTTGTGATAAGCCGCATTATCCCTTCGGCAGTTCAAAGGGATAATGCGGCTTATCACAAGCAAAAACGGGGCACTTGCAAAAACCTTGGTGAAACTTTTTATCTTCACCAAGACTTTGAGTAGTTATCCACGGTCATATGCCTTATATGAAGTTTCTGTTCGTTAGGTCAGATGTTTGTCTTGAGCTTCCTTCAGATTCCATCTTGCGATGGATACCCTTGCCGTCGACTATACAATTCCCGCTATTAGGGCTTGCTCGGGACTTTCACCCGTTAGACAATGCTCATGCCGAGCATACCCAAACAAGACTGATCTCCCACATGAGGAGACCAGCCTTTGGGGTCGTCTTTGTCCTTGAACAAAGACTCTATTGTCGATTACGTTACATCGTTACCTTCGTCGAGACCACACGGCCATCGGCCATCGTTGCCGTGACAATGTAGAGACCAGCACCCAGATCGGAGAGGTCGAGAGTGTCGGCATAAGCCTGACGCACCGTGCGACCGTCTATGGTACGAACCGTGATCTGGGCCGTCTCGCCACCAGCCACCTTCACCGTCTTGCCCGCCACGACCAGCGCACTGCTTTCCACAGCATCCACACGATCGATGGAATTAGCATTCTTGACCAGGAAGGCCGGACTGATGGTCTGCTTCTGATAGTTGCCCACACTGTCCGTCATCTCCAGGCGAATGTCAAACCATGTATCGTCTTCCTCAGCCTTGACATTGCTGAGGTCAGCTGAATAGAAATAGGCGAAGACCGGCATGAAATACTTCGCAGGATCCTCCACCAAGTTGAGTTCTGTCCAATTGTCCGTTCCATAGGGAGCATAGTAAGCCTTCACGCTCTCTGGTGCGGCACAAGTAAAATGTCCGATATAAGGCGGATTGCGATTGTCCTGATAGGTGAAGTCGCCACCCGTGACGAGCATCTTTGCTCCATCTACCGTCGAGAAGCGGTCGGAGATATTACCATCCTTATCCTTGAAGGTCATCATCTGGAACGTAGGAGCGCAGGTGTCTTCCTTCTTGAGGTTATAGAGCACCTCCGTGACGTTCTTGCCATCGATACCATCCACAACGACGTTGTTGTTGGTGATCGTCACCAGCGTACCGTCGGCCGTCTCCTCCTCTTTCACGTCCGCAAACTTCTCATCCGTCTCGCGGAGCTCACCCAGGCGACCCAGATAGCGGAACTGGTCGATCGGATAGACCTGGCCATTGCTCACCAGCTGCACAGAGCGATAGGAGAGGATGGGTACGCTGGTTCCGAAATGGCCCGTACCATCCGGCGAACGGAAAGAGAAGTCGGGGTGTCCAGGATAGAACTTGAAACGCGTATCACCCACGGGGATGTTGAACATATTGTTCAGATCGCTGCCTGCCACATGATATTTCACACCCGTGTTGGCATCGCCGATGGCCAACGGAGTCATGATAAACGTAAACTCCTCCAGGTCGCCATAGTCGGGGTCTTCGGTAAAGGTGTAGGAGTCGGTGATGATCGGGCGTGCTGCCACATTAAGCGGGTAGGGATCGCCCTCCAACGCCTCGGGGCAGTCGATAAACGTGATCACCTTGCCGTTGTCCTCATCGCTTCCCATACCCCACATACGGGTATCAGCCAGCGAGAAGCCATCCAGCAGGAAGGCCGACTCTATGCCTGGCAGACCCACATACTTGTGCTCTGGCATCTGGGGAGACAGCGTGAAGTCGGTGACGAGCTTGAGTATGTTCTTCGAATCACTGTCATGGAACCTCTGGGTAAGGTCTTTGGCCACACCCTTGAAGGTGTAGTAGTGCGAACCTACATTGACCGTGGCCGACTGTGCCACATAATACTTGTCACTGACCTTGTTGATGTAGAAGTCCTCCAGTTCGCCCTTTCTTCTACCACAGAAGTCCATGTAGAAGACGGCGTAGCCATAATCCTTGTGGGCGATGGAAGTCAACTTGATCATATCATCGGCCGTACCCTTCGTGTCAACCTTGCCCTTGTAGGTAATATCCAGATGGAGCTGCTGCCCGTTCTCATCAAAGTATCTGAGTTCCACGGGATAGATCGCCTCATTCTCGTCAAACTCCAGCGTCAGGTCGCCCGTCACCTGCACATCCTCCTTGAAGACGTAGGCGTGCTCAAACTCCACAAAGACATCATACGTGCCCTGGGGAACCTCCAGCGACCCTTCCATTCCCGAGAATTCGACGTTGCCAAACACGTCCTTATTGATTATATAAGCATCCACGGGCTTGTTGGCACTCACCACCTTCACAGTCACCGTACCCGTCTCTCCCTGGGTCGAAGCCTTGAGGGGTCTGATGGGGGCCAGGGTTCTCTTGTTGCCCAAGTCCTTCATTCTGAAACTCATGCCCTCGGGGAGCACCACCTCGGAATGATCCGAACAGCGCACCTTTCCCGACACGATCTTCACCTCCTGTGCCTGAGCCGAAGTCAGGGAGGCGGCCAGCAATAATGTTGATAAAATTTTCTTCATAACCGTAATATTATTTGGTTCTATACATCGTTTTTATAACCGTTTTCGCTAATCTCTTTTAAGACGCTGCGCAAGCCGAGGACACCTTTTCGAAGACCAAGCTATCGGGCTATCCTTTCGCTCGCTGCTGCTGCAAAATTAGAAATAGATTTCAGAAATAACAAAAAATGAAATGGCGGAGCATTCCAAATTCATGAATCTGGAACAAATAAGCGCAAAACCCCACTATTTACTCGGTTTTTAAAGCCTTGTTGACTTTTGGAAAGAGCAGGAGACTGAGACATCGCGAGACAATCACAGCCGACGGGGTAAAAGCCCATAAAACACACAATTTCAAGGCTTTTCGTTCCAAATTCATGAATTTGGATCACTTCGGTTTGTACGTTCCAGAAAGACCGCATACTTTTGCAAGCGACATCTTTCCTGTGAAGGACTGATACCTATGATAATTCACTAATTCATTCGTGTTATGAAAAGAACATTCCTACTTACCGTCCTGGGCATGGCAATGGCCCTGACGACCTCGGCACAAATCAAGCAAGACGCTGGGGGAATGAAATTCCTAAAGCAAACGTTGACTTACAATGACGGCACGTACAAGGCTCCTGCCAAGGGCGAGGCCGCCATCGCCGAGTTGCTGGGTTGCCCCGACGGCACCGTCTTTGGCGGAGAATACAAAGACGAGGACAACGTCTGGAGCGGATTCACCACTGCCGACGAAGGACGCAAGGACATGGCTGCCAGTTTCTACCAGCACTTCAGCGACTGCTATTATTCTTTCCATGGCGTGCGCTTCCTTGGCATGTTCAACTACTTCGACGAGGAGAACGTGGAGTGGAAGTACTGCAACGAGCGTGGCGGCATCAACGAGAAGGGCGAGATGACCAAGTCGGTCAAAATCAAGGTAGCCTTCTATAAGGACGACGAGGACGAGCTCCCTGGCGAACTGGTCTATAGCAAGGTGTTCGACCTGATCGGCGAGCGCACCAACGTGAAACTGGGCGACAACCGCTCTGGCTACAGTTTCGTCTATGCCTTCGACGTTGATCTGGGCGAGGAGATCAAACTGGAGCATGGCTTCATGCAGATCAACGCCATCGACGAGCACGATGAGACCATCGACTGCTACCTCGCGCTCTTCACGGCCAGCTCTTCCACGGGCTACGGCCTGGTGAAAATGGACATGCGCGACGGCAATGAGCCTTCGTGGATGGGCCAGTTGCCTATTTGCTTCTGCTTCAAGGGCGACGGCAGCTTCATCTCCGACAAGGCACTGAAGTTCAACCGCCTGCTCTCTCCTGGTTCCACCGACGCCAGTCCCTTTGGCAAGGTGCAGGTCGAACTGCGAAACATTGGTGGCGACTACCTCGACAACACCACGCTGCAACTCTGGCAGGACGGCAAATTGCTCGCCACGGAAAAGGTGAACAGCAACATCGAGCCCCTCGACGCCTATAAGTACACCTTCAATGCGCGCGTCAACTGCTCTGAGCCTGGCACTCATCACGTCGTGGTCAAGAACGTCACGCCCAATAGCGACATGATTGCTGCCGACACCATCGCCGTAGATGTGATGGCGGGCGACGGCAAGACCTATCCCGCATCGGGTTCCACCGACGGCTACTTCTACATCCAGCGCGTGCAGATCGGCGACATCGACAATGAGTCGGGAGAGTCGAGCTACACCGACTACACCGACCAGAAGACCGAGATTCGTCCAGGACAGGAGCTCACCCTCGTCGTCGATCCCACCAGCCAGACCCCGCTAGCAGCAGCCTGGATCGACTGGAACAACAACGGTGTCTTCGAAAACACCGAGGCCCTCGTATTCCCCAACTACGGATATACGGCTACTGTGAAGATCCCAGAAAATGCTGATGTCAAGCCAGGCGAGAAGCGCCTGCGCGTTGTCCTTTCCTATGAGGACCCCGCACCTGCCGGATTCTACACCTATGGCGAGACCGAGGACTACACGCTTGTGGTGAAGGGCAATGAGGGTGCACCCGCTATCGGCCTCGACGCCAAAGCCGTCTGCCTGAAGACTGAGCAAGACAGTAAGAGCACGGCCATTGACCTCACCAACGAGGGTGCCGAGACGCTGACTGCCGACATCGACTTCAGCTATATCTTGCCCAATGCGCCTACATCTAACTACGCCATGAACAAGGTGAGCGTGCCGCAGGGCATGAAGGCTCCCGTCGTCAAAAAGGTGACGCCCGCCAAGGCTGCAAAGGCCCCCGAGCAGGACAACGACACACAGTATGTGCTGAGATACGATCAGGGCCAATACGCCACAATCGGCCTCTCGGCCAACGACAGTGCCATCTTCGCCACCTACTACCCAGGCGAGATGCTTTCGAGCCTCAAGGGCATGAAGATCAACAGCATCGACGTCTATGTGGGCGGCGTAGCCAAGGAGAACAGCATCGTCATCTACGGCGAAAAGGACCAGAACCACAACGGCGACCTTTTGGCCGAGAAGAAATTCACGCCGCAGGGAGACGCCTGGAACCATATCGAGCTCGATGAGCCCATCGTTATCGGCGACCAGGACCTTTGGATCGGCTACAAGACCAAGGGCATGAAGACTGGAGAATACAATATCGGCATCGATGGCACTGACGGCGAGAAGGGCGTCATCGGATTCGGCGATCTCATCAACATCGGTCAGAACATCTGGTGGTCTATGGGCGACCTCGGCATGAAGTACAACTACTGCCTCCGCGCCAACGTCACAGGCCAGCGCACACCAGCCATTGATTGGCTCTCGGTCGATACCAAGCACCTAGAAGTGTCCAGCGGCAAGGGTGGCAAACTCAATGTCAGCGTGGACGCCTCCAAGCTCGACAACGCCCTCTACGAGGCGAAGATTGAGATTCGCACCAACGACGACCTGCGGTCTGTGGTCACCATCCCTGTCTATGTCATCAACGGCAAGGGCACGGGCATCATCAGCAAGCAATACACCGGCGGTGCCAACGTCCGTGTCAGCGGCCATGATCTCGCCGTCAGCTCAGACAAGGACATCAACCGCATCCAGGTCTTCGACCTCTCGGGCCGTCTCACCGAGACCCTCAGCATCGGTGGCAGAAACTACAACGCCACGCTGACGGGCGTCAGTGGCGCGCTCTACATCCTGAAGGTGGTCTATGCCGACGGCACCAGCTCCACCATCAAAGTTCCCGTGATTTAGTAGTTTTCTTTAAACAGATAATTTGGGTGCGCCCCGGGGGTGACAATGTCTTCCTTCGGGGCGCTTTTTCTCCTCCCCCTCTGCGACACGGAGGGCTCATAGAGACGCCGAAAAAACCGCGAGAACTGGTTTTCGGACCCGACGGACTCTTTTGTTTAACGATCAGCAACCGTTTCCAGACGGCCCAGGGATCGAAGATGCTGGTGACCGGAGGCGACTTTTCCTACGTCGAAAACTTCGATTATCCATACATCGGCTACTTCACCTGCGCTGCTCCTGCCAGCGTGAAGGCCTATTATTCTCCCAACGGCACGGACACTTGGAATGAACTTGCCCTGGTGGAGGATCCTGCCTAGTACTTCATGCCTGCCTTCGGCCACTTCTATGAGGCTGACCTGAGCAACGTGACGGCCGAGGATGACGACATGTGGTTTGACGTGCGCCTGGAGATGACTGACGCCGCGGGAAACTACCAGAAGCAGCTCATCAGCCCTGCGTTCTTCGTCAGCAACGTCACATCCATCGACAATGCGACAATCGCTGCCACGGCTTTCTCCATCACGGGCAAGAAGGTGGGTCTCACCAACGGAGTGAAGGCCGACATCACAGTTTATTCCATCGACGGCCGCACTTTGCAGCATGTGTATGACAACGAGATCGACTTCGCCACAATGGCCCCGGGTCTCTATGTTGTCACAGCAACGACGGCCGACGGACGCGTAGCCTCGGCGAAGGTGATAATGTGATTGCGGAGGGTTGTCCCACTTGATTCGTAGCGGTCAAGGCAAAGCAAGGAAATCCGGAAGATCTTATTTCTGGGTTATTAGTTGGAGAGGAATTTCCTCTCCAACTAATCATTTACCCCATTCCTCAAAAAAACACTTTCAGTCTTACTTTTTTACACTTTATTCTCCAAAACCTCCAATAGTCTATAGATTCTACTTGAAGGGTTTTGGTAGTCTTTGAGCGCCCTTGCTCTATTGATGGCATCTTCGAGGTGTTCTCTAAGAAACGTCTTCTGCGTGTCCGTATAGACGGACTTATTATAATTGTTCCACACAGGAGCACTCTTTTTCAGTTCTTTGAGCACGGTTTCCGAACTTAATGCCGTCTTCTGGTCCTTTGCATGTAGAAGTAGCCATATCTCAAAGCAAGGATTGCTCAACAACAATTCGGCTTTGCACGTCATCAGTTTTTTGTTGATGGCAGACACATCCATATCGTACATGAGAAACGTATCTACTTTGTCTTTAGCAGAGATTTTGAGTCCTCGCTCATGCTTGTCAACAAGCGCCTGGGTGATTCTTGTACCCTCAATGCGTGAGACTATGCGTACTGGCGATTTATACCATTTCCTTATCAGATTGAGATAGTTTTCCTCTGTTTCGCCTTCGCAAATGACCAAGGCGATTCTGCGCATCCGCTTGTCGGGCGCTTTCTCTCTTTTGCTCACCATAGCTACCCCTCCAATAGTTGCTTGATACTCTCCACAGAAGAGTCAACGTAAGGCACGGCATCAAAGCGGCCCTGTATGTAGCCTTTCTCCGCATCCATGTTTTCGCGGAAGTCCTTGAAGTCGTACAATGAATACACCTCCGTAGAACCATCTTCCGACTTGTTGACAAAGACTATCTGATCTCTTCTCAGCCGTCTGACATCTATCAAGTTGGTGTTGTGGGAAGAAAAAAGCAGCTGACTTCCATCGGAGGCATGGATCAAGTCGAGGATGAAGTCGGCCAATCTGGTATGCAGGCCCATGTCAAACTCGTCCATCATGATGCCCTTTCTGTTCTTGACGACATCCAGGAGCCGTATCAGTATCTGGAAGAGCTTCCTTGTTCCGTGAGACTCTTCGAGATCCAAATCGAACATCACGTCCTTATTGTGATGATGGAAGGTCTTGAACTTGAGCACATCGACCAACTTGAAAGAAATATCTTCCTGGCCCGAGACCGCTACCGGGGCAGAGACCTGCTCCTTTCTCGCTTCTATGTCCGTAATGTCCGTGTCACACACCTCAAGAGCCTTGAGGATGACGTTCTTGTAGGTATTGAAACCATGAAGGGCCACCACGTCGTTCACATTCACCAATCCCAGAAGAAACTGGTTCATGAAGTAGCGATACAGTCGTTGGGCTATCTCTCTATTCATCGAACTGGCCCTGCTCAAAAAGAGATTCTTGTCGCTGGTGTTCAGTACCACGTCGGCGGGCTTGCTGATGACCCCTGTGCCAAAACGATACTTGCCATCGGCTTGACGGACAAACACCTTGGCGCGTCTGCCCAGCGGATAATGATAAAGACTTTCCGAGAGAATCCTGGTCTTTGTCAAATCAAAAGAGTATTCATACTCTATATTGTCACACACAAAATCTATCAGAAAACTGCTTGGTTTCTCCTGCCAGCCATCAAACTTGAACGGCTCGAAGTTGAACACTGCTCCTTCGTTGTGAAGATGCGATTCCAGGATCATCCTACAGCAGAAGTTGATGGTCTTCAAGATATTCGACTTGCCTGAGGCGTTAGGCCCAAACAAGCCAACAGATTTCAGAACGGGGACGCCATTCCAGTCTATGACATTGTGCCTCAATTCGCGGGTCAGCGCGGTATTGATATTGGCTGCCCGGAAGTCAATTCTCACCCTATCTTTAATGGAAAAGAAATTTTCAAACTCTATTTTCAATATCATCAGAACGCGTATTTTGGAGTTTTCCCACAAAATTAGCCATTTATTTTGACTCTATACGCTATTAGAATGTTAAAACTGCGTTTCATAATAATATTTAACTATTTTTGGGGCAACCCCGCTCACTACGGCGATTTGTGAACAGATAGTATGACATTTGGGTGGCACTTGTTGATGAGGCTGTTGTTTTTGAAACGACACGAACAAGACAACCCCCTCCCTTACAGATAAACAATTAAAAGGCGAGGCTGCGTCAAAATCTACCTCTCGACGCAGCCTCTTATTGCCTGGGGATCTTCCCAGGTCTTGGATCAGCTTTTGACTTTTAGAACATCACTTTCTCGGTTTTGCCCTCATCCTTGCGAATGTACAATCCCTTCTTCGAGGGCTTGCCGTTGATCTTGGTGCCGTTGATATCGTAATATTTGTCCTGGCCGGTGGCGGTCTTCACGTCGTGGATGGCGGAGGAGACCGGATGTGTGATCTTGATGCCATCTACAATCATGGAGTTGCCCGCATTGTCGCCCTCGTCGCGCATGTAGCGCCAAGCCAGCTTCACGTCCTTGCCAGCATAGTCGGAGAGGTCGATATCGAAGTATCTCACGCGCAGACCGCTTCCGTCGTAAACCTGTCTGTCCGTGAGCAGCGAGGTGACATCCTCGCTCAGGTCCCAAATCTCTCCCCAGTGCTCGCCGCCGTCGGTGGAGATCATCACCTTCATCGTGTTCACCACCACACGCTCGGTATAGGCCAGCTTGTTCCAGTCAAACTTGTCGCAGTCATAGACCGAGAGGTAGTCGGCCTCCAGGATAAACTGCAGCGTCTCCTTGTCCTTGAGCGAGATGATGGGCGAGACCAGCCACTCGTCCTGAGCGTAGGGCTTCAGTCCGTACTTCTCGTTGCTATAGCCGAAATGGATAAAGGCCACGGACGTGCCGTCGGGCGTGAACTCCTGGTACATATTGGAGCTCTCATAGCAGTACCATGTGTTGTTGATATTGTGGTCCAGCATTTCCTGCGTGGGGATATTCTCCTTGGTGTTGATCTGCGACCAGTCCTCCGGCAACCAGTTCATTCCGTAGCTCAACTGCCATCCCTCAAAGCCCTCGTAGAAGGTCGTCTCGATGTCGTCCTCCACCTTCTGTACCTTCTGCACGGGCGCCGCATTGATCATCGTCTCGCCCTGCGGCTTCACGAGTCTCTTGAATATTCTGCCCTGCTGGTCTTTCACGACCTGCATTTCGTGTCCTGCCGGGAGGCTCTTGGTTTCGAGGACCGTCTGTGCGGAAGCCGCACAAGTAGCCACAAGGGCCAAAGCGAGAAGTAATTGTTTTTTCATAAGCTTAAAAATTTTGAGTATAACGCAATCGCAAAATTATAAATATTTACTGATAATCCCAAATATTTAGCAAGGAAAAGCTACCATCGGCAAGGTCTCCATTTTATAACACCTTTAAATACCTTAAGCGCAATGAACAACTACAGCATCACGGCAAGATTCGTCAACGTAAAAGCTCTTCGAGATCTACCAGGCCAAAGCAAAACTCATTTGTCAAACCCTAAAACGAACAAGAAAAAATCATGGATGAAAAGAAAGCCAGGTGTGGCGATAACACCGCCATAACCATCAAAAAAAACGAGTTATGGCTGAGTTATCACCTATAAGTCAGCCATAACTACGAAAAAAAAGGAGTTATGGCGGCGCTATCCTTGCATAATTCAGATCTTTTTGGTATCTTTGCACCTGTAAGATGGAGATATAAACCGAATAAAATCAGAAAGTTATGGGTGTAAACGGGATTATAGGGCGTGAGTACGAGCAAAAACTCATCCAGGAGCGCTGTGAAAGTAGCAAGGCCGAGCTGATAGCGATCTATGGTCGCAGGCGTGTGGGAAAGACTTTCTTGGTCCGAAAAATGTTCAATGACCAGTTTGCCTTTTCGTTTATAGGTATGTACGAAGTGGAGCGCGCAGTGCAGCTGGAGCAGTTTCGGATGGCATTGGAGCAGTATTCCAAGCAAGCCGTACCCAGACTGAAAACCTGGTTTGAGGCATTTGCTGCTTTGCGGGAATATCTGTCGGGAATATCTCAGCAAGACCCGATTGTTCTGTTCTTTGACGAGTTGCCGTGGATGGATACACCAAAAAGCAATTTCATCGCAGCTTTCAGTTTCTTTTGGAATTCATGGGCTTCTATGATTCCCAATCTCAAACTGATCGTGTGTGGTTCTTCCACCACGTGGATGCTATCAAAGTTTATAGGCGACAAGGGAGGGTTGTACGGTCGCGTGACTCGTCAGATCTACCTCTCTCCATTCTCCTTGGGCGAGACTGAGCAGTTCTTAAACGAACTGAAAGGGCTCAAGCTTACCCGCCAGCAGGTGTTGGATGTGTATATGATACTGGGTGGCATTCCTTACTATCTTGACATGCTGGAGCGAGGTGTGCCCTTGGACGCGTGTATCGATAGGTTGCTTTTCTCGCAGGATGCGCCATTACGTGGAGAATTCGGTTTTCTCTTTCGATCTCTCTTCCACGACTCCAAGCATTATCGCAAGATAGTAGAGGTACTCTCGCAAAAAATGAAGGGGATGACACGCAAGGAATTGATGGATGAGCTGAAACTGAAAAGTGGCGGACAGTTGTCAGAAATCCTGGAGAATCTGCAGAAATGTGATTTTATAAGGAAATACGCTACTATAGGAAAAAGTGAACGGGACGCACTTTATCAGTTGACCGATTTATACTCACTGTTTTACACCCGTTTTGTGGCTAACAACAGTGGGCAGGACAAAAGCTATTGGAGCAACATGCGCAATTCGGGAAGCCGAACAGCCTGGAGTGGTTATGCTTTTGAGCAGGTTTGCTTCCACCATATCCCACAGATCAAGAAGGCATTGGGGATTTCAGGCGTGTTGGCAAATGTCTATTCCTGGTCTTGCAGACCGTTTGCGGATGCTACCGGTGCGGAGTGGCGAGGAGGTCAGATAGACATGCTGATAGATCGTGCTGACGGAGCGATCAATATTTGTGAGATGAAATACGCCAAGGACGAATTTGTCATAGATGCCAACTATGAGCAGCGGCTGCGAGAAAGAATGTCGTCATTTGCCGTGGCGACCAAGACGAAGAAGGCCTTGCTACATACTTTTATTACGACGCATGGGGTGAAGCGGAACACGCATAGCGGATGGGTGAATAGTGAGGTGAAAATGAATGATCTTTTTGGATAGCTTTGACCCAGAATACGCTGCCATCTGCGGCATTACGAAGGAAGCCTGAAAAACATTACACAAAAGGCGGGCAACAAATTATTCGTTTTAAAAAAATATTTGTACTTTTGCAGCGGATTCACACCCCACGGACATAAAGAATGGAAGGCGGGTCTTGATAGATGCCAAATATAAAAAAACAAAGAAATGGATAGTTTGTTTCTTCTACAGTTTACCTGCTTTCTCTTCGTGTCGATCAATGCCATCATCTTGGGGATCACACGACTACAGATCAAGTGGATGAACTGCCGATACGAAAAGTCGCGATGGCTGATATTCGCAGCCATGGTGGGACTGGCCCTGCAGTTTCTGGCACAAATGGGGGGGGGGGGGGGAATTTCGGGCGAAAGGCGACGATGAGGGAGCCATATTCAACATGCTGGTCTATCCTCCCTGCTTCACGCTCATCGCCATGGGCATCTACAATATCGAGGCTATGCACGCCAATCTCCGAAAGATGAACGTCGTTTGTGCCACTATTTATGCCGCCATACTCGCTATCTTCGGTGTAGGCTATAGCCAGAGCGGAAGTTTCCATATTGGCAACTGGCTCTATGCGATGGTCTTCCTGTTTGGCGTCAATTTGGCCTACTGTCACGTGATGATAATAGTGGAAATCAGAAAGCGCAGGAAGATGCTGGAGGAAATGGCGGGCAACGATATCCTGCCCTACGTGAGATTCGCACGCGCCAGCGTGATCATCCTTCTCCTTCTCATTATAGCCATGCCTGTCGCCGTGCTTTCCACCGATTTTCTATATGTCATCGGACCCATGGAACTGCTTGCCATGCTTTTCTTCATAATCAGTTTTGTGTCGCTGGGATATAACTACAACCCTGCCGAGGAACTTTTGGATAAGGATGTGGAAGCAAACTATGCCATCATGGAAAACGGGCAAATGGAAACCACGCAAATAAAAACCACAGAGACGGAAAGCACGCAGACGGAGATCGAGCAGACGGAGATCGAGCAGACGGAAAGCGCGCAAACAGAAAATGGTGGAGAGGCTGCACCCTGCGCTGAAGAGCAGAATGTGGAACAGGACAAGAAGGAAGAAACTTTACAACAACAGTTTGCTGCAGCACGACAGAAGATCATCCGCGAGAAGCTGGACGCCTGGTGCGCCAGCAGGGGCTACAAAGATACATCGGTCAACATGATCTCGCTGGCTCGCTCGCTAAGCATCACCAAAACGGAGTTGTCACGATACCTCTCCGCCTGCTACAACACCACCTTCCGTATCTGGCTGGCCGAGGTGCGCTTCGAGGCGGCCAAGCGGATGATATTGGAGCATCCCGACTACAGCAATGACGTCATCTCTGCGGAATGTGGCTTCTCGTCGCGCTCCTATCTCTACCGGATGTTCAAGGAGAAGGAAGGCTGCTCGCCTACGGCCTGGAAAGAAAAAAATAGTTAAAAAAATACGTTCAAGGTGTCTCCTTCCCCCCGAAAGAGACACCTTTTTTGATAGGAAAGTACGTATTTTTTATAAGTGATTGAGAATGAGATAAGTTTTTATCTCATAA